>Ga0079224_100017040_pt1 | contig 10228 bp, 7 predicted proteins | sample Stecom2015_FD_80414 | JGI IMG/M metagenome (GOLD analysis project Ga0079224, IMG submission 80414) | Agricultural soil microbial communities from Utah to study Nitrogen management - Steer compost 2015 | ecosystem: Environmental > Terrestrial > Soil > Agricultural land | place: USA: Utah... | reverse complement strand
TACGACCGTCGCCACGAACGCCCTGGTGCAGCACCGGGGCGCCCGGGTCGGCATGATCACGACCGCCGGGCACCGGGACACCCTGCCGGTCATGCGGGCCAGTGGGAAGGTCAAGGGGCTGAGCCTGGAGCAGGTCCTGCACGCCTCCGGGCAGTACCTACCGGCTCCGGTGGTCGAGCAGCACATGATCCGCGAGGTCAACGAGCGGATCGACGTCAATGGTGAGGTGCTGGTCCCGCTCGACGAGGAGCAGTTGAAGTCCACGGTCACCGAGCTGCTCGAGGCCGGTGCCGAGGCCATCGCCATCTGCTTCCTCTGGTCGATCGCCTCCGCCGCGCACGAGATCCGGGCCCGGGAGATCGTGCGGAGCATCGCCCCCGACATCTTCATCGCCGTGTCGCACGAAGCATCGGCGCGGGTGGGGGAGTACGAGCGGTTCGCGGCCACGGCCATCAACGCGTTCCTCGGGCCCGAGACGTCGAACTACATGAACCGGCTGCGGGCCGGGCTGGAGGAGCAGGGGATGACCGGGCGGCTGCTCATCATGCAGGCCGCCGGTGGGGTGACTCCGTCGGAGCGGGCAGCGCGGCTGCCCACCCACACCATCGGCTCCGGGCCGGTGGCGGGGGTGGCGGCGAGCGCGGTGTTGGCGATGACGCGCCAGGAGAGCCATGTCATCGCCACCGACATGGGCGGTACCAGCTTCGACGTCGGGCTCATCGCCGAGAACACCCCGGTGCGGTCGCAGCTGACCACCGTCAACCAGTACGAGTTCCACCTGCCGCGTACGGACATCCGCTCCATCGGTAGCGGCGGCGGTAGCATCATCTGGTTCGACGAGGATGCCCAGGTTCTGCGGGTCGGTCCGGAGAGCGCGGGCGCCTACCCCGGTCCGGTCTGCTACGGGCGTGGCGGCACCCGGGCCACCATCACCGACGCCAACCTGGTACTCGGCTACCTGGACGAGGAGCAGTTCCTCGGCGGACGGCTGAAGCTGGACCGCGCCAGCGCGGTGAAGGCGTTGGAGGAGGCGGGCGCGCCGCTGGGGCTGTCGGCGGTGGAGACGGCGCTGGCGGCCCGGCGGATCATCATTTCCCAGATGGCCGACCTCATCCGCCAGATGACGGTGGAGCAGGGGATGGACCCCCGGGGATTCGCGCTCTACTCCTACGGAGGCGCAGGCGGTCTGCACGTCGCCGGTTACCTCAAGGAACTGGGCTGCAGTCGGGCCATCATCCCCCTCGGCACGCTGTCGACCACCTGGTCGGCCTATGGCTGCGCCACGTCGGACCTGATCCACATCGAAGGGCATGCGGTCAGCATGGTCGCGCCGTTCGACGCGGAGGCGCTCCGGGAGATCTTCGCGCAGCTGGAGTCCAAGGCGCGCGCCGAGCTCCTCCGCAACGGCATCCCGGAGGACAAGATCGAGCTGACCCGCCTGGTGGAGATGAAGTATCCGCTGCAGATCCACCACGTGGAGGTGGAGATGCCGGAGGGTCACATCGACGAGGCGCTGTGCGAGGCGCTGGAGGAACGTTTCGCCCAGCGCTACGAGCAGCTGTACGGTCGGGGCGCCGCCTTCACCGGCGCCAAGTCCGAGCTGGTTTCCTGCCAGGTTCTGGGGCGTGGCCGGCTGCCGCAGCCGACCGCGCGTGCGGAGAGCCTGGCCGAGGCCAAGAGTGGCCAGGAGCGCACGGTCATCTGGCAAGGGGAGGACGGCCCCGTCGAGCTGGTGACCGCGGTGGTATCGCCGGAGGCGGTGGCGAAGGGAAGCATCGCCGGACCGGCGATCATCACGAGTGAAACCACCACCATCCTGGTTCCCCCGGAGGCCTCGGCTAGCGCCGATCAGCACGGCAACCTGGTAATCACCGTCTGATTGGAGGCGAACCGCATGTCGGGTGCACCAGTGGCGGGCCTGTCCGTATCGACGTTCAACGCGTACCTCGAAGCGCGGGGTAGCAAGGGGCGGGCCGCCTCCGTACAACGGATCGGAGGTGGCGCGTCCCGCGAGACCTGGCTGATCCGGCTGGAGCAGCCGGTGGAGGAACTCCCGCCGGAAATCGTGGTACGTAAGGACACCGCGTTCGAAGGGGTGATCCCCACTCCGTTGGAGCGGGAGTTCACCGTCATGCGGGCGCTGTCCGAGCACGGTGTGCCAGTAGCCCGGCCGTTCTGGTTCGAGGGTGACACTTCGTGGTTTGGTGCGAAGTTCTATGTCCGGCAAGGATTTGACGGCACCTCGGACCAGCGACGGTTCTCCGGGGAGACGGCCGCCCGGTTGAGTACGGAGTTGGCGCGGGCGCTGGCCACGCTGCACCGGCTGGAGCCGCAGGCGATTCCGTTGGGGGACCGGGACGTGCCGGCCTCTGTCGAGGAGGCTGCCTTGGCGGAGGTGGAGCGCTGGTACCGCCACTGGTGCGACCACACCATCGAATCGGCCCCGATGCTGGAGGAGGTGACGTGGTGGCTGCGACGCTCCCACCCCGCCACCGACGAGGACGTGGTGGTGGTGTGGGGCGACGTCGGGGTAGCCAACACCGTCTGCTCCGAGGACGGCCGGGTGCTGGCGATGAGCGACTGGGAACTGGCCAGCTACGGCGATCCGATGCGTGATCTCGCCTCGGCGCTCTGGCGCGGCGTAGGCCTACTCGCAGGGCGGGAGCATTTCCTGCAGGCCTACGCCGCGGCCGGAGGCCGCCGGATCGATACCGAGCGGATCGCGTACTACGACGTCTTCATGAATTGGCAGGTGGCGATTTTCAGTCACCTGTCGAAGACCACCCCGGAGGCAGAAGGAACCCATAACCTGCACCCGAATCTGCTGTCAATCTGGGCTCACCGGATCAATCTTCACAAGGCTGGCCGGCAGATAGGTGTATGACGAGGTAGATGGTGAGACCCTATCCAGAGGACGTTCTCCGCGACGTCCGCGCAACTCTTGAGAACGTTGTCGAACCGGCGGTCGAGGATTCTTACGCTCGGGAGCAGCTCGGCCTGGCGATCAGTCTGATCGAGCATGTCCAACTGCGGATCGAGCAAGAGCCGGCGATGCTGCGCGAGGATTCGCGGGACATCGTCGAGACCCTCGACCGTATTGGGCTTCCCACAGGTGTCGGTCAGGCTGAGCTGGCGGAGCAGGATCTCGCATCCCTGCGGGCCGTCAACGACCGACTGACCAGATCCCTGCAGGAAGCGGTGCGAGAGCTCGAATCTGCTGTGTCAGCGGGGGATACGGACGCGTCGGAGCGACTACAGGCGGTTCGCGCGCTGGTCCGCCGCCAACTTGACCGCCAGCGCAAGATGCTCGGTCGCGGCTACCGGGCAGGAACGTAGCGCTAGCAGCGGATTACGTGGCTGTTGAGTTGTTGAGAGAATGAGATGACCGTTTACGCCGAAGCCATTACTGTCGGGGACCTCCTGGTCAAGGGTGTCGCGGAACACGGCGAAACCGAGTCGCTGGTCTTCCCGGACGCTCGACTGACCAATAAGGACCTTCTGCAGGGCGCGATGTCCTTTGCTCGTGGCCTGTATGGGCTCGGGGTCCGACGGGGGGACCATGTCGGCATCCTCATGCCCAACTGTCCAGAATTCGCCCAGCTGCTGTTCGCGGTGGCGATGCTGGGGGCGGTCTCGGTGCCGATCAACGCCAGGTACCGGCGTAAGGAACTGGCGTACGTCGTCGAGAACGCTGACCTGGCGTGCCTGGTGACCAGCGACCTGATCGTCGACCGCGTCGACTACGTGCAGCTGTTGACCGACTCGTTGCCCTCGCTGGCTTCGGCGGACAACCCCGAGTCACTGGACCTTCCGGAGGCCCCGCGGCTGCGCTCGATCGTGCTGATCGGTAGCCGGGAAGCCCCGGGTGTGGTGAGCCAGAAGCGTTTCCAGGAGATCTCCGCCCAGGTAGATCCGGCGGTAGTCGAGGTAGCCCGGGCGCGAGTACGGCTGCGGGACGTCGCTATGATCGTCTATACCTCGGGCACCACCGCCGACCCGAAGGGGTGTCTGCTGACCCACGAGGGGCTGGTGCGTCAGTGGATAGCCGGGGGAGTGCGGTTCGAGGTACGACCTGGGGACAAGTTCTGGAATCCGCTTCCGATGTTCCACCTGTCCGGCATCGGGCCGCTGCTGTTCTGTGTGGGGCTGGGGGCAACGATGCTGTCGATGACGCAGTTCGAGCCCGACGCCGCGCTGGACCAGATTGTCGAGGAACAAGCCACCCATCTCTATCCATGTTTCCCGACGGTGGCGATGGGGGTGCTGCGTCACCCTCGGTACGACCGTGACGCCATGCGCCACGTCCGGGTCCACGCCATGGTGGCGCCGCCAGACACGAGGCGGCTGGTGCAGCGGCTGCTCCCGGAGGGGGCGCGCCTGACCTCCGCCTTCGGCCTGACCGAGTGTTGCGGGACGGTGGTCGCCAACAAGCTGGATGAGACCGAGGACCAGCGGTGTGAAACGAGCGGGCCCCCCATCGAGGGAATCGAGATCCGTATCTCGGATCCGGAGACCGGGGCTGAGCGGCCGACCGGCGAGGTGGGGGAGATCTGGGTCCGCGGGTTCAGCGTCTTCGAGGGGTACCACAAGGATCCGGAGAAGACGGCGGCGACGCTGCTGCCGGACGGCTGGTGCCGCACGGGTGATTTGGGCAAGCTCAACGCTGATGGGCTGCTCACCTATGTCGGGCGTCTCAAGGAGATGCTGAAGGTAGGGGGCGAAAACGTCGCCCCGGCCGAAATTGAGGATCACCTCAACAAGCACCCGAGCGTGAAGCTGGCGGTCGTCGTCGGCCGACCGGACGAGCGCTATCAGGAGGTGCCGGTGGCGTTCGTCGAGTTGCTTGAAGGAGCGACCGCCACCGAGGAGGAGCTCATCGAGTTCTGCCGCGGCCAGCTCGCCAGCTTCAAGCTTCCCCGAGAGGTCAGGTTTGTGACCGAGTGGCCGATGTCAGCGACCAAGATCCAGAGGTTCAAGCTTCTGGAGATGCTGGAAGACGGAAAGGTTGAGTAAATGCACCTCAGTGCCTTCGATGATTTTCCGTTCCATCAATACAATCAACCTTTCCACGTACCGGAGACCTCCGACTCCCACTTCAACGACGGCTACTATTTCGGGTTCTTCACCCGTGAGTGGCACGCCTTCCTGGGGCTTCGCCTCTATCCGAACAACAACGTGATGGACGGCTACGCCGGGATCGTCTTCGAGGGCGAGCAGCGGAATGTTCGGGCCTCGCGGGCACTGCTGCCGCGCTTCGACGAGCTGGTCGTCGGCCCGATCTCGATCGAGATCCTCGAGCCCATGAAGTCTCAGCGGCTCCGGCTCACCTCGAACCCGACCGGGGTGGAGTTCGACGTCGTCTTCACCGCCCGGACCCCACCGGTGCTGGAAGATCTGCATGAGCAGTACCGCTACGGGCGGGTGCTGAACCGGGTCCGGCGCTACACCCAGACCAACCAGGCCCGCGGGACGCTGAGTGTGGACGGCCGGGTGTGGACGTTTGAGCAGACCGAAGCCTGCCGTGACCACTCCTGGGGCATCCGGGCCTCCATGGGGCCCTACATCCCGGTCAAGGGGCTGGCCGACGGCACCCCGGACATCGATCCGCGCGCGCTGCGCCTGTGGCTGCCGTTCGAGTTCGACGACCACTGGGGGTTTGTGCAGCTCCACCAGGACCGGAGCGGGAAGATGCTCGACCTGGAGGGTGAAATCAACTGGCACGACGGGCGATCGGTCCGGGTCGCCCAGGCCAGTCACGAGTTCCAGTACTTCCCCGGGTCGCGGCGTTTCCGCAAGGGTGTCCTCACCCTGACCGATGAGACCGGCAAGTCCCACCGGTATGAGCTCACCGCCACCGGTCACCCGACCCACCCGCAAGGGTTCGGTTACCGGCGCGGCTGGCTTGACCAGCAACCTCCGGGGGTCTATCGGGGGGTCGAGCACGTGGAGCACGACCGGTTCCGGGTCGATGACCCGGTCAACGTCCTGGGTCCTGCCCATGTTGCCGAGGAACGTCGACTGGGGGGCATGGAGTACATCTGCGAGATGGTCGGGCCGAACGACCAGCAGACGTTGGTGCAGATGGAACACGCGATCTACGGCCCCTTTGAGCCGTATGGATTGACGTGACAGCCACGTGCACCTGCTGATCCGAGACAGTCTCGGAATCACCCGCAAGGTGGGGGAGGGGGAATTTCACAATGGACACCATGGCGGGCACGCTCACCGAGCTACTGGAGTCCCAGAGCCGGGCACTGCCGGATCACGAGGCGATCGTCTTCCCGGGATCCCGTACGACGTACGCCGGGTTGGTCGCGCGCGCCGACGTGATCGCGGAGCGGCTGCGTGCGGAGGGGGTCGAGCGTGGTGATCGGGTGGGGATCCTTCTTAACGCTTCGACCGACTACGTTGCGGCGATCTTCGGGATCGTGAAGCTGGGCGCGGTAGCCGTACCCATCAACGCCCGCTTCCGCCAGGCGCAGATCAAGCACGTCGTCGTGCACTCGGGGATGAAAGTCCTCATTAGTGAGGCGCCGCTGCCCGGTGCGCCCGACTTCCCGCAACTGCTGGCGGAGGCGTTCCCGGCCTACGACAAGAGCTGGGGTCGGGTCGACTTCTCCGAGGCGCCTGAGCTACAGGCCATCGTCGAGGTTCCCCAGGGCACGGCGGCCGGCGCGGTGCCGAGCGCGGAGGTGAAGCCCGAGGACACCGCGCTGCTCGTCTACACCTCCGGTACGACGTCTGCACCCAAGGGTGCGATGCTGAGCCACCGTGCTCTCCTCCTGGTGGCACAGGCGCTTCGTACCCGGATGCGGATCACCAGCTCCGACCGGATCTGGACCGCCATCCCGATGTTCCATGGCGGCGGTATCGACTACATGCTCGGCAGCGTGGCCGGGGGAGCGACGTTCGTGCACCCGGGGTACTTCGATGTCGACCGGTCGCTGGAGATGCTCAGCGGAGAGCGGATCACCATCGCGCTGCCCGCCTTCGAGACCCTCTGGCTGCCGCTCATCAATCACCCGGACTTCGCCAAGCACGACCTGTCGGCGATCCGCGTCGTCCTCTCGGTCGGGGTGCCGGAGCGGCTGCGGGAACTGATCGCGGCCCTGCCCGGCGCGACACTGGTCAACTGTGTCGCGATGACGGAGGCCTCGGCGTTCATTTCGCTGAGTGAACTCGACGAACCGCTCGAGTCGCGGCTGGAGACCGGCGGCAAGCCGCTGCCCGGCGTGGAGTGCCGGATCATCGACCCGGACACCGGCAAGGACCTTCCGCCCGGTGAGCCCGGGGAGTTGCTCTTCCGGGGCCCCAACCTCTTCAGCGGCTACTTCCGGGACGAGGAAGGCACCGCCCAGGCGATCGATGCGGACGGCTGGTTCCACACCGGTGACGTCTGTCGGATGGACGCTGAGGGTCGCCTGACCTTCGTCGGGCGGCTCAAGGACATGCTCAAGGTGGGTGGGGAGAACGTCGCCGCCGCCGAGATCGAGGAGTTCATCGCCAAGCACCCCGCGGTGGAGATCGTGCAGGTCGTGGCGGCGCCCGACGCCCGCTACACCGAGGTGCCGGCGGCGTTCATTCAGCTCAAGCGGGGCGCGACGTGCACCGAGCAGGAGATCATCGACTTCTGCCTGGGCCGGGTGGCCGCCTTCCATGTGCCGCGCTACGTCCGTTTCGTCACCGAATGGCCGATGTCGGGTACGAAGATTCGCAAGGTCGATCTCCGTAAGGCCATTGCGGACGAACTTCGGGAGCGCGGGATCACGATGGCTCCCAAGTTGCCGTCGCGGTGGGCAGCGCGCAAATGAGCGTCGCGGATTCTTCGCTGGCCGCTGCGCTGGCACCGCCGCTGCGTCGCGCACTCGATCAGCAGCCGCGGCGAGGGTCGCGGGTCGTCAACGGCGCGAAGATTTCGTGGCTGGAGTGGGGCGACCCGGCGCGGCGGACGCTGGTCTTCATCCACGGTGGTGCGGCACACGCCTGGTGGTGGGCCTTCACGGCACCGGTCCTGGCCGACAGGTACCACGTGGTCGCCATGGATCTCTCCGGGCATGGCGACAGCGATCGGCGTTCGGTGTACGACTTCCACACCTGGGCGGAAGAGGCGCTGGGCGTGGCGTTCGCGTTCGGTACCGAGGAACCGCCGATCGTCCTCGGGCACTCGATGGGTGGAATCGTGGCGAGCGTGGTCGCCGGACATCCCCGCGCCGTCGACCTCGGCGGTGTGATCGTGATCGATTCACCGGTGGTCATGCCGTCGCCGAAGGTGCGGGAGGCGGACGAGGGGGCGCTCGGCGTCGTTCGCTACTATCCCGATCGCGCCTCGGCGATTGGCAATTTTCGCCTCCGTCCTCGGCAGGCGGTGGCCGCCTCGGACCTGCTGCGGTTCGTCGCCGAGCGCAGCGTCCAGGAGGACCCCGCCGGCCGAGGCTGGACATGGCGCTATGACCCCCGGATCTTCCAGACGCCCGCTGCCAACCGGCCGGCGTCGACTCTTCCCAACTTGACCTCCGCTCCATGCGGTATCGGGGTCGTGGTGGGGGAGAAGTCGGTCGTCGTCCCCGACAGCGACCGGGCATTGTTGGCGCGGGCGGCGGAGTCGGGACGGCTTGCCGTGCAGGTGATTGAGGGCGGTGCCCATCACCTGATGTTCGACAAACCGTGGGAGTTGATGGTCGCGATCACCGATCTCATCGCGCACTGCCTCCACGTGCCTCGACGCAGTGGGTGACCACTGCCGTAGGAGCGTTCGTATCTCGTCGAGCCGCCGGTTGGGCGATTGACAAGGCCATACCCCATACTTACGCTTACCAACCGGTCGGTAGGTAGAGAATGAAGGGTCGTGAAGAAGTGGGAAAGATGCCGACATCTAGGGCCGGGCTCCGCGTACTGGGCGCGGCGGCGATCATCCTGTCGCTGGCCGCGTGTTCAGGGGTAGCGGGCAAGGACCGGGGAGCGGGCGGGTCTCAGGAACTCGTCATGCAGAGCTACACCAGTCGGACCGTGTCCTACGGGGTAGCGATGGACGCGTGGATGGAGGAGGTCACCGAGGCGACCGACTCGTCCCTGACCTTCAACGCCAACTACGACGGTTCGCTCTACACCGTGACCGAGATCCTCGAGGCGGTGTCGGACGGACGCCTCGACGTCGGGCATTTCAGCGTCTCCTACTACCCGAACCAGTTCCCACTCACGAGTATCACCACCATTCCCTTCATCACCGACAACCTTCCGGCCCAGATGGCCGCGATGGACAAGCTCTTCAAGGAGAACGAGGCTCTTCAGGCCGAATTTGAGGAGAAGAACCTCCACTACCTGGGCTTCCTGGCGGTGCCCGGGGCTATCGCCACCGCCCCGGAGCAGTTCGACTCGCTCGATTACTTCCATCGGCGGACGGTCCGGGGGTCGGCCGGCCTCATCCCCGCGCTCGAAGCGTTCGGTGTCACCGACATCGTGACCCCGCCGGTTCACGAGCTCTACGAGTCGCTCGAGCGTGGTCTGGCGGACGTCGTCGTCGGATTCGCGCTCGATGTCGCGGTCCAGATGTCGCTGCACGAGGTCACACCGCACTTCGTTGACGTCGGGGCCGGCCAGTGGGCCGACACGGTGCTGGTGATGAACAAGGACACCTGGGAGTCGCTCTCCGAGGAGCAGCAGCGGGCCATCGAGGCCGCCCTCGAGAACATCCCGAAGAACCTCGTGGAGGCCCAGATCGCGACCGAGGACGAGGCGTGCAGCCAGCTCCTCGCCGCCGGGGGTACGGCGTCGCGCCTGCCGGAGAACGTCATTGAGGAGTGGCGCCAGGCGGCGAGCGGACCGCTCAAGCAGGGCTGGATCGACCAGGCCACCAAGGCCGGTGTGGAGAACCCAGAGGCGTTCTGGGACGCCTACCTGGCGGCGCTGGAAGAAGCGGCTCAGGAGTTCCCTGACTACCAGAGCGGCATCGCGCGTTGCGTAGCCCGCGCCGAAAGCTGACCACTTTCGGGTCGGCGACCTTGCCCCTCGAGTCTTAAGAGAGACGCGCCGTGGTTACCACCCTGGTTCTGCTACTCGGGATCGCACTCCTCCTCGGGCTCATCGCCGTGCGAGTCCCGGTCGGGTTCGCGCTGCTGGCCGCAGGCACCATCGGCCTGATGGTCTACTCGGGCACGGCGGAGACCTCGAGTCAGCTCGCCACACGCCCCTATAGCGCGGTCGCCAGCTACAGCCTGGTGCTCATCCCGAT
>Ga0079224_100017038_pt1 | contig 10229 bp, 6 predicted proteins | sample Stecom2015_FD_80414 | JGI IMG/M metagenome (GOLD analysis project Ga0079224, IMG submission 80414) | Agricultural soil microbial communities from Utah to study Nitrogen management - Steer compost 2015 | ecosystem: Environmental > Terrestrial > Soil > Agricultural land | place: USA: Utah... | reverse complement strand
TCAGCTGAGCGGCCAGTTCGGCGCGGTGGTCGGCGTCGAACAACCATCTTCCGGCATCCGCCGGCGGGGTGGCTCCCATCGCCCGCAGCCGGTCGGTGCGGACCAAGCCGCGCCGGCGCGCTTCTGCCGCCGGGTCCGGGGTTTCGCCCATGTTCGCCAGCTCGGCTGCTCGAGCCCGGGCGGCGCCGCGGCGCTTCAGCGGCGGTGGATCCACGTCCAGCACGAGCAGGCCCCCGAAGATCCGGTGGCTGCCGGGATCGCGCAGCAGGGCGCGGTCTCCGATGCGCAGGGGGAGCGGGGTGCGCAGGGCCAGCCGAACCGCGTCGCTGCCGAGCGGGCGGATGCGGGCATCGACCGAAGCCGCTCCGATGTGCAGCATCAGCTTGGTGGGCAGTTCGCCCGCTTTCGCCGCGCTCAACCGCGCGTCGAGCACGTCGGTGGTGATCCAGCGGTCCGGGGTGAGCAGCGCGTGACCGCGGCGCAGCTCGCCGGGATCGGCGTTGCGCAGGTTGACCGCCACTCGAGCGACCGCTCGGACCTCTTCGCGGGGGGTGCCGAGCGACTGCAGCCCCCGGATGGTGACTTCCTTCCCGCCTGGGCTCACCTGCAGGCGCTGTCCGGGGCGGAGCGTACCGGCGGTGAGCGTCCCGGTCACCACCGTTCCCGCCCCGCGGATGGTGAACACGCGGTCGGCCCACAGCCGGATGTCCGCGGTGGGGTCGGCGGCCGGAAGGCGGTGCGCCAGGGCGTCCAGTTCGCGGCGCAGCTGGGGCAGCCCGTCGCCGGTCTTCCCGCTGACCGCCACCGAGGGGATGCCGTCCAACGACGTGTCGCTGAGCTGCTCTCGCGCCTGGTCCTCCGCGGCGCGGGGATCGGCGAGGTCGCTGCGGCTGATCACGAGCACCCCGTGCTGCACGCCGAGCGCGTCGAGCGCGGCCAGGTGTTCCGCGGACTGGGCCTTCAAGCCCTCGTCGGCGGCCACGACGAACATCACGGCCGGAGCGGGCCCGACCCCGGCCAGCATGTTGGCCACGAACCGCTCGTGCCCGGGGACGTCGACGAAGGCCAGGCAGCAGCCGTCGTCAAGCCGAGCCCAGGCGAATCCGAGGTCGATGGTCAGCCCGCGGCGCCGTTCTTCCTCCCACCTGTCCGGTTCCATGCCGGTGAGCTGCCGGATCAGAGTGGACTTCCCGTGGTCGACGTGCCCAGCGGTGGCTATGACATGCATTCGCGGGCCTCCAGCACAGCGCGTCGCAGCACTTCGTCGGAATCGGCCGGCAGCGCGGCCAGGTCGAGAACGCACCGGCCTTGTTCCACTCGCGGCAAGACCGGAGGTCGTCCGGTGCGCAGCGGTCGCGCGTAGCGCTCCGGCAAGGTCACCGCAGCGCTGGGCAGGACCTTTCCAGGAGCTCCGCCGCCGCCCACGGTCGCTTCGGTGCGTTGCGCACGGGCGGCGATTCCGGCGCCGCTGAGCTCTTGCGCCAGTCGTTCTGCTCGGGCGAGCAGCGTCTTCGGATCCTGGCGCAGCGCTTGCTCGGTGGGGGTGGGAGGACCGGTGATGGTGGCTTCGAGGGCGGCCAGGGTGAGCTTGTCCACCCGCAGGGCCCGGGCCAACGGGTGGCGGCGCAGCTGGTGGACGAGATCGGCCTTGCCGAGCAGCAGACCGGCTTGCGGGCCGCCGAGCAGTTTGTCCCCGCTGGCCGTCACCAGCGACGCCCCCTGCCGGAGCGCGGTGGTCGCGTCCGGTTCATCCGGCAGGACCGGATGCGGCTGGAGCAGGCCGGATCCGATGTCCGCGACGACCGGCACGCCGAGGTGGGCCAGTTCGACGACGGGAACCGACGAGGTGAATCCTTGGACGACGAAGTTGGACGGGTGGACTTTGAGGATGAACCCGGTGTCCGGCCCGAGCACCGCCTCGTAGTCCTGCCGGTGGACCCGGTTGGTGGTGCCCACCTCTCGCAGCCGCGCCCCGGTGGCCTCCAGCAGTTCGGGGATGCGGAAGTGGTCCCCGATCTCCACCATTTCCCCGCGGGCCAGCACGATCTCCTTGCCGCGCGCGAACACGGTGGCCACCAGGGCGAGGGCTGCTGCTCCGTTGTTGACCACGTGAGCGGCTTCCGCCGTTGGCACGGCGTTCAGCAGCGCCTGCACGGCAGCGGCTCCGCGCGGGCCGCGTTGGCCGGTCTGCAGGTCCAGTTCCACGTCCGTGGTGCCCGCGGCTTCCGCCAGTGCCTGCACGGCGGCATCGGAGAGCGGGGCGCGGCCGAGGTTGGTGTGCAGCAGCACCCCGGTGGCGTTGAGCACCCGGTGCAGGCTCGATGCGGTTTTCGGCAGCATGGTCGCTGCTTCGTCGATGACCTCGTCCGGGGAGATCTCACCGGCTCGTGCTTTGTCCTGGGCGGCGTGCACGGCTTGCTTCACCAGTTGACGTCCGAGTCGCGCGGTGGCCAGCGCTATTTCCGGGGCGTTGAGCACTTGGTCGGTGCCGGGGATCTGCTGGCGTTCGTCCGCCATGGGGCGGACTATAGATCCTTCAGGGGAAACTGGCGCGCTGGAGCGGTTGCCCACCAGCCATAATGATGACAACGCTTGTTGACATCGTTTGTAGGCTGGCGAGCATGACCGACACCGGTGTCGCCGGCCGCAGCTGGGTCGTTGCTGCTGATGGAGTTCGGCTCGCGGTGCGGACGTCCGGTCCGCCGCAAGCGCCGACGGTGCTGGCGGTGCACGGCTACCCGGATGACCACTCACTGTGGACCGAGGTCGCCGCCAGGCTGGGCGAGCGGTACCGGGTGGCCGTCTACGACATGCGCGGCACCGGTGATTCACCAGCTCCGCCCGACCCCGACGCGTATCGGCTCGGCCTGCTGGCCGACGACTTGGGCCGGGTGGCCGAAGCGGTCAGCCCGTACGCCCCGGTGCACCTGCTGGCGCACGATTGGGGTGCGATCACCGCGTGGCAAGCCGTCTCCGATCAACGGCTCAACGGCAAATTCGCTTCCTTGACGTCGATTTCCGGGCCCTGCTTGGACCACGCGGGCCACTGGTTGCGCAGCAGGGTCCGCCGACCGTCGCCCCGCGGGCTCAGCGAGCTGGGCCGGCAGTTGCTCTCCTCGGCCTACCTGTGGTTCTTCTGCCTTCCGGTGCTTCCCGAGCTGAGCTGGCGCAGCGGGGTGCTGCCCTGGCTGCTCAGCAGGATGGGCGGTGAAGGAGTGGAGATCCCGTCGACTCCGGACGCGATCCGCGGGCTCGCGCTGTACCGGGTCAACATCCCTTCCCGGCTGCGGGCCCCGGTGCCCAGGCGGGTTTTCCTCCCGGTGCAGGTCATCGCGCCCACCGAGGACCGCTTCGTCACCCCAGCGCTGCAGACCGGGGTCGAGCGGTGGGTACCGGACTTGCGGGTCCACCGGGTTCCCGGCGGGCACTGGCTGCCGCGGAGTCGACCGGACGTGGTGGCCGACCGCACTGCGCGGTTCATCGAGGAGATCGGCGACCGCTGATCCGGCGGTGGGACGCCGAGGAAGTGGTCCCCGCCGAACACGCCGGACCGAGCGGGAACGCTCCCCGCGGCGCAGCGATCCGGGAGAGCGGAACAGCGGAGGCGGACGGGAATCGAACCCGCCTGACCGAGGTACTCGGCCACGTCGGTTTTGAAGACCGCGGGGGCCACCAGGCACCCTGACGCCTCCACTGATCGACCCTAGCAAGGGACCACCGGTGGTGCGGTGCAGCGTTCGCCCGAATGACGACACCGATCGCTTGGTTTAGCGTCGGGGCATGACCGACACCTCGGTGAAGCACCGGCTGACCCAGTACGCGCACGGCGGTGGATGCGCCTGCAAGATCCCGCCGGACGAGCTGGAGTCCATGGTCTCCGGCTTGCTGGGCGACGTCTCCCCGCAGCTGCTGGTGGGGCTCGACAGCGGGGACGACGCCGCGGTGGTGCAGATCAGCGATCGCACCGCGATCGTCAGCACTGCGGACTTCTTCACTCCGGTGGTGGACGATGCCTACGACTGGGGTCGCATCGCCGCCGCCAATGCGCTGTCCGATGTGTACGCCATGGGGGCCGCTCCGATCCTGGCGATCAACTTGCTGTGCTGGCCCCGGAACGTGCTTCCGCTCGACCTGGTCCAGCAGGTGCTGCAAGGGGCCACCGACATCGCCGCGCAGGCGGGCTGCCCAATAGCGGGCGGCCACAGCGTGGACGACCCGGAACCGAAGTACGGCATGGCGGTGACCGGGACCTGCGCGGCGGAACAGCTGATGCGCAACGACGCCGGGCAGCCCGGTGTTCCGCTGTCGCTGTCCAAACCGCTGGGGATCGGCGTGCTCAATTCCCGGCACAAAGCGACGGGGGAGACCTTTCCCCAAGCGGTCGAGGTGATGACCACGCTCAACGCCCAGGCCGCGGCGAATGCTCTCGCCGCCGGCAGCCGCTGCGCCACCGACGTGACCGGCTTCGGCCTGCTCGGCCACCTGTTCAAACTGGCCCGCGCCAGCGGAGTCTCGGCGGTGGTGGACTCCGCCGCGGTGCCGTACCTGGAGGGAGCGCGGGAAGCCCTCCGCGACGGCTACGTCAGCGGGGGCACCCAGCGCAATCTGGAGTGGGTGCGACCGCACTGCGACCTCTCGGCGATTTCCGAAGCGGAAGCGCTGCTGCTGGCCGACGCGCAGACCTCGGGAGGTCTGCTGGTGGCCGGCGAGATCCCCGGTGCACCCGTCATCGGTGAACTCGTCCCCCGCGGCGAGAAGGTGATCACGGTCCGCTGACATCGCCGGTTCGCTCGGCCAGCAGCTCGTTGGCCTCCTCCAGGGCACCGGTGAGGCCGGTGAGCACATCCGCGAAGACCCGCCGCAGCGGAGTGCCCTCCGCGCTGGTCAGCCAAGCGTGCATGGCTGCGCCGAAGCAGCCCAGCAGAGCGGTGGCCCAAGCGGCGGGGCAGGTGTGGTTCGAGGAGGCGCCCGCACGTTCGCTCAGCAGCTCGGTCAGATCGCACACCCACCGCTGGCGCATCAGGTGCAGTTCGTAATTCCCGGTCGAAGAGAGGCTGTTCAGCAGTTCGGCGCGCTGCAGGAACTGCTCCCGCTGCTCTTCCAGCTGATCAGCCGATTCCAGCATGGCCGCGGTGAGCGAGCGAACCGGGTGTTCGTCGGCTGGTCGGGCGGCCAATCGCTGCCGCAACTGCGCCATGGCCTCTTCCGAGTCGCCGTAGAGCACTGCTTCCTTCGAAGGGAAGTGGCGGAAGAAGGTGCGAGGGGCGATGTCGGCCGCTTCGGCGATCTGCTCCACCGTGGTGTTGGCGAACCCCTGCTCGGCGAACAGCCGGAGCGCTGCTTTCTCGATGGCCGCCCTGGTCCGCATCGTGCGCCGGTGGCGCCGGTCCGTCGGTGCGGTGCTGGCCGAGCCGTGCGCTGGCTTTTCCTCCATGGCCGTCATGACGTCAGGTTTGTCCGCGCAGCTCCCGTGGTCAACAGTGTTCAGCGTCACGACTGACAAATGTCAGTCGTGACATAACCTGGCACTCGGAGTGCAACACGGAGGAGGACGACCGGGTGTCCGGGTCTGACATTCGCGCCGATCTGTCGCAGCCCCGAAACGCGGGGGAAGAACAAGCCATCGCTGAAGGAATCCCACTGCGGGTCTACCGGCGTCGGTGGCGGATCTTGGGCGTGCTGTGCCTGGCCCTGTCGGCGACCATGCTGGCCAACACCTCGCTCGGGGTGGCGCTGCCCTACCTGGCCCGAGACCTGCAGGCATCGATGGCGCAGCAGCAGTGGTTCAACAACGCCTACGCCCTGGTGTTCGCCGGGCTGCTGTTCACCACCTCCACCATCGCCGACCGGTACGGGCGCAAGCTCGTGCTGCAAACCGGCATGATCCTCTTCGGCGCCGCATCCCTGTACGTCTGGCTGTGGGTGGACTCCAGCGCTGAACTGATCGCGGCCCGGGCGGTGCTCGGCCTGGGCGCAGCGATGATCATGCCGGTGACGCTGTCCATCCTGACCAGCGTTTTCACCAGCGCGGAACGAACCCGGGCGGTGAGCCTGTGGGCCGCGGTCTCCGGAGGCGGCACCGCCCTCGGGCCGGTGGTCGCCGGTCTGCTGCTGGAGATCTCCACCTGGCAGTCGGTGTTCGCCATCAACTTGCCGGTGGTCGTCGTCGGGGTGCTCGCCGGTTTCTGGCTCATCCCCAGCCGGACCAGCACCGCGACCAGCACCGGCGGCGGAATCGACCTGCCCGGCGCCCTGCTGTCCACCGCCGGTATCACGCTCGTGGTGTACGCCCTGATCGAAGCCCAGCACGTGGGCTGGACCGCGCCGCGGACGCTGGTGCTCACCGCGGCTGGGCTGGTGCTGGTGGCGCTGTTCGCACTGTGGGAGAGCCGGGCGGAACAACCGATGCTCGACGTTTCCCTGTTCCGCAACACCGCGTTCTCCGCCTCCGCGGTCGTCATCACCCTCGTCTTCTTCGCCATGGTCGGGGTGTTCTTCTCGCTGAGCCAGACGCTGATCCTGATCTTCGGCTACTCGCCCCTGAACGCCTCGCTGTCCCTGCTGCCGATGACCGTGGTGATGGTGCTGATCGCCCCGCAGATCCCCGAACTGGTGCGGAAGTTCGGCCCGCGCACCGCCATCGCCGGCGGCATGGTGGTCTCGGCAGCGGGCATGGTCGCGCTGAGCACCCTGGACGCGGACTCCGGGTACTGGCACCTGCTGGGCGGCCTGGCGGTGACCGCCCTGGGCATGTCGGTGGCCATGGCCCCCGCGACCGACGTGCTGATGGCCAACGTGCCGCGGGAACGAGCCGGCATGGGATCGGCCACCAACGACGTCACCCGGGAAGTCGGCGCCTCGCTCGGCGTCGCCGTCCTCGGCAGCGTGCTGGGCAGCAGCTACGCGGCCCAATTGACCGGTTCGGTGGCCGCCCTGCCGGACCAGGCGCAGCAGTTGGCCAAGCAGTCGCTCGCCGGTGGACTGCAGGTGGCGACCTCGCTGGGGCAGCACGGCCTCCAGCTGGTGCACGACGTCAGAGCAGCCTGGATGCACGGGCTGCAGGTGGCCCACCTGGTGGGGGCGGGGCTCATCCTGCTCGCCGCGCTCGTGGCCTGGGTCTGGTTGCCCCGCTCCACCGCGGACCGCGAACCCGGCCACCGGAGTTTGCGTTGATCCCACCCCGGGTACTCCCGACCCGAGATCGAGGGAGGACCCATGGTCGAGTGGCTGAACTGGCCGGTGCTGCGACAACTCACCGGCCACGACGACCTTGGCCGGGGCAAAGCGGCCCGGTCGGCCAAGACCGACCGGATGAGAGCCCGGACCGAAGACGCCGAGCGCGTGGTCCAGTCGATATGCCCGTACTGCGCGGTCGGCTGCGGCCAGCGGATCTACGTCAAAGACGGTGAAGTCACCCAGATCGAAGGGGACCCCGATTCGCCCATCAGCCGGGGCAGGCTGTGCCCCAAAGGTGCCGCCAGCCGAGAGCTGGTCACCTCCCCACTGCGCGAAACCAAGGTCCGGTACCGCCGTCCGTACGGCACGGAGTGGGAAGAGCTGGACCTGGACACCGCGCTGGACATGATCGCCGACCGCGTCATAGCCACCAGGGACGCCACCTGGGAGGAGCGGAGCGAGGAGAACTACCCGCTGCGGCGCACCATGGGGATCGCCAGTTTGGGCGGAGCGACCCTCGACAACGAGGAAAACTATTTGATGAAGAAGCTCTACACCGCCCTCGGGGCGATCCAAGTGGAGAACCAGGCCCGCATTTGACACTCCTCCACAGTTCCCGGTCTGGGAACTTCCTTCGGGCGCGGCGGCGCCACCACTTTCCAGCAGGACTTGGCCAACGCCGACTGCATCGTCATCCAAGGGTCGAACATGGCCGAGGCGCACCCGGTCGGCTTCCAGTGGGTGATGGAAGCCAAGCAGCGCGGAGCCAAGGTCATCCACGTCGACCCGCGCTTCACCCGCACGTCGGCACTGGCTGATCTGCACGTCCCGCTGCGGGCCGGCAGCGACATCGCCTTCCTCGGTGGACTGATCAACTACGTGCTCACCAACGAGGCCTACTTCCTCGACTACGTGCGCACCTACACCAACGCGGCGCTGATCGTCGGGGAGGAGTTCCGCGACACCGAGGACCTGCACGGCGTCTTCTCCGGGTTCGACACCGAAACCGCCAGCTACGACACCTCGAGCTGGCAGTACGCCGATGGTCAGCAGCGCCCCCGGGAAGCGGAGACCAGCCCTTCCAAGGAGCACGGACGGGAACGCGAGACCAGCCGGCCGGAACGGGCCGGTTCGGGCGGACCGAGCTACAGCGGAACCGCCCACACCGATCCCACGCTGCAGCACCCGCGTTGCGTTTTCCAAATCCTCAAGCGCCACTACGCCCGGTACACACCGGAAATGGTGGAGCAGGTCTGCGGGGTGCCGCGGGAGTTGTTCCAGCAGGTGGCCGAGACGCTGGTGCGCAACTCCGGCCCGGAGCGGACTTCGGCGTTCGCCTACGCGGTCGGCTGGACCCACCACACTGTGGGGGTGCAGTACATCCGAGCGGCCTCGATCCTGCAGTTGCTGCTGGGCAACATCGGCCGGCCCGGCGGAGGAATCTTGGCGCTGCGCGGGCACGCCAGCATCCAGGGCTCCACGGACATCCCCACCCTGTACAACCTGCTGCCCGGGTACCTGCCCATGCCGCACGCGCACACCGACCTGGACCTGGAGAGCTACGTGCGGCCGAGCGAGGACGCGGTCGGCTACTGGGGGAACATCCGTTCCTACCTGGTGAGCCTGCTCAAGGCGTGGTGGGGGGACAGCGCCACCGCAAGCAACGACTACTGCTTCGACTGGCTGCCGCGGCTGACCGGGGACCACGGCACCTTCCAAACCGTCATCGACCAGATGGAGGGGAAGGTCAAAGGATATTTCGTCATCGGGGAGAACCCGGCCGTGGGCACCACGAACGCCCGTCAGCAGCGGCTTGGCCTGGCCAATCTGGACTGGCTGGTGGTCCGCGACCTCAACCTGATCGAAACCGCGACCTTCTGGAAGGACGGGCCGGAGATCGAAACCGGTGAAATGTCCACCGAGAACATCCCGACCGAAGTCTTCTTCCTGCCCGCGGCTTCGCACGTGGAGAAGGAGGGCACGTTCACCAACACGCAGCGCTTGCTGCAGTGGCGGCACAAAGCGGTCGAACCCCAAGGGGACCAGCGGAGCGACCTGTGGTTCTTCTACCACCTGGGCCGACGGATCCGGGAGAAGCTGCGGGACGCCCAGCGGACACCGGAACAGCGGGAACGGGACCGGCCGATCCTGGAACTGACCTGGGACTACCCGACTGAGGGCGAAATGGAGGAGCCCAGCGCCACGGCGGTCCTGCAGGAGATCAACGGTCGCGACGCGGACGGCAATCCACTGGCCAGCTACACCCAGCTGCGCGCCGACGGTTCGACCACCTGCGGGTGCTGGATCTACTGCGGGGTCTACGCCGACGGCGTCAACCAAGCCGCGCGGCGCAAGCCCGGCAGCGAGCAGTCGTGGGTCGCCCCCGAATGGGGATGGGCTTGGCCGGCGAACCGCCGCATCCTCTACAACCGGGCTTCGGCACGGCCCGACGGGCGCCCCTGGAGCGAGCGCAAGGCCTACGTGTGGTGGGACGAGCAGCGAGGGGAGTGGACCGGGCACGACATCCCGGACTTCGACCGGGACAGGCGCCCCGACTACACCCCACCGCCCGGAACCACCGGTCCGGCCGGGCTGGCCGGGACGGATCCGTTCATCATGCAAAGCGACGGGCTCGGTTGGCTGTACGTTCCGGCAGGACTGGTGGACGGACCGTTGCCGGCGCACTACGAGCCGCAGGAATCGCCGGTGAGCAACCGGATCCACACCACGCAGCAGCGGAACCCGGCCCGACAGGTGCATTCGCGCCCGGAGAACCGCTACCAGCCCAGTGGGGACGAACCGGGGAGCGAGGTGTTCCCGTACGTGTTCACCACGTTCCGGATCACCGAACACCACACCGCCGGCGGCATGAGCCGCTGGCTGCACCACCTGTCCGAACTCGCTCCGGCGATGTTCCTGGAAGTGTCTCCCGAGCTCGCCGCCGAGCGCGGGCTCAAGCACATGGATTGGGCCACGGTCATCACCGCGCGCAGCGCGATCGAAGGCAGGGTGCTGGTGACGCACCGCATGCGGCCCTTGCAGGTGGGGGGCCG
>Ga0079224_100017036_pt1 | contig 10230 bp, 8 predicted proteins | sample Stecom2015_FD_80414 | JGI IMG/M metagenome (GOLD analysis project Ga0079224, IMG submission 80414) | Agricultural soil microbial communities from Utah to study Nitrogen management - Steer compost 2015 | ecosystem: Environmental > Terrestrial > Soil > Agricultural land | place: USA: Utah... | reverse complement strand
GCTCGGGTTCCTGCCGGGTGACCTCCAGCAGAAGGTCGATCCCTACCTGCGCCCGCTCTACGACTCACTGGAGGACATGATGCCTCCAGTGCGGGTGCAGCGTGCACTGGAGACCCGGGTGATCGAGATCGCCCCGCTCGCCTACATGCGCGGACGCACGCTCAACGACGCGTTCATCATTCTCGACGAGGCCCAGAACGCGACCGGTGCGCAGATGAAGATGTTCCTCACCCGGCTGGGCGTTAACAGCAAGGTCGTCGTCACGGGAGACAAGACCCAGATCGACCTGCCGAAACGCGAGGACTCCGGCCTGGTGCAGGTCGAGCGCATCCTCCCCGGGATCGAGGGAATTGCGTTCCATTACCTCACCGATGCCGATGTGGTGCGCCACCGGCTGGTGAAGGAGATCGTCCGTGCCTATGCAGAGGACCAGGCCGGGTGATGGCGACGGCCGACGTTGTCGTGAACGGCGAGGATGCGCTTCCGGCCGAAGAGGTGGGCCGGGTGGTGAGCCACGTCCTCGAAATCGAGCAGCGTACGGCGACCATCTCGGTGACGTTCCTGTCCGCTGACGAGATGCAGGATCTCAATCGCGACCACAAGGGACATGATCGCCCCACTGACGTGATCTCGTTCGCACTGCCGCAACCCGATGGAAGTCTCGCGGGTGACATCTACATCTGCCCCGCGGTTGCGCGGCAGGAGGCAGCAGAGCGCGGCATCCCCGAATCCGAGGAGCTGGTGCGGCTGGTGGTGCACGGTACCCTGCACGTGCTGGGAATGGATCATCCCGAGGGCGAGGAGCGGGAGCATTCGGAGATGTGGCGCCGGCAGGAGCAGTACGTGGCGGGGCTCAGGTGATCGAGTTCCTTCAGGGCTGGTTGCCCGAATTCTCCGGCCTGCTGATGCTCTGGGCCGCGCTCATCGGGGTGGCCGGTGCCGGTAGCGCCGAACTCAGCCGTGCAGTACTGCGCAGCGACGGCCCCGACGGACTGACCCCCGAGCGCACCCTGCACGTGATGCACCTGGCCACACTCACGCTCGCCGCAGCACTCGCGGGCACCGGGACAGGTTGGTGGGCGTTCCCGACCATGGTCGGCCTGGTGCGGGTCGGCCTGGTGACATTGCTGGTCTGGTCGGTGGGCGACCTCGTGCCACGACTGCTGGCGGTCCTGGCTCCGGAACTGGTCACCTACGCGAGACGCATCGCACTCGCGGCGGCTCCGGCGTACCGACCCTTGTTGTGGATGGCACGTCGACTCGAGGCGAGCAACGGCCCCACCGAACCTGGAACGCTCGAACGGGCCGCGACGTCGCACCAGATGATGCGCGGTGCGTTCTCGCTCAAGGCGATGACCGTCTCGGAGGTGATGACGCCGCGCATCGACGTCGTGTCGGTCCACGTCGATGACGACGAGGCCACGGTCGTGCACACGCTGCGCAACAGCGAGCATGCTCGCCTGCTGGTCGACAAGGGGTCGGCGGACGACGTGGTCGGTGTCATCTACGCCAAGGATGTGCTGCCGCGACTCGCCGATGGTGCGATCAACGGCGAATCGTGGCAGTCGCTGATCCGGCCCGCCAGCTACGTCCCGGAGGCCAAGACGCTCGATCGTCAGTTGCGCGATTTCCAGCGCGGCCCGGCACACATCGCGGTGGTTGTCGACGAGTACGGGGGCACCGCCGGCATCGTCACCCTTGAGGACATCCTCGAGCAGATCGTGGGAGAGATCCAGGACGAGTACGATGTGGACGAGGTCGCACCAGTGACCCGTCACGGTGACGGTCACCTGACGGTCCAGGGCGGCGTGGCACTGGTCGACCTGGAGCAGGAACTTGGTCACGAATTCGAGCGCGAGGATGTCGACACCGTGGGTGGCCTGGTGCTGGCAGAGCTCGGACGGGTGCCGCGCATCGGCGACTCGTTCGCGCTCGATGGCTGGCACTTCACGGTGGAGCTGGTGATCAGGCGGAGAGTGCGGCGTGTGTCGGTACGGCAGGTTGTCGAGACCGGCGAGACTGTGGTGCAGGAGGAGGCACGGTGAGCGCACTCCTCCTGCTTGTCGGCCTGCTGTTCGCGGTGCTGGGCGCCGCCGCTTCCGCTGCACTGGTCACCACGACGCGCTCCGAACTGGCGGACGCAGTGTCGCGCCGGCTCCGTGGAGCACAGGTGTCGTTCGCGTGGCTCGCCGATCGCGAGCTGCAGGTCATCTCGTCGGTTGCCCTCGGCTCCCTGGGCGTGACGATCGTGGGAGCGGTGTTCCCGGGCCTGTTCGAATCCCTCACGCTGCCACAGCTGGTGTTGCTGCTGCTATTCGTAGTGGTGCCCGCAACACTGGCTGCCGGCTACCTCGTGCCGCGCCTGCTAACGCGCCCGCGTGCCGAGCGCGTGGTGGCGGGTGTCGGCGGACTGATCCGTGGCTTCACCGCGGTGCTTCGCTTCGTGCTGCCGGGTGTCAGGCACCCGGCCACTGAAGGGATCGAGGCGCTGGCGCGCGAGGGCAGTGCGTCTGGTGTCCACGTTGACGATGAGTTCGCGATGGTCGGTGGCGTGATGTCGTTCGCCGAGCGTCCCATTCGCGAGGTCATGACAGCGCGCACGGACGTGGTGGGTGTCTCCGCAGATGCCGATCGCGGTGAGGTACTGCGGACCTTCGCCGAAAGCGGCTATACCCGCCTCCCGGTATACCGTGACTCGCTCGATGAGATCATCGGCATGGTGCACGCGTTCGACCTGTTCAAGCTGGAGAGCGAAGACCCGATCCCGGTCCGTCCGGTGGTGCACGCACCCGAGACCCGCAGTGCGGCCGACCTGCTGATCGACATGCAGCACCAGCGTCGGCACCTTGCCGTGGTCATCGACGAGTTCGGTGGCACCGCCGGACTTGTCACCCTCGAGGACCTGCTCGAGGCGCTGGTAGGCGAGATCGCCGACGAGGACGATGCCGAGGAATCTGCAGCTCCGGTCGCAAACGAGTTGCTGGAGATCGACGGCACAGAATCGGTGGAGACTGTCGCAGAGCACTTCGGAACCGAGATCACACGCGGCACTGCGGCCACCTTCGCCGGACTCCTGGTCGAGCGGCTCGGTCGCATTCCGAGGGTGGGTGAACGATTCCGGGTCGGCGGGCTTGATGTCGATGTGATCGCAGCGTCACCAGCGCGCGTCGCGCGACTGGTTGTCCGGCTGCGCACGCCGGCTGCTGTGCCGCTTGACCGGGAGCGGGGCGGATGAACGCCAGCGCCACCCCCGAGCAGCCGATCGAAGAGCTGATCACGCTGGTGCGTGACGGGCACACCGATGCCTTCATCGAACGCGCATCGCAACTCGAGCCTGCCGACCTTGCCGACGTGCTCGCCGCCCTCGACGATGAGGAGCGCGTCGCGCTGGTGCGCGCGCTGCCACCGGAGATCTCGTCGCAGGCGCTGGTCGAGATGCCCGAGCACGCCCACGCGGAGGCCACGCTCGCAGCGCTGGACCCGGGGCACGCCGCGGAGATCGTCGACGAGCTCGAGGACGACGACGCGGCCGACCTGCTTGGCGAACTGGAGCCGGCGCAGCAGGAGGCGATTCTCGCCGGCGTCGAGGATCGCCGCGATGTCGATCGGCTGCTGCGCTACGACGAGGAGTCCGCCGGTGGCCTGATGACGACCTATCTCGTCACGGTGACCGACGTGGACACGGTGGCGTTCGCGCTCGAGGCGATTCGTCGTCAGGCCGAGGACGTCGAAGACGTGTCCGAAATCTTCGTCGTGGACGCGCATCGCCGCCTCGTCGGAATGCTTCCGTTCAAGCAACTGGTGTTGAGCCTGCCTGCCTCGCTGGTGCGTGACGCCATGGAACCCGCCGATGTCCGCGTGGCCCCAGAGGACGACCAGGAGGAAGTCGCCCGCAAGATGGCTCGCTACAACGTGCCGAGCATCCCGGTGGTGGACCCGGCGGGTCGGCTGCTCGGCAGGATCACCTATGACGACGTGATCGATGTTGCCGAGGCCGAGGCGACCGAGGACCTGCTGAGGTTCGGTGGCGTCTCACCTGATGAGGGACTCGCCGCAACGTGGTCGGCCGCCGTGCGCTCGCGCTTGCCGTGGTTGTACGTCAACCTGCTCACCGGATTCCTCGCGGCCGCGGTGGTGTACTACTTCAAGGGTTCAATCGAGCGGATGGCCGTGCTCGCGGTGTGGATGCCGATTGTCGCCGGGATGGGTGGCAACGCCGGCACCCAGGCCCTGGCGGTTACCGTGCGACGACTCTCGCTGGGCCAGGTGCCAACTGCACAGGTCCGTCAACTGGTCGGCAAGGAGCTGGTGGTCGGCCTCGTCAACGGCATCGCAATCGGAGCCGTGCTCGCCGCCGTATCTGTCCTGCTCGGTGAATCCTGGCGACTCGGCGGGGTGGTCTTTCTCGCGATGTCCCTCAACCTGTTCGTTGCCGGTTTCGCCGGATCCTTCGTCCCCGTGCTGCTGGAGCGGTTGGGAGTCGACCCCGCAGTGGCGTCCTCGGTGTTCGTCACGACATTGACTGATGTCTGTGGCTTCGGGCTGCTGCTGGGATTGGCCTCCCTGGTACTTCTCTGACGCTGAACCCGGGAGCCACCTTCGGGTCCCGTGCGGGTGCTCCAAAGTCCCATCACGGTTAACTTTGGGGCATGACGGACCACGCCCTGCTGGACAGCCTGCTCAAGGGTCAGATCCCTGCGGTTGCTCGGGCCGTGTCCATTGTGGAAAACAGCAGGGCGGGGTTCGAGTCGCTTCTCTCCGACATCCAGTCACATATCGGCCACGCCCGCAGGATCGGCATCACCGGCCCGCCTGGTGCCGGCAAGTCGACGCTCAGCGTGGCGCTTGTCGCTGCGTGGCGCGCGCTGGGACTCAAGGTCGCCGTGATCGCCGTCGACCCGACATCACCTTTCACCGGTGGTGCATTGCTCGGTGATCGAATCCGGATGGAACGGGTGGCGCTCGATCCCGGTGTGTTCATTCGTTCGATGGCCACTCGCGGCTCGCTTGGCGGACTCGCCACTTCGACTCGTGAGGTGGCCGATGTGCTGGATGCAGCCGGCTTCGATCGGGTGCTGATCGAGACTGTCGGCGTGGGTCAATCGGAGCTGGACGTGGCCCGGATGGCCGACAGCACGGTACTGGTGCTGGTGCCTGAATCGGGTGATGGCATCCAGGCGCTCAAGTCGGGCGTGATGGAAATCGCCGATCTGTACGTCATCAACAAGGCAGACCGCCCTGGTGCACCCAAGCTGCAGCGCGAGATCGAGCTCGCGCTCGACCTGCGCTCCGGCAAGGCGCTCCGAAATCTTCCGGCGCATCACGGTGCGTTGCGGGCTGCCCGCGAGGCCGCTCGCGCCGAGGAGAAGGGCTGGCGTCCTCCGGTGCTGCAGTCGGTGGCCGCGCGGGACGAGGGAATCGATGCCATCATCGAAGCTCTCGACCGGCACTGGCAGGCCATCGGTGAGGATGGCACCCTCGCGCGTCGCCGCAAGGATCGGCTCGCGGAACGCACCCGCGCGGTGATCGATCGCGCGGTGCATCGCTGGCTCTGGAGCGAGGGCCCGGCAAGTTTTCACCTGAGTGCACGGCTCGATGCGGCCAGTGACGGGCGCATCAATCCATACGAAGTGGCCGCCGAGGTCGTGGCGGCGATCAAGGAAGGAGCCCGAGTGTGACCTCGCTGGCAGATCGTGAGCACCTGGTCTCGAAGATCGCGTCGCAGGAAGCGGAGCTCGCGGACCTCAGGCGTCGCCTTGCAGAGTGGGAAGCGGTGGCCGCGAAGCAACCGGTCCGCGACGACACCGACTTCACCACCATCTCAGGTCGCGAACTTGCGCCGGTGTACACGGCGCTCGACAGTCGCGGGGCAGGCGAGCTGCCGGGTGACTACCCGTATACCCGCGGCATTCATCCCACGATGTACCGTGGTCGCCTGTGGACGATGCGCCAGTTCGCCGGTTTCGGGACGTCCGAGGACACCAACGCCCGCTACAAGTTCCTGCTCCAGCGCGGACAGACCGGTCTGTCGGTTGCGTTCGACTTCCCGACCCTGATGGGCTACGACAGCGACCACCCCCGTTCCGAGGGAGAGGTGGGCAAGTGCGGCGTCGCTGTGGCCTCTCTCGCGGACATGGAGACACTGTTCGACGGGATCCCACTCGACCAGGTCTCGGTATCGATGACCATCAACGGTCCGGCGGCGATCATCTTCTGCTTCTTCGTCGCCGCGGCGGAGAAGCAGGGCGTGCCCATCGAGAAGCTGCAGGGCACGATCCAGAACGACATCCTCAAGGAATTCGTAGCACAGCACGCCTGGATCTTCCCGGTGGAGCCGTCACTGCGGCTGATCGTCGACCTGTTCGACTGGGGCAGCAGGAACACCCCCAAGTGGAACACCATCTCGATCAGTGGCTATCACATTCGTGAGGCCGGGTCCACCGCAGGACAGGAACTGGCGTTCACCCTGCTCAATGGCTTCACATACGTGGAGCGCGGCATCGCGCGGGGACTCCCGGTGGACAGCTTCGCGCCGCGGCTGTCGTTCTTCTGGGACGTGCACAACGACTTCTTCGAGGAGGTCGCCAAGCTCCGGGCCGCTCGCCGGATCTGGGCCCGTCACCTTCGCGAACGTTACGGCGCACGCGACGAGCGCTCGCTCAAGATGCGGTTCCACTGCCAGACCGCCGGAGTGTCGCTCACGGCGCAGCAGCCCCTCAACAACGTCGCCCGCGTTGCATACCAGGCGATGGCCGCAGTTCTCGGCGGCACCCAGTCGTTGCACACCAACGCACTCGACGAGACGCTTGCGCTGCCCACCGAGACATCGGTGCGCGTGGCGCTTCGCACCCAGCAGATTCTCGCGCACGAGACGGGCGTTGCGAATGTCGCCGATCCGCTGGGCGGTTCGTGGCTGGTGGAATCATTGACCGACCAGCTCGAGGCGGAAGCGGAGTCGATCTTCGCGCAGGTGGAGGAGCTTGGTGGGGTGGTGCCCTCGATCGAGGCCGGTTGGTTCCAACGCGAGATCGCCAACTCGGCGTCGTCGTTCCAGGCCGCGGTGGAGACCGGCCAGAAGACCGTGGTTGGTGTGAACGCATTCGTCGAGGAGGCCGAGGAGCCGATCGAGATCCTCAAGGTGGATGCGGCGGCCGAACTGGCGCAGCGTGAGCGGATGGCCCGGATGCGCGGTTCGCGTGACCAGGCCACGGTCGAGCGCCGCCTCGCGGAACTCGCCAGGGTCGCACGCACAGATGAGAACGTGATTCCTGCGATGCTTGATTGCGCCAGGTCCTACTGCACGTTGTATGAGATCAGGCACGTGCTCGAGGAGGCGTGGGGAAGCTATCGCGAACCGGTGTTCTTCTAGTCAACCAGAGAGGGCAGCACCATGGCAACAGCCAGGACCAGTGCGGCAGACCGTGACTTGCTGAGGATGAAGCCGGGCAATCACCCGGTGGTAACCTGCTACCTCAAGATCGAGCCGCGGGACAGGGCTCGTCGCAAGTACCTTACCAAGGCCCGCAATCGCGTCAAGGAGCTGTTGTACGCGCTGCCGTCGATGCGCTGGGAGAAGCAGCAACAGGAAGCGATCAAGTGGGACTGCAACCGCATCCTCGACTGGCTCGGTGACACCGACAACCTGCCGGCGTCGCACGGAGTGGCGATCTTCGCCTCGAAGGGGCAGAAGCTGTTCGAGGTGCGGCCGCTGCCGCGGGTGCATCGGTCGCGCCTGGTGGTGGACCGCACTCCGCTGGTGCGTGAGCTCGCCGCCAGCGAGGAGGAGTTCGGTCGCCTGTTCACGGTGGTGCTCGATCGCGCCTCGGCCCTGATCTGGGAAGTGACCGCGTGGGAGGCCAAGGTTGCCCGGAAGGTGACCACGGAGGTCACTCGTGGCGGACGTTTCCACTCGCCATCACGCTACGACCTCACCGGCGAGCATGCATACCACAACCGGATCCAGAACGAGAAGAAGCGTCACCTGGAGGCAGTGGCAAGGGCGCTGTTCGAGCTCGATCGGCGGACTCCGGGGCACCAGATCGTGGTTGCTGGCGCCGGCAACGATGCGGCCGCACTGGAACCGTTCCTGCACACCTATGTCGCAGACCGGCTGATCGGGCTGGCGCGACTGAGTCCGAAGGATGCGACGCCGCACACTGTTCATGAGCTGACCATGGACGTGCGTGACGCCCACATCCGCGCCTCCGAGAATCGTCACCTTGCCGAGCTCAAGGAGGGACTTGGCAGCGGCTGGGCGGTCAATGGCGTCAAGGAGACGCTCAAGGCACTGGGACAGGGCCAGATCAGGACGCTGCTGGTCGACGCCAACGCATCGGTGCCGGGATTCCGTTCGCTGGCGACAGGGCGACTCGCGGTGGGTGCCGTAGATCTCCGCAACGACGGCGAAGTGGTGCCGACTCTCGACGTGATTGATGACGCGATCGAAGAGGCGCTGCGTCAGCGCGTCGCGCTCGATGTGATTCACGAGGATGCCGCCGATCAGGTCGACGGCCTAGCCGGCCTGCTCAGGTTCAAGTGAGCAAGGGAGCCAGATGATGATGACTGCACACGGATCAGCCACGCTGCCACGGCCGGTGCGGGTGCTGGTCGCCAAGCCGGGACTGGACGGCCACGATAGGGGTGCCAAGGTCGTGGCCGCCGCGCTTCGCGATGCTGGCATGGAAGTGATCTACACCGGACTCCACCAGACCCCCGAGATGATCGCCACTGCCGCGATCCAGGAGGACGTCGACGTGGTGGGACTGTCGATCCTGTCTGGTGCGCACATGACCCTGTTCCCGCGCGTCCGCGCGCTGCTGGTGGAGCAGGGACGCGACGACATCCTGGTGACCGGTGGCGGCATCATTCCCGCCGAGGATGCGGCCGAGCTGTCGGCGCAGGGGATCGGGCGGCTGTTTGGTCCGGGTACGGCCACCTCCGAACTGATCGACTACGTCAACGAGTGGGCTGCTACCCACCTGCAGCCCTGACATCGTGAGCAAGCCGAAGCCCGATTCAGGTCGACTTCGACGAATGACCACGGAATTCCGCGCCCTCACGGCCCGGCTCCGTGAGGGTGGTGGCGCTGCTCGCGTGCAGAAGATGCATGACAAGGGGCAGCTCTCCCCACGGGAGCGCGTCGCTCGGCTGCTGGACCCCGACACGCCCTGGTTCGAGATCGGCCTCCTGGTCGCACACGATCGCTACGACGGTGACGCGCCTGCGGCAGGGGTGATCACCGGCATCGGTGTGGTCGCCGGTCGCGAGGTGGTTGTCGTCGCAAATGACGCCACGGTCAAGGCCGGCGCGTGGTGGCCCGAGACGATCACCAAGATTCTCCGCGCCCAGGAAGTCGCGATGCGGCAGCGCATCCCGATCATCTACCTGGTCGATTCCGCTGGCGTGAACCTTCCCTACCAGGGCGGGGTGTTCCCGGGGCAGTTCGGCGCTGCGCGGATCTTCTACTACAACTCGCTGATGCGGCGCTACGTCCGGGTGCCGCAGATCAGCGCCGTGATGGGAAGCTGTATCGCTGGTGGGGCCTACCTGCCAGCCCTGTCCGACGTCATCTACATGGTCGAGGGCACCTCGTTCATGGGTCTCGGCGGTCCCAACCTGGTCAAGGGTGCAACCGGCCAGGTCGTGGACGCGGAGACCCTGGGTGGTGCCTCGACTCACACCCAACTCAGTGCAGTGGCTCATTACCGCGCCGCCAACGATGAGGACTGCATCGACCGCATCCGCGATTACGTGGCGCGACTGCCATTGCGACCGTCGGCGACCCGTGTCGCCGACCCGGTGCCGCCGTCGCGTGATCCGACCGGGCTCTACGAAATCCTGCCCGATGATCACCGGCTGTCGTATGACATGCGGCAAGTGCTGGACGCGATTGTCGATGCTGGCAGCTTCGACGAGTTTCAGCCCGGCATCGCCGGCGAACTGATGTGCGGCCACGCGCGGATTGCCGGTCGGCCGGTCGCGATCCTCGCCAACCAGCGCGGCCTGATCAAGGGACGCAAGGACGACAGACCCAGGTTCGGCGGGATACTCTATCCTGACAGCGCAGAGAAGGCGGCGTATTTCATCGAGAACGCCGATCGCGAAGGATTGCCGTTGCTGTTCGTGCAGGACGTCTCGGGATTCATGGTCGGCACCGAGGCCGAGCACGCGGGAATCATCAGGGCCGGTGCGCGATTCGTGGAGGCGATGGCGACGGCCCTGGTGCCGAAG
>Ga0079224_100017035_pt1 | contig 10230 bp, 9 predicted proteins | sample Stecom2015_FD_80414 | JGI IMG/M metagenome (GOLD analysis project Ga0079224, IMG submission 80414) | Agricultural soil microbial communities from Utah to study Nitrogen management - Steer compost 2015 | ecosystem: Environmental > Terrestrial > Soil > Agricultural land | place: USA: Utah... | reverse complement strand
CTGCTCCCTTGCCCATTCCAGTACCCGCTCGGCCCGAAACTGCTCCAGCGCTCCGGAATGCAAATAACCTTGCACTTCCGTATTCTGGAATGCATCAGGCACGTAGTGCAGCGCTTCCAGCAGGAGGGTGACTGCGGACAGGCTCGTAAAACCGGCTTCTGCCGCGAGGCTCAATCCTGTATCCAGTTGCGCCTTGCATTCGGGCCAATCTTCCGGTGGATCGGGCAACTCCAACAGGTGGCGCGCCAACGCATATTGGCGAACTCGTTGCTGTTGGCTGGGCATGCGGTCTAGCTCTTCCTGAGTCAATGTCCATGCCATCATCAGGCCACCGTTACTGCTGGATCACCTTCGAGCACCACGCCGCCGTGAGCCGTAGCGCTCCCCTGCAACACAACTGGCACGCCGTTCACGGTCAACCCGGGAGCACCCTGGCTCAGGGTGTCGGGCCCGCCGACTTTGCAGTTGCACTTATGGCCCTGCAGGGCAACCGGCGTACCGTTGACGGTAAAGGCCCCATCGCCCTCGGCAATGCCGCCACCAACGTGGGGCGTGTTACCCGAAAACATCGGGCACATGTGGTAATGACCTTTCAATGAAACGGGAATACCCATCAGATTTCCTCCATGAACGGCAGGTGACCACGCACGAAACTATCTCCGGCTTTGTCTCGCTGCCAAAACTGATATTGGTATGGGTGCTGGTACGGATTGAGATCGGCATGAGTTAGCACATCAAGTGGGGCCAGGAACTCATCCCGGCGAAGAGGCGGCAAATCTTCCAGGTAGGGGCTGAGCACTCGCGGGTCGTACCACCGAAACCGCGTTGTTTCTCCGCCAGGCAAACGGGCATACACCCGCGCCCGCAAGGCATCCGCCAGTTGTTTCTGTCCGAGAGAGCTCGCAATCCAAAGGCTGGCGTGGCCCAGCGGATCTTTCTGCAAACACACATCGATTGCCCCGGGTTCTCCGTCAACCGCAATGAGCCAGGGGCCGCTATCGGCGAGCTCTTCGTCCTGCTGACTGAACAGGGAAAGCGTGTCCAAGCCAGCACCACGGGCAAACCACAGGGGTTCGGGACAGGCGGCGGCATCCAGTATCAACCACTGCACGCCCTGGCGGATCAGCGCATGCCGTCGCGTGGCGTTACTCATGCACCGTCCCCGCACGCGGAGCAGATATCAACCAGCGGCGTCCCCTCCCGAGCCGCGCTTTCCAGGGTTTTGATCTGAGAGACCGCACCGGTTGAGACCGCAACCGGACCGTTCAGTTTGATGGACGGTGAATCAATGGTCACGCCACCGGAGCCAATGGTGATTTTGCCCCCCGGGCCCTGAATCACAACACTTTCGCTACCGGTGAGGGTGAGATTCCGGGTGTGAATCAGTGCGCTCTCACCAGCCTCTACCAATACCTTGCCCTGCACTTTCTGGGTGTAATGGCCACCCACTTCCAGGTCATGATTGGTATGGCTGTATTCGTGCCGGCGATCGGTCACTTCCAGGCGGTAGTGGCGGCCAACGTTGGTAAACCGATCACGGGTAACATCCAGAGTCTGATCCTGGCCAATGGTGGTTTTCTGGTCGCGGCCAATATCTATCTGCTCGTCACGGGTTACGTTCAGGCGCTGGTCGTTGCCGATGTGTTTTTCACGATCATTACCAACGGAACAGGTCTGGTTGTTGTATATCTCCAGCTCGTGATCTTTCTGGGCCCTCAGATAAACGAGCTGCTTGTCTTTTTCGTCCTCAAAGCTGAGTTCGTTGTAACCACCACCCTGGTGGGTTTGGGTGCGGAGGACCGTTTTGGTTCTGTTGGTGGGCAAGCTATACGGCGGCATATTGGTGGCATGATAGGTTCGCCCTGTAATAATAGGCTGATCCGGGTCACCATCCAGAAAGCTCACGATGACCTCATGCCCCACCCGCGGCAGCGCCACCACACCGTACTGCCCGCCAGCCCAACCCTGGCTTACCCGTAACCAGGCACTGCTGTGCTCGTTGTCCTGGCCATACCGGTCCCAGGGAAAAATCACTTTAACCCGTCCATAGCGATCGCAATAGATTTCTTCGCCTTCAGGTCCAGTGACTCGAGCTATTTGAGGCCCATCCATGATTGGGCGGCAGTTGTCGCTTGGCGGGCACCAGTTCACGGTGGCCGGAACCGCGCTGAACTCATTGGTATAGGTGGTTGGCTCCTGGCCGGCATCCTCCTCCAAGGCCTGCGGTTGAACACCTCGGTGAACCACTTCGGTCAACAGCCAGTCCCCATTGACCGCATCATCGAAATGCCCCTCAAGACCAACCCGACCGCCAGCAGTGAAATCCGGTCGGTTACTCTTGCCCGATGCGGTGCAGGCATTGCTCCGCAGAGACTCAAGGCGGGCCTTGGCAAATGGGGCGCCAGACGCATCCTGCTTATACCGCCCCGGATAATCGAAATGTTCATAATCCGGGCGCTGTTTCGAGAGATCCGAAGCTACCTCCAGGTGATCCAGCCCGTAGGCGGGATTCGTGAAGGTATAGTCTTTCATGGCGACCCCTGCAACGCTGACACGATCCAGGGTGTCAAAGGCGAACACACACTGCTGCCTGGAGCCCCCACCCGCCGTTGCGTTATAGAGAGCGGAAGGCAGCGCTAACGCCTCGCGGTGATGATCCGCCAGGATCAGTTCGGTGCCATCGGAGCCATGCTCAGCACGATAGTGCCAGCCTTCTTCTGCAGCCAGTCGCTGAATAAACGCCAGATCCGACTCCCGATACTGAACACAATACTCCCGCTCTTCCGGCGTGCGCAGTAGATTGAAGCGAGTACCGGTGATGCCACGCTCCTCGAGCATAGCGCCAATGATCTGTTCCGGCGTCTGGTGCTGAGAAATCCGGCTGTTTCGCCCTAGCCCCAGCCTCCAGATAGGCGAGCGGACAGTGAGGCGATAAGCGGTTCTCCGGTGGCCCGCAGAACCTCGGCCAAATTCTGCAACCACTCCACGGAACCGGCGAAGCAACTCGCCGTCCTGGAAGACACTCAACTCAGCTTCCTGTTCAAGCAAGTCGGCTGCCGCTATACCTGACTGTTGGCTGAATGCGCCGATGGTGAGAGAAAAAATCTCAGACAAGGCTTCCCGCACTTCGAAATCGAAAACCTTAAAGAGGTCGACTGGCTGTTCACCAATCGCCAGGGTGAACTGAAGTCCTTTTCCAATTTGCATTGTGTGCATCCCTTGCTTGGCTCATGTTTTCCCTGTTGAACCACCATCCCGTGATTCCACAACCATCGTAGCGATCAAAACTCAACCAAAACTAGCACCTAACCGACATCAAGCAAACCCTTGCAACATTGCATTTCGTTAAAATTGGCAGACCAAGGTTTAGTTTCGAATGGCAAGAGACTTCCGTATAATTGCGCCCACTTTTTAAACGCAGTTAAACGAACCCTAACGTACCAGGAAGGATCGCACATGCAATTCGACAACATCCCAGCTGGCAAGAACCCGCCAGAAGACATCTACGTTGCCATCGAAATCCCGGCCAACAGCTCTCCGGTCAAGTACGAACTGGACAAGGACATGGGCGCCCTGCTGGTTGACCGCTTCATGGCCACTCCGATGTTCTACCCGGCCAACTACGGTTTCATCCCCCACACCCTGGCCGACGACGGCGACCCACTGGACGTCCTGGTGGTCACCCCGTACCCGGTGCAGGCTGGCTCGGTCATTCGTTGCCGCCCGGTAGGCGTACTGAACATGGAAGACGAAGCCGGTGGTGATGCCAAACTGGTGGCCGTGCCCCACGACAAGCTGACCCAGACCTACCACAACGTTCGTGAAATCGAAGACCTGCCGGAACTGCTGCGTGATCAGATCCGTCACTTCTTCGAGAACTACAAGACTCTGGAGCCCGGCAAGTGGGTGAAAGTGCAGGGCTGGGACAACGCCGCAGCCGCCAAGAAAGCCATCGAAGACGCCATTAACGCCTATAAGGGCTGATCGCGCCTCGAACATAAAAAAGCCGGGCCAGTCTGACGACTGCCCGGCTTTTTTGTGCCTGAGCCAAAGCTCAGACAAGGGCGCTCATCAGCCCCGCGACAACAGATCCCGCATATCACTGATCGCGGCATTCGCCCGTGACAGATAAGCCGCCATGGTCAACGAATGGTTGGCCAGCACACCGAAACCACTGCCATTGAGAATCACCGGGCTCCACATCGAAGCCTGGGTGCCCTCCAGCTCGATAATGATCTGCTTCACGCTCGCCATGGCGTTCTTGTCCTGCAACACTTTCCGGAAGTCCACTTCCACCGCCCGGAAAATGTGCAGCAACGCCCAGGCACTGCCCCGCGCTTCATAGAAGACATCATCAATCTTGGTCCACGAGGTTTTGACATCCTCGCCACCGGTCTCTTCCGCCAGAGGATCATCCGGATTCAGGTTAGCCACGGCATCCGACACCGACGCCTTGCCCACGCTCTCGCTGAGCGTGCGGGACAAGCTGCCCAACCGGGTTTCCAGATCCGCCAGCCAGTTGTTCAGGTTATCCGCCCGGGCAAAAAACTGGGCGTCCGCCTGGGCCGGATCGGACAGGCGATTCAGATAGCGCTTGAGCGCATTGATGCCACGCCGGTACTCGTTCTCGGTCGATGGAATGGCCCAGCTTTCACTGTCGAAGTGGAACTGGGGTTCGGCAATGGTCAGATCCGGGTCTTCCGCCGACTGGCTCTGGGAACGGCTGATATCCTTGCGCATCGCCCGGGAAAGATCCCGCAACTGGACCAGCACGCCATATTCCCAGTTCGGCATATTGTCCATCCACAGACCGGGAGGCGCGATGTCGTTGGAAATATAGCCGCCGGGTTTATCCAGCAACGTCTCGGCAATACGGATCATGGTGGCGGTGGTGGCAAAACCGGTCACCGGTTCCCGCTCCATGGTGCTTGCAAGGGTGCGAGTGTGATCACGTACTGAAAAAGTATCCGGCTCGCTGCTCCAGTAAATACCCAGCACGATCGCAATCAGCAGGTAGACCACCAGCAAGGCGACTACCAGCTTGCCAATGACACCGCTACCGCCGGTGTAATCCTGCACATCGTCTTTCTTGTCCCTGAAGTACTGTCTGATCTTGCCAGGCATAAGACTCCTGATCTCCTGTTGATTACGTGTCTGCAGCAAACGGTCTGCCCAGATGGTAGCCCATGGCGCCGTCAATACCCAGCCTACAGAGTACCGAGTATTCCGCCGCGGTTTCTACTCCCGTGGCGTACACCTTCACTCCCCGGCTGTGGGCAATGCCCACAACCGACTCCAGCCAGAACCGGTTTTCATCATGACGGTCCAGGTTGTGGATGAAGCTGTGATCAATCCGGACGGCCCTGAAAGGCAGCCGTTTGAGGTAACTGAATGGCACGCCGCCCACGCCAAACCGGTCCACCAATACCGGCACCCCGAGCCGAGACAACTCCCGCACCAGGGCACTGACCGCTTTGCGGTGGTGGTGAATGGTCACTTCGGCAATGCCCACCCACAAACGAGCAGCTACGCCCCCAGCCTGAGCAAGCATGGCCACCAGATTGTCTCGAAAGTCCTTGCTGGCTACCGAACTGCTACCCAGTGAGACCGCCAGCGCGCGTTCCGGATGACGTTCAAGACACTCCAGCGCGCGGGCAATCAGCATTCGGTCGATGTCTGCCAACAACCCCAGGCGTTCTGCCACAGGCACGTACAACCCGGCTTTCAGAGCACCCTCTGCGGTATCAATACGGGAGAACACCTGATAATGGACCAGTGACTGATCGTCACCATGCACCATTGGCTGGAGCCAGAGCGACAGGTTATCTTCCCGAATCGCCTGAGCAATAATGGTGCGCCAGGTCTCCATATTATGATGGTTCTCAACACCGGAATCGGGAAACAACAGACTGCAGGACTCCTCTCTTTGCTGGGCGGCCCGGAGGGCTTCATCCGCGGCGGCCAACAAGGCTCTGACACCTTCATCAGGCCTCGCCACCGCCAGGCCCGCATGCACATGGGCATCCATCGGGGCGGAAAGGTCGGAGTAAATGCCATCCAACTCCTGCACCAGCTGCTCGGCCCAGATACGCACATCCGCTGCCGAAGCCCCGGGCACAAACACGGCGAATTCCGCGCCGGTTCTGCGCCCGGCGAAGGATTCAGCATGGCGGGCAACAAAGGCACGGATACCGGCAGCAACCTGACGCAGCAATCGGTCCCCCTCGTCCCGGCCATAGGCCAGATTGTAATCCGCGAAATAGGCCAGCTGGAGCATGATCAGAACACCGGGCGCCGATTTCTCTTCCGATTCCACTTCCACCTTCATGCGCTGGTCAAAGGCGCTGCGGCTTGCCAACCCGGTCACCGGATCTTCATTGTTCACACGCCGCAAATGCTGGATAAGCTTGCCCTGTCCCTCGAACAACTGGCCCAGATCATCCGCCATCTGATTCATGGCTTCCGTCACCCGGTTCAGCTCCCGGGTGGAGCGAATACTCACTCGCTTCCTGAAATCCCGTTGACCAAGGGCCCTGGCCTGGGCCTCCACCTCTTTCAGAGGCTTCAATGCCCGCCTGAGTAGCAGAAACAGCCCCAGTAAACCGCCAGTGGCGATCACCAGGGCAGACAGCACCAACCCCAGGGTAATACGCCAGAGATCGTCATAGGCCCGGCCCGGATGACTCACCACACGCACCTTACCCAACCGGCTCCAGCCCCTGACCACCTCCGCTTCCGCCTCCGGCAAGGGCAACGCAGCCAGGGAGACAAACCACTCCGGTGCACGATTAGCCTGCAGTGGCATGCGCCGACCGGCAATCACCTCTCCATCGTGCCCCAGGTACTCAACCGCCAGATAGCGGCCACTGTCGAACACAGCATCGATCAGGGACGCCGAGGCGACCGGGTCAGCGCCGTCAATGGCATTGGACAGCGAAAGCCCGGTTGCAGTGGCTCCATCGCGGGCATGAGCCGCCAGCTGATCGGCAACATAGTCCCGAAAATAGCCATAACTGGTCACGAACGCGACTACCAGGGTCAGTGTCAGCAGAGTGCCGGCGAACAGCAACAGCAGGGTCTGCAAGGTAATCTCCCCTCGCTGCCTGCGGATAGGAAAGTTGTCGAGCATCCCTGCCATCACATTGGGGCTCCATCAGAGAAACGAGTATCAGGTTAGCTGTGACCCGGGCCGCAGAGTTGACAAACATTTACATAGCGCAACCTACGCCCACAACATTAAACACTATAGACTCTACACAAGGACCATAAAGCCTCTGTATAACTCATAAATGGCAAAAATTCGCGCAGACGGATATCGCGATCAACAATTGGACAGACAGGCCGGAGCACCATGAACGACGAAAGCCAGAAAGAGAAACTCAGGCAGCATTTCGCCCGCCGTGTCACCACCCAGGCCCGGGTGGTGCTTGATACCTGGCAGAAAATCCGCGACGACCGCAGTCAGGCGCCAGCCCATCGGGACGATCTGATTGCCGCAGCCGACAAACTCGTTCGTTATGCCCGGCGTTTCGAGATGGACAGCCACGCGGCTGCCGGCGAGCTGATCCTGTCCCTGTTGACGGACTGGCATCAGGACACCCCCCTGGACGATGCCAAAGCCAAGGCACTGGAAGATGCCACCGAGAATCTGCGCCTGTCCACCCAGCGTCGCACCGACCAGGACACCTCCAGCGCGCCCCAGCAGTATCGTCGAACACCAGTTTATATTGCCCTGTCGAACGAAGAGATGGCCTCACGACTGATCCGGCAACTGGAATTTTTCGGTTTTCGCGCTTCCGCCTTTAGTGCATCAGCAGACCTCATTGAGGCCTGTGCGCTCAGCAAACCGGAAACCATCCTGATGGATGTAAGCTTCGGCGGCAGAGATAATGACGGCATTGCGACCGTGGAACAGTTACAGGAGCAACACGACACTCCGATCCCCATCATTTTTGTCAGCGACGAGGACGGCAGCATCGAAACCCGGCTGCGCGCCTCCCGCTGCGGCGGGGAGGAGTTCTTCTACCCGGCGGTGGACCCCGGCCAACTGATAGAAAAGATCGAAACCTATACCCACGGCAACACTGTCGAGCCCTACAAGGTTCTGGTCCTGGACGATTCCAGGGCCCAGGCCAAATACATGGAAACGGTATTGAAAAAGGCGGGAATGACCGCTCACATCATCACCGACCCGATGCAGATCATTCATGCCCTGGAGGAGTTCTCGCCGGAAATCATCATCCTGGACATGTACATGCCCGGCTGCACCGGCATGGAGATTGCCCGTGTCATCCGCCAGCAGGATCGCTTTCACAGTGTTCCCATCATTTACCTGTCGGCGGAAGAGGACGTCAGCAAACAGCTGCACGCCATGAGCCTGGGTGGCGACGACTTCCTGACCAAACCTATCGATCCCAAGCACCTGATTGCCACCCTGCATAACCGGGGGCGGCGGGCCCGCTCACTACTGGCACTGATGATCCGCGACAGCCTGACCGGCCTGTTCAATCACACCCACACCCTGCACCTGCTGGAGCAGGAAATCGTGCGGGCGCGCCAGAAAGATCAGCCTATGTGCTTTGCCATGATCGATATCGACTTCTTCAAGAAGGTAAACGACACCTTTGGCCACCCGATCGGCGACCGGATTCTGCGCAGCCTGTCCATGTTCCTGAAACAACGCCTGCGCAAGACCGACCACATTGGCCGCTACGGTGGAGAAGAGTTCGCCATCATTCTGCCCAACACCCGCCCGGGCGATGCCCGCAATGTCCTCAACGAGATTCGCGAGCGCTTCTCCGAGCTGACCCAGCAGGCCGGTGACCGGGAATTCAATGTCACCTTCAGCTGCGGTATTGCCGACTGGCAGGGTGAAACCGCCCAGGCCCTTTGCGAGCGGGCAGACCGCGCCCTGTATACGTCCAAGGAGCATGGCCGCAACTGCGTGACCCTGGCCGAGACCTGACCTTCCGGGCCGGGCAATCGCCCGGCCCATGAAACCAATGTCGAATACCGACATTCCCCGCCATGATCAACAATGATTGTCATCAACGAAATGTCATCGCGTGACAGCAGGTTGCTGTGTAACCTTTTCAGAGCAATGGACAACAGGCAGGATTGTCAAAAAGTGTTGATCTGGGGATAACAAGCACGCACCATTGGGGTAACGTGCCGTTATCTTCGGCGATCCTGTTCAAAATTCATCAAGGCAGACAGAACCATGTCGACCATTCTTGTGCTCCACGGCCCGAACCTCAACATGCTCGGCACCCGAGAGCCCGAGGTCTATGGCCATGAGACCCTGGCCGATATCGACGACCGCCTGCGCAGCAAGGCGGCTGAGAAAGGCCATCATCTGCTACACCTGCAGTCAAACGCGGAATATGAATTGATAGAAAGAGTGCATGAAGCCAGGGCTGAAGGGGTGGATTTCATCATCATCAATCCCGCCGCCTTCACCCACACCAGCGTGGCCCTTCGGGATGCCATGCTGGCGTCGGGCATTCCCTTTATCGAAGTGCATCTTTCAAACGTGTATGCGCGGGAACCTTTCCGCCATCACTCCTATTTTTCAGATATCGCTGAAGGCGTTATCTGCGGGCTGGGCAGCCAGGGCTACGATCTCGCCCTGAAGGCGGCCCTGCAACGAATTCACCGATAGAACACAGAAACGGGACTGGAACAGTTATGGATATTCGCAAAATCAAGAAACTCATTGAGCTCCTTGAGGAATCAGACGTCGAAGAGCTGGAGATCCAGGAAGGCGACGATTCGGTTCGCATTTCCCGCCGTCGCGAACCCGCCGCCGGCGGTCATTACGTCAGCCATTACGCGGCACCGGCCCCCCAGGCTGCCCCAGCTCCGGCACCTGCGGCTGAAGCCGCCCCGGCAGCAGAGCCCTCAGCCCCGGCAGCGCCCTCCGGCCACGCCGTGAAATCCCCGATGGTTGGTACCTTCTACCGTGCGCCGTCCCCCACCGCCAGCTCCTTTGTTGAAGTGGGCCAGAAAGTTAACGTGGGCGACGTGATCTGCATCGTTGAAGCCATGAAGATGATGAACCAGATCGAAGCCGACAAGGCCGGTACCGTTACCGAAATCCTGGTCGAGAATGGCCAGCCGGTTGAGTTTGACCAGCCCCTGGTCGTCATTTCCTGAATTCGGTGATTGCTAACCATGGCCATGTTAGAAAAAGTTCTGATCGCAAACCGCGGTGAAATCGCCCTGCGTATT
>Ga0079224_100017034_pt1 | contig 10230 bp, 7 predicted proteins | sample Stecom2015_FD_80414 | JGI IMG/M metagenome (GOLD analysis project Ga0079224, IMG submission 80414) | Agricultural soil microbial communities from Utah to study Nitrogen management - Steer compost 2015 | ecosystem: Environmental > Terrestrial > Soil > Agricultural land | place: USA: Utah... | reverse complement strand
GCGCCGCCTCGCCGACCGGCTCCCGCCCGGGGGCCCCATCGTGGTGGAGCTGATGGGGGTGGAGACGCCCCGCTCGATCCCCCCGGTGCGGATGTGCCGGGAGACCCTCGGCGAGCAGGTCTACGAATGGTGGATCTCCGGCGAGCCGGCCGGCGCCGGCACCATGCGCTGGCGCACCCAGTGGCGGGTCTACCGCGGCGGGGAGCCGGTCCGCACGGTGGACGACGAGTACGACTGGGAGACCTTCGGGGTCGAGCGCCTGGCCGAGGAGTCCGGCCTCACCGTCAAGCGCCTGCCCCGCAGCGGCCCCGAGGCCACCCCGGAGATCGGGGTGCTGGTCAAATGAGCACCGCGACCCTGAAGAGCGCGGAGGCCGGCACCGCCGCCGGCGCCGCGCGCACCCCCTCCCCGCTGGGCGTGCTGCTCCGGCCGGTCAAGGGCCGCGTCCGAGCGGCCGTGGCCCTGCAGGGACTGGCCGCCGCGCTGGGCCTGGCCCCGCTGATCTGCCTGGCCGAACTGGCGCGGGTGCTGCTCGCAGACGGGCCCGCCGACCCCGCCGCGGTGTGGCCGCTGGTCGCCGGCGCCCTCGCCGGGGCGGTCGCCTCGCCGGCCGCCGGCGCGGCCGCCACCCTCGTCGGCCACCTCGCCGACAACGACATGCAGCTGTCCGTGCGCCGCGCCCTGGTGCGGCACCTGGGGCGGGTCCCGCTGGGCTGGTTCGCGGGCAAGGGCTCCGGGCGGGTGAAGAAGGCCCTGCACGACGACATCGAGGACGTGCACTCCCTGGTCGCCCACACCCTCCCGGACCTGGCCTCGGTGGTCGCCGTCCCGGCGGTCGCGCTGGTCTACCTGGCCGCCGTGGACTGGCGGCTGACCCTGGTCGCCCTGGTGCCGGTGGCCGGCGGCGTGCTGCTCTTCGCCCGGGCCATGGCGGGCTCCATGAAGAAGATGGCCGAGTACGCCGAGGCGATGGGCGCGGTGAACACCGCGGCCGTGGAGTTCGTCAACGGCATCCAGGTCGTCAAGCACTTCGGCGGCCACCGCCGGGCCCACGAGCGCTTCACCCGGGCCGCCGACGCCTTCGCCGACTTCTTCGCCTCCTGGTCCCGCAGCACCACACCGGTCACGGTCGGCTCCTTCCTGCTGCTGTCGGCCCCCACGGTCGCGGTGGCCGCGGTGGCCGCGGGCACCGCCTTCACCCTCCTGGGCTGGAGCGACCCCGCCTCCGTGGTCGCCTTCGCCCTGCTCGCCCCGGCGCTGTGCGCCCCGATGAACGTGATCGGCTCCCGGATGCAGCAGATCCAGGCCGCCACCGCCGCCGCGGGGCGGGTGGCCGCCCTGCTCGACACCCCGGTCCTGCCCGAGGGCGGCGGGGCCCGCCCGCAGGGCTCCCGGGTGGTCTTCGACGGGGTGCGCTTCGCCTACCCCGACGGCGGGGACGGCGAGCGGGGCGGCGAGGCGCTGCGCGGGGTCGACCTGGTCCTGGAACCCGGCACGGTGACCGCCCTGGTGGGCCCCTCCGGCGCCGGCAAGACGACCCTGGCCACCCTGCCCGCGCGCTTCCACGACGCCACCGCCGGGTCGGTCTCCATCGGCGGAGCCGACGTGCGCGACATCCCCGCCGATGAGCTCTACCGCACGGTCGGCTTCGTCTTCCAGGAGGTGCGCCTGCTCCGGGAGTCGGTGGCCGACAACATCGCCATGGGCCGCCCCGAAGCCGGCCGCGCCGAGGTGGAGGCCGCCGCCCGGGCGGCCCGGATCGCCGAGCGGATCGAGGCACTGCCCCGCGGATACGACTCCGTGGTGGGCGAGGATGCCGAACTCTCCGGAGGCGAGGCCCAGCGGGTGGCCATCGCCCGCGCCCTGCTCGCCGACACCCCCGTGCTGATCCTCGACGAGGCCACCGCCGCCGTCGACCCCGTCTCCGAAGCGGCCATCCAGGACGCCCTCGGCGAACTCGCCCGCGGCCGCACCGTCCTGGTGGTCGCCCACCGGCTGGCCACCGTGACCGGGGCCGACCGCATCGCCGTCATGGAGGCCGGCCGCGTCGTGGAGACGGGCACCCACCGCGAGCTGCTGGAGCGCGGCGGAAGATACGCCGGACTGTGGCGCGCCCAGCACCCCCCGGAACCGGACGGAACAGGAGAAGAGCAGTGATCCGCGCCTTCCTCAGCGCCATGGGCCCCCGGCACGGCGGCCCGATACGCGCCGGCATCCTGCTGAGCACCGCGGTCTCCGCGGTCCAGGGGCTGGTCTTCGCCCTGATGGTCCCGGCCTTGGCCGCCCTGCTCGGCCCCGACCCCGCCGGCGCGCCGCCCTGGACCGCCCTGCTGCTCGCCGCCACGGCCGGCTACGCCGTGCTCCGCACGGCCGGCCTGTACCTCAACTTCCGGGTCGGCGGCACGATCTCCCGGGCGCTGCACCACCGGATCGGCGACCGCCTGGTCCGCCTGCCGCTGGGCTGGTTCACCGGAGGGCGGGTCGGCGAGCTCAACCGCATCGCCACCGACGGCGTCTCCCGGGCGACCGCCGTCCCGGTGCACGTCTACCCGCCGCTGGCCGACGCGGTGGTCACCCCCGTCGTCGCGGTGCTCGCGCTGTTCTGGTGGGACTGGCGGATCGCGCTGGCCGGCGCCGCCTGCCTGCCGCTGCTCTGGCTGGTCTTCGCGCGCTCCAACGACGCGGTCGGCCGCAACGACGCGGCCCGCGACGCCGCCGTCGACGAGGCCTCCGACCGGGTGCTGGAGTACGCCCGCGCCCAGCCCGTACTGCGCGCCTTCGGCCGGACCGAGGAGGGCGGCCGGAGCCTGGACGCCGCCCTGGCCGCCGAGCACGCCGCCGCCCGCCGCCTGCTGCTGCGCGCCGTCCCGGCGCTGCTCGGCTACTCCTTCGCGGTCCGCCTCATGTTCGGCCTGCTGCTGGCCTGCACCGCCTACCTGGCCCTGGGCGGCGCACTCGGAGCCCCCGAAGCGGTCGCCCTGCTCGTCCTGGTCGCCCGATTCACCCACCCGCTCTCCGCGGCGGCCGACCAGGGGGCCGCGCTGCGCATGGCCGCCAACCAGCTGTCCAGGATCAACGCGGTGCTGGAGGAGCCCGCCCTGCCGGAACCCGACGCCCCGGTCCCGCCCCGGGACGCCACCGTGGAGTTCGACGAGGTCTCCTTCTCCTACACCCCCGGCGGGCCGCGGGCCCTGGACCGCGTCTCCTTCCGCGCCGACCCGGGGACGCTCACCGCCCTGGTCGGCCCCTCCGGCTCCGGCAAGACCACGGTGGCCAAGCTGCTGGCGCGCTTCCACGACGCCGACGCCGGCCGGGTCCGCCTGGGCGGGGTGGACGTGCGCGACATCGGCAGCGAAGAGCTGACCCGGCACGTCGCCATCGTCTTCCAGGACGTCTACCTGTTCGACGCCACCATCGCCGACAACGTCCGCCTCGCCCGCCCCGGGGCCGGCAGGGAGGACCTGGACCGGGTCGCGGAGAAGGCCGGCCTCGACACGGTCCTGGCCGAACTCCCCGACGGCTGGGACACCCGGGTGGGCGAAGGCGGGACCGCGCTGTCCGGCGGGCAGAAGCAGCGCGTCTCCATCGCCCGAGCCCTGCTCAAGGACGCCCCCGTCGTCGTCCTGGACGAGGCCTCCTCGGCCCTGGACGCCGAGAACGAGGCCCGGCTCACCGCCACCGCCGTCGAACTGGCCCGCGAGCGCACCGTGCTGGTCATCGCCCACCGGCCGGCCACCGTCGCAGCCGCCGACCAGGTCGTCTTCCTGGAGGGCGGGCGGGTCGCGGAGGCCGGCGCCCCGGCCGAGCTGCTCGCCCGGAACGGCCGCCACGCCGCCTTCGTCCGCGCCCGGGAGCGCGCCCAGGGGTGGCGCCTGGCCTCCTCGCCCGCCTGACCCCGCCCCTCCCCGGCACCCGGCCGGGGAGGGGACGCCCCACCGACCCCTTCCCGGGAGGAGAACCCCGATGACCCCCTCCGTTCCCGAGCGGACCGGCGCCGACGAGGCCCTCCGGTTCCCGCTCACCCGCTCCTGCCCCTTCACCCCGCCCGACGCCTACCAGCGGATGCGCGGGCGCGAAGGCCTCACCCGCGCCGTGATCCCCAGCGGCGAGCAGGTGTGGCTGGTGGCCCGGCACGCCGACGTCCGGGCCGCGCTGTCCCACCCCGCGGCCAGCTCCGACGCCCGCCACCCCGCCTTCCCCGCCCTCGGCGAGGGCGAGCAGGCGGTCGCCGCCGACCTGCGCCCGTTCATCCGGATGGATCCGCCCGACCACACCCGCGTCCGCCGCATGCTGGTCGGCGAGTTCACCGTCAAGCGGGTGCGCGAGATGCGGCCGGCCATCGAGGAGATCTGCGCCGAGCAGGCCGACCGCCTCCTCACCCGGACGCCCCCGGCCGACCTGGTCGGCGAGTACGCCAACCGGGTCTCCACCACCGTCATCTGCCGGCTGCTCGGCGTCCCCGTGGAGGACCTGGACTTCTTCCGCCGGATCACCTCCGTCTCCGGCAGCCGCACCAGCACCGAGCAGGAGGTCAACGCAGCGCTCGCCGACCTGTTCGGCCTGATCGACCGGCTCATAGACGAGAAGTCCGCCGACCCCGGGGACGACCTGATCAGCCGCCTGGCCACCGGCCCGCTGGCCCGCGGGGAGATCACCCGCCGCTCCCTGCTCTCCCAGATCGGCATCACCCTCAACGCCGGGCACGAGACCTCCCGCAACATGATCCCGCTGGCGGCCCTGGCGCTGCTGCGCCACCCCGACCAGCTGGCCCGCCTGCGCGAGGACCCCTCGCTGTGGCCGGGCGCCGTCGACGAACTGCTGCGCTACCTGTCGGTGGCCGACGTCATCACCCTGCGGGTGGCCACCGACGACATCCCCCTGGACGGCGGCGCGATCCCCGCCGGCGAGGGCTACATCGCCCTGCTGGGGGCGGCCAACCACGACCCCGCCGCGTTCCCCGACCCCCAGAAGCTGGACGTGGCCCGCCCGCAGCGCAACCACGTCGCCTTCGGCTACGGGGCGCACCAGTGCGTCGGGCAGAACCTGGGGCGCCTGGAGATCGAGGTGGCCCTGCGCACCCTCTTCGACCGGGCCCCCGGCCTGCGCCCCGCCGTCCCCCTGGAGGAGCTCCCGCTCCGCTCCTCCTCGGCCATCTTCGGCCTGGAGGAGGTGCCGGTGACGTGGTGAGCCCCGCCGAACCGCACCGGCTGCGCCTGCACGCCGACACCGAGGTGTGCGCCGGAGCCGGCCAGTGCGTCCGCGCCGCCCCCGACCTCTTCGACCAGGACGACGACGGCCTGGTGGTGCTGCTGCGCACCGAGGTGCCCGCCGAGGCGCGCGAACGGGCCCTGGCCGCCGCCGACTGGTGCCCCTCCGGCGCGGTCGCGCTGCGCGGACCCCGCTGACCCCGCCACCGGGCCGCGACCGACGCGGCCCCGAACCGAAAGGCCCCCGATGAGACGACGACCCCTGCTGGCGGGCGCCTGCGCCGCGGCCCTGGCCGCCACCGCAGCCGGCTGCACCGGCGCGAGCGGGGAGGAGGACGCCGCGGCCGGCCCCACCCTGCGCTACGCCGCGGTGGGCGCCCCCGCCGCGACCACCCACGACCCGCACGGAAAGGTCGGCAACGAAGCCGACTACCTGCGCTTCTCCATGCTCTACGACGTGCTCGCCGTGCTCGACGAACAGGGCGGGGTCCAGCCCCGGCTGGCCGAGTCCTGGGAACCCGTCGACGGCGACCTCACCCGGTGGCGCATCGAGCTGCGCGACGACGCCGTCTTCACCGGAGGCGACCCGGTCACCGCCGAGGACGTGCTCTTCTCCCTCCGCCGCATCCAGGGCAAGGGCGCCGAGAACAACGGCCGGCTGTCCATGTTCGACCTGGAGGCCTCCGCCGCCGACGGCGACCACGCACTGGAGCTGGCCACCCGCGAGCCCTACGCCGAGGTCGGCACCGCCCTGGCCTCCCTCACCTTCGTCGTCCCCGAGGGCACCGGGGACATCGGCGAACCCGTCCCCGGATCCGGCCCGTTCACCTGGGAGAGCGGCGACGACACCACCTCGGTGCTGCACCGCCGCGACGACTGGTGGGGCGAGGCGCCCTCGTACGCGGCACTGGAGATCACCGCGATGCCCGACCCCGCGGCCCGCGCCGCCGCGGTCGCCTCCGGCCAGGCCGACGTCGCCGGCGGCGTGTCCCCCGCCGACGCCCGGCGGTACGCCGACGACGACGGCGTCGAAGTGGTCACCCGGCCGGGCGGGGTGAACTACCCCCTCGTCATGGACCTGGAGGAAGAGCCCTTCGACGACCCGGACGTGCGCGAGGCGGTCCGGCTCGCCCTCGACCGCGAGCAGCTGGTGGACACCGTCTTCCTCGGCTACGGCGAACCCGGCGACGACCTGCTCGACCCGCTGGGGGCCGCCGCCCCGGACCTGCCCGCCGTCGAACGCGACCTGGACCGGGCCCGGGACCTGCTCGCCGAGGCCGGCCACGGCGACGGGGTCTCCCTCACCCTGCACACCACCGACTCCTACCCCGGCATGGAGGACGCCGCGGTGCTCATCTCCGAGCAGCTCGCCGAGGCCGGCATCGACGCCGAGGTCGAAGTGGTCCCGCCGGACACCTACTGGACCGAGGTGTGGAACACCGAACCGTTCTACCTGAACAGCCTCGGCGGGAGCGGGTTCGTCGACTTCGCCCGGATGGCCCTGGTCGCCGACGGCCCGATCAACGAGACCGGGTGGAGCGACCCCGATTGGGACGCCGACTTCGCCGACGCCCTGGCCACCGCGGACGAGGTCGAGCGCGCGGAGGGCCTCGCCGACCTCCAGCGGCGCCTCGCCGAGGAGGGCGGGTACGTGGTCTGGGGGGTCGGCGACGGCATCGACCTCGCCGCCTCCGGGGTGACCGGCCTGCCCACCGGCCCCGGCTTCCACCGGCTGCGGATCGAGGACGTGGAGGTGCCGGGCTGATGCCGCCCTCGGCCGGGGCGCGCACCGGTGCGGCGCCCCTCCAGGGCGCCCCCTTGGGCCTCGCGCTGCTGCGGACCGCCCTCCTCCTGCTGGCGGTGTCGGTCGCGGTCTTCGCCGCCACCGAGCTGCTCCCCGGGGACGCCGCCCTGCTCCGGGCGTCCCCGGGCGCCTCCCAGGAGCAGGTGCAGCGGCTGCGTGAGGACCTGGACCTGGACGCCCCGGCCTGGCGGCGCTACCTGGACTGGGCGGGCGGCATGGCCACCGGGGACCTCGGCACCTCCCTGGTCAACGGCCGCCCGGTCGCCGACGCGCTCGCCCAGCGGCTGCCCGCCACCCTGGTGCTGGCGGCGGGCGGGCTGCTCGCGGCCGCACCCCTGATGCTCGCCCTGGGCTGGTGGGCCGGGGCGGCCCGCCGCAGCGGGGGAGCGGCGACCGCCCTCCTCACCGGGGCCGCCGCCCTGCCGGTCCCGGTGGTCGCCGCCGGCCTGGCCGCGCTGCTGTCCGGGGCGCTGGGCCTGGTGCCGCCGGTCTCCCTGCTGCCCCCGGGGCGGCCCCCGACGGACAGCCCCGAACTGCTGGTCCTGCCGGTGCTCTCGATGGCGCTGCCCACTGCGCTGTTCGGCGGGAGCCTGCTGTCCGGCGCGGTGGCCGACGCCCTGCGCCGCCCGCACGTCGCCGACGCCCGGCGGCGGGGCCGCCCGCCCTGGGCCGTCGCCGCGGTGGACGTACTGCCCTTCCTGCTCGCACCGCTGACCCGGGTGCTCGCGATCAGCGCGGGCGGCCTGATCGCCGCCGCCACCGTGGTGGAGACCCTCTTCGGCTACCCGGGGCTGGGCTCCCTGCTGGTCTCCGCGCTGGCCGCCCGCGACCTGCCGGTCGTCCAGGGCACGGTGGTGCCGGCGGCGGCGACGGTTCTGCTGGGGCTGCTGCTCGCCGACATCGTCGCCGCCGCGGTCGAACCCCGGGAGGCTGCGCCCTGATGCCGGAGCCGAGCCGCGAGCCGGAGCGCGGGCCGCGCCCGGCCGGACCCGCGACCACCCCCGGCCGCGCACACCCGGGGACGGCGCACCGGCCCGCCCCGGGACCGGGCACCCCCGCCTCCGGACCCCTCCGGCGCAGCCGCGGGACCCGCCCACGACCCGTTCCCCCGGCCCCATCGCCGCGAGACCCCCGGGTGCCCCCGAGAAAACGGCGCCCCCTGCCCGCGGCGGCCACCGCCGCCGCCCCGCCCGCGGTCCGAACGGTCCCGCCACCGCCCCCGACGGAGTCCTCCACCGCGACCATGGAATCCGCACCCGATCCGCTCACCCGCTCCGCCCGCCCGGCCCTGCCGCCGCGGCCCCCTGGGGTGCGTCCAAGAATGCGGGACGCCGCGCCCCGTGCGTTCCGGCCCGCCGCAGTGGCCCTCGCCGCCGGCCCGTCCGCGGAACGGGCGCCCGCGCCGGAGCCCTCCGGTGCGCCGGCCGGGAGGCCCGCGCCCGGCCCGCTCGCGCGGTCCCGACGCCGCGAGCCCTCGGGGTGCGCCCGGGAAGGCGGCGCGCCGTGACCCGGGCACTCCTGCTCGCCCCGATCGCCGCACTGGCGGCCGCCGTCGTCCTGGGCCCCTGGTGGGCGCCGCACGACCCGTCCTCCGTCGTCGCCGCCCCCTGGCAGGCTCCGGGCCCGGGGCACCCGCTGGGCGCCGACGGCCTGGGCCGCGACGTGTGGTCCCGGGTCCTGGCCGGAGGAGGGCGGCTGCTCGGCACCGCGGCCGCGGCCGCGGTGTGCGCCTCCGCCGCCGGCGTCGCCGCGGGGCTGGCCGCAGGCTGGGCGCCGGGCCCGGTGGACCGGGCGCTCACCGCCGCGGCCGACCTGCTGCTGGCCGTCCCCTCGCTGCTGCTGGCGCTGGTCGCGGCCATGGCGCTGCCCGCGCACACCGCGGTGGTGGCCGCGACGGTCTGCGGCGGTGCCCCGCTGACCCTGCGGGTGGTCCGCGACGCCACCCGGTCGCTGCGCGGCGCCGGCCACGTCGAGGCGGCCCTCGGCCGGGGCGAGGGCCCCGCCGCGATCCTGGCCAGGGAGGTGCTGCCCGCGATGAAGGGCCTGATCGCGGCCGACTTCGGACTGCGGGTGGTGGTGGCCCTGCAGATCGCCTCGGCCCTCGGCGTCCTCGGGTTCGGAGCCCCGCCCTCCGTGCCCGACTGGGCGCTCATGCTCCGGGAGAACATGACCGGGGCGGCGATCAACCCCTGGGCGGTGGCCGCCCCGGCCGCCGCGCTCGGCACGGCCACCGTCGCCCTCGCGCTCACCGCCCAGCTCCTCCGGAGCGGCGACCGGACCCGCCCGCGTCCGCGCGGCGCACGGAAGGAGGCACGCGATGGGTGACGGGGCTTTCCACGGCTCCCCGGACGAGCCGCCCCGGCCCACAGGCGGGGGCGGTCCCCGGCGGGACCGGACCGGGGAGCACACCGGAGGCCTTCCGGCCCTCCTGCGGGACCGCCCGCCGGGCGGGGGCGCCGGCCCCGCACCGGCGGCCGGGGGATGGCGCGCCGACGGGCTCGCCGTCGCCGACCTGGCCGGGCGCACCGTCGTCGGACCGGTGGACCTGCACGTCCCCGACGGGGGCGTGCTGGCGGTCATGGGCGCATCCGGACGGGGCAAGACCAGCCTGGTACTGGCAGCCCTGGACGCCCTGCCGCCCGGGCTGGTCCGCGCGGCCGGCGCGGTCCGCTGGCAGGGGGCGCCGATCCCGCCCGGCCGCCCCGCCCGCCGCTGGCGCCGGGCGCACGCCGGGATCCTCGGCCAGGACCCGGCGGCCGACCTGCACCCGCTGCGCACCGCCGCCGGCCTGGCCGCCGAGGGCGTGCGGCGCGCACCGGCCGGAGCGGCCCGCCGGATCGGCCGGGCGGCCCTGGCCGGACTGGGCCTGGACCCCGCCGTGCTGGGGCGGCGCCGGCCCGGCGAGCTCTCCGGCGGGCAGGCCCGGCGGGTGGCGCTGGCCCGCGCGATCGCCGGCGACCCCCGGCTGCTGGTGCTGGACGAGCCCACCGGCGGCCTCGACCCGGCGACGGCGGACCTGGTCGCCGAGGCGATCGGACGGCGGCGCGGCCGCCCGGGCCGGGCGACGGTCATCATCACCCACGACCGGGCCTTCGCGGACCGGGTCGCCGACCACCGGCTGGTCCTGGACGGCCCGGAGAGCGGGCGCCCCCGGGCCGCCGCCGGCCGCACCGCGCCGCCCGTTCCGGCCGGCCTCGACGCGGCCCCCGGCGAGGCCGG
>Ga0079224_100017033_pt1 | contig 10231 bp, 8 predicted proteins | sample Stecom2015_FD_80414 | JGI IMG/M metagenome (GOLD analysis project Ga0079224, IMG submission 80414) | Agricultural soil microbial communities from Utah to study Nitrogen management - Steer compost 2015 | ecosystem: Environmental > Terrestrial > Soil > Agricultural land | place: USA: Utah... | reverse complement strand
TTCTCAAGTGTTTCGCTCGAGGGCCGATGGGTACGGAGTACCGCCAACGAGGTACTTATGATGAAACACGCCCCCAATACCCTTCGCATCGTCCTTGCCCTGGCGACGGTCGCAACCGTGTTCTTCGGGATCGCTGCAGTCGCACTCAACTTCGACAGCACCGCGGGAGAGCCACCAGTGGCCGCCAACACCTCGTCGACCACTCAAGTCAGCCCGCCCTCATCGACCCCCGGGTCCAGCCAGGGACCAGCATCGTCGCCCACGACGAAGGTCACCAGTCCCGACACCATCGAGTCGGCGGGACCCTCGCTGCGCGGCGTGGGCGCACCCAACCCCAGCTCGTCCACGTCGTCGTCGGCCCCGGCCTCGACCACGCCGAGGTCAACCGACACGAAGCCCAAACCCGCCACTACCCAGCCAAAGCCCACCACAACGCAACCTGCGCCACCCACCACACAGACCCCGCCGCCGCAGGGCGTTCCCGATGGCGCGGTCGTGGTCAACCCGGGCGAGAACATCCAACGCCTCGTAGATCGACATCCGGCAGGGACCACGTTCTACCTGCGAGCCGGGGTGCATCACGCTCCGGGAGGAACCCGCCACATCGATCCCAAGAGAGGCAACACCTTCTTAGGGGAGCCCGGCGCCATCCTCGACGGCGGAGGCTCGACCACCTACGCCTTCCAGGACAACGGCGGCGCCAACGATGTGACGATCCGCGGCCTCGAGATCCGCAACTATCGCAATCCGGCAGAACGCGGGGCCATTGATGCGTCGCGGTCCGGCTGGCGAGTCATCCAGTGCAACGTCCACAGCAACTCGGGCGCCGGCATCAACTTCCGAGGGAACAACTGGACCATCGAAGGCAGCAACATCCATCACAATGCCCAGATCGGGATCCTCGGTTCGGGGAGCGGTGGTCGGGTCGTCAACAACACGATCGCAAACAACAACCCCAACAGGGCCTACGACTGGAACTGGGAGGCAGGTGGCACCAAGTTCGTCAAGACCAGTGGTCTTCGCGTCAGCGGCAACAAGGTCCTGAACAACAACGGACCGGGTCTCTGGACGGACGGGAGCAACACGGGGACGCTCTACGAGGGCAATGTCGTACGGGACAACGCGGGTCCCGGGATCTTCCACGAAATATCCGGGTCGGCGACGATCCGAAACAACACCGTGAGTGGAAACGCGCACAAGTTCTACGTGGGCGGGATCCTGGTGGCCAACTCTTCCGACGTGACTGTCACCGGTAACACGGTGAGCGGCAACGACGGCGGCATCATCGGCCTCCAGGACAATCGCAGCCCGAACACGGTGAACCTCACCGTCACGGGGAATCACGTCTCCCATTCGGGCGGTGTTTCGGGCCTCGTGTACAACGGCGGTACAGACGTCGCTTCCACCGGATCGATTCGATTCGACGGGAACAGTTACTCGGTCGGAGGCGGCAGACCCTTCTCCTGGAAGGGCGGAAGTCTCACCGTCGACGAGTGGAAGGCCATAGGGCAGGACGTCAACAGCTCCTTCAATTGACGCACCCTTCGCCCTAGTCATCCTGCACTGGCATAGTTCCCCAGGGTGGAACTATGACAGCCCGGCGCCGCATGGCCTCTTTTGCTGCGATCATCGTCGCGGGTCTGTTGGGCTGCTCCAATCCGTCAGATACGGCTCCGACCACGAGCGCCCCGAATGCGGAAGTACCGACCACCTCGCTCCCCTCGACGACAACTGTCCCAGCGTCGACCTCGACGTCGACCTGGCCCGAGGACGCCGTTTTCGTCCCACCCGGCACCGATCTGGCGGAGCTGGTCGAGCAGAGTGAGCCCGGAGCGGTGTTCGTCCTTCAGGCAGGAGTGCACCAATCCCACGACCCGGATGCCCACGTCATACCCAAAGCAGGTCAGACATTCCTCGGTGAGCCGGGCGCCATCCTCGATGGCGCCGGCGTCGTGCCGTTCGCATTCCTCGACAGCGCCGGCACGGCCCCGAATGTCACTATTCGGGGCCTGATAATCCAGAACTATGCCAATGCCCCGGAGCGCGGCGCAGTGGACACCATCAGCCCGGGATGGCAGCTCGAAGCGAACGAGATACGGGACAACGCCGGGGCCGGGGTGAACCTCCGGGGAGACGGCGCCGTCCTCGATCGGAACTTCATCCACCACAACGACCAGATCGGGGTGCTGATCCAGGACAGCTCCGGTGCGCGAGTGATCGGCAACGAGATCGCCCACAACAACCCGGACGATTCATACGATCCCTCCTGGGAGGCAGGCGGAACCAAGTTCCTCCGCACTACGGACCTCTATGTGGCCGACAACCACGTCCACGACAACCATGGCCCAGGCCTTTGGACGGATCACAGGAATGTCGGAACGGTTTATGAAGGCAACAGGGTGATCGACAACACTGGCCCTGGCATATTCCATGAGATCAGCGGTTCCGCGGTCATCCGGGACAATGTCGTGACCGGCAACGCTCACGACTTCTATATGGGCGGGATCCTCGTCGCGAACTCGGATCATGTCACCGTCACCGGCAACATCGTCTCCGGCAACAACGGCGGCGTGGTCGGTCTCCAAGAGCACCGCGACGGCCCACTGCTGGTCAACCTCGAGGTTGCCCTCAACGTCATCTCCCACAAGGTTGGAGTAACCGGAGTGGTCATTCAGAGCGGGCCGGATGTGACCCGCTCGAGCTCTCTGGTATTCCGAGAGAACACCTACGAAGTCGCCGGCTCCCGACCCTTCCAGTGGGGTTCCAGGCGCCTCACCAGGGAACAGTGGGCCGCGTTGGGCCTCGACGTTCCGGCCGGTTCACCCTAGACAAGCTCTCGCTGATCTTGCCGCAGTGACCGGTTGAAGAGGGCGACCCTCGTCAAGCCCCCGGCCAGGAATCCCACCGGCACGGCCCAGGCGTGGATCCAGGCTGCGGTAGCTCCCAGGGCGCCGCGAACCGCCCCGGCGACCACTTCCGACCCGGCCAAGGACTTCGTCCGATCGAGGACCACGAGCTCGGATCGCTGCAAGAGGACAACCGCGTTGGCGGCGGCGGCCAGGATGCTCAACTGGGTGAGCCACGGGAGCTCGAAGGCCCTGGGGCCGACCGCCCACATCACGGGGTTGATGCTCTCGGGGAGAAGGGTGCAGCCGACGTAGAGAACCATCGCCGATCCCAGGATTACCGTCATTCGTCGGGTCAGGGCGTTGGCCCTCGCCCGATCCCTTCGGTGCGCTGCTTCCATCGCCTGCGGTCCCAGCACGGCCGCCATCCCTGCGGCGAGCACCAGCAACGGCTGTGCGGTGACCCGAGCCGCTTCCGCAAGCCCCAGGGCACTCTCGCCCGCGAAAACCGTGACGGCGAAGCTCGCAATGAAACCGGCCGCAGGCGCCGCAAGCGAGCTGACGAGGAGCCATGTGCCGCTGATGCGGAGATCGGACGAGCGGAACGGCAATCGACTGGCTCGCGAGTTGGGGGACAGCAGCACGGGGAGCATCGAGAACAGGTCTCCCAAGGCCAGGGATCCGAGTGGGAGAAGAGCCGCCGGCAAGTCGAAAACCGAACCGAGGAGGATCGACACACCCACGATCGCGGCCCGGGCGACAGAGATCCAGGCAGCGGACCAGTGCCGTCCCGCGAGGTGAAGCATCCGTCGAACATGGTCCTGGATCGGGGAGAACACGGTCGCCAGGGCACCGGTGACAGTGAGGACCAGCCGGCTTGCCGAGCCCTCGTCGTCCCCAACCAAGAAGCCCAGGCCGAGTGTGAGCACTCCCGCAAGCAGAGCCCATGGCATCGCCGCCGCCACCGCACTCAGGAGGAACCCGGGGCGCTCGGATGCATGGCGCTCCACCAACCGCGCCTCGGTAGGTGAAAGGACCAGTTGCGTTGGAAGTTGCGTGGTGAGAAGGAGACCGGCGAAGACCAGCGCATACACGCCCAATTCCGGCAAATCCAGCATGCGGGCAGCAGCCACACCAGCTACGAATGTCGCGGCCGATGAAGCACCGGCATCGACCATTCCGGGACCGAGGCGTCTCATCGGACCGAATCCCGGTAAGCCGTTAGGATCGACTCGGCGAACCGCTCTCGCGGTGACACATCCGGCGTGCTTCGCTTGCCATAGACCTCGCCAATGGCCTCGGCGATTCGACGAGCGGTGGCTTTCGGGGTCGTTGCCCGAACGGCTCTCACCTGGACGTCGGGCCAATAGGAAGCGATCACCGGTGGGCCGGCCAGATCGAGGCACACCAATGGCACCCCGAGGGATAGCGCCTCGGCGACGCTGAGCGGGGAGTCGTCATGGAGGGCAGGGTGGACCACCGCCCCCGCCCTGGCGATGGCCGCGACGACCTGCTCTCTCGGCACGGCCCCCTGGAGAATCACCCGGTCCTGAAGGCCCCACCGAGCGATTGCTCTCTCCAACCGCCGCCGATCGGGGCCCTTGCCGTAGACGTGAAGCTGCGGATCGGATCCACCCATGTTCCGCCAGGCGGCGACCGCCAGGAGTGGCCCTTTCCAGCCGACGAGTCTTCCCGCGTACACCACGGGCCCCGAGGCCCCACTCTCGACCGGGCGCGACTCCACGGCTCCCAGGAGACCGTTCGGAAGGATCCTGGTCGGGACGGCCGAGGCCCCGGCAGTCTCCGGATTCTGAGCCAGCACAACCGATGCCGATCGCACGGCGCTTCGCGCGCGACTGATCCGGTAGAGAGCGGGTCGCAGGATCCGGCGCCCAATTTCTCCGACGATGCCCGCGGTACCGAGCGCGGGCCACATGCCAGCCGGCGTGACAGGACCACCTCCGACGGGCCCCACCACCAAAGGCGCGCCGGAAGCGGCGACACCCATTCGTCCCCAGTACGTGGCGAACGTCGCATGGTGCGCCACATCGAAACCCACCTGGTTCTGGAGCTTCGCCACGAGATCACTGACGGAGCGCTGCCAGAGGTCGTAGTACAAGATGATGCCCAGCCGGCCGAGCGCCCTCTTGACCCTCAGTACCGCCTCGCCGAGATCGTGACCGATCACATGGACCCGCTCCCTCTCCTCCGGAGTGAGTGCACCTTCCACGCCGGCGACGTTGTTCTCTCTGGTGACGAGCCAGACCTCGTGTTCCCGTGCCGCGGCTCGGACGATCTCGAACCCGACCTGAGGCTCGGACCCCACGTCGGGGGCACAGGCATAGGCGGAGATCAAGATACGCACGCGACAACCCTTCGAGCCATCGCCGACACGATCTCACCGATGCTGCTCTCCGCATCAGTTCGTGCCACCACCACATCCGGTGCCGGCCAACCGTCTTGCGAAGAGCCCCAACTGACGAACACCCCAGCTCTGAGACGTACCGGGGCGACTTCCCGCAGATACCAGGAGCACCTCGCAATCCGGTTGGGCAAGAGCCCCGCACCCGACGCAGCGAGGAAGGCTCCGAACCTGCGTGCCGCCTCTTTGGCAATGCCTTGCTCCTCCACATGGGCCCAGAATCCGACGGGTCTCCGGATTCTCTGGACCGCGCGGCCCAGGTGAGCAATGGCAGGCCTCCGTGGCAGCGGTCGGATCTCACCATCGAGTCCATCGAGTATGTCCGTAGATCCGGTGACATCACGGGACACCTCCGCCAGGATCGCGCGATCCAACGTGCGGGCTCGAGCCAGCATCCCCTCGACCCGCTCCGACTGTGCCTTGCGCCTCCGTTTTTGAAACAGATAGATGAGTCGGGCAGGCTCGCTCACCACCGGCAGACCGTCGTCGAGATGCTCCACATGACCGAGCAGACGGCTGGATCTCACGCCGTACTTTCCTCGCCCCGTCGGATCGAACAAGAGGTCGAGTTGCACCCCCGACGATGCATCCGAAGTGGTGAGGAACACCGTCTTGGTGCCACCGATGTCGTAAGCCCACAAGATCACGGGCCTCAGACCCATCTGTTCCCACCCTTGGAGGCAGGCTGAGATCACCTGCTCAGGGGGTCGATCGACCACAGTGTCCAGATCCGAGAACGCCTCTCCCGACTGCAGGGCTTTCGCACCATGGAGGAGAGCGAACTCGATTCCCGCTGCTGCCAGCGCGTCGAGAACCTGACGCGCCAGACGCGGATCGGTCGTGCCCACTAGGAACCTGCACCCGAGATCAATACGAGCACCTCCTGTGCAAGGACACCAGGATCCAGGGTGGCATCCAGCCTCAGCAGTCTCCTCGCCGGAATCGACGAGTAACTCCGCAGCTCTTCGGTGATCTGATCCGCCGACAGCTCGGTCTTGCGCTCGAGGATCACGTCCACCGGCGCCTCCAACAACACGACCACCTCCGGAGCAGGCATCACTCGCACGACGAGGCGCGCCAGCCAAGCGGGCCCGTCGTACCCTAGAGACCAAGGCTGGACCAGGTATCCGTACGCCCAGCGATCCGCAACCACGAGACACCCTCGTCTGAGAGCCGGCCGGATGCGACGCAGATAACCGGCCCAGAAGACCAGCAACGACTTGAAGATCCTCAGTACACCGCGCAAGACTGACCCGCCGGGATCAGTCTTGGGGCCAGCCGGGACCTCAGAAGGGCCGGGGGGTAGATACGACCAGAATGGGGGGCGGAAATGAACGTACGCGGTACAGCCTTCGTACCGTCGGATCAATTCGGCGGCGAGTGTGGATTTGCCGACTCCGTCCGGCCCCACCAGAGCCACGAAGTGCCCCCTCGATGACACCGCACCCATTCAAGCCCCCAACCCCTATTCGCTACGGGCACTCCGCGGCCCTGTGTTAGACCGGTCCCGCACGTGAAGATTCTCCACGCTCACACCCGATACCGTCAACCTGGGGGCGAGGACCGGGTGGTGGAACAGGAGCGCGCCCTGTTGAGTGAGGCCGGTCACGCGGTCATCCCGTACGACACAGAGAACAGACCGGGGCTGGCGGGGGGTCTGCAATTCGCGGCATCACCCTGGAACCTCTCGGCGGCCAACGATGCTCGAGCAATAGTGGAGACAACGGGGGCCCAGATCGCCCACGTTCACAACACCTGGTTCGCGTCATCTCCGGCGATCCTGCGCACCGTCGCCCAACGCACGCCGCTGGTCATGACCCTCCACAACTACAGGATCACGTGCATCGCGGCCACCCTGAGCCGGAACAACAGCCCCTGTCATCTCTGCGTCGGGGGATCAGGATGGAGCGGCGTCCGGTATCGCTGTTATCGAAACAGCACCGCCGCCTCGCTCATCGCCCACGCGGCCGCAACGATGACTCGCTCCACGGCGGCGAGGTATGTATCGCGCTTCGCAGTGCTCACCGAATTCGCACGAGACATCTTCGAGGAGTCCGGCGTGCCGGCGGACCGGATGATCGTCGTCCCCAACTTCACTCGCGACCCCGGCTCGCGGTCACGCCCCCCGTCGGCAGGGGACTCCGTGCTCTTCGTTGGTCGCCTGTCCGAAGAGAAGGGAGTCGACGTCCTCCTGCGCGCATGGACGATCGCCAGGCCAGGACTTCGCCTCCAGGTCGTAGGAACGGGCCCACTTGAACAGGAACTCAAGACCGAGTACCCCGACATCGAATTCCTCGGACACACACCCGCTTCGGAGGTTCGCGCTCGCCTACTCGAGGCGCGGGCGGTCGTGTTCCCCTCACAGTGCTACGAAGGACAGAGCCTGGTCTTGCTCGAAGCAATGGCCGCCGGTCTGCCCGTTCTCGCCTCGGGTTGGTCGCCGATCAGACAAACTCTGCGCGGAGTAGACGAGGAGTGGTTCGTCTCGCCCTCTCACGTTCATGGCTGGGCCGAACGCTTGAAGGTGCTAGAAAGCGACCACGCCGTGGACAGCGCTGGCTCTGCTCTCAGGATCTCTTACGAAAGCACTCACGCCCCCGCTGCCGCCCTGGCGCGGCTGGAGGGCCTGTACAGGAGCGTCCTCGAATGACGACATCGGTCACAACTGACCCCAGGGATTCACAAAACCGGTTCACGGCGATGCCTCTGGCGCCCGCGGCGATCGTCTTCGGGGCCTTGGTGATGAGGTTTCTTCTGCTCGGATCGGAGAGTCTCTGGGGGGACGAGGCCTACAGCTGGTTCCTCGCCCGGGCCGAACTGGTCGAAGTCTGGGCTGACGGCGGCAACGACCTCCATCATCCACCGCTCTACTACACCGTCCTGCACCTGGCGATGCGAATGTCCGACTCGGAGTGGATGTTGCGTCTCCCGTCCGCCATCGCATCCACCGCGACAGTTGGGCTGGTCTTCCTGACAGCCAACCGCCTTACCCGAAGATCGGTGGCCTTGCTCGCGTCCATTCTTTCCGCCCTATCGCCTTTGGACATCTGGTACGCGCAGGAAGCCCGGCACGCGGCGCTGGGCACGATGTTGTTCATGCTTGCGGTCTACGGCCTGGTCCGCCGAGATCGCATTGGTTGGGTGATCGCCACCTCCGGGCTGTTCCTCGGGGTGTTCACGTACTACATCGTCCTCGTGGCGTGGTTTGCCGTGCTCGGTGCGTCACTAGCCTTCGTGCACCGCCGGGACTACATACGGACCTGGGTTCTGGCAACGGCCGTTACAGCAGTGGTGTTCATCCCCGTCCAAGGCACCCACTTCCTCGATGGGTTCGATGATCTGCTATCCAACATCGGCGAGCCGACACTCGCAAAGGTCATGTCCGTCATCGGCTCACCCGTTGGCATCCTCCTTCTTGCTGCGGCGGGTATGACCATCACAGCCTTCCTGGTGAGGTGGGTGGCAAGGAGGAGCAACGCCCTTCTCGGCGCGATGATCCCACTTGGCTTCCTCTTCGTGACCGCACTCGCCCCGCTCGCCCGGCTCTATACGGTGAAGCGGATAGCGTTGGTCATCTGGGCCCCGATCCTGATCCTGGTCGCATATGCACTCGCCAGCTGGCTCCCTCGACGCCTCCGGAAACCAATCGTCGGTCTTGCTCTACTCGCATCCTTCGTCGGCGGGATGGTGAGCATCTTCGGGGTCCACAAAGACGATTGGCGAGGCGCCATTGCCGCCATCAATGGGGGTGCTGACGGTGCCGATCAGACCTGGGCGGTGGTCTACCCGGGTCCCTGGGGCGTCGCCCCCTATCTCTACTACGGAGTAGAGACTCCCCTCGTTTACGAGACAGACCCGGAGAGATATCCGGACCTCGCTCGGAGCTCCGATGGTGACATCTGGATCGTCGCCAGTCGAACACCACGCGACCCGGTCCCATCCTCCGGTCCTGAGGCGTGGCTGGACGAGAACTGGGACCACGTCGGGACGATCGAACTGCACCGGCTGGCGGTCAGACGATTCAGCCCACCCTGACTTCCGTGACGATCACGGGTCGGCGTCGTGCGATCGAGAAGAGGAACGACGGGATGATCACCGCGTACCGTCTCCAAAGGCGGCGAGGCTCCCTGGACAGGCGATAGAGCCACTCCAACCCGGACCGCTGCATCCATCGCGGCGCCTGACGAAGGTTCCCCGCGTGCATGTCGAATGCGGCCCCCACACCGATCAGCACCGGCACGGTGAGCAATGGGCGCATCCGTGCCATCCACCTCTCCTGTTTCGGAGTCGACAACCCAACCCAGACGATGTCCGCGCCCGACGAGTTGATCTCGTCGGCGATCGCCGAGCACTCGCCGTCGGTGAGTTCCCGGAACGGCGGCGTGTGGGTCCCGGCGACCTTCAGACCAGGAAAGCGAAGTGAAAGGCGCTCGGCCAGTTGCTCTGCGATTCCGGGGCCGGCCCCGTAGAAGTAGTGCCGCCACCCCTGGTCGGTCGATGCGGCCATGACGGCCACCATCAAGTCGGGTCCGTACACGCGGTCGATGTCCGTCACTCCTGCCCAGCGACCACACCACACCAGCGGCATCCCATCGGGAGTCACCATGCCAGCGCGGTTATGAATCTCCTTGAGCGACGGATCACGCTGGGCCTCGATGACACCATGGACGCCGGTCACGCAGACGTACTGACGGTCGCCCGACCGGATCCAGGATCCAATGCGGACCACCGCCTCGGGCAGGTCTATTGCGCTGACCTCGACGCCGAGGACGTCGACTCGAGTCAGGAGCGAGCCTGAACCTGCTTCTCGATCCACCGGTACGTCTCCCTCAAACCGTTTTCCAGCGACGTACCCGGCTCCCACCCGAGAACCTGGCGGAGGAGGGTGTTGTCCGAGTTGCGCCCGCGAACACCCTGGGGGCCATCGACGTGCTTCAGCCGGAGACCACTCTTTCCGGAGATG
>Ga0079224_100017031_pt1 | contig 10232 bp, 5 predicted proteins | sample Stecom2015_FD_80414 | JGI IMG/M metagenome (GOLD analysis project Ga0079224, IMG submission 80414) | Agricultural soil microbial communities from Utah to study Nitrogen management - Steer compost 2015 | ecosystem: Environmental > Terrestrial > Soil > Agricultural land | place: USA: Utah... | reverse complement strand
CTGAATTTGATGATCTTCGCTTCGATCGGGCCGTTCAGGTAGCTATCGAGGCTGTAAACCGGCCGCGAATCGACCTGCGAACCGGGAAGGAAAGCTTCCACGCCGTCGAGATCGACCTTAAGGCCGCCTTTTGTTTTTGCGACAACAAGGCCGGTTACGGGCGTGCCCTCCTGGAATGCCTTTTCAAGCACATCCCACGAGTGGCGAGCAAGAGCATCGTTGCGCGAAAGCACCGGCGGACCGTCGCCGCTGTGCATTGCCTTTAGCACGACCTGGACATCGTCGCCTTCATTTACTGAAAGCGTGCCGTCTTCAGCGGTGAATTCTTCCGCGGGCACGATACCTTCGGACTTGTAGCCGAAATCCACCAGCACACCGCGATCCGAAACACCAACTACCTTACCGTCGACCAACTGGCCGACGTGAAAAGTTGCCTGTTCCTGCTCGAATTGCTCGAGGATCGCACCGAAATCGATATCGCCCGACGGAGTCTCTTCCGTCGTTGCGGGTGCGGGTGCGGCTTGTGCCGTTGTTTGCTCTGCTGCCGGTTGTTCCTGAGCCGAAGATGCTGCAGCCGTCGTTTCTTCGGTTTCCTTTGTTGCCTCGTTAGTCATTTACGGGTAATTTACTTCCTCTAGTTAAATACGCTTCCGGCGCGGTGCCGAATGCTAGATCTTCCTTGCCGTCGCTCTTTGATCCCGGACAAAAAACTTTGTTCTGCTTACCCGGGTTACGCAAAATACACCATACCCTTTTGGCTTCTTGTCGATGGAAGGGATTTTCGACCGTATAACTTCGCGATCAGACCCTGCTCAAAAAAGAAAAAGCCTTTAGATTATAGTGCCTTTCCGATCAAGCTATGGCAAAACTCAAAAATACAAGGTTTTTACGCCTTTTGTCAAGGCTTTGCCTGCCGAAAAGTATTGAAAAATCTATGTTTTAAGCGAATTTAAAGTCCCGTCGCTGTTAGTTTCGGACGATGAGGTCGCCGACCGTGCCAACACCGCTTGAGCGTTCCATTTCCTCTTTGGCGATGGTCGAGGTGTTGTGAATGCCGGCGAGCCGCAGGCGGAATTCGTCCGGATTGGACGAACCACGCAAGGCTTCGTCAAGGGAAACGAGCCCTGATTGATACAGGTAAAAGAGCGATTGATCGAACGTCTGCATACCGTATTGCGACGTTCCGGCGGCGATCGCATCACGGATCGACGCGGTCTTTTCTTCGTGAAGGATGTAATCACGTATTAGCGGCGTTGCAGCGAGGATCTCAACGGCCGGAATGCGGCTGTTGCCTTTTGCGGACTTCATTAAACGCTGAGAGACGACGGCCTTCAGGAGTCCGCCGAGCTGGATCCTGACAGATTTTTGCTGGTATGGCGGAAATGCTGAAATGATTCGGGTTAGTGTCTCAGCGGCATCAAGCGTATGCAGGGTTGAGAGCACCAGATGTCCGGTTTCTGCTGCGACAAGGGCGGTCTCGATCGTCTCAAGGTCACGCATTTCGCCGACGAGTATCACGTCCGGGTCCTGACGCAGGCTGCCGCGAAGAGCCTCGGCAAAATTCCGAGTATCGACGTCAACTTCACGCTGCGTTACAAAAGATTCTTTGTCCTTGTGCAGGAATTCGATCGGGTCCTCGATCGTTACTATGTGGCAGTTACGGTTCTGATTAATATGATCAACGATCGCCGCGAGCGTCGTTGATTTTCCCGAACCGGTCGTTCCTGTAACGAGAACCAACCCGCGTTTTTCATTGGCGATATTGTTCAGGATCGGCGGCATCCCGAGCTCTGCAAAGCCGCGTATCGTATCCGAGATGACTCGGGCGACAATTCCGATCGAACTCCGCTGCTGAAAGATGTTCACGCGAAAGCGGCCGAGCCCGTTGACGCCATAGCCGATATCTACCTCAAGCGAATCCTTAAAGTGCTGCTTTTGGCGGTTCGACATCATCGAGAACGCCATTTCAAGCGTTTCGTCCTGTGAGAGCTTTGGCACACCGCCGAGCGGCTTCAATTCGCCGGTCACGCGAATAACAGGGAATGAGCCGGCCCGCAGGTGCAGGTCGGATGCGCCGAAGCTCATCGCCATTCGCAGGAGGTCGTCTATACGGGTTGGCATAAATAAGAGAGAAACGTGAAACCGGAATAGCCGTTACGGGCCTATTTTGGAAGCCTGAACACAAAGCGGTCACTTTGCCCGAATCAGGATGCTCTTTTGATTTTAGTGTTTGTGTGCTCTCCGCGTCAATAAAATTCTATGCGAGGCAGCCCGTATGCCGTCCGATTAGACAAGCAAACTTTGAACGCTTAAAATCAGCCTTTTATGGGGAAGGCTGGAACAATACTCTCGATCAGGCCGCCATTTGCGATCCCGGGTGCAGAGATCGTCGTCGAATGCGAAGGTTTCGAGGTCGACCTTAGAGGCGATTGCGGATTGTTCGCAGGCGATGCAAAATGCCACACCATCGCGGCGTCGCGCGAGCGAGTGATGGCAAGGCTGCCCGAAGATCTTGAGGGTGGAACTGTTCGGCTGACGTTGCGAAGTGGTTCGGATGTAAGTGAACCGAGATCGATAATCGTTGGCCGAATGATCGCCGAGGAAATGCACATGGTCGCGAATCCGGCCGTCGATCCGTCGGATGATTCGATCATTCTGACGCGTTCGGGTTCGCGCGGACAACAGCTTCCGGTGACACTCTTTAGGCTTGAGGCCGACGGATTCCTCGACGAATTCCCAGAGGCGATATTGAATCCCACGGGTGTTGGGTTTGGCAGAGACGGTGAACTGTTCGTTACCAATCGGGCGCAGGGCGAGGTGTATTCCGTTGATCGGAGCGGGTCCGCGACGATCTTTGCATCGGGCCTGGGTATTGCGTCAGGCCTCGCATTCGATAAGACAGGAGTAATGTACGTCGGCGATCGAACGGGGAAGATATTCCGCGTGCACGACTTTGCGGACGTCGAGACGTTTGCTGTCGTTGAAGCATCGGTAGCCGCGCATCACCTGGCTTTTTCGCCGAAGGGCGATCTTTACCTGACCGCTCCGGGTTTTGCTAGCAAGGACGGCATCTATTTGATCACGCCTTCCGGAGACGTTACTACGTTCTATCGCGGATTAGGGCGTCCGCAGGGAATGGCGTTCGATATTTCCGGAGATCTGTATGTCGCTGCCTGCTATCGCGGGAGCCACGGCATCGTAAAAGTTAAGGCCGACGGCTCATCGGCGGAACTTCTCGTTTCCGGCGATAACATTGTCGGCCTTTGTTTTACGCGGCAGGGCGAAATGATCGTTGCCGCGAGTGATCTGATCTATTCGATCCCTTGCGGGATCTATGGTGCCATCCTATCGCAATGACCTAGCTGCTGAGTTTCCACTTCTCGATCTGCTTTTCGAGATTGGAAGTATCCTCTTTCGCTGCTTTTCCAACAACGACCCCACGTTCGGCAACCTTGATAGCGTCCGCTTTGCGTCCGAGATTTACAAGGATCGTCGCCTGTTGGGCAAGGTTCCTCATAGTCTCTTTCTGGGCGACCCTTGCCTCTGAGCGTTTCAACGCCATCTCGAACCAAACATTCGCTTCGGAATTGCGATTATTCGCCTTTGCGTAAGTTCCCGCGGCAAGCGGAGCGCCGGGATCGTTGGCATCAGCGGCGGCAACAAACTCACGAAGGTGGCCGATCGTTGCACCGACCACGTCGTTCACTTTCACCGTGAACGGAACGCGGATCTTATCCCAGCTGAGGACAACGGTCGCCGAGTCATCGGTAACGTTGTCGATCGTGAAAGTAAGTAGTTCGGTACTCGTTGAGGAGCTCTCCGGCTTTGCGAGTACCCGAAGTGCGTCCTTTGCCTTGTCGTAGCTAAAGCTGCCCCATTGTCCGTCATCTTTGTTGAAGATCACGGTCCAATCGCCTTTTTCCGGGATCATCGAAAGGCTGTACTTTCCCGCCGGGAGCAATTTGCCATTGATGAGAACATCATCGGTCGTCGCGAATGTCGTTGCTTCATTTGCACCGGCTCGCCAAACGTGCCCGTACGGCACGAGCGGCTCGCCCTTTCCCTGGCTTGCGCCGTCAAGCGTTTTTTCCCCGCTGGCTTTTGCGGCCAGGTCGGCAGTTGCAGGTGCGAAGATCATTCGTCCCTTTACGGCCGGACGGCTGTAAACGATCGCGATCTGGGTGGACGCGATCGTCTGAGCTACCTCAGCTTTTTGGCTCGCACGCGGCGTCGGCGGACGATTTTGCGCTGAAGCCGAAGCAATAGCGAAACACAGTATGAATGCGAATAAAAGAAAACACTTTGACCTCATAAAAATACTCTCCCGTAAAAATTGATTTGGACTTTGAAACTATACCATTTCCTGGCAAAAGCAAATGATCGAAAGGCTCCAAACCCAAAAAATCATTTGATCTGGAGCCCTGAAGCATTTAGAGGTGGGCAGAGTCGCTAATCGTCATCGTCCTGAGCCCGGACGCGTCCTGCGGCCACGGCCTCGTCGATAACTTTCTGCGCAAGGTTGTGCGGCAGCGGATCGTAATGCGAAAACTGCATATGATACGAGCCGCGAGCTTGCGTGACTGAATTGAGCTTCGATTGGTAATCGAGCATCTCGCTCAGCGGTACCTTCGCCTTAATAACCTGTTGCTTGCCGCGCATTTCCATACCGCCGACGCGGCCGCGACGCGAATTGAGGTCACCCATAATGTCGCCGGACGCTTCCTGCGGCGTGAAGACCTCGACGTCCATTATCGGTTCGAGAAGCGTTGGCTTGGCACGTTCCATCGCGGCACGAAAGGCCTTTCGGCCTGCAGCCTTGAAAGAGTGTTCGTCGGAATCTACCGTGTGATAACTCCCATCGATAAGCGTTACTTTGAAATCGACGAGCGGATAGCCGGCAACGGCGCCGCCGGCAGCCGCTTCGAGAATGCCTTTCTCGATCGCCGGGCGAAAATTCTGCGGCACTGCTCCGCCGAAGATCTTATCGACCCACTCGAATCCACCGCCGCGTTCGAGTGGTTCAAAGATGACCTTACAATCGCCGAATTGGCCGCGGCCGCCCGATTGCTTCTTATGTCGTCCCTGAACCTCGCAGCTCGCGGTGATCGTCTCCTTGTATGGAACCTTCGGTGGATGGAGCGTTACCTCAACATGAAAACGATTATTGAGCTTATCCACGACGGTTTCGATGTGAAGTTGACCCGAGCCCGAGAGGATGAATTCTTTCGTCTGCGGATCACGTTCGAAGGTGAGGCTCGGATCCTCTTCAAGAACTTTATGGAGAGCGGCCGAGATCTTCTCTTCATCCGCACGCGACTTCGGTTCGATGGCGAATGCGATCGCGGCCTCAGGATATTCGACCTTCGGATAGACGATCGGCTTTGCCTTGTCGCTCAAGGTGTCGCCTGTTTGCGTGTCCTTTAGCTTTACGACGGCTATGATATCGCCGGTTTGTGCCGAATCAACCTTTTCGAGAGTTTTGCCTGCGATAAGGTGAAGTGCGCCGAGTCGTTCTGCCGAATCACGAGAGGTATTCTGCACCGTTGCGTCGGATGCGACCTTACCGCTCACGATCTTCATAACGTTGATGCGTCCCGCGAAGGGATCGGCGATCGTGCGGAAAACATAAGCGGAAAACGGCTCATCGTTGCTGTATTTTCGTGAGATCCGATCGCCGGACATATCGGAGTTCGCAAATCCATATTCTGCTTCGTGGGTTGCCGGATTCGGAGCGAACTCAACAATATGGTCAAGCAGTAGCTGCAGCCCGACAAGATTAGAAGATGAAACCGCATAAACGGGGCAAAGTTTGCTGCTTGCGATCGCCTTCGCGAGGTTCGGATAGATGTCCTCTTCGGGGAGCGTGCCTTCTGCAAAGTATTTTTCCATCAGGGCGTCGTCGGATTCCGCGACGATCTCGATCAGGCGTTCGCGAGTTCTCTCAAAGATGTCGCGTCCTTCTTCCGGGATCGGGATCTCCTTTGCTTTGCCGTGTTCATCGAACGAATAAGCTTTCTGGTGCACAACATCAACAACACCTTTGAAATTGGCCTCGGTCCCGATCGGGAGCGAGAACGGCACGATCGAACGCGCAAAGCTTGACGTCGCGGTCTCAAGAGCGTGGCCAAAATCTGCGTGCTCCTTATCCATTTTGTTAATGACCATAAAACGCGGCAGAAGGAATTCGTTCGCGTACTGCCACGTTTTTTCGGTTTGCACCTCAATGCCGTGAACCGCATCGACAACAACGAGAGCGCAGTCCGCGACCCGCAGTGCCGGACGTGCATGCGAGACGAACGCCGCGTAACCCGGTGTATCTATTAGATTTACTTTCGTGTCTTTGTATTCGAGATGTGCAAAATTGTTATTTAATGAGACCTTCCGCTCGATCGAATCGGCATCGTGATCGGTCACGGTCGATCCTTCGTCAACCTTTCCCCAGCGGGGCGTTGCTCCGGCAACATAAAGAAGCGACGACACCAGCTGAGTTTTACCTGCGTCGCCGTGACCAATGACAGCCAGATTTCTGATGTTCTCAGTATTGAATGCTTTCATTTCGGCAGAATCTCCTTATTGTGGATTTGGGGTATGCAAAGACGGACGAACGACATCGCACGGGAACTCCAAAGGCGGGTTGAATTCCTTGCGATGAGCGGCATAATTCAGCAGTTCGCTCCGATCATTTGTATAGCTAAAATTTAGCCTAATACCTTTCAGACGGCAAGCAAACCGCCTCGCGAGGCCGATGTTCACTGCCATTTTTTGCTCGTCCCGGGAAAATCTCGCGCTATACTGAGCTCTTACAGGAGCAATACAATGTTCAGTAAGTTCTTCCAGACCGCGGCCTGCTCGTCTTTCCTCGTTCTTTTGTTCGCAGTGAGCTCGTTTGCACAAGCGAGCGGTATAGATCCCAACTACAACGCCGTGCCTTCCATTGCGCTGAGCGCGTTGGGAAGTTCCGTCCAGCAGGAGGAGGCGATAACTGCTGACGGAAAGGTGCTTATTTGGGGCGGCTCACTTGCCGCTAATGGACTCGCTAAGGGAAAACTTGCGAGACTAAATGCCGACGGCTCCGTAGATACTAGCTTTACTTACTGTCATTGCGGCATCGATCTGTTCGTGAATGCTGCTCCCTTGCCCGACGGTAAGGTCCTCGTCGCCGGTCGTACCGGGAATCAGGCAAAAGTAGTGCGGCTGAATACTGATGGAAGCCTTGATTCGACCTTCGCATTCGCGCTCGGAACGAGTCCGCCGCCGCCAAATATTGGTGAATCGGCCGCTATCGTTGCCGTAAGGGACGACGGTAAATTCTATATCACAAAGCGTTGGTCGCAGATGGGACACAGCGGGATAGACCTATATCGTGTCGACCCAGGCGGCAGCGTTGATACAACATTCGCGCCGGTGTTCATAGGCTCCGGAAGTCCGAATTACTCGAATCTATCCGCGATCGAACTCCTTCCGGGTGGCGGATTCTTTATCGCGATCACGACCAACGCTTTCTCGAATACCTATGCAGAAGTAAAGAAATATACGGCAGCGGGTACGATCGATAGCTCGTGGACGCCTCCAGCGTTCCCGTCCGGATTTCCTTTGCAATATAGCGTCTCTGATCTCTCAGCAAGCGCCGATGGCAGCCTGCTCGTTGCAGGGTGGTTCACTGCAATAAATGGTACGCCGATGAAGAACCTAGTGCGCCTTTTGCCCGCAGGCAACGTTGACCTGACGTTTACGCCGCCTGACACCTTCCAGGGAGCGCAGGTTCAGAACATTTCCGGGGGAAAGATCCTCTATTCGGCGTCATCGGCCCTTGGCGGCGGCAATCGACTGATGCGACTGAATTCGAACGGCAGTCTTGATCCTACCTATACGATGGACCCAACGGTTTCGGAGTTTAAGAATCGATGGGCGATCGACACCTCTGAACGCACGATCTTTGTCTCTGATGATAGTTTCGTGAGGCTCCTCTCGAACGGCACGCACGACACGTCGTTCAACTCTAACGTTGGAGCATTCGGGGCCGTCTCGGCCGTAGCACGTCAATCCGATGGAAAGGTGCTGCTTGCCGGAACCTTCACCAAGTTCAATGGTGGGTCATCCGCGAATTTTGTCAGAACTGAGCAGGACGGGACGCTTGATAGTTCGTTCAATTCCGGCACGGGATTCAGCTCTCCTCCTTCTGATCTCTTCGTTCAACCGGACGGTAAGATCGTAGCGATCGGGACGTTTCAGCAGTATAACGGGGCGGCGGTAGGAAGGATCATACGGATACTTTCGAACGGGGCGCTTGATACGTCCTTTAACGTGACGCTAGACGCTGGCCGCTACCCATTAGCTCTCGAACTTCTTTCGGACGGGAGAATTTACATCGGCGGGAATTTTTCGACCGTCAACGGTACGTCTCGGCCGGGAGTTGCGCGGCTAAATTCTGACGGCAGCCTCGATACAACTTTTAATGCACTTATCGGCGGCGTCCCGGCGATCTCGGCCGTTAGAGTTCAACCGGATGGTAAGGTGCTGATCGGCGGTGCATTCACCGGTATCGGCGGATTCAATCGGTCGGGCTTTGCACGAGTGGATGCGACCGGCGCTCTTGATCAGGCGTTCGATCCGGCAAACACGAGTGTTGGCGGTATTTATCTTGGCTCAGACGGCAAGATCTACACGACACCGGTTCTCTCTGCGTCGACTGTAAAGATCTTACGCAGAATGCCGGACGGGAACGTTGACCCGACGTACGCCGATACACTTTTCACGTATGACAGCGGTGATGCCTCTATTAGGTCGATCCTTGTTCGGACGGACGGAACGGTCATTGCGGGCGGCAAGTTCGACAAGGTTGCCGGCCAGCCTGGCCGAAACCTCATTCGGCTAACGCCAACCGGCACTCTCGACACTGGCTTTATGCCAAAGGGAGCTGACTTGCCGGTGGCCCGACTCCTGGAGAGCGGAGCCGACAAGGCATACGCGGTTGGAGACTTTGCCCTAATTGATTCTGTGCCGCGGGCCGGAAATGCTCGGTTCTCGATCGAACCTTACCATCGCGTAACGCCGTTCGACTTTGATGGCGATGGAAAGGCAGATTTTTCTGTTTTCCGGCCGTCTTCGAATACGTGGTATCAACTTTTCAGCAGCGGAATTCCTTTCGAGGCGGCAGCGTTCGGTTCCGCCGGAGATCAACCGGTGCCGGCCGATTTTGACGGCGACGGCAAGACGGATCTTGCGATCTTTCGTCCCTCTTCGGGCCAATGGTGGTATCGGAGCAGCATTACCGGAACCCAGATCGCGTTTCAGATCGGTGCGGCCGGCGATCGGCTGGTTCCGTCCGACGTTGACGCAGACGGAAAGGCGGATTATGTGGTTTACAGGCCGTCAACTTCGCAATGGTTCCGCGTCGGATCGACGGCAGGAAGTATGGCGACGATGCAGTTCGGGATAGCGGGCGACATTCCGGTCGTTGGTGACTTTGACGGTGACGGCAAGGGCGATCTTGCGATCTTTCGGCCGTCAACCGGCGACTGGTGGTACGCGGCCAGCGGCTCGGGAAATGCTCAACGTGCAACGCACTTCGGTGCAAACGGTGACATCCCGGCACCCGCAGATTTTGATGGCGACGGCAAGACCGACATGGCCATCTTTCGTCCGTCAACAGGTGTGTGGTATGTCCTAAAGTCGAGCGACTATTCGGCGCTGATAGTACCGTTCGGCCTCAGCACCGATAAGGTCGTGCCTGCTGATTATGATGGTGACGGTAAGGCCGACATCGCCGTATTCCGTCCGTCAACCGGCATCTGGTATGTCCTGCGATCCACGGAAGGCTTTTTAGGCCTGCAATGGGGGACTGCCACGGATATTCCAGCGGCAAATTCTTTTATCACACAGGGAACCACGTTGCGGACAAGACTGCCTGGGAGCTCGCGCGGTATGAGTTCGGCAGTTGAGCGGCACAAGCTAGAAGTGGCCGGCGGCCCGCTACGTTGACAAAGTTCAGATATACTCTTAGCGGAGGGTCTCCACGATGACATGCAAACCGACAGCGACAGTGACGGGATTCGTAGCCCTTCTTCTTTTTTGTTGCGCATGCGCTTTTGGCCAGATCGGTGGGGTAGATCCTACCTACAACGGGGCGCCGTCGCGGCCGCTTCAAAGCAGTGGGTCGCCGGAACAGGAGCAGGCTGTTCAGGCGGATGGAAAGATCCTGGTCTGGGGCGGTTCACTTGTTGCGGACGGAG
>Ga0079224_100017030_pt1 | contig 10232 bp, 7 predicted proteins | sample Stecom2015_FD_80414 | JGI IMG/M metagenome (GOLD analysis project Ga0079224, IMG submission 80414) | Agricultural soil microbial communities from Utah to study Nitrogen management - Steer compost 2015 | ecosystem: Environmental > Terrestrial > Soil > Agricultural land | place: USA: Utah... | reverse complement strand
GGCAGCATTCTGAGGTGAGGTCCTTGCCTGTCTGCCCATGCGGGGCATCGCCTGCTTGCGCTTTTCGGCGCTGCCATGCTGGCGCACCTTGCGTACAAGCTCCGCATAGAAAGCGCCCGCGCCGCCAAACCCCGCCTTCGGCTTTTCGACATAGTCAGCCGCGCCCATCGCCATTGTCTTCAGCGAGATATCGGCATCGTTCTGGCTTGCCGCCGAAACCATGATGATCTTGAGCTGCGGATCAATTTCCAGCATGCGCGGCAGGGCGGAAAGCCCGTCCAGCTCAGGCATCTCGATATCGAGCACGGCCACATCGATCTCCTGGTTTCCCAGCGCCTTGAGCGCCATCAAACCGTTTGGGACCGATGCAACAACGCGAATGTCAGGTTCTTCGCTCAGGGCGCGCGTGACGATGCCGCGCGCAATGGCTGAATCGTCAACCACCATGACACGGCATATGCTGGTAGTGTCCTTGCCTTTGCTGTGCACGCCCGCTTCGCTTCTCATTCGCCCCTGCTTCCCTTCACTTGGCTCCGCCCGCGAGAAGCCGGTCAACGGCGTCCTGCCCTGTGGCCTTTCCCGGAAGCGCCGGACCATTCAGAAGTTCATTCGTGGCTGGTGGCGGTGCTGCTGCGTGACGCCCTTCTGCCAGAAGGTCGAGACTGCGCTGAACCTCGCCAAGCGTGCCGATCACATGGGTGAGGCGCTGCCCGGTAATGTCCTGAAAGCAGCATGCTTCCATGATTGCGTCGCAGCACTCACCAACCTGCTGCCCTGCCCTGGCAGTATCGGAGAAATCAATCTCGCCGATCTTCTCAACGGCACTCATGATCCGGTCAACAGCCATTTCCATTTCGCTGATCGCCGTTTTCTGTTCGTTCAGCGCGCGCTGCAATTTCTCCTGGCGGAAGGCAGGATCAAGCAGCGGATCAAGTTCCTTGCGACTGCGCAGGACCGACCGGCAGAGGCTGATGCATTCATTGGTGAGACGCTCGACAAGATCGAGCTTTCCCTGCTCCCCCATCAGAAATCTCCGAGCACGGTCTTGAGTTTCGCTTTCAGAACTTCCGCGCTGAACGGCTTGATGATGTAGTTGTTGACGCCAGCATTGCGCGCCGCGACCACATTCTCGACCTTGGATTCTGCCGTAACCATCACGAAGGGGAGCGTCTTGAGGCTGGCATCCGCACGCACCTTCTGAAGAAGCTCGAAGCCTGTCATTGGCTGCATATTCCAGTCGGAGATCACCAGCCCGTACTGGCGTCCGCGGAGCTTTGCCAGCGCGTCTGCTCCATCCGTTGCTTCATCGATATTCGAGAAGCCGAGCTTCTGGAGAAGATTGCGGACAATGCGCAGCATCGTCTTGTAATCATCGACGATCAGGATGGGCATTTTCATATCGACAGCCATGTCGATCACTCCCTTGATTTGAATGTCAGTGGATCGCGTCTGGTGTAACCGCGTCGATCACATTGCCGACGCTGAGCACCAGAAGCAGCTTGTCTTCCAGCCGGTAGATGCCTTGCGATACATCCCGCCAGCGGGGACCAAGCGTTGCAGGGACCGGCTCGCAGAGCGTTGACGGCAGGCTCAGAACCTCCCCCACCTCATCCACAAGCAGGCTGAAAGGCTCATCCTCATGCTCGACGACAACAGCCATGGCTTTTTCCGCAAAGCCATCAGCCGGGAGGCCGAGCCGCCGCCGCATGTCAATTGCGGTCACGATGCGCCCGCGCAGATTGAGCGAGCCCGCTATCTCCGCCGGTGCCAGCGGCACGCGGGTGATGATTTGCGGGCCCAGCACATCGCGAACATCGAGCACCGGGATGCCAAATGTCTGCCCGCCAATGACCATCGTCACATAATCTTGGGCAACAGAAAGAGCAGCCTCGTCGGTGAGGTGTGCTTGCCGTCTCATGCTGCAATCTCCTTCACCGCTGTGGCTGTTACGGTTTTCGACAGGACGCCGAGAAGTGCTTTCGGATCAAGCTTCGTCACATAGTCTGTGAAGCCTGCTTCCTTGCCGCGCCTGATGTCCTGCGGCGTGGCATGGGAGGAGAGTGCAACGATCGGCACTTGCGTCAGGCGGTTGTCGGCGCGCAGTTCGCGCACAAGGTCAAAGCCGGAGAGGCCAGGCAGTTCGATATCGGAAACGATGCAGTCAAACTTCCTGCCTTCCTTGCAGATGCTCATTGCGGCCTCGCCGTGCTCTGCCACCGTTACCGAGTAACCGGCAATGGTGAGCATTGGCACGAGCAGATTGCGGAAGAAGGGACTGTCTTCGACGAGAAGGATCTCCCGGGCCGTTTCGGCCCCGAAGGGCTTTTCTGTTTCCACCTCGAACCAGTCGGTATCGCAGAGCCTGAGATAATGGACCGTGTCGATGATGTCGGTGGTCACGCCCGAGATAATGGCGCTGCCGAGAATGCCGGCGCGGCTGCCGCCCGCGAGCTGGAGGTCCAGTGTCGTCTCCACAATATCGAGTACGCGATCGACGACGAGGCCAAGCATGCGTGAGCCATCAACAAACACGAGGATGGGACGCTTGCCGCTTCGCTCCGGTGAATTGCCGTCAATATCAATGAGAGGCATAAGCCCGCCGCGATATTGCAGCACCGTTCTGGAACCGGCCTGCTCCGTTTTTGCGAGATCGGCTTCCTCCAGCCGCGCCACAAGGGAGAGCGGCACGGCTTTCGGCCCGCCGGACTTCGCTTCGAAAACAAGCATCGACACGGCGCTCTGCGCGCTGCGGTCGGCAGGCACCGACTGAGCGGCGGCTTCGGCGTGTGGTGCAGCAGAGATGACGGATGCAAGGCCACTCGGATCAAGGATCATTATCACGCGCCCGTCGCCCAGAATGGTCGTACCGGAGAAGCAGGCGATGTGGCGCATGGTGCGCGAAACGGGTTTGACGACGATTTCCTCAGTATCGAAAACCCGGTCCACGATGATGCCAAAGACAAATGCGCCAACCTGGGAGACGACGACATAAGTGCCCTCTGCGCCGCTCGTATCCATTTTCTCCGTATCCCCATCGGGGAGACCGAGGATTTCGCGCAGTGAGACAAGAGGAAGCAGCCTGTCGCGCAGGCGATAGACGGGACGGCCCTCGATGGTTTCCAGCCCCTTCTGCGCATTGCCGCTGATACGAACCAGCTCGAGCACGCTGCTTTGCGGCAGGGCGAAGCGCTCATCTGCGGATTCGACAATCAGCGCGGAGACGATAGCGAGTGTCAGCGGGATCTTGATGATGAAGCGCGAGCCAGCACCTTCGGTGGACTGAAACTCAATGATACCACCGATCTTTTCAATGTTGTTTCTGACGACATCCATGCCGACGCCACGCCCGGACACGCTTGTCACGGCGGCAGCGGTAGAGAAGCCCGCGCGGAAGATGAATTGCTGGATCTGCTGCTCGCTCATGGCATCAAGCTGCGCTTCGCTTGCAAGGCCGTTTGCGATCACCTTCTCACGTATCTTCGCGGTCGGCAGGCCGCGCCCGTCATCAGACACAACCACGACGATATGCCCGCCTTCATGCCGCGCGGAAAGCTCGATGGTGCCATGCTCAGGCTTGCCGCGCACGCGGCGCTCTTCCGCGCTTTCAATGCCGTGATCGGCAGAGTTTCGCACCATATGGGTGAGGGGATCGCGGATGGAATCGAGAACCTGACGGTCAAGCTCGGTTTCCGCCCCCGTCATCACCAGTTCGATTTTCTTTCCCAGTTCCTGAGACAGATCACGGACTAGGCGCGGCAGCTTGCTCCAGGCATTTCCGATTGGCTGCATGCGCGTCATCATCACGCTTTCCTGCAGTTCGGTTGTCACCTGATTGAGGCGCTGGAGCGGTGTGGCGAACGGGCTGTCGCCGTGGTCGCGCATGATCTGCAGAAGCTGGTTGCGCGTCAGCACGAGTTCGCTGACAAGCGTCATCAGATCTTCCAGAACATCGATATTGACGCGAAGTGTCTGGGAGACCTGCGCCGCTTCCGCTTTCTCCATCGATACCGGCTTGGCCGGTTCCGGGGCAGGCCGTTCTTCTTGCGCAGCAGGCGCCGGTGCCGGGGTTTCGCTGCGCGTGAGAAGACCGATAAGGGAGGCCACATCAGCCTCATCTACCCCAAGCGTTCGGAAAGCTGCTGCAAGCTCACCGGCGAGCAGCCTAATGTCATCGCTGTTCCACCCATTCTCGGTGAGGCAGGTCACGACATCCGCAATGTCAATGCCCGGCACTTGCCGCAACGAAACTTCGAAGCCTTTTGCGAGGGCAAACTGAAGCCGGAGCATGTCGGGCGCGAGCGCGGTAGCTTCCGGGGATTTTTTGAGAAAGCCGTCACAGGCAAGTTCACACGCGGTGTCTATGCCGGATGCGCTTCCCGCCCTTTCGTAAAGCGTGCCTTTTTTTGCGTCGGTATCGCCGGTTGTTTCCGCTGTGACCCCGCCTTCGGCCATCTGATGAAGGGCGGCGATCACATCATCATCACAGCCTTCAGGCTCGTGGCCGCACTTGCCGAGCGCCGCGACAAGTTCCTTGATGCGGTCGAGCGCGGCAAGCACCTGCGAAATCAGCGCATGTGAGACATCAAGCTCGTTTGCCCTTACCCGCCCGAGCACATCCTCGGCGGCATGGGCGACAGCTTCGAGCCGCGGGAGACCGAGAAAGCCGCAGGTGCCCTTGATTGTGTGCATGACCCGGAAAATGCTTCCCAACAGGGCCGGGTCGCCGGGGCGCTGCTCCAGTTCGACGAGTTCGCTATCCAGCAAATCAAGCGCTTCACAGGTTTCTGCAAGAAAATCAGTCAGAAGGTCGTCCATTTGCGCCTCGTCGATCTATTCTTTCTGAACGCTAACAACCTCGTCTTAATTCGTGATAAATTTTAGAATTATTTTCATTATTACTTTATCAATACTTTAAGTGCGCCCGGCTCTTCTTCGGCGATGACGCAGCGTGAGGCCGGAAAGCGGACACTCACGCATGTGCCCTCGCCCTCCTCGCTTTCGATGAGCAATTCGGCACCGTGCAAATCCGCAAACCTTTTGGTAAGCGCGAGACCGAGGCCGACACCGTCGTAGCGGCGGGAAAGATGACTTTCGACCTGGACAAACGGCTCTATCACGCGTGCGAGATGGCTCTTCGCAATGCCGATCCCGGTATCTTCAACCGAAATACACAGACGTCCCTCGGCATCTCGCGCCACGCCCAGCGTCACCCTCCCTTTCGTCGGCGTGAACTTGACGGCGTTGGCCATAAGATTGAGCACCATCTGCGTCACAAGCCGCCGGTCACCGCGCAGGTGCAGCGCACCGCAGGGAATATGTGAACGAAGCGCGATGCCGGCCTGCTCTGCCCGCATCTGCATTGTTCTCATGCAGAAGTCGGCAAGATCGGCCACATCAAACTCGCTCTCATCAAGATCAGTCGTTCCCGCTTCAATGCGGCTCAGATCGAGAATGTCATTGACGATGGCGAGAAGGTGGATGCCGCTGTCATTGATATCCTTCGCGTAGGATTTGTATTGCTCAATCGAGGGCTTCAGCAGGTCACCTGCCATCAGCTCAGACAGGCCGATGATCGCGTTGAGCGGCGTTCTGAGCTCGTGACTCATATTGGCGAGGAATTGCGATTTCGCCTGATTGGCACATTCCGCCCGCTCCCGCGCGGCGCGCAGCTCGTCGGTCGCCTTTTGCAGATCCGTGATGTCGAGCACCGTGCCGATCAGCCTAGAGGCACGCCCTTGTTGATCCATCACCGCTTCTGCCTGCATGCGCACATGGCGAAGGGTGCCGTCCGGCACCACAATTCGCATGATCAGGAGACACGCCTCTCCCTCCGCGAGCGCGCGGCGGATATGCGTTTCAACATTCTCCCTGTCATCGGGATGAATACGCTCGAGCACATGGCCGAGTGTGAGCCCCCCTCTTTCGGGCGCGCCTCCAAAGATGCGGCGCGTCTCCTCCGAGCAGGTGATCGCAAAAGTGGCCGCATCAAGCTGCCAGTTCCCGAGATGCGCGATGCGCTCGGCTTCCGCGAGATTTGTTGCGCTCTCCCGCAGCGCCTCCAGAGCCTCGTGGCGGTCGGTCACATCATAGCAACCGATCATCGTCACATCATCGCCGCCCATCTCCATCGCAACGGCCGAAACCATGCACCAGATATCGCGGCCGCCCGCCGTCCGCATCGGCGCTTCGAAGCCAGGGCCGTGCCCGTCCGCACGCATAAAGAGTTCATGGAGACCGCCATTCAGGAAGTCGGCGATATTGTAACTGCCGATCTGATCTGCGTGGATATCGACGAGGCAGGCAAAGGCATTGTTGCAGAACAGAAGCTCCCCCGTTGACTGACGCACGATGGCAAGACCATAAGGCATGGCCTCGATCATTCTGCGCATCTGCTGCTCACGGGCGCGAAGCGCATCTTCCGTCTTTCGAAGCGAGGTCAGATCGCGCATCACGGCGGTGAACACGGCCTCACCATCGAGAACCGTTCGGGAGATCGATGCCTCGGCGGGAAACTCGCTGCCATCCTTGCGGCGCCCCTTTACCTCGGGCCGCCCGCCCATAAGCCGCGTGTCCGATTGGCCGCTGGCAAAGCCCTTGAGATGCGACTGGTGCCGCGCCCGTGCGCTTTCCGGGAGCAAGATCGACAGGTCGCGCCCGATCACCTCGTCCGCGCTATAGCCGAACATCTCTTCGGCCCGCCGATTGAAGAGGCGGATGCGGTGATCGCTCCCCATGGAAATGATCGCGTCACCCGCCGTCGCCAGCAATTCATCAAGCCGACGCCTCGCATTTGCCATTTCCTCGCTACTGATCCGGCACTGGAGCGCCATGGCCAGCCGCTCGGTTATGCCAGCGAGCACTTCGAGCGTCAGCCGGTCACGCCGCTTTTCCTTTTCGATGCCGAAGCACAGAACGGCAACAATCCCGCCTTGCGCCTGAAGCGGGATTGAAGCGCAGCCATGCCGGTACACAATCTCGCCTGTCTGCGCTGCTTCTACGGCAAGCTCCTCCACCACGGCGTCACACATGGCGTCAGCCGGGTATGTCTGCCGCAAAACAAGCCTGCCATCTCTGGGCAGCCAGATGGAGCCGCTCCGCCAGCCGGCATAAAGCGCGACCATCCGGAGCACGACATCACACGCATTTTTCAGCGACTCGCTTCGCATCACCTGATCAATCAGGACCTGTGCGAAGCGAAGCTGCCGCTCTTCCTGACGGTGCCGTGTGATGTCGGCAACAATCAGCGTCGTGCTTGAACCCGGTGTCCAGATGCGGGTGAGAATGAACTCGCTGCCATCGGGCCTGCGGCAACGCCGCCTCAGTTCGAAATTCTGCTCACCCTGTGCGCTTCGGTCATGCGGCATGACCACCATCCTGCCGCCACCCGCAATGCGCTTTTCAATGCCGGAAAGCGTGGGCGCAAGTTCTGCCGGCCAGCCCACAGCCTCGAGCAGCTCGCCTGCGCTCGCATTTTGAGACACGAGCTGCCCATTGGCGGGATCGAACACGAAAACCGCGGGTGTGCAATCCACCGCCGGTGTGAGGTAAGCCACAGCTCTCTCCCCCCAGAGCCCCGTGCCTCACGCAGCACGCGCGCGATTGAGGAAGGTGTCCACCTGCTGGCGCAGCGTTTCTGCTTGCCGGGCAAGGATGTCCGACGATCCCGAAATCTGGGCGGCAGCAGAACCGGTTTCGGCGGCGGCTTCCGCCACGGTCACAATATTGGAAGAAACATCCTGTGTGCCGCGGGCCGCTTCCTGCACATTGCGGGCGATCTCGTTTGTTGCTGCGTCCTGTTCATCGACTGCGGCCGCAATCGAGGTTGCGATCTGATTCATCTCGGTGATCGTCTGTTCGATCGACTTGATCGCATCGACGGATTCCTGCGTCGCGCCCTGGATCGCCTTGATCTGCTCGGCGATTTCTTCCGTCGCCTTCGCGGTCTGGTTGGCAAGACTCTTCACTTCGGAAGCGACAACAGCAAAGCCCTTGCCCGCCTCACCGGCGCGCGCCGCTTCAATCGTCGCATTGAGTGCGAGAAGATTGGTCTGTGCCGCGATGTCATTGATGAGCGTCACGACGTCACCGATCCTCTGTGCGGCATCTGCCAGACCCTGCACCTTGCTGTCGGTGCGATGTGCTTCCTGCACCGCCTGCCCGGCGATCCTCGTTGACATGGAAGCCTGACGCCCGATCTCGGCAATCGAACTCGAGAGCTGTTCACTCGCGGAAGCGACTGTCTGCACATTGGCCGAGGCTTCTTCGGCAGCGGCTGCCACCATGGTTGTCTTGGAGCTTGTCTGCTCGGCCGTTACGCTCATTGACTGGGCAGAAGCCTGCAGCTCCGTTGCCGCCGATGCGACCGACTTGATGATTTCGTTCACTGCGAGATCGAAGTCGCCGATCGCCGTTTCCAGCGCGCGGTGCCGTGCGGCACGCTCTTCCACCATCGCCTCCTGATATGTCGAGATGGCGAGATCCATATCAAGGCAGACGGCGGTGTTGATGGCGCTCAGAACCTGCGAGAGCTTCGTCGGGTTCCAGCGATACTTCTTCACCGCCAGTTCCGCGAGACGGTTCATCACGAACTTGTAGCCACCGATATACCAGCGCGGTTCGAGGCCAATGCGGTTATGCGTCAGCCCGACCGTGCGGACGCTCAGCATATATCCGTCGTCGAATGTCCCCGAGAAAAGCCGCGCCCAATGCGTTGCCTGCGCCTGCTTCAGGCGAGGGACCTGCGTGCCGACGAGATTTGCAAGCTGTGGCACTGCGCTGAGATGCGCGTAGAAACCGTCGAGAATGTCCGGCAGCTGCGGCTCCAGCACCTTCCAGAAATCCCGCAATGACTTGCCCGTTACTTCCGATACTTCCATGAAACGCAGACGCGCTTCGCGGTCCTCAGCAGATGTTGTCATCGCCATGATCGCCCTCCCAAATTGGCCAGCCCCGCTGGCCTTCCCCCGGGACTGCTCCGGTCTGGAGTAAACGAGCGCCAACTGCGACGTTTTGTCTCCCTTTTGGAGTAGTCGGCGACAACTTTGGGGATTCAGTTGAAACAAATGGTTAACATTGCTAGAATACTTCAAGTTTTATTATAAACTATACTTATATATTGGATTTATAACCTAAGTTAAAAATTGGCGTTTCATCAAAAACCGCTTGGAACCGGCAAGTTCGACCCGATAGTTTTCTCAATCTGAAACAGTATTTTGTGGGCGTGACGAGCCGACCGGTACTGAAGAGTTGAAACGAGTATGAGTAAGAGTCCTGTTTGTCGGGACACCCCCCGCAAATCACGCAGCCCCCGCGCTGACAGGGCACCTGGTGGGTGTGCGGATTTCCCCCCTTCGCAGAACCGGAAGTCATAAAAAGTATGAGTGAGAGCCCTGTCCTCCGGGACACTCCCCGCAACTCACGCAGTCTTAGTGCTGACGGGGTGCCTGCAGGATGTGCCGAGTGCCCCCTTCGCAGCACCGGAGTATGCGCCGCCGTGATGGATGCGCGATCCGGCAGGAAGCGGCATAAAACAGAGATCACCATTCGTGCGCGACATCAGATTTTCCGGCCGGGCGAGGCACCGGGGCGCATAGCGGTGATCCGCTCGGGTTGGGCGACCCGCTTCATTCATGTCCCGGACGGGCGGCGGCAGGTTCTGTCCATTCTCGTGCCCGGAGATATTGCAGGGGCGGAGCTTGTTGTTTATCCGACCATCCGTGTCCCGGTGCAGGCGCTGACGGATGTCACCTGCTGCTCTTTCGATGTAGCTGAACTGAAGGAGATCGGTACCGAGGACCCGTCGCTTATATGGTCCTTTCTCGGCATCTGCATATCCGGTCGCAAGGACACCGAAGCCCGTCTCGTCGATCTCGGCCGTCGCAATGCCGAACAGCGCCTCGCCCGATTTATTGCGGAACTGCATCGCCGCCTGACAAGGCGTGGCCTTGCCGATGAAAACTCGATGCCCTTTCCGCTCCGTCAGCAGGCCATAGCCGACACGCTTGGCCTCACACAGGTCCATGTCAGCCGCGTGATGAGCAATTTTCGGGAAAGGAATATTGTCAAAGTCGTGGGCGGCAGGCTGTCGATCCTGGACATGGATGCGCTGTTCAATATCGCCGAAATATATCGGCGCTGAATGCAGCAATAACAGGTCACGACGCAGCCGCGGCGCTCAAAGCCCGAAAAAATCAGAAGCTGAAGCCGGAAAGGGGGAGTGGTGCCCAGGGGCG
>Ga0079224_100017029_pt1 | contig 10232 bp, 8 predicted proteins | sample Stecom2015_FD_80414 | JGI IMG/M metagenome (GOLD analysis project Ga0079224, IMG submission 80414) | Agricultural soil microbial communities from Utah to study Nitrogen management - Steer compost 2015 | ecosystem: Environmental > Terrestrial > Soil > Agricultural land | place: USA: Utah... | reverse complement strand
TCTATGAAGTACCGATTAAAAAAAGAGAAGAATTATAGCTATATTGAAGAAGGGGAAGGACAACCTATCATAGTTCTTCATGGTTTGATGGGAGGATTGAGCAATTTTGATGCTGTATTGCATTATTTTGGAGCCAAAGGTTATAAAGTGATTATTCCTGAACTGCCGATCTACACCATGTCGCTGTTAAAAACCAATGTTCGTAGTTTTGCAAAATATCTTCATGATTTTATTGCTTATAAAGGCTTGGACGATGTAATTTTACTTGGTAATTCGCTTCGTGGTCATATTGGTCTCTATCATACAAAATTATATCCGGCGAAAGTAAAGGCATTGGTCATTACCGGAAGTTCGGGTCTTTATGAAAGCGCTATGGGTGGAGGTTATACTAAGCGAGGTGATTATGAAGTCATCAGAAAAAAAGCCCAAGATGTTTTTTACGACCCAGAAGTTGCCACAAAAGAGATTGTTGATGAAGTTTATGAAACTGTTAACGACCGTAACAAACTTATAAAAACCCTTGCAATTGCCAAAAGTGCCATACGCCATAATATGGCCAAAGATTTGCCCAAAATGGATTTGCCCGTTTGCATTATTTGGGGGAAGAATGACAATGTGACGCCACCGGATGTTGCGGAGGAATTCCACGAATTATTGCCAGATTCTGAACTGTACTGGATCGACAAATGTGGTCATGCCGCGATGATGGAGCATCCTGATGAATTCAATGAAATTTTGGATGGCTGGTTTCAGAAGAGGAAATTATAATAACGGTTTCAAAAATACATTCGGGGTTCCAAAAGCGAAGTTGGTTTTGAATGGCTTGGGGTTCGGAAAAATCGTGAATTTGGGCATTGACGACGGCCAACTGAAAAACTAAAAAAAATGTTGATTAAAACTGCCGAGTTTATAATGAGCAATTCTGATGTGGCAAAATGTCCAAAGGATTTATTGCCAGAGTATGCTTTCATCGGGCGCAGTAATGTGGGAAAGTCTTCCCTTATAAATATGCTCACCAATCATAAAAATTTGGCAAAGACTTCTGGAAGACCTGGAAAAACACAACTGATCAATCATTTTCTTATCAATAAAAATTGGTTTTTGGTGGATCTGCCAGGTTATGGATATGCCAAGGTTTCAAAATCGGCTAAAAAAAAATTCCAAAAGTTCATCACAGATTATTTCGAAAAACGGCAACAGTTGGTTAGTGCATTTGTTTTGGTGGACATACGCCATGAACCTCAAAAAATCGATTTGGAGTTCATGGAATATTTAGGGATTAAACAAATCCCGTTTTCAATCATTTTTACTAAGGCGGATAAATTAAAACCAAAGGCCATTGAGCGCAATGTAGCTGCTTATACAGAAGAATTATTAAAAACTTGGGAAGAAACGCCGATGTACTTTATCACGTCTTCAACATCTTCTGTTGGCCGTGATGAAGTTTTGCAACATATTGACGAAACCAATAAGGACATCAATGCTTTGAGGCAGAATTAACCCTTCACATCCAAAGCATCCCGCAATGCGTTACCAATCAGCATAAAAGCCATCACCAGAAGCATGATGCACAGTCCTGGAATCAATGCTAGATAAGGTTTTCCAAGAATTATGTAATTGTAATGGTCTTTGATCATTGCTCCCCAACTAGCCATCGGTGGTTGTGCGCCAATACCTAAAAAACTTAAACCACTTTCCACCAAAATGGCTGCAGCAAAATTAGCGGCGCAAATAACGATAACTGGCGCCATGATATTTGGTAGGATATGTTTGGTGATAATTCTATAATCACCAAACCCCAAAGCTCTTGCTGCAGTGACATATTGCATTTCCTTAACACTGATTATCTGTCCGCGAACCACTCTTGCCACTTCTACCCACATCGTTAGTCCAACAGCGATGAACACTTGCCAAAAACCTTTCCCCAATGCCAATGTTATGGCAATCACGAGCAACAAAGTTGGAATGGACCATGTCACATTGATAATCCACATAATGGCGACATCCACTTTACCCCCAAAATAGCCAGCGAGGCTTCCTAAGACAACACCTATTACCAAAGAAATAAAAACCGCAATGAACCCGATGAAAAATGAGATTCTGGCACCAATCAAAATCCGGCTCAAATAGTCTCGACCATATTTGTCTGTCCCAAAGAGAAAGGTTTTGTCTCTAATGAATTTTTGATAATTACTTTCGGGAAAACTGGTGAGAGGGATTTCCTTAACCACACCTTCCAATCCATCGGAAGCATATTCCGTGTAGATCAAATTCCCATTTTCAATCCTGTAATCTGTAATCGGTATCTCTGTGTCTGTGTTTTGTGTCCCGAAAAACAATCTTGAAAAAAAGTTTTGACCAGTTTCCAATTGCGAGGGAATGGTCAACATTGTCACCTCAAACCCAGGTGTTTTAGAATGGATGGTTAAATGCATTTGATTGGCATTCTGTGAATCATCGGGCGCAAGTACATAAGCGAATACCGAAACCATTCCAATGCACACCACAAACCAAAAACTTAAAACGCCCCAAAGGTTCGTTTTGAACTTTTGGAGCGCCAATTGTGATAATGAGCTACGATGTTGACTCATTTATTGCTTTGTGTTTGTAGCAACTTTTGTTTTTACTGGATATGACATTTTTAAATCATGCAACACATTTATAGCCTCTTCAATATAAACATCTTGGCTCAAACTTTCATGCCAACGCTCACGTTTTTGTTTTAAAACACTGTCTGCCACCATTAATTTATTTTCATAAGGCAATGAAGAAAACGTTAGATTGGTTTTATAATCGGACATTTTCTCAAAACGCTTTGCTTCTTCTTCATTGAGTTCTATCTGTGCTTTGTATTCTTCATAGTTCAAGGGATAGGCTTCTTTATCCCTTATTTTTTTCACCCACTGCGCATTTTGATCGATCAGTTGCAATTGCTCGTTGTTGGCCATTCGATTCTTGCTTTTCTGAATGGTGGAATCATAGTCATAATAGTTTTCAAATACATTATATGGAACTGCTTCAATTTTGTCCCATTTCAACGGATTTTCCTGATCTTTTTCGCCCACATTGATATAGCTATAACGATCTGGGACCACAACATCACTTTTTACGCCTTCCAACTGCGTAGAACCTCCATTGATACGATAGAACTTTTGCGTTGTGAATTTAAGTGCACCCATATCGCCATTGGTATTGTTTCTTACCATTCTGTTCAAATCCAATACATTTTGCACGGTTCCTTTACCATAAGTCTGTTTGCTTCCAATGACAATGGCTCTTTTGTAATCCTGCATGGCCGCTGCTAATATTTCCGAAGCGGATGCAGACAATTCGTTTACCAAAATCACCAAAGGGCCATCCCATACAATTGATTTATCCTTATCGGCCAAAACCTCCTTCTCTTCACCTGCGGTTTTTACTTGAACAATTGGTCCTTCCTTAATGAACAATCCACCCATATCAACGACGGTTTGTAAGGATCCCCCACCATTGTTTCTCAAATCCAAAACCAATCCTTCCATATCTTGCTCCTTCAATCTTTCAATCTCAAGCCGAAGGTCAGAAGCGGCGTTGCGTTTGTTATAATCCTCAAAATCCACGTAGAATTTCGGCAGATTGATCACTCCGAATGTCTTTCCGTCCTTAATGACCGTGGAGGATTTTGCATAGGTTTCCTCGAGTTCCACGACATCGCGCGTGATTCTCAAATCCTCAATGGTGCCGTTGACTTTTTTCAATGTCAAAATCACGCCTGTTCCTTTTGGACCTTTAATCAATTTTACCGCATCATCGAGACGCATACCCACAATGTTCACGGCTGGCTCATCGTTATCTTGCTTCACCTTTAAAATTTGATCTCCAACTTCCAATTCATTCTGTCTCCATGCGGGGCCACCACTGATAATTTCAGTGATGGTAATGGCATCCATTTTTTTCTGGAGCCTTGCACCAATGCCTTCAAAATTGCCGGACATTGCTACATCAAAACGATCTTTTTCCTCTGGGGCAAAGTAGAAGGTATGCGGATCGAACTCTTCAACAATCGCATTGATATACGCTGAAAAATAATCTTGGCGTTGTCTATCATCAATGAAATCGTAAAGTTCGTTCAAAGATTTAAGTGTTGCTTCTCTAGCCTCAATTTCCAATTCAGCCAATGATTTTTTTTCTAATGTGCTTTCTTTCTTTTCATTAATTTCTGTGGGTTTTTGAAAGTCGTTTACGTTTCCATCAACGCCTTCTATCGTACTATCATACTTATTAACCTCCCCTGCCTCTTTAATCTGCTTATTAGAAATCGAATTTTCCTGTTGTGAAATCAAATCATCATAATTAGCAATGGTAGAAAACTTAAGCTGTTGTCTCCAACGTTCTTTCATTTGCTTTTTAGAATTCACATATTTCAAATCCTTATAATCGGTAGAAAAATCTTCTAGAATGTTAAAATCAAAAGGCTCGGAAAGCACTTCATTATAAATTGCTTTGGATTCTTCATGACGTTTTAACAGTCTTTCGTGCGTCAGATTGAAAAATGAGATATCATAGGCCTTGATTTGATCATCCAATTTATCCTGATAGGCACTAAATTCCTTTATATCAGATTCGTAAAAATATCTTTTGAAGGGATCCAATTGATTGAGATAATTGTTGAACACGTGTTGGGAAAAATCATCATTGATGTCTTTTGGATTAAAATGACCTTGATCCAAAACATACGTGATCAACTGAATGAGTAATTTATCTTTATTTGGATCACTAAATTTTTTCGTTGTAAAACTGCAAGATGCAAACGCCATCAACAGTACCAATAACAGCAGCTTATAATTCCTTTTCATTGTTTTCATCTGTTTCTTTTATTTAATTCCAAATGCCCTAAATTGACCGTAAAGTTTATTAAAGGGCATTCCATTATGTTTGGTTATTTAAAAAACCTAAAACTTTAAAATTACTGGGCAATTCTCTTAAAAAAAGATTCCATAATTTTTACTAAAGTAAAAGAAAAAACCATGCCAATAAAAATCAGGCCTACTAATTTTTTGTTAAAGCTAACAATATAGGAAATTCCGACACATTTTATGTATTTTAGTGGCTTAAAACAGTAACAAAATGTCAAAAAGACCCCTGATTCTTGTCACAAACGACGATGGTATTACCGCACCCGGCGTTCGCGCTCTTATTGAAGTGATGAGTGAGCTTGGTGAAGTTGTGGTGGTGGCGCCCGATAGCCCACAAAGCGGAATGGGGCACGCTATTACTATCAATTCTACCCTTTTTGTAGAAAAGGTAAAGGTGGACAAAGGCTCACAAAAGGAATATAGCTGTTCGGGAACACCTGTGGATTGTGTAAAATTGGCTGTAAAGGAAATTATTGGAAGGCGACCGGATTTATGTGTTTCGGGCATCAACCATGGTGCCAATTCTTCAATTAACGTTATCTATTCTGGAACAATGAGTGCGGCATTGGAGGCAGGCATTGAAGGGATTCCCGCCATTGGGTTTTCACTGTGCGATTACAACTGGAATGCCAATTTTGAGCCTGCCAAAATACATGCGAAAACCATTGTTGAAAATGTTCTTGAGCATGGTTTGCCAACTGGCGTGGTGCTGAATGTAAATATACCAAACCTCTCAAAAAAAGAAATCAAAGGTATTAAAGTTTGCCGTCAGGCAAAAGCCAATTGGAAAGAGGAGTTTGACAAACGAAAAAACCCTCAAGGCCGAGATTATTATTGGCTTACTGGAAAATTTGTTAATCTGGATGATGGTGAAGATACCGATGAATGGGCCTTGGAACATGGTTATGTTTCTGTAGTTCCCGTTCATTTTGATTTAACGGCACATCACGCCATGCAACATTTAAACAGCTGGAAACTAAATGATTAAAAAGGAGATTTTTATCGGATTTATGGTAGGGTTGATTGCCAACACCATAGGGTTTATAATTGCCATTTTTATTTTTGGAAATGTCAAAGATTTATATACCTCCCTTCAACATTCCATTGACCAAGATTTTTTTGGTAAACTTGTGAGCATCGGTGCCATTTTGAATTTGGTAGTCTTCTTTTTATTCTTAAGGAGGAAACGGGATTATCGAGCGCGGGGCGTGATTTTGGCTACCATTTTCATTGCGATTGCGACCTTTCTGGTTAGTTTTATTTAAATTATTATATCAAACATTGAAATTAAATATAGTTTATCGTCAATTGTTTATGTCTTTTAAGGATGTTTGGATGATTTTAATATTTTAATTCTTAATACTTTGTATCACTTACTTAATCCTTTGAAAAAGTGAAATATTACATCATTGCTGGTGAAGCTTCTGGAGATTTGCATGGTGCCAACCTCATGAAAGCATTGATAAAACAAGATGTCGATGCACAATTCAGATTTTGGGGCGGCGATTTGATGCAAAACGTAAGTGAAAATCTTGTAAAACATTACAGGGATTTGGCGTTCATGGGCTTTGCAGAAGTGGTGATGAATTTGAGAACCATTGCCAGGAATCTATCATTTTGTAAAACGGACATTGAATCCTTCAATCCAGACTTCATTATTTTTATTGATTATCCGGGATTCAATCTGCGCATCGCCAAGTGGGCAAAGCAAAAAGGCTATAGAACACACTATTACATTTCCCCACAAATTTGGGCTTGGAAAGAAAACCGGATCAATGACATCAAACGTGATGTGGACAGAATGTATGTGATTTTACCTTTCGAAAAAACCTTTTATGAAGACAAACACGGCTATCCTGTTGAGTTTGTGGGCCACCCTTTGATTGATGCCATCGCTAATCGGACACCTGTTGACGAATATGGATTTAGAGCGGCGTATGGTCTATTGGACAAACCCATTATTGCATTATTGCCCGGAAGCAGGAAACAGGAAATCAAAAAAATGCTCTCAGTCATGCTGAGCATCACCAAACATTACCCCGATCATCAATTCGTGATTGCTGGCGCACCAAGTCAAGAACGTGATTTTTATCAAAAGTTCATCAAAAAAAATAATGTTTCCTTTGTCGATAATAAAACCTACGATTTATTAAATATTTCCGTCGCTGCGCTAGTAACATCGGGAACGGCAACATTGGAAACAGCGCTATTGAAGGTCCCACAAGTAGTTTGTTATAAAGGCAGTTGGATTTCTTATCAAATAGGAAAGCGCGTCGTGAATTTAAAGTATATTTCGCTTGTCAATTTGATTATGGACAAAGAAGTGGTGACAGAATTGATACAAGATGATTTCAACACAAAGCGATTAAAAAAGGAACTTGACGGCATTCTGAGCCCCGATAAAAGAGAACAAATGTTTTTGGATTATTTTGAACTGGAGAAGAAACTCGGCGGACAAGGTGCCAGCGAGAAAACCGCTAAATCAATTTTAAATGCCCTCAAAAATTAAATGTTTTAATGAGAAAAATTATTTTTATCTTAGGTCTTACGCTTTGCTTCTATAGTTGCAAATCATCAAGAAATTCCCAACAATCAAGCCGTAACACCCCCATTTCCACTCGACCTTCCAAACCGATTATAGATAATAATTCCAATGGAAATTCCATTAATAACCCCAACTTGGATGCGCCCCACCATCGGAATGAAAACAATCCACTGGCGGAAAATATCATTGACTATGCCATGAAATTTGAAGGTGTTCGCTATAAATATGGTGGTATTGACCGAAAAGGTATAGATTGCTCCGGATTGGTCAATTGTGCTTTCAGCAGTGAAGGTATCCAACTTCCAAGATCTAGTAGCCAAATCGCTCTTTCTGGCGATTGGATTGATTTAAAACAGGTCCAGAAGGGAGATCTTTTATTTTTTGCCACAAACGGAAAAAACCGTAATATCAACCATGTGGCTTTGGTAACCCATGTCAATGAAAGTCAAGTGGAATTCATTCACTCCACTACAAGTGCCGGCGTCATTGTTTCCTCTTTGGAAGAACGTTATTGGTATTTTGCCTTTGTACAGGCGCGAAGGATATTATGAGACTTCTGGACTTTCCAATCATAAAGTTTACATTATTTTTTATCGTTGGTATTGTCATTGCCTCTTTTTTTCACATCCCGTTACGTATTATCCTTTACGCTTGCATAGGACTCACACTGTTGTTACTGATTACATTTCTCATTGGAAAACATCAAATGTCGAAAACAATTTGGTTCGGCATCATCACATGTCTCACAATGATTTGCATTGGTACCCTGACTGTGAATATCCATAATCAAAGAGCACATCAATCTCATTATTCCAAAAACATACCTGTGGAAAATGATTCCAGTAGGATGATCCAATTTAGAGTTCGTGAAGTTTTAAAATCCACGGCATTCCACGACAAATATGTGGTGGATATTCTAAAAATGGACAATAAAAAAGTAACTGGTAAATTGTTGCTGAACATACAAAAAGATTCCCTTTCACAACCTTTAGAAGTTGATGATGTTTTATTGACTAAATCAATTTTATCAGAAATAAACAAACCTTTAAATCCCTATCAATTTGATTATAACAAGTATTTAAAAAGGCAATACATTGACCATCAGCTGTCTTTGACTCCTTATGAGTTATTAAAAATAAGTTCAGAAGCGCACACTCTATATGGTTATGCGGCCTCCATTCGTTCTAGCATTGATGAAAAACTGAAGCAGTACAATTTTGAAAAAGACGAGCTTGCCATTATTGATGCCCTGCTCTTGGGACAACGTAAGGACATCAGCCAAGATACTTACAACAACTACGTGAATGCTGGTGCTATTCACATTTTGGCGGTTTCAGGCTTGCATATTGGAATTATCTTTTTACTTCTCAATTGGATATTAAGACCTATCGAATGGCTGAAACATGGCAATTATATAAAAATCGTAGTTATAGCGCTATTGCTCTGGTGTTTCGCCATTATTGCAGGGTTGTCTCCATCTGTTACACGGGCTGTCAGTATGTTTACCATAGTGGCCATTGGGATGAATTTACGGCGGCCCAGCAACATTTATAATACGTTGGCCATTTCCATGTTCGTCATTTTGCTTTTCATTCCAAGATTCTTGTTTGAAGTGGGATTTCAAATGAGCTATTTGGCCGTAATTTCCATCGTAAGCATTCAACCCTTGTTCAAAAAGTTATGGTCGCCCAGAAATATCATCCTGAACTATTTTTGGGGAATTTTCACGGTCACGCTCGCTGCGCAAATAGGTGTGACGCCCATTAGCCTGTTTTATTTTCATCAATTTCCTGGTCTGTTCTTTATTTCTAATCTTGTTGTAATCCCGTTGCTGACGTTGAATCTTTTTTTTGGTGTCTTGACCATTCTTTTGGCATTGCTCAACCTATTGCCTCAATGGCTGGCACATTCCTTTGGTCTTTGTATCAGTATCATGAACGATTTTGTGTCTTGGGTTTCGCACCAGGAGGCATTTATTTTTCGAAACATCTCCTTTGGAATTTTATTCTTGGTTGTCACTTATCTGTCGGTCATTTCGCTGTGCATTTATTTCAAAAAACCTAACTATTCAAGATTCGTATTGGTCTTCATATCAATTTTAATAGTTCAGTGTGCATTTATTTTTGAAAGGTATAAGAACAATACCGATGAATTCATCATTTTTCAAAAAAGCCGGAACACACTTATAGGAATAAAAAATGGGGACAAACTCCGGATAGCTTCCACCCTCGACAGTTTGAGAGCATCACAAGATAATGTGATAAAAAATTATATAGTTGGTAGCTCGATTTCAGACATTGACACTATTGAATTGACTTCGGTTTATGAATTTAATCAAGAAAAACTGTTGATTGTGGACACTCTTGGCGTGTACAATGCCAAAACATTCAAACCTGAATATATTTTACTTAGAAATTCTCCCAAGATAAATTTGAACAGACTGATTGATTCCCTAGAGCCAAAACATATCATTGCTGATGGCAGCAATTACAAATCTTATGTATCACGTTGGAAAGCTACCTGTGCGGCAAAAAAAATCCCTTTCCATAGCACGTATGAAAAGGGAGCTTTTATGGCTATAAAATGAAGATTAGCCTTTAAAGGTTGGCACAAACGCCGAATAATAGGTGTTGAAATCTTCTTGCGTTTTCATTTCTTGGTGTTTATCACTCTTGAACATTTTTAAGTACAATTCCAATTGTTGTGGATTTTGATAACCCCTTAACGGAAAAATCATTTCGCCTTTATCATCAAAGAACACGATGGTTGGATAGGCATTAACCCCTAATGCG
>Ga0079224_100017028_pt1 | contig 10232 bp, 9 predicted proteins | sample Stecom2015_FD_80414 | JGI IMG/M metagenome (GOLD analysis project Ga0079224, IMG submission 80414) | Agricultural soil microbial communities from Utah to study Nitrogen management - Steer compost 2015 | ecosystem: Environmental > Terrestrial > Soil > Agricultural land | place: USA: Utah... | reverse complement strand
GGTGGTGGTGTTGAATGCGCAAAGTGGTAAGGTTGGCGGGGGCGCGGTGTCAATCAAGCAACGCCCGCGAAACAAGGGGTGGTACTACCAGTCCCGTGGCGATGGCGTGGAGGCAATAGATAATTATGGGGACACCGGCGGTGCATCCCGATTCTTCTATTGCTCCAAGGCATCGTCGGCCGAACGCGGCGAGGGCAATTCACACCCCACCGTCAAACCGTTGGAGTTGTTGCGGTATTTGGTGCGGTTGACCAAAACTCCCCACGGCGGTTTGGTGTTTGATCCGTTTATGGGTTCGGGGTCCACCGGCAAGGCGGCGTTGTTGGAGGGGCGCGGATTTGTGGGCATTGAATTGGAGGCCGAGTATTTCAACATCGCCAAGCGGCGGATTGAAGAGGCCAAGGGTTGTGTGGTGAAGTGATATGAGCATTCTGGATTACATGGTGTCCACCGTGGACCCGGCGGCCTACAAGCCCGCCGGGTTTGCCACCATGCGATCCGCCGAACGGCCGCACGTTACAGTGCCGCACAAGTTGACGTTGCTTTCTCCGCAGGCCCGGTTTTTCCGGGATCGCACCACCATGGTTTTGGGGTTTGTCGCGGGCATCGCCACCGGAAAGACGTTTACCGGGTCGCGGTTTGTGCTGGACCATATGCGCCGGGAGCGTGGCCGGGGCACCCTTGGATTTGTGGGGGCCAACACGTCCAAGCAGTTGGAGCAAGTCACCCTCAAAGCGTTGTGGCAGGCGTGTGACGAGTTGCATTTGCAGTACGGCGAACACTACGTCTACAACGAGCGGCCGCCGCGCTTTTGGGGTGTTCGGTCGGCGTTCAAGAAACACAACGGTGTATTGACGATGCGGGCGTGGGGGCAGGCGGTTTGTCAATCGACCACCAATTACGATGCCATTCGAGGTCATGAATTCGGGTGGTTGTATATTGACGAGTGCCGCGATATGAGCCGTGAGGCGTGGGACGTGTTGTTGGGACGTTTGCGGTGCCGTCGTGCGTCGGTGCGGATTGCCCGGTTGACCACCACCCCCAACGGTTACGATTGGTTGTGGGAGTATTTGGAGGAAGAAAAGCAGGCCAAGGGCATCGGGGATCACGAGCGTGCGTTGGTGCGGATGAGTACGTTTGAGAATCCGCATTTGACCGACGATTATCTGCGCCAATTGCTGTATTCGTATTCGCCCCAACAAGTCAAACAAGAATTGTTGGGCATGTTTGTCAATCTGACGGCGGGCCAAGTCTACGTGGCGTTTGATCGTCATACGCACGTCAAGGCCGGGTTGAAGTATTCCGCCGATTTCCCGTTGGTGTTTTGCTTTGATTTCAACCGCACCCCGTATTGCGTGGTCGTGTGCCAAACCGATGGCCAGTACGTTCAAGTGATTGATGAATTGACCATGGACAGTGCCACCACGTGGGAGGTGGCGACCGAGTTGGCGCGGCGGTGGAGCGAAAAGCATCGCGGCGATGTATACGTGTACGGCGATCCGATGGGGCAGCACCAATTATCCACCACGTCGCATTGGTCGGATTACGACATTATCCAAGAGGTGTTTACCAAGGCGTTTTCCAGCGTCGAAATGCGAGCCGGGTTCAGCGCGCCCCCGGTGGTGGATCGTGTGAACGCGGTCAACGCCATGTTGATGAACGGCATGGGGCAGCGGCGGTTGTTTGTGTCCCCCAAGTGCCGGACGTTGATCCGGGATTTTGAGCAAGTCACGTGGCATCCAACCCAACGTGGTCAAATCAACAAAACCGGTGAGGCGAATCGGCTGTTGACGCATATGAGTGATGCGCTTGGCTATTATTTGGCCGACCGGTTCCCGGTGACGTCGGCAGGCGTCGGCCGGGTGTCGTGGTAAATCAACCGTGGAGTTTCCATCATGCCCGATCCCCAATCCGTTGTGACCGGTCAAGATTTGCAACCTGTGTACCATGACGATTACCACGCGATAGCGCGGCAGTCTGATTTTTTGGATGCCGCGTTTCACGGCGGAACGCTGTATAAGAACGCCCGTGATATGTACGGGTTGCCGGTGTTGATTCCGCACGAGAATGAGGTTGGCGCTGAAGCGGACGGCCCATGGTGGCAAGTGGTGGGCAACCGATTGCAGGGGTTGGCCAAGGATATTTCTTACGAAACGCTGCGCACGCGGTACGGTCGCCGGAAGCGCACGGCCGTTTACGAGAATCATTTGCGGCCGATCATCCAAAAGATTTTCGGCTACACCATTCGCGCCGTGCCGTCACGCCCGGAGTCCATGGCCGACCGGTTTCGGAGCATGGATTGGGACAACAAAATCAAAGAGGTGTTGTATCACGCGCTGGTGTTGGATCATTACTGGATCGGTTTGGACATGCCCACGGTGGAAACCACCGACGGCGACGGTACGGACGATTTGGTGACGCGCCAGCAACAGTTGGATGCGGGCGCGGGCGATCCGTATTTTGTGTTGGTGGACCCGCGCCGGGTGGTGGATTGGGAATCCAACGATGCGGGCGAGGTTACGCGCGTGGTGATTATGGAGTGCCAAACGTGCAAGGCCACGTTTACCAGCAAGCCCGAAACCACGGTGTATTATCTGGAATGGCGGATTGACGGTTGGACGCGTTGGCGTGAAGAAGCCAACGAAGATGGCAAGCGCACGTTGGTGGTGGAGGGGGAGGGTCCGAATCCGTTTGAACGTGTACGCCATGGTGTGGTGGAATCCTTTGTCCCGTATTGGCGTTTTGATCCGCCGTTCCCCACGGTGGATTTGGCGGAAATGAACCGTTTGCTGTTCAACGTCATGAGTCTGTTGGACGAAGAATTATTCAATTGCACGTTCACCCAAAAGGTGGTGTCTGGCGCGTCGCCCGAAGATGTAAAGAAAGCGGTGCAGGGCTGCGGCAATATCTTGGCGTTGCGCAACGCGCAGGCCAAGTTGGTGACGGTGGGCGCGATCGTCGGCCAAGCCGAATCGTTGGCGGCGCGGGTGGATCAGTTGCGGGATTCCATGTATTGGCTGGCGAATCTGGAGGGCACACACCCCAAGAACGCGCCGGAGGCGGCCGAGAAAAAGAAGCGCGATTTGGAAACGCTGTATACCATGCTGGTCGCCATTGTGGATGAATTGCAGCGGTTGGAAAACGTGATTTTGTGGTCGCTGGGCGAGTTGGAATCACCCGACGATGAAAACGGCGTCAATTATCCCCGCAAGTTTGATGTTTCGTCGGCCACCGAAATCATCGACGAGTTGCGGTCACTGGTGGAGTTGCCGTTCATTCCCGCCCAAGTGAAGCGCGAGAAGATGAAAGAGTTGATAAACCATCTATTCCCGTTGGAGGACAACGACGAATTGATGGAAGCGGTGGACGGTTTGCCCGACGTGTCGGAGCCGGTGGTGTCGGCCATTGAGCGATTGCAGGTCGCGGGCGCGATGGGGCCGGAGTTGATGAAGCGGTTGTTGGCGTTGCCCGACGATTTGGCGGCGGAGTTTGACGCCGAGCAGGAAGCGGCCAAGGAACACGAGCGGCAAATGGAGGCCGAGGCCATGCGGCAACGGGAGTTGCAGTTGACCGGGGCCGACGATGAGGGCGAAGAATTCGACCGTGACGCCCAAGCGCGTGAGGCCGAATTTGCATGATGCAAATCGCCATGAGGTGAACCGTGAGTCGTAAACGTCGACGTAAAAATCGCAAGCGGACGAACGAACCCACCCAACCCACCCAACCCATCAAGCCCACCAAACCCATCAAACCCACCAAGCCCAAGGCGTCCAACGGTCCGATTGGATTTCCACCCAAGTTGAAAATACCGCCGGGTACCGTGGTGATTTTCCCCACCATGTTTCCCTGATTTTCCCACCATGTTTCCCAATGCCGATGGCTGATGATGAGGTGAACCATGGGTTTGATGGATAGTTTGCGATCGGCGATTGGCCGTAAGTCGGCCCGGCGCGAGGCCGTCAAGGTGTCGGTGTCCCCGGACGATCATTACGAAGTGGTGACCAAATTGGGCAAGGTGAACGCCGTGGCCCAACAAATTCGGGTCCGCAAACGCGAGTTGGAGCGGAAGCGAAAATTGGGGTTGCGGATCAACGATTTGTCCATGGTTCAAATTGAAAAACTGGAAACCCAATTGCAACGCACGGCCGAATGGTTGCACCAACACGGGGTGCCGGTGGAGGCGATTGAACAAGCGGTGGAAGAGGGAAGCAAGGTTGAGGCGTAGTCAGTGCCCCCACCGATCAACAAACTTCATGCCGACATTCTGCATCAACGCGCCCGGTTGATTCAACATGAGGCGTTGTTTGCCAAATTGGGCCATCGCTTTTCCAAGGGTTTGTACGCCGAATGGAAAGCGACGCTGACCGATCCCAAGATGATCGGCGGCAGCGCCCGCGATTACCCCAAGGCGTTGGCGGCGCGACGTGTGGCGATTCTGCGCGAGGCCAAAGAAATCAGCACCAAGAAAATCAATGAATTTGAAAAGGTGTTGCATGACCGGGGGTTGGACGTTTACAAGTCCGAGTATTACCGCCACGCGTCGATGCTGGATAAGCATTTGACCAAGGCCGAAAAGGCGGGGTTGAAACAACAAGGGTTGCCCACGCGCGCATCCGCGCGGCTGGCCGTGACGTTTCATCGGGTGGACGAAGGCGCGGTGCGCGCGGCGTTTGCCGATCCGTTGCACGGGTTGGTGCGTTCGGGGATGGTCAAGAATCTGAATGCCCAAATTGAAAAGGGCATGAGGTTGTCATTGGCCCGCACGATTGCCGAGGGCAAGGGTGTAAGCGATTTGTTGTCCCGGTGGGGCGGGGTGGCCAACGTGACCAATCGCCATGCGGTGGCCATTGCCCGCACGGCGTTGATGGGATCGTCCCAAATGGCCACGGCGGTGCTGTACGCGCAGAATGATGATTTGATTCGTGAGGTGCAATGGGAAGCCACGTTTGACAGTCGCACGTGTCCGATTTGCGGCGCGCAACACGGCAAACGTTGGCCGGTGAACAAGCAACCCCCGATGCCCGCCCATTTGCAGTGCCGATGCACGTTGGTGCCGGTGTTCAAGTCGGAGGCGTTGAACGATTTTGATACCGTGCCCGTCAAGGATCAGTGGGGCACGGTGTCGTGGGCCAAGGGCGACAACGATTTTGAGGCGTTTCTATCCAAGCAATCCGAGGCCGTGCAACGCGATTTCTTTGGATCACGGTTCAAACACAAGGCGTGGAAATCGGGGTTGGTGGATATCGAGGCGTTGGTCAAGCCCGATCTATCGTTGATGACCGATGCCGAGTTGCACAACGTATTGGCATCAATCAGCGGCACCCCGACCAAAGACGCGGTGGCCAACGCCTTGGCCAAGGCGTACCCCAAGCCAACGCAAAGCGCCATGAAAGCGTCGGCGGCGCGTCGAAGCATCGTCCCCAAAGCCATACCGCCCGGCGCGGCCAATCCGCCAGCGGCCGACGTGGCGGCCGACAAAGCCAAGGTGGCGGCGGTGGATCAGGCCACGGTGGCCAAGGTTCGCCAGCAAGTCCAAAAGCCCCCGGTGCCCAAGGCCGAGTCGGTGACCGTACCCAAGGCCAACGTGCCGGAGTCGGTGGTAGACAAGGCCGCCAAGTTGGCATTGGACGATGCCAAGCCGGTGGCGAAACCCAAACCCAAGCCCGCCAAGCCCAAGATTGATCCCGGCAATCTGACCCCGGTGCAACAACAGCGGTTGTCCGAGTTGCGTTCGCAAATGGAGGATTTGGTCAAAGCCCGTGAGGCGTTGCCGGTGGGCGATCCGCAACGGATCAAGATTCAATACAAGATTGGCAATCTGCAAACCACGATCAAAAAGTACGATCCAAAATTCAGCGTCAAACCGATTACCAAAAAGGTCAAAGCCCAAAAGGCATTGGCCAAGGGTGGTGGTCCGCCCCCGGCCCCACGTCCGTCTACGGCATTTCGGCAGGATGGCGATTTCCCCAAGTCGCAGGCCGATTTGGATGCCATGCGTAAGGTGGATGGTCCCAAGGGTTCCAACCCCGGCCAGTGGTATGAGGACGACAGTGGCCAGCGGTGGTTTGTCAAAGAGGCCAAGTCGCGCGATCATGCGGACAATGAGGTGGCGGCCGGGGTTATCTATGAAATGTTTGGAGTGCGTACCCCGCAAACGCGGGTGTTGACCATTGACGGCAAGGCGCACGTGGTCAGTCGATTTGTACCTGATATTCAAACCAAACCCGAATCGTGGTGGCGATCCGCGTCCAAGCAAGCGACGGCGGCCCGCCGTGAGGCCCAAGAAGATTTTGTGTTGGACGCGTGGTTGGCCAATTGGGACGCGGTGGGTTTGAATTACGACAACATGTTGGTGGATGCGTCCGGCCATGTGTGGCGCATTGACACCGGCGGCGCGATGAAGTATCGGGCGCGTGGGGACAAGAAATCATCGTGGGATTTGATAAATTCGGTGGTGGATGATTTGAATAACATGCGCTCCGCGTCGATCAATCCGTCCGGCCACATCGTGTTTGACGAAATCACCGATGCCGAGGTGTTGAAGCAAATTGATCGGCTGTTGGCACGGTTTGATGAGGCGGCTGTGGAGAATCGGTTGGTGGCGGCGGGGGTGCCGCCCCATGAGACGGTTCGGTTGGTGCATACGTTGAATGAGCGGGCCAACGCGTTGCGCCGGTATCGGGAGAAAATCCAAGAAGCCCAAAGCAAGTGGGCGCGGTTGCAGCGGTTGAATGTGGAAATTGTGAGTGATGCCGCCGTGACGTTGGAGCATCGGACCACCGAAATACGGCAATTGCCGTCCGCCGTGCGGGATATTCGCAATTTCCATAACAGTGAGCGGTTTGCGTTGCAGCGGTTTACCGGTTCGGATTATCGCGAAATGCGGCGGTTGCAGTACGAAGTGGATTTCTTGGGGCGGTTGAAAGAATCGGAATTGCATTCGTCGCAGAAAGAGTTGTTGGATCGGGTGCGGTTGCTGGACAAAGCGTTGGTCAAGATTGAGCCGTACACCGACGTAAGCGAATCCAAGCCGTTGTGGCGTGGCATTGCCCCCAAAACCAAAGAGGATTTGGAAAAGACATTCAAGCAGTTTATTGAGGACGGAATTTGGGAGTTGGATTCGGTATCGTCGGCATCGACCAGCGCTGCGGTGGCCCACGATTTCGACGGCCACGAATACGGCATCATGATTCGAATCGTCAAAGCCAAAACAGCCCGGCCGGTGGCACCGGGTTCATTGCATAATCACGAGCAAGAATTACTTTTCCGCATGGGCACCAAATTCCGAGTGCGGAAGATTTACCAACAAGCCCGTGTGACGGACGATTGGTATTCAGGGCAAGAACGGTTTGGCGAAGTGCGTGACGTGGGGGCCGGGCGTCGGCTGTTGGTGGTGGAAGTGGAAGAAATCTAAAGGATTACCATAAGCATGGCCAAGCAACCCAAGCAATCCAAACAACCCGTTACGTCGGTGGATGAATTGGTAGCCGAGTTGGTGGAGGCGGCGTACATTCCGCCCGAACACCGCAACAACAAGCCGTTGGGCCGTATGGTGGATTCACGGGTGCCGACCACCCACCCCGACCCGGAACGAGTCAACCAACCGTTGGTGGTGGACAAGGGCGACAACCCCGACGATCCCAAGCCCCAATAACCATTTGCATGGCGCAAATCATGAATACCGCCCACCCGGCAAGGGTGGGCGTTTTTTATTTGACCATTCGCACCAAGGCACGGGGTGGGATATAGTTGCCCGGCGAATGTAGTTGTACGGCGAGCATCCCGGCCGCGGATTCCCGCAATGACAATCCAAGACCGAAAGGCGTATTGGATGGCGCGTCGGCATTCGTCGCAATCTTTTCGTGAATACGGCAATCATTTGGATCGTCGTGTGACCCGGTTGGAATCCGAGGTGGAGGCGGTCGCCAATTCGGTGAATCAGTTGGGTTTGGAGGTTCACGAGTTTGCCGAGCAAACGCGGCGTGAGTTTGCCATGTTGCGTGAGCATTTGAATGCTCGCATGAGACCCAATTGGAGCATGTTGATATCGGTGGTGGGATTGTTGGTGGTGTTGGTTGGGGCCGTGGGTTCGGGGTTTCTGGCACCCGTGTTGACACGTTTGCAGGCTTTGGAAGAAAGGCGCGTGGCGGGCTGGGTGCATGAGTCGGAATTGGAATACCGTGTGGAAACGGCGCAACGAATCACGCGGATGGAAGCGGCGTTGGAATTCTTGAACCATGATGCAGTGAGGTGATTCATGGAAACGATCATGCGGCGAATCAAAACGATGGATGGAAGCGATGCGTTGCGGTTTGGGTTGATTGCATTGTTGGCCACGCTGGCCGCGTGCGCGGGCATCCCCACGCAGGAAGAGTTGGATCATTGGCGGAGCGTGGCGGCGGAAACCACGGCCGATGTTCAGCAGTTGAAAGCGGAGTTGGAAAAGACGGCTAATAAGATTGTGGATACCGAGTCCGTTTTGGAGCAATTGCGGACCAGCGTTCCCGATACGATGACGGCGGCCCAAAGGGCAGAGTACGAAGCCATTGTGGCCGAGGCGCAAGCCGAGTTGGCGGATTTGGAAGCCCACAAGGCCAAGTTGCTGGCGATGGTGGATGAGGGCGAGGCGTGGGTGGTCGGATTGAACCAACGGATTCAGGCGGCCGAAACGTGGCCCGAAATGATACAAGGCGTGGTAAGCGCTACCGCGCCGTTGACCGGTCCCGCCGCGCCGTGGGTGCTGTTGGCCAGCAACATCGCCACCATGTTTTTGTCCAAGCGATCCGCCGCGTCCAAAATCGTGGTGCCGATTGAACGCGCCCGCAATCGTGATTTGGAAGCGAAGTTGCGCCAGTCCCCGGAGGCCCAAGGGCGTGATTTCGTGGTGTTTGACAAGTCCAAGGCCGAACCGGCCCACGTGGCCAACGGCGCGGATTCGTTGATCCAATCGTTGACGCGCAAGTGAGGGCACACCATGGCGCTGCACGTTGGTGAAATTGGGGCCACGTTGGAAGTGACGGTGGGCGAATCGTTGAACGGCCTATCGTCGGCGGTGTTTGCCGTGCGCAAACCCGATGGTACGGAAGTGGAGTGGTCGGCCAGTGTGGTTGGCGATGAGGACGATGGGGTGTTGGAATACGCGACGGTGGACGGGGATTTGGATCAGGCGGGAGTCTATAAACTTCACGCCAAGGCGAATTTTGCCAACGGTCGCCAGTTGATTGGTGACAAGGCCACGTTTGAGGTGTACGAAACGTTCCACAATCAGTAAGCGGAGCAAGCCATGGCGTCGGTGTTTTACAATGCGGCCAAGAAAAAGTTGTGCGATGGGACCATCGAATGGTTGTCCGACACGATCAAATGCGCGTTGGTGGGGAGTGGTTACACCCCCAACGCCGATCACGAGTTCATGAGCGAAATCACCGATTCCCCCACGGCCGAATTGAGTGGCACGGGGTATGTTGGTGGGTTCAATGGATCGGGGCGCAAAACGCTGGCGTCCAAAGCGATCAACGTGGACAACGCCAACGATCGCGCCGAGTTTGACGCGGCCGATTTGACGTGGAGTGGAATCAACGCGGGCACGGTGGAATATCTGGTGTTGCTGGTAGAGGTCACCACCGACGCCGATTCGCATTTGATTTGCGCCATTGATGTTTCATCGTTTGTGACCAACGGCGGCGATCTAACCGTCACGTGGAACAATGAAGGTATTTTTCAGTTGACGTAAGGCGTTGCGATGCCCACGGCCGCCGTCAGACAATCCGCGTCGGCTGGCGCAAGCGACGTAGGCACGTCGATTTCGGCCACGTTTAGTGCGGGTCACGGTGGTAATGGTTATTACCATACGTTTGTGGTGGCCGTGTTGCACGATCAACCCGGTTCCAACGTCCAATCCATTTCCGGCATTACGGGTTTGGAAATGGATTGGACGTTGGCCGAGGTGATAAACCACCCCGGCCAACCGTTGACGTTGGAAGTATGGGTAGCACAAAAAGAATACGGATTGGTTGGCGAGTCGGCGCGCACGTTGACGGCCAATTTTGCCAATTCCACCAAGGCCGTGATTGCCATTGTGGAGTTGACGGGGGTGGCGGCCAATATTCACGGGATCAATCCGTTGGACAAAGAGGCGTCCAACACCGGATTCAGCACGGCGGTTGATTCCGGGACCACGGCCACCACGGGCCGCGATCATGAATATTGGATGGCGTTTTTTGCCAGCGGCACCG
>Ga0079224_100017026_pt1 | contig 10232 bp, 4 predicted proteins | sample Stecom2015_FD_80414 | JGI IMG/M metagenome (GOLD analysis project Ga0079224, IMG submission 80414) | Agricultural soil microbial communities from Utah to study Nitrogen management - Steer compost 2015 | ecosystem: Environmental > Terrestrial > Soil > Agricultural land | place: USA: Utah... | reverse complement strand
CACCGGTGCCCGCCGGCGACGGGAGCGCGTCGCGACCCGCGCCAGCCCTCCGATGGCCGACAAGCAACCCGCGATCCTCCTGACCACCGACGGATCCCCAGATTCGCTCGCCGCGGTCGGACCGACGACCGCGCTCGCCGAGCGCCTCGGCGCGCGCGTCATCCTGCTGACGGTCGTATGTGAGGGCACGCCGCCGTCCGCGCCACCCGCCCTCCTGCCGGCGACGGTCGGCGCGTGGAACCGCCGCCTCGAGGCCGAGGTCGTGGCCGCCCGACAGCGGCTGGAACAGCTCGCGGAGGGCATCCGCGCTCGCCTGGGCGGCACCGACCGGGTGGAGGTCGTCGTCGTCCGCGCGGAGTGCGTCGAGGCGGTGATCGCCTCGCTCGCCGCGGTGCGCGGTGCGCAGTTCATCGCGATGGCGAGCCACGGCCGCTCGGGCGTCAAGCGCCTCCTGCTCGGCAGCGTCACCGAGGAAGTGATCCGGCGCGCGAGCACGCCCGTGATCGTGTTCCCGATCGCGGCATGAGGCGCCCGGCATGCCGCGCACGATGCTCGCCGCTGTCGACTTCACCCCGGCCAGCGCACGCGTGTGCCGCGCCGCGGCCGAGTACGCCGCATTGCTCGGCGCCGAGGTCGTCCTGGTCAACGTCGTGCACGAGCTGGCCGCCCTGCTGGGCGCGTACACGCACCAGTCGGTGCGCGAACTGCAGGACGCGCTGGAACGGCGCGGCGGCGAGAAGCTCCGGGCGCTCGCCGCCGAGCACTTCGCCGGTCGCGGCATCGCCCACCGCGTGGTGCTCGCGGTCGGCACGCCGTGGGCCGAGATCCTCGACTGCGCGCTGCACGAGGATGCGTGCCTGCTCGTGATCGGCACGCACGGGCTGCGCAAGCCGGAGCACGTGTTCGTCGGCAGCACCGTGCAGCGCGTGATCGAACACGCGCGCTGTCGCGTACTCCTCGTGCCGCCGGAGTAGCGGACGCAACGCGCGGATCGGGCGCCTTCTCCCTGCGCGCGGCCCGGGCGAAGGCTCGATTCGTGCGCGGGCCCGCGCCGCTGCGGGAACAAGCCTCAGTCGGAGATCCGCACGCCGCAGTCGAGGTACGCGGCGCCGAGACCGAGGTCGGTCGGGACCGCGGCGACCAGCGCATTCGCGCACTGCCCGCGGTCGAAGTGACCGCCCTTCGGCATGATCGCGACGTCCCGGCGCTGCATCGCGTCCAGTTCGAGCACGGCGCGCACCCTGCCGTGCGGACTCTCGACCCACACGAGGTCGCCGGCCCGCCGGCCCGGCGCCGCGTCGGGGTGCACGCGCACCCAGGTGTGCTCGCCGGGTCCCTTGCCGGCCCACTGCGACGCCTGGCTCTTCTCGGTGGAGTTGGTGCACAGCCACAGCGGATAGCCGGTCGGCAACCGGAAGCGCCTGGGCTCGCTGGTGAGCAGGCGCACGCGGCCGTCGGGCGTCGCGACCCGGCGCTCCTCGAACAGCAGTTCGCCGGCGAGCGGGTTGCGCACCGCGCCGCGCTGCCGCAGCTCCTCCAGGGTGACGCCGTGCGAGGCCACCGGCGCGAGCAGCCTGCGCTTCCACGAATCGATGCTCCCGTCGAGCGCGGGCCCGAGCCCGACACGCGCGGCGAGCCGCTGGAACAGTTCGACCTCGTGCAGCACGCCCTCGGGCGGCGGCACGACCGGTCGCGACTCCGCGAGCCAGTGGTGCCCGTAGGCGCCGAGCAGGTCGTCGTCCTCCAGCAACGTCGGGCAGGGGAGGACGACGTGCGCTCGCCGGGCGGTGTCGGTGAGGAACGCATCGACGACGACGACGAAATCGGTGCGCTCGAGCGCTTCCGCCACCTTGGCCGAGTCCGGCAGCATGGCGACCGGGTTGGCGGCGGTGACCCACACCGCGCGGATCGGCGGGTCCTTCGCCGCCAGGATGTCGGCGCCGAGCATGGGCTCACGCACGGTGCGGACCGCGCGGCCGGCGGCGACCTCGCCGGTCGCGAACGCCTTGCGGCGGCGGAAATAGAACGAGCAACCCCCGCCCCTGCGGAACAGGTTGCCGCTCACGGCGGAGAGCGCGTCGAGGGCGCGGACGATCGCCCCGCCGTGCTGCCGCCGCTGCATCCCCCAGCCCACCAGGATCGCGGTCGGGCCGTCGGCGAATGCCGCCGCGAGCGCGCGGATCTCGGCCTCGCTGACGTCTGCGGCGCGCGCCCTGCGGCTCAGCGGCTTCGCCCGGCACAGGGCGGCGAACTCCTCGAGCCCGACGCAGGTCCGGGCCGCGTCGGGGTCGATGCGCCCCTCCTCGAACAGCACCGCGGCGACCGCGAGCGCGAGGTCGAGATCGCCCCCCGGGCGCGGCTGCAGGTAGCGGTCGGCGAACGCTGCGCCCTTGTGGTGCACCGGATCCACCGTCCACAGCCGCGCGCCGCGCTCCCGCGCCGCGCGCAAGACCGGCAGCAGGTGGACGCTGCTGACGAACGGGTTCTTGCCCCACAGGACGATGTGGCGCGCATGCTCCAGCGCGAACAGGTCGTTGCTGTCGCTGACGCCGAAGTCGGCCTCCTGCGCCGCCTCCCCCGCACCCCCGCAGATGTCCCCGACCTTGCCGGTGCACGGCCCGAAGTGCTCGAAGAAGCGGTCGGCGATCAGCTTCAGCAGGCCCAGGCTGCCGCCGGAGCGGTAGTGCAGGATTGCCGCCGGCCCGGACTCGGCGCGGATCGCGAGCAGACGCTCGGCGATCGAGTCCAGCGCCTCGTCCATCGTGGTCGGGACGAGGACGCCGTCGCGGCGGACCAGCGGGCGGGTCAGCCGGTCGGGGGAGTACTGCCGCTCCAGGAAGCGGCTCGTCCGGAAGCACAGGAAGCCGCGGGTGACCGGGTGGTCGGGATCGCCGGCGAGGGACGTGATCCGACCGTCCTCCACGCGCGCGACGATTCCGCACGCGTCGGGGCAATCGCGGTTGCAGGTGGTTCGCCGGGTCTCGACAGCCATGCGCGGAAGCGTAGCGGCGCGAGACGCAGCGCACCGGCGCGGTGCGCGTCGATCCGCACGGCGTGTGCCGTCTGCGGCGAGGCCGCGCTACCTCGCCAGTGCCGCGCGTTTCCTTCGAGGCCGCGCGCAAAGTCTGCGGCAAGCGCCCGCCGCTCGGGAACGCCGCGCCTGCGGCGTGACCGCGATGCTGCGCACGGCTCGCTCGCACGTGCGCCGGCTTTCGCGATCGTGCGGCGACTCATCACCACGGCAAGGAGTCCCACCGCACGCGCCGCGGGGAAAACACACTCTTTGTCTATCCGGCATTGCCGGATCCGACCCGCCAACCGCGGCGTGTCAGTCGGAATCGGGAGCACAACATGTCGCGACGGTCAACCCTGAGCACCACACGCTATTGCTGTCCAGAGCCTGTGGAAACTCTGTGGAGAGACCGCGGCAAGTGCCTACCTGAGAATGGTTTATCCGAAAGATTCGCCGAAAAGGCTTTGTCTTCCGGGGCGCTCTCCGTAGATGCTGCCCGCGCACTGGCTGGGGCAAGCGTCATTGCCACGGCAACTGCAGCTCTTTGTCTCGAAGCTTCAAGTCCCCAACAAGGGAGGAGTCCAACATGAGCAACCCGTACGGGTTCGGCATCGTCGCTGCGCTCGCCATGACCTCGGTCGCGCTGGCAGGTGGCAACGACGGCAAGAACAGATCCGCAGACAGCAACGAACCTGCCCCGCTGCAGGACACGATCAACGTCACCGCAGCAGCCGGCAAGGGCATCACGTTCTCTACCGAGGGCTTCCGGCTCAACCTCTCGAACCGGATCCAGGTCAACCTCGGCTACGCCAACCTGGAGAACGCCGAGGACACGCTCGGCGTGCGCATCCGCCGCGCCCGCACCAAGCTGTCCGGTGACGCCTACAAGGACACCGTCCACTTCGTCCTGCAGTTCGAGTGGGCCGACGGGCAGACCAACGACATCAACGATGCGTTGATCATCTGGGACTTCTACAAGACCGACAACAACGAGATGTCCCTGCGCTTCGGCCAGGGCAAGACGCTGTTCGGCACCGAGGCCACCGGGACGGCGGCGGGCCTGGAGTTCATCGATCGCGCCCGGGCGACCCAGATGTTCGCGAACACCCGCAGCCGCCAGGCGCAGGTCGTCGGGAAGATGAACGGTGGCCGGTTCCGCTGGAACGCCGGCGTGCTGAACAACGACGTCGCCGCGGCCTCGCTCGGCGCGTCCGAGGACGGCAACAACTTCAGCAACGAGCTGAACTGGATCGCCGGCGTGTCGTACGGCACCGGCCAGGACGAGATCTACGGCGAGGCCCGCAAGCAGGGCGCGCTGCAGGAGTACACCGAGACCCAGTGGGTCGCCAACGCCTCGATCCACTACGGCCAGAATGACGCGACCGACGTGGGCGCCGAGTACGACGCGTTCACCCTGAGCATCGGTGGCGCGCTCTGGACCGGGCGCATGCACTTCCTCGCGGAGGTGTTCGTGCGCGACGAGAACGCCGACAACACCGCGCTGGCGATCGAGTCGCAGGCGTTCGGCTGGCAGGCCGGTGGCACCTACACGCTCGAACCGGGCCCCTCGATCCAGTGGGGCTACGGCGTGCGCGTCTCCGGCGTGCACATCACCGACGTCACCGGCGCCAACCAGCCGATCTTCTTCCTCGGCGCCGAGGGCGACATCTTCGAGATCCAGCTCGTCGCGTCGGCCTACTACGTCGGCCACAACCTGAAGACGCAGTTCGGCTACACGTTCCAGTCGCTCGATCCGGACGCCCCGGGCGTCCCCGACTCGACCAACCACATCATCGAGCTGCAGTCGCAGATCGTCTTCTGATCCGAGCAGCGCCCGCGTGCGGGCGCGCGCATGACCCGCCCGGGCGCGTGCCCGGGCGGGCGCGCCGCGAGAAGGAGCGGCGCAGTGTCGAGACCTGCTCGACGGCCCTGGGCGCCACACCCGGCGCTGCACCCCGGCGCACGTCGCGCACACGCGCGACCGGACGCCCACCCGAAGTGCCGTCGCCCTCGGGTTCGCATGGCCGCGCACCCCCGGTACGCTCGCCGGGATGCGCCGCGCCATCCCCTTCCTCGCCGCGACGATCGCCTGCGGCGGCTGCGGCCTGGGCGAACTCATCGAACGGCCCCGGGCCCTCCCCGCCGCCGCGGGCTGGACCGTGGGTCTCGAGGAAGGGCCGGAGCGCCCGCGCCTCGTCGTCCGCCGCCGCGCCGGGAACCGGGAGGCGACCGCGACGACCGCCGGCGTGCGCCTGGTCCTGGCCGACGGCACGGCGGCCGAGCTGCCGTTCGCGCGGCAGGAGGCGGCCGGCGACACCCTGCGCGTGCAGTGTGCCGACCAGGTCGCCGAACACACGGTCTCGCTCGCGATCGTGCAGGCCGGCGACCGGCTCCACGTGCGCGTCGAGGACGAAGTCGAGCTGGCCAGCGAGGTCGCCGAGCTGAGCATCGAGTTCACCCTCGCCACCGGAGAGCTGGCCGCGCACGAGTCGTTCGTGCCGCTCACGCACGGGCCGGATGAAGTCGCGGGAGACGTCGCGTGGCGCACCCCGCTCGCCTTCGTGCGCGCCGGCCAGCAGGCGCTCGCCGTCCTGCCCGAGGTCGACACGGTCCGCCCGCGCATCCTCCCCGGGGCCCTCGAGCTGTCGGCGGACGGCGCGCCGCCGCGCATCCGTCACGGGATCGTGGCCCAGCGGGTCACCGCCGAGGGTGGCCTGCTGACTTGCCGCCGCGACCCGGGCCTGGCGAAGAAGGTCGCCGGCCAGTCGATCGGATTCGGCCTCGAGCTGCGGATGTGGGTCGACGCCCGGCCGCAGCAGACCCTGGCCGACCTTGCCCGGGAGATGTGGCAGAAGGTGGAAGCCCGCGCCGGCCGCAGGGCGGTCGCCCTCGCCGCCCAGGCGGCGCGCGTGCTCGCGGCGCGCGGGCGGGTGGCGGCGCTCGGCGCGGGCAAGACGGCGGAGCCGACCGAGGTCCGATTTACGGTGCGCGAGAACGCTCTCCTGCTCGCCGCGGGACTGGCCGCGACCCGGGACCCCGCGGCCCTCGCCGACGCCCGCCGCCTCGTCGAGCTGGCCGTCGCCGCGCCGCAGCGCTCCGGCCTCTCGCCGGACCGCGCGCTGATCGGCATGGGGCGCGCGCAGTGGAGCCACGGTCGCGACGTCCGGCAGCTCCCGGACGGAGAGATCTACGACGGCACGGCAGTGGCGTGGACGCGCGTGTGCGGCCTGTGGGCGACCGCAGGCCTGCCGGCAGACGACCCCGTGCGCCAGGCCGCCGTGCAGGCGGCGGAGGCCGCGGCCCGCTTCTTCCTCGCCAACCAGCGCGACAATGGCGCGATCCCGGCGCTCTACGAGCCCGCCTGGCTCGCGCCGGTGCAGTCCGTGCTCTACGAGCCGGCCGCCGAAGTGGGCGCAATCGCCCTGCTCCTGGCGGAATGCGCCGCGCTCGGCCTGCCCGACGCCGAGAAGCTGCGCGCCGGAGCGCTGGCCGCGATCCTCTACCTTCGCCGCGAGGTCCAGCCCGAACACGCCTGGTATGACCGCAGCGCGCTGCCGGAGGCCGGCGCGCCGCGCGGACGGGGCACGATGGCCCTGGTGTTCGCGGTGCTCGCGGCCATGGAGGTCCACGCGCAGGTGCCGAGCCACGCCGGGCTGTACGACGCGGCAGCCGCCTTCGTGGACGACCTGATCCTGCAGCAGCAGGTCTGGAGTCCGGTGTGGCTCGCCCCGGAACCGAGCCGCTCGACGCTGATCGGCGGATTCGGGCGGAACGATGGCGATCCGACGTGGAGCGATCCGGTGCAGGCGCTCGCCGCCCTCGCGCTGCTGCGGGCCTACGACCAGATCGGCGGACGTGACCTCCTGCAGCGCGGGGCCGCGGCGCTGCACGCCGCGCTCGCGAGCGCGCCCGCGCTGCGCGACGACGCGCTCGACGCGATGTCGGATGTCGGCATGGCAGCGGCCGTCGCCCAGCTCGTGCTCGCCAGATTCGGCAGCGCGGTGCTCGACCTGACGCGCGGCACGGTCGACTCGATCGACGCGGTACGCGTCGCGGTTGCCGGCAGCGCACCCGGCACGTCGTTCATGTTGACCGCGCAGTGCCATCCGGCGCTGGCCGGCCGTGCGGTCGTCACCGTGCGCGGGCTGCCACAGGAGGACGTCGTCTACCCGGTGGTCGCCAACGGCCGCGCGCTCGGCTCGTTCACCGCGGCGCAGCTCCGGGCGGGGATCGAGTTGCCCGCGACGCCGGTGCCGCGCGCCGACCTCGCGCCCCCGGCGATGCTGCAGATCGGGCAGCCGACCCCGATCCGGCTGGTGTTCGCGAGCCCCCCGCCCCCCGGCTTCACCGGGAGGGTGTTCCTCGACGTGCAGGACCCGCCGCCGGGCTCGCCCGCAGCGCAGCGCCGGTGGTGGGCGCCCCTCCGGCCCGTGGGTGACGGCACGGTCTGGCAGAGTGAACAGGACTTCGTCCCGCCGGAGAACCTGCCGCGCAACGCGCGCCTGCGGGGCCGGGCGGAGCTGGTCGGCCCGAGCGGTCAGCGCGTGACGGTGCTCGCGGTGAACGAAACCGCAATGGGCAGCGAGACGATCCTCGACGTCGCCGGCCGGGACGACACCGACTGCCTGAGCGGTGAGCGCGCGCCGCGCGTGCTGTTCGCCGACGGCGCGCGGCTCGCACGCATGGCGACCGCGGAGGAGCCGCTCGTCTGGGAGCTGCGCGTGCCGCCGCGCTCGCTCTCGCTAGAGCTGGACATCCTGCTCGCCGGCCGGATGCGCCTGCACGCCAACGACCACCTGATCTACGAGGACCCGCCCTCGACCCCCGCGGTCGTTCGCCGCGCGCGGATCGAGATCTCCGATCGCCGCCTGTGGGAGGCGGGCACGCTGCGGCTCTCGTTCGCGGACGCGGGCGGGGGGGCCGCCGGCACCGCGTTGCAGGTCGCCGAGCTGCGCACGCGGGTGGTCCGCGACGTCGCCACCGGCATCGTCCCGGACACGGAGGCCGAGCCGCTGCCCGAACCGGTCGACGTGACGACGCGCACCGAGCGCTCCGCCCCGCCCGACGCGCGTCTCACGCTCCTCGTGGTGCCGGTCGTCCTCGCCGACGCGCCGCTCGCCCTGTCGCGCGACCAGATCGCGGAGGTCTGCTTCGGCGAGGGCCACCGCCAGACCCCTGGACCGCAACCGCGGCTGACGTCGGGTTCGGTGCGCGAGATCCTGCACGAGTTGTCCGGCGGCCGCACCCACCTGGTCGGAGAGGTGGCCGACCCGAAGACCGAGCACATCCAGGCGGTCGAGCTGACCGGGGCCGACGGTCCGTCGCGCATCGCCGCGCTGGTCGAGCGCGCCCTCGCCGCGCACGGCCGCGAGTACGACGTCGTCCTCGTCGTGCACAGCGGGGTCGCGCCCAACGCCGAACGGCCGACCTGGTTGCGCCTCGGGGGTCTGCCCCCGATCGCGATGATCGCCGAGCGCGCCCCCGACCAGTCGCTCCTGCCGGTCGGCGAGGCGCTTTCGGCAATCCTCGCCGCGCGCTACGGCATCCCGCGCCGCTCGCTGCCCGCGGTCGGGAACTTCGGCGAGCTGGCCCTGTCGACGGAGCACGATCCCCATCTCCCCGCGGCGCCGCTGGGCGTCGATCTGGTGCGCGCCGGGTGGGCCGACTACGTCGACATCGTCGACCGGATCGCGGAGGTCACCGCCGGCTCGACCCAGCACGAACGCCGGATCCATCGCCTGCCCACCCGGCTGCCCGATCGCGGCAATCTGCTCCTCGAAGTCCGCGGCAGTGCGGCCGGCGAGCCGCGCCTCGCACACGGCGGTCTGCTCGCCTACTGGGAGCTGCACCGCCCGCCCCTGGTCCGCGGCCGCGACGGGGAGATCGCCTACCCGCGCACGCTGCGCCTCGCGCGCGACGCGGGCGCGACCGAGACCCCGTTCGTCCCCGGCACGATCGCCGACCTCGTGCGCAGCGCACAGGTGCTCGACGACACGTCGTCCCCCAGCCTCGCCACGCCCGAAGGCGAGCTGTGCTTCCTGGTGCGCGAGGTCGGACCCGCGCCGCGCAACGCGTCGGACGAGCGCGGCGACCGCGTCGGCTTCTCCGTCGAGCGCCTCGACCACCGTCTGCTCGATCGCGAGCCGCTCGGCACGATCAAGGTGTCGCCGACCGATTGGACTCCGATCGCGATCGACGGCGTCGACCGCGGCCTCGGATCGATGATGCACGACGGCGGCGCGCTCGCGATCTCGGTCCGTCGGCGGCCGCTGCGTGCGAGCTGGCCGGTGCCGCCGTCGTTCGGGCGCGGCCTGCGCCTGTTCGGCGAGGGCCGCGTGGAGCACGGCGCGATCCGGCTGCGCGTCGGCGCCGATCAGGCGGTCGTGTTCGACGCGACGCTCTCCGACCCGGCCGCGCCGCTCGCGTTCACCGTCGACCTTCCTCCGGCCGGCCTCGAGTCCAGCATCTGGGTGGAGATCGAACCCGCGGGCGCGTCGGAGGCGGGCCTGACCTTCACGAACCTGGTGGTCGTGCCGCGCGCGCGCGCGAGCCATTCGCCCCTGCGCGCGCTGAAGGGTGCGACCGCCAAGCTCGCCGACGGCCGCCTGCACGCCCCGGTGCTCGCGCTCACCACCGGCGAGAACGGGCGCGCGACGCTGTACGAACCGATCCTGGTGCCGGCGCACCGGAGCATGCTGCGCCTGCGCTGCGCGCTGGGCGCCGACGCCGCTCCGGACACGTCGGTCACGCTCGACGTCGTGCTGCGCAGCATCGACGGCTCGGTGTCGCACACGTTGCTGCCCGGACACGAGATCACGCGCGGCGAGGGCGACCGTCCGGTGCTCACCGCGCTGCTCGCGATCCCGGCCAGCGAACGACCGTTCGTCGGCGTCCTGTCGCTCCTCGCCCGCGGCAAGCCGGGCACGACGCTCTGGATCGTCGATGCCGAAGTCGCGCGCCCCTGAGCGGACGTTCCCGTGCCGGCAGCACCGCCGGCGCCCCGGCCTCCGCCCGCCGCTCCGGCGCCTTGGGCATGCGCACGCCGTTCGCTACCGTCGCTCGTGATGTCCGCGCCGCGCTGGCTCCCTGCGCTCCGGATCGCGCCGTTCGCGCTCGTGCTGCTCGCCGCGGGCTTCGCCTACCGCGCCCCGCGGCCGGCAGGCGAGGACGCGCCGACCGATGCGTTCTCCGCCGCGCGGGCACGCGCCGTGCTCGCGCT
>Ga0079224_100017025_pt1 | contig 10233 bp, 8 predicted proteins | sample Stecom2015_FD_80414 | JGI IMG/M metagenome (GOLD analysis project Ga0079224, IMG submission 80414) | Agricultural soil microbial communities from Utah to study Nitrogen management - Steer compost 2015 | ecosystem: Environmental > Terrestrial > Soil > Agricultural land | place: USA: Utah... | reverse complement strand
TTTAAAACGATTGCGCTACAGTCCTTCAAAAACAGACTAACTATCCTCAAGAGGAATCAATCCGATACACATTGTATAGCTTCCAGATCCTCAGTTTCTCGACTCTTCTGGTATTTGTTTTTTAGATATTTAAATGTATTTAATTCCAAAAAGCAGTTAAAACCTTTTATGGGACAGATAGACATTCCTAAATTGGAAACAACACGAAAAAAATAAAGGAAATATCGTATGAATTGTTATGAATCGAATTTTTATCTTCGATACCATAACATTTCAAACTACACCTATAACGTTTGCATTTTTAGCGATATATCTCAAAAATCTTGAAATTTACCTCTTCAAAAAGATTCAGATTAGATTATTGACTTTAATTAGCGTTATAAAACTCATTTTAAGCTTGAAAATTCACATTCCCAGTTAAATATAAATTCGAATTGCCAAGCGGGTGAATATTATTTAATATTAAGTATCTTAAAATATAGCGGCTTTTGGCCGAAAATACGGCGGCAGGAGTCCATCAAATAATGACATTCTTATGAGCAAGATAGAGCATCTTACCACTTTAATAAATTCATTATCTAAAACCGAAAAACGTTATTTCAAATGGTCGTATCCATGGAAACCTGGAGACAAAATATATGGAGACCTATATGATATCATAGAAAAAGGGAACTACTCTAGCCAAGAAGTAAAAGTAAAGTTGAAAGAAGCTTATCCAGATGCTGTGCTAGAACCTGCCTATAAGCATCTCTACAAGATGCTTATGCGTAGCTTGCGGAATTACGAATCGGACAGATCTGTGGAAAATAAAATCATCAATTTATTGGGTGATGTTAAGATACTGTTCAATAAGGGGATATTTGAGCTTTGCTTCTCCGAAATAGAAAAGGGCAAAAAACTGGCTTTACGGTATGAAAAGTTCGGGTATTATCTTTTGTTTGCCCGTCTGGAACTACAATACCTTACCAGTTTGGAGTTTCCAGGTCTTGATGAAAAGGCCTTGCTTCAAAAGCAAAAGAGAATTATTGACATTATCAATCACGAGCTTTTCATAAATCGTCATGCGTCTTTGTATGAATTGTTAACTTTCAGGTATCATAAGCAGGGAAATGTTAGAAGTGAAGTAGAAACTGCAAAATTGAACGATTTGCTATTAAATGAGCATCAGATTGTGGCCCTTAAAAAGCACAAATCCTTTGAATCAGACAAATTGCACCTGCATTTTCAAGCCACATATTTCCTTATGGCCGGCAACCCCGATCAAAGCTTAAAAATCTTTAAAGAACTAAATGAGTTTTTTCTTGAGCACAAAGCACTCTGGGCTGACTCGCCAGTATATTATGTTTATCTACTGCATGGGATATTGACAGATTTACATCTTATGAAAAGAGATGCTGACATGCCCTATTTTTTAAAAGAGCTTGAACATGTGCAGTCAAACAGTGAGAGTCTCCATCTTTTAAAAGAGCACTTGGTACACTATCACTGGCTTGGACTTTTTATAGAGCAAGACAACCTCCCAGAGGCCCAAAAATTATCTGCCCAATATGAAAAACAATTTCTTGCAAAAAAGACCATAGTACCCCCCAATACATCTGCAGCTATGCACTTCCGACTTGCCGGTGTATACTTTATGCTGGAGGATTATTCAAAATCTTTGCAGTTGGTAAATGCAATCTTAAACTCTTCAGGTCCTTTTATCTCATCGCAGCTGTATGTATTGAGTAGGCTGATAAACCTGCTTATCCACTTGGAGCTTGAAAACGAAGACTACCTTTTTTATGAAATAAAGTCAGTGAAGCGAAAGTTAAAAAGCAGCAAGAAGCTGTTCATGCTTGAGAAAATCACTCTGCAGTTCCTAACAAAATGGGTAAATGCAAATGAAAGAAACAAAGCCTTGCAATATTATGCAGATGCACTGGAAGAGTTGGAAAAGGATGACTTTGAGAATCAATTACTTCGGCAGTTCCCTTTTTGGAGATGGGCTAAGAGCCGCTTATTGAAAAAACCTATGACGGAAATAAATATCGCTAAGACTGAATGATATGTGTGCGGTTTTTTGTCACCCCTTTAAGATTGCCTGAATGGTACTTGTCCATCAGGCAACCCTATTCATGGGACAGCTAAGTTTAAGAATCAACTAATTTAGAACCCTAAAACGAGAAGAGGAAGGATAGTGCATGCCCAAGGCTTATAACCTTCAGACAACATCATCCCTCCCTCAACTAAGCAACAATTATACTGTCAATGCCAAATAAAGGGCTTTAATGGACCGAAAGAGTTTCCAAAATCAAGTCGTTCCTATTGGGAATAGATGATTGTGCTCCCATCCGGGTGGTAGCGATAGAGGCCACCTGAGAGGCAAAATGCACTGCTGACAGCATGTCCTGTCCTTCTGACACGGCCAATGCCAAAGCACCATTAAATGTATCCCCTGCCCCCGTGGAGTCTATGGCTTTCACTTTTGTTGCCGGAATCACATAAAACCCTTCCCGATATAACAATACTGAGCCCAGGGCTCCCATTGTGATAACCACATTTTTGGCTCCGTTGAAATACAGATTTTCTGCGGCTCTTCTAGCAGAGTCAATATCTATTACAGGGATTCCCGTTAGGATTTCTGCTTCTGATATATTGGGGGTAATGATGTCGATCTTATCCAATAGCGCTGAAGCATGAGCATTTGCCGGAGCAGGATTTAAAATTACTTTTATAGAATATATGGAAGCATATTCTATGGCAAATTTTATCGTTTCCATCGGTATTCCTGTTTGAATCAGGATTGTACTAATATTCGAGATCTTATCCAAGTACTTCCCCACCTCACTCGGCGTTAAGTTCAAATTTGCTCCAGGATCCACCACCATTGAGTTTTCACCGGTTTCATCTACGGTTATCAACGCTACACCAGTTGGAAGAGAATTGTCATATAAAATCCCCTCTACCCCAATCCCTTCGTCTTCAAATGCTTGAGAAGCCTGCATACCAAAAACATCCTTTCCTACTTTGGATATGAAACTGACATCCCCTCCTAAGCGAGCAATAGCAACCGCCTGATTGGCACCCTTTCCTCCTGTGTTCATGATGAACCCACCCCCTAGCACGGTTTCTCCCGGAACAGGAATATGGAAACTCTTCACCACCATGTCCATATTTGTACTGCCGATTACTACTATCTTACTTCTCATATGCTTTGTCTTTAACTTTTAATACTATTTCGATGGCAAAATTCATCTCTAGGGCATTGCCTGAGTTTTCCCCTACAAAAGGCTATATCAAACAAACAGTTAAACTTTTGGGGCCATGTGCTCCAACTACAAGCGACTGCTCTATGTCCGCAGTCTTTGAAGGGCCTGATATAAACACCCCAAATCCTGGGAAAGGAAACTTTAGTTGGAGATACGCCTGATGCATATGGGCTACAATTCTTTCCTTTTCAAGCACTATGGCGAGATGTTGACAAATAAATGGCGCCACTCTTTCTGGAAGGTCCGACTCTTGAACCCAAATAGCGCCATTTTCAGCGACGCCAAATTGTCCTTTTACGATGCATAAGTCCAATACCTCCCATTCATGTGGATCACCCTGACTTATATGCATGTTGCCTTTCATTATATTCGGATCACCTGACCAGATTTTCATCACATCAGGAAACATCCCTTTCAATTCATTATTCAATTCCTTGTATGAATCACCAACCAAGCAACTACCGCCGACAGCCTTCACCATGGTAGAGAACTGCTCAACTAGGTCTTCCGTTGGCCGATCAATCCTAATGACCTCCGGGAGTGAAAAGCATTCTGGTTTATTTCGTTTGATTTTATTCAGTATCGTACTTCTGCTCTTATCCATCTTTTCTATTCTTTAGATACCAATCCCTAAAACTCATTGTAGGAGCAGAAGGGAGGTCCCTTGACTTGCCCCACACGGTAAAAGGGTTGTTGACGATTTTTTTTGGAAGGATCCTTAATAACCTGCGGCTCATACTGCCGGCTTTTCTATACCAGAGAGGATGCGAAAACAACAAACCTGTCAACCTCATCCCCCATTTCTTGGTAGCTGGCATGTCGCTTTCCTTACCAATGATTTGACGCCACTTATACAATTGTGTATGAATGTCTATTTTTACCGGACAAACATCACTACAAGAGCCACACAAGGTAGAGGCGAACGGAAGGCTGCTATATTTCTTCAAGTCGATATTGGGTGAAAGAATCGATCCAATAGGCCCAGGTATAGTAGCCCCATAACTATGCCCCCCACTGCGTCGGTAAATAGGGCACGTATTCATGCATGCACCACACCGAATGCAATTAAGCGACCTTCGAAAATCGGGCTTGCCCAGCACCTCAGTTCGTCCATTATCGACCAAAACAATATGCATCATAGCACCTGGCCTTGGCTTGTGGAAATGAGAAGAATAAGCGGTAATAGGTTGTCCTGTGGCACTTCTTGCCAACAATCTGAGGAACACGCCCAAATGATCCATTTTAGGAATCAATTTTTCTATGCCCATGCAAGCAATATGTACAGGTGCGAGATGAGCGCCCATATCAGCATTGCCTTCATTCGTACATACCACGAAACCGCCTGTTTCTGCAATGGCAAAGTTTACGCCGGTAATAGCCACATCGGCTTGTAAAAACCGATATCTCAAATCGTTTCTTGCAGCGTCTGCTAAGGCTATAGGATCATGCAACCCTTTAGGGGTGCCTAGCTTCTGGTGGAACAGCTCTCCTACTTCTTCCTTCTTTTTGTGAATGGCTGGCAAAACAATATGACTAGGGGGTTCTTCAGCCAATTGTACAATCCGCTCCCCTAAATCGGTATCCACTACTTCTATGCCTCGCTCCTTTAGGTAAGGGTTCAGTTGGCATTCTTCTGTGAGCATGGACTTGCTTTTTACTACCTTCTTCGCGCCGCTCTCCTGGATAATCCGATTTACTATTTGGTTGTGTTCTGCTGCATTGATGGCCCAATGGACCTGAATTCCATTTTCAGTCGCCTTTTGCTCAAATTTTATCAAATAATCATCTAAATGAGCGAGTGTATGAGCCTTGATAGCTGAAGCCATCTCTCTAAGCTGCTCCCATTCGGGAATGCTCTTGGAAGAAAGATCCCTTTTGTATCGAACGTGCCATAGGGTTTCATCGTGCCAGTTGACCTTCTTCTCGTCCGAAACAAATTTTTCTGCTCTTATGGCATGATTTACACTCATAGCTTACTGTTTAGAATGATTTAAAATCTCTGCTATGTGCATTACTTTCATCGTACTGTTTTGCCTCGTCAGCAAGCCCTTCAGGTGCATCAAACATGACATGTCGCCTCCAGTAATTACCTCTGCACCATGGCTTTCATGGTCTGCAATCCTATCATTACCCATTTTGACCGAGACCGCTTCTTCCGAGACAGCAAATGTGCCCCCAAAACCACAGCACTCATCTTGGCGGGAAAGCTCTATAAGCTCTATTCCCTCAACCATATTCAACAATTGGTGAGGCTTGGAGAATGCCGTTCCATTCAATTCCGAGGACAATCCTAAATTCAGTCCACGTAGTCCGTGACAACTGGCATGAAATCCTACTTTATGGGGAAAGTAAGCATCCAATTGCCCTACTTTTAATATATCTATCAAAAACTCGGTCAGTTCATAAGTATTCGCCCTCACCTTCTTCACAGCTTCTGTTTGTTCCAAAATATCAAAATGATCCCTAACATGGGCCGTACAACTTCCTGAGGGACAAACAATAAAATCAAATGAGTGAAAGTTTTTGACCAGCAATTGTGCAGCCCCGACCCCATCTCGCTCACATCCCGAATTTGCCATTGGCTGGCCACAACAGGTCTGGTCTAAAGGAAATTCCACCTTAATTCCCTGTTTCTCTAGTAGATCTAGACAAGCTATACCTACCTCAGGAAAAAATTGATCTATGTAACATGGAATAAATAACCCTACAACCATTTGATTTTTATTAACCCGATACCTAAAACTTACTTACTGTCAGCTTTTTAAAGTGAATATGTTTTTCATTAACTGCCATTTCTCTCCGGGAAGCGATCCTGGTAAAGCCTGCTGATATTTTGACATAAGATTCTCCCATTCCTGTACTCTTGGATTGGCTGCATCTAAAGCGGCTTTCCTCTCATGAGAATAGGTCTCGTCGACTTCCATAGTCATAAACAAGCGATTTTTCCACCTATATATCTCCATATTCAAAACGCCTGCTCTTAGAATACTCTCTTTAATTTCAGGCCATACCGCTTGATGGTAATCCTCGTATTCCTGGATCAAAACCGGATCATCCTTTAGATCCAGCGTCAAAGCAAAACACTTTATCATCGGTTGTATTTTTTTTAACTATCCTTATATTTTATTACATGCCAATTTCCTTACACCCGAACATTGACCCAATCCAAATTGCAATTTTATTTATATACCAAATCCTAGCTATTTTTTGACATTTTTGGTTTTAATATAGAACCCTTTCCTTGGTTAGGTATCGATCGATCTACTACAGCTCACATTCGACTAAACATTCAAATGATATTCAATAAAATTATAGCATAACCTATTTTCCAGCTACCTAATTTTTGACTACACATGATACTTATTTTGCAATATTCATCCAGCCCGTGCTTTCATGGGAAATATTAGCGCAGTAACACACTGAATCATTCAAGGAAACCGAAAATCTAAGAGACGTGTACATAACCTTTTGAGGCGTAATTGTCCTAAACTATGCGTGCGTCAAAAGACAGTTAGTAGATTTTTTCGCGAAAAATAAACTTATAAGTTACTTGAAGGAAGAGATCAGGGATAGGTTAGGGCAAACGCATTTAACTTTTTTAACCCTGAACAGGAACAAGCCAAGACGTCTGACGGCTACAGAATGAAATTTGGCAAGCAAGGCGTTTGCACGCCGTACTGACGTCTTTTCTGCTACTGATTTTTTTAAATGCGTTTGCCCTGAGGGATAGGTGGACGAGTTTAAAAAAACAAGCAAAAGTATACTACCGTTGCTTGGCTTCATTCTTAACCTTTATTACTATTATGCTTTTTCCTACTCAATATGTACGGAAACTCTCTTGGCTCTATAAATAATCGTTCCGAAGATAGCCACCACTAAAAAACAGATCAGGGGGACAATGAAAGAGATTTTAATATTTCCAGTAATATCCGAAACCTGCCCCTGTATAGAAGTAAGGACTGCTCCACCTAGAATCGCCATAATTAGCCCTGACCCTGCAATTTTTGTGTCTTTACCTAAACCGCCCACTGCGAGGCCATAGATAGTAGGGAACATAAGAGACATACAGCCTGAAATCGCAGTTAAGGCATATACTCCTACAATACCCCCTGAAAATATCACCACACCTGTGCAGGCTATTGCTAAAGTTGCTAAGCCAATGAGTAATTTTTCAGGTGAAACAAACCTCATCAGCACCGTACAGATAAACCTTGAAGCGGCAAACAAAACCAAGGCCACCATGTAATAATTAGCCGCTTCACTTTCATTTACTTGCAATTCATCCATCACATAGCGGATAGAATAGGACCATACTCCTATCTGGGCGCCCACATAAAAAAACTGGGTTACTACCCCCCAGACATATTTGGAATTTTTTAACAGTCGTTTGACGGAAGGTCCAATATTAAGCGGTTCATTAATATCACTATATCTGGGCATTTTCACCACGGCTATAAGGATCCAAAGTGCCAAAAGAAAAACAGCTACGCCGATATAAGGGATCATCACTGCAGAAAACTCCTGAGTCTGTATAGAATTTAGTTCTTCTGGATTCATGGCTGCACGGGCTTCTGAATCTGCTACATTTAACTGTGAGAGAATAAATATTTTGCTTAATAATACACCTAAAATGGATCCAACGGGATTAAACGATTGCGCTAAGTTTAATCGACGAGTGGCCGATTCTGCTGGCCCCATAGCAATGATGTAGGGATTGGCAGCGGTTTCTAAAATAGACAAGCCTCCCGCTAAAATAAACAGTGCTAGAAGGAAAAACGAATAACTCATGCTAATGCTCGCCGGATAAAAAAGTAAGGCTCCTACTATAAAAATGCCTAATCCGGCCAACACACCCGTTTTATACGAAAACTTCTTGATTAGGATGGCTGCTGGCAAAGCAAGGCAAAAGTAAGACCCGTAAAATGCCATCTGTATCCATGAGGTCTGAAAATCCGTCATGCTCAGTATCCGCTTGAATGCTGCCAGCAACGTATCGGTCATATTATTAGCCAATCCCCACATTAGAAATAGGCTGGTAATCAAAATAAAAGGAAGGATTGGAGTCTTGATTTTAGTATCCATTTATATTCAAATATATCTTTATTTCTAACCAATATTTTCCCTAAAGTCACCATCATATTGCTTCAATAAATCGCATACCGGAAACGTTTGTATTTGCTAACGGTCAGCATACGATTTTAATATAAGATTTATGATTTGACTATTCGGTTGCAACAAAGTGATTGGTTCGTCACTTTATTGCAACACCACTTCCGATCCAATCTCCTTCCAGATCTTTCCTTCTGGGAAGCCGTAATCTTCTAATGATTGAAGCTTCATTTCGATACTATAACCTGGTAGCTGAGGCACTACATAATTGCCATTTCGGATCTTTACAGGATCAAGGAAATGCTCATGAAGATGATCCACATACTCTATAATGCGATCCTCAAGACTACCGCTGATAGCAATAAAATCAATCATGGCCAAATGTTGAACATACTCACACAGACCCACTCCCCCAGCATGCGGACAAACAGGAACATTAAATTTTGCAGCCATCAGGAGTATACTAAGTACTTCATTTACACCCCCTACCCTACAACTATCAATTTGGCAAATATTCATAGCACCGCTTTGAAGAAACTGCTTAAACATGATCCTGTTTTGGCAATGTTCTCCTGTAGCCACTTTGATAGGCGCTATAGCTTTTGCAATAGTGCCATGACCTATGACATCATCGGGGCTAGTAGGTTCTTCAATCCACCAAGGATTAAAACGGGCCAGTTTCGCCATATTTTCAATGGCTTCATTTACCTCCCATTTTTGATTTGCGTCCATCATCAACTTGATATCATCTCCTATCTCTTCCCTAATAATTTCAGCACGTCGTACATCCTGATTAATATCATTGCCCACCTTCATTTTTAAATGAGTCCAGCCATCTGCCTTCGCCTCCCGGCACAGCCTTCTCAATTTTTCTTCAGAATATCCCAGCCATCCTGCAGACGTGGTATATGCCGGATAGCCATTTTTTATGAGGTAATTAATTCTTTCTTGTTTAGTACCTGCCAACTTAGACAATAGGGCGATAGCTTCATCTGGGGTAATTACATCTTCGATGTAGGTAAAATCTATACAGGCAACCAGCTCCTCGGGTGACATATCGGCCAAAAGTTTCCACAAAGGCTTGCCCTCCACTTTGGCATATAAATCCCAAACCGCATTCACCACCGCACCTGTTGCCAAATGGATAACACCCTTGTCCGGCCCCAGCCAACGAAGTTGGCTGTCGCCCGTAATCATGCGCCAAAAGCCAGCCATATCAGAAGTGAATTCACTTAAAGATTTACCTATAAGCAAGTAAGAAAGTGATTTTATAGCAGCAACACATACCTCGTTGCCTCTACCGATGGTGAACGTTAAACCGTGTCCCTCATACCTTGGATCGTCAGTTTTGATAATCACATAAGCAGCGGAATAGTCCGGATCCTTATTCATGGCATCTGAACCATCTAAAGATTTACTCGTAGGAAATCTTACATCCTTTATTTCTACAGAAGTTATTTTCAAAGTATTCAATATAAGTTATAACATGTCAACATTTGTAAAATTATCATTACGTCCATCCGGCCTCAACTTAAATTTTAGCTTTTCATGATACTATTTTTGCATTTGATCGAAGCGATGGCCGAATTGTTCACAATTAATATCAATGAGGAAAAATAGTCCTATATTTATAGCAGTGTTTTGCCAGAGATGATTATCGACATATGAAGCCACAACTTTTAAATAAGCACATCGATGAAACCAGCTCTTTTAAATTGGAAAGTCAATCATATGCCAATTTCTTAAAAATTTGGCACTATCATCCAGAACTAGAGCTGGTTATTATATTAGAAAGCACCGGCACCCGGTTTGTAGGAGACAATATAGACAAATTTGAAGTAGGAGAAATCATATTGATAGGAAAAAATCTGCCTCA
>Ga0079224_100017023_pt1 | contig 10234 bp, 6 predicted proteins | sample Stecom2015_FD_80414 | JGI IMG/M metagenome (GOLD analysis project Ga0079224, IMG submission 80414) | Agricultural soil microbial communities from Utah to study Nitrogen management - Steer compost 2015 | ecosystem: Environmental > Terrestrial > Soil > Agricultural land | place: USA: Utah... | reverse complement strand
TCGACGCCAGTGCCGGGAAGCGCTTCGTTTTCAACGAATTGATGAAGCACTTCAGCAACTTGCAGTCGCTCGCATGTAATACGTTTAGTCATAATTACCATTGCCCATAGTAGTTAATGTTGGTGAGGCGCGCTACGAGAGTGGCGCGATGTTTTGTTGAAGGTTTTGATACCAAAACAGAACAGTAGTACTGAGGTCGCTTGAAAAAAGCGGCCGCATTGACACAGTAGGTACGGAGTGAAAAGCACCCAGCCTTACGGTTTGCAGCAGTTTTGACGTTGTTTGCGTACGCGGTAACGTACGGAGTTGGGATGAGTTGAGTGTTACCGTTATACGATACTGCAACGGATGTACTTTTGTTAAGAACACTCAATACTCGAAGTATTGGCTGAAGCGTTGGAGAAATACCCCATTTTTGGGATGTAAACGCTTTTTTGCAGGGATGGAGCCATAGTTTCATGGTTGCCTTCGCCTAATCGTTTGCCAATAGTGATGTAGTGAGAACGTCAGAAAGTACGCGTTTTCAAGGAAAACCTCGTGTCCTGTCTTATATAAGACCTTCCTGTCTTGTATAAGACTATACATGTGATTGAGAAGTTTTTACAGAGTGGCGAGACAAAGCGTCCTACTATTGGACAAAATAACGTTGGTGGTTTCGTCATCTGCACCGATTACACTAGTTCTTTGTACTAACGCGGATATGTATGGAAATGATGCCTGACTCTGAAAACAGCACCCAACAGCTTCAACTTCCTCCGGCGATCGCCTACGAGGGCTTTACTGACGAGCTTGCGGCAACGCAGCGTTTGGTTGAGATTTACCAGCGCAATACGGCGTATATCCGCGATCAGTTTGGGGCCTGCCTGCGCGATGGTTTTCCGCCTAACACGCGGTTTAGAGCGTGTTACCCGGCCATACGTATTCGCGTGGATACGCATCAAGAGGTAGACAGTCGTCTTTCGTACGGTCACGTTATTGAACCTGGGGTATACGCCACCACGGTGACACGACCCGAACTGTATTTCGATTATTTACGCGAACAAATCCGATTACTGTTGAAGAATCACGGTGTGCCAGTCGAGGTGGGTGAATCGAGTCAGCCCATACCGTTGCACTTTTGTTTGGGCGATGGGCATCATGTGGCGTCGGTGTACCCCGAATCGTCGGGTGATATTTTGCGTGATCATTTCGATGTGCCCGATCTTGAGCACATGGATGATGCCATTGTGAATGGTACGTGGGTGGCGAAGCCCGGTGAGGCCCGTCCGTTGGCACCGTTTACTGCACCTCGCATCGACTATTCGCTGCATCGCTTGCAGCATTACACAGCCACCCGCCCCGAGTATTTTCAAAACTTTGTGCTGTTCACGAATTACCAGTTTTATGTGGATGAGTTCTGCAAATGGGCCTTACGTGAACTGAATGAAGAAGGCAGTGAATACACCGCATTGGTCGAGCCGGGCAACAAAATTACCCGTAAGGGTGGGGTGACTGAAGGGGTGAGTGCCTCGCGTACGCCGCAGATGCCGTCGTATCACCTGATGCGGGATCAGCACAGTGGTATTACGTTGATTAATATCGGTGTGGGGCCTTCTAACGCTAAAACCATTACCGATCACGTGGCGGTGTTGCGGCCATCGGCATGGATTATGTTGGGGCATTGCGCTGGTTTACGTACTACCCAGCGTTTGGGTGATTATGTGCTGGCGCATGGCTATGTACGCCAAGATCACGTACTGGATGACGACTTGCCCTTGTGGGTACCCATTCCGCCGTTGGCCGAGATTCAAGTGCCGTTAGAGCAAGCAGTAGCCGAGGTGGCGGGCTTATCGGGCTGGGAGCTGAAATGCATTATGCGTACCGGTACGGTGGCTTCGATTGATAACCGTAACTGGGAGCTACGTGATCACCACGAGCCCGTGCGGCGTTTATCGCAATCACGGGCGATTGCGTTGGATATGGAATCAGCCACCATTGCCGCCAACGGTTTCCGGTTTCGGGTGCCTTACGGCACGTTGTTGTGTGTGTCGGATAAGCCCCTACATGGTGAGCTGAAACTACCCGGTATGGCTAACGCTTTTTACAGTAAGCAGGTAGGGCAACACCTACACATTGGTATTCGTGCGCTGGAATTAGTACGTGAAATGCCCGCTGAGCGGCTGCACTCACGTAAATTACGCAGCTTTATCGAGACGGCGTTTCAGTAAAAGTAGTGCAGCTGTCTTACATACGTGGTTGTTCGTTTTAAATGGCAACCACGTGGGTCTTTGCTTGGGGCTTAAGCGTGGGAGTCCGTTTCCAGCAAAGCAAGCACTCTATCGATTTTTTTCTCTAGCTTACGCAGGCGTTTCTTCAGCTTGCGTAGTTGCTTTGCCTGCTTTTTATCATCGGCTGGTTTGGTGCTGGAGGGCGTATCGGCAGCGGCTGGGTCGGGCAAGGCAAGCATGGTACCGCGACAGCTTTCAGCGCCACATAAGCAGGCGTATTGTGCTTTTAATTCCGGGGTGATTTCGTCATCAATGGTTAGAGCGTAGTCATACAGTAGCTCTTCACCTTCAGCAATATCGCGCAAGGCCACGATATACACCCGTGTGCCTTGAGCATTTTCATGGCCTTCGCAGTTCGGCTCGCACGAGTGGTTAATAAAGCGCGAGTCGTTGCCTTGATTTCCCCCGTCGATGATTTTTCCGTTGGATAAGGAAAAATAAAAGGTGTGGAAGGGGTCGTTGGGGTCGGAGGGCGGTGCATTGTCAGCGGTTTTAGCGCTGATGCGTTTGCCCTTGTACTCCATGATGTACGTGCCAGCCGGAATGTCTTTCGCAGCAAATACGCCCGTACCGTGCAGCGATGACTGCTTTAGTTCGTGCCAGGGTTCTGCGGTATTTGCCATGATGAAGCCTTGCCTTGGTTAACTTTCGGTTGTGGTTTTGCTGGCGGCCTTTTTCACGGCTTTCTTCGCAGCTGTTTTCTTGGTTGCTGCTTTTTTAGCCGTGGCTTTTTTGGCGGTTGCCGTTTTGGTGCTGGCTTTTTTCGCCGCTTTCTTTGCTGCCTTTTTGGCTGGGCGCGCTTCGAATTCGAAGCCTACCTTGCCTTTGGCGTCGCGAGTTAAGAAGGCTTTGAACTTGCGGTTGGTGCGGTTTGACACAAAACCGTCAAGCAAATCGGTTTTGCCTTCATTAAGCAGCTTCTGCATTTGTTCGACCGTGATTTCTTGCTGCAAAATTACCTTGCCGCTGCGGAAATCACAACTTTTTTCTTTACCGACCGCTTTTTCGCACACGTAGCGTATGCCGTGCTCGTACACATTGGCCTGACATTTAGGGCAGGGGCCGATCGCTGTTTTGTCGCTGAAATCAACGTCCTCGTCGTCTTCGTCGTCGTTTTGTCCGAAGTCGAATTCGAGTTTGTTTTCATCGGTAATGCGCAAAATAGCGGCAAACGGACGACCCATTTTGCTAATAAAACCGGTTAATGGGCCGATCTCTTTTTTCTGTAATAGCTCTTCGACTTCGGGTAATTCGAAGGTGCGACCACCCGGATGCTTGCCGAATGAGAAATCACAGTTGGTGCAGGCGTAACGACGGTAGTTTTCTTTTACGACGCTGCCGCAAGCGGGGCAGGGCGTTTCCAGTGTGGCATAGTCACCGGGTACGGTGTCGCGTTCGTATTCTTTAGCGCGTTTGACGATAACCTGCGTCATTTGCTCGATTTTGGTCATGAACGCTTCGCTGCTCGATTGACCTTGCTCGATTTGCTTCAGTAGGTGTTCCCATTCGCCGGTGAGCTCGGGCGAGGTCAGCTCGTTGACCCCTAGGCCTGATAGTAGAGTCATAAGCTGGCGTGCCTTGGCGCTGGGGACCAGTTCACGGCCTTCACGGCGTAAGTAGCCCTCGTTAAGCAGCCCTTCAATAATGGCCGCTCGGGTGGCTGGCGTGCCAAGCCCGCGTTCGGACATGGCCTCGCGTAGGGATTCGTCATCCACCAGTTTACCAGCACCTTCCATGGCTGAGAGCAACGTGGCTTCAGTAAAACGTGCTGGGGGTTTGGTGGCTAGCTGACGGGCTTCTACGTCTTCAGTTTGTACGGCTTCGTTCTCTTTTACGGCAACGAGGTTGTCATCGTTGCCTTGAGCCTCGCGGCCATAAATGGCCAACCAGCCCGGATTAACCAGCACTTTTCCTTCAGTTTTGAAGTGATTGCCGTTGACCTTGGTGATACGGGTCGTAACGCGGAACTCGGCGGCTGGGAAGAAAATGGCCAAAAAGCGGCGCGTAATCAGTTCATAGACCTTGAGTTCGGCATCGCTAAGTTCGCGGGGTACTTGCAAGGTAGGAATGATGGCAAAGTGATCAGAAACCTTGCGGTTATCAAAGACCCGACGGCTGGCTTTCACCCATTGCTGTTCCACGACTTGTTTTGCGAAGGGCTGCACCGAGCTGGATGCGGGTGTGCCGGCATCGGCAAGGGCGCGCATGGTGTCTTTTACCGTGGGCACATAGTCTTCGGGCAAATAACGGGAATCGGTACGCGGGTAAGTAATGGCTTTATGACGCTCGTACAGTGTTTGTGCCAACGATAGCGTGGTTTTTGCTGAAAAACCAAAGCGCGAGTTGGCTTCGCGTTGCAACGAGGTTAAGTCGAACAGAGCTGGCGATTGTTGTGTAGAGGGTTTGGATTCTTCACTAACAATGCCGGGTTGGCCCACGCAGGCGGCCACCACGGTTTTTGCGGCGTTTTCTGACCACAGACGAGAATCACGTTTTTCGTTATCGCTTTCGTCTTTCTTGAATTCAGGGTCGAACCAGCGGCCGTCGTATAAACCAGCTGCGGCCACAAAAGTGGCGTGTACTTCCCAGTAGTCACGCGATTGGAACTTGCGGATGGCTTCTTCCCGTGCGGACACGATGGCTAACGTAGGAGTTTGCACGCGCCCTACGGGAGTTTTGAAAAAACCACCGTCTTTACTATTAAAGGCCGTCATGGCGCGGGTGCCGTTAATGCCAACTAGCCAGTCGGCTTCAGCGCGGGCACGCGCAGCGGCTTCCAGCGGTTTCAGTTCTTCATCGTCGCGCAGGTTTGCAAAGGCTTCACGAATGGCGGCTTGGGTCATCGAGCGCAGCCACAAGCGTTTAATGGGTTTTTTTACCCCAGCGTATTGCACGATGTAGCGGAAAATTAGCTCACCCTCGCGCCCCGCATCACATGCGTTGATAATGGCGTCTACATCTTTACGTTTAAGTAGCTTCACCAGCAGTTTTAAGCGCTCGGTAGAGCGTTTATCGGTTGGGTTTAACTCGAACTGCGGGGGGATGACCGGAAGGTGTGCAAAACTCCATTTGCCGCGTTTGGGGTCATTGGGAGCAATGAGCGTTAACAAATGCCCGACGCTGGAGGCAAGAACGTAGTCGTCGCTCTCGAAGTAGTCGCCCTCACGGGTAAAGCCCCCTAAGGCACGGGAAATATCCAGCGCGACTGAGGGTTTTTCGGCAATGATCAGTGTTTTATTCATGTGTTTCCAATGACAGCAGTTCCGCAGCAATAGCGCGGATAATACGAGCAGGAGTGCGTATTATGCAAGTTCAAAGGGTTTAGGCCACTATTTCTGCCAGTAAGAGTAGTGGTTCTTCCGACCCAATTAGCTTAGCACTGTAGCAATTTTTAAGCCGCACGGCCTGTGAACGGCAGCCAGATCCAGGATTTGGTACTTTACGATAGCAGACTTGGCTTGAAAGTATAGCGGTGCACACACACTGTACACCGTTACACTGTGAACGCGTGTTTCACCTTCCATCTTTTACACCAACCTATTTTTATGGCGTCACAAACGGATATGCCGACCCTGTTTACTGCTCCGCTACGTTGGGCTCATTTTTTGCCGCGAGCGGCTCTGAGCTTAGGTTTGCTGTTGTGTTCAAGCGCATTAATTACGGCAATTGCAGCCAATTGGTCACACATCGATAAAATGTGGCGCATCAGCGGTACCCAAGCGCTGATTGTGGTCTTAGTGCTGGGCAGTTTGTGGTGGGGGCGGCGGCGTCCGGCTGCGTGGCGACATGCGCATTCGCCAGCGAATGCCTTGCTTGCTGCGGCGGGGGTGGCAGTGGGTGGCTTATTTGCCTTATTGGGGCAAACCTATCAAACCGGGGCGGACCCATGGCAATTGTTTGCTCTCTGGGCGTTGGTATTGGTGCCGTGGTTGTGGGCCAGTCGTTCTATGTTGCTGATACTGCTGTGGGTGGTATTGCTGAACCTAAGCCTTGCCTTGTGGGCAGGGGCCTCGGTTGATCTGTTTGGTTGGGCCAGCTTACGTAGTTACGGCTATTTGGTGGGGTTGAATGCGGTCTTATTGATGGCGGCTGAATGCGTGGGGCCCCGCGTACACGACACACATCGCTTGCTGGCACGACTAACCGCGTCGTTGCTAACCGCTGCGTTAATCATGGCTTTGTTTGAAGCGGTGGGTTTTGATAACTGTTTCCCCGTGGCTTTGTTATTGGTGATCGGCATTAGCGTAGGTTTGTGGTGGCGGTACCTGCACCTATCACATCATTTTGATTTATGGATGGGGTGTTTAAGTTATGCCTTAGCCGTGGCCGCTAGTATCAGTGTGCTGGGCCATCTAGAGCTTTTTTACGTCAGCGGTTTATTGCTGGTGATCGTGGTGTATGCCGTGGTTGCGTTTTTTGTGGTGCGCGACCTCAGCCGTCGCTGGAATCGGCACCAGCAAGGCCTGCAACAAGTGGCTGCTGTATCGGGTGAAGCGGCCGATCAATCGCCTACACCGCCGATCTCGTCAGATCGGGAGGACGCACAACCTTGGTTTTTACGACTGTTTCGTAGTGCCTTAGTGGTGGTGTTGGGTGTATTACTAAGCCTGTTCGTAGGTGCCTACTTGTGGACAGATGCACCCTATTATGCAGCGGTATTAATGGGGGTGGCTTTTGTTGTGGCTGTACTGATGTCACGCTTAGGCTCGCAGGCTTGGCATCAGGACATGGCGGCAGCGGTGTTGGTGTTAGGGCTGATATTTGGCGTGATCAGTCATGCCATGCAGATTAGCGAGCTTGGCACGATTAGTCTGCTGCTGTATTGCTTGATTGGCGTTGTGCTCTATGTGTTTTGTACCGCGTGGCCCATGCGTTTTTTAAGCAGTATATGGACGGTAGCGCACTACTTTTTTGCTTTAATTCATCATTATTCCTACGGTTTTGTGGAAACCGCACTGGACACGTGGCGGTTGCCCTTGGTGCTTGAGCTGGGTTTTTGCGTGTTTATTGTGCTGTCTTTAGGATTGGCAGCCTATGCCCATCGTAGCCGTCATTTATATCGCTTACTTTCGCCTGCGATGTGGGTGGTGCTGGTAAGTAGCTTAATTGCGGCTTATTCCTTAACACCGTTGTGGACGGTGGACGCTGAGTTGGGCTGGCAGTGGCACTGGCATGGAGTGCCCTTATTGTTGGTGGCGTTGCCCACATTAAGCTTGTACGTTGCGTTGAGGCGCTCTCAAGCCTTAGATCGTGTTGGCATCACAGCGCTTATCGCCTTGGCGGGTGCTTCGGTGGCGTGGGCGGGCTTTCCGTTATTGCTAGTGGCGGTAACGTGGGGAGTACAGGCTTATTTCTGGCGCCACAAGCTAATGCAGGTAGTGGTGTCATTGGCGATTTTAGGTGGCTTGGGCTTGTTTTATTACTCATTAAGTTTAAGCCTGAACCATAAAGCCCTGATGTTATTAATCGTTGGTCTCTTCTTATTGTGTGCCGGTGCATTGCTGTGGTGGCAAAGCAGAACACCGAAGGCCGCCGAGCCGACGCAGACGATGTTAAGCACCGTTGCTTATCGTCAATCGTTCATTGCCTTAGGTTTAATGTTGTGTTTGGGGCTGGCAAACTATAACGTGTGGAGTAAAGAACAGTTATTACGTACAGGGCAGCCTGTGGCGCTAGAGCTGGCACCGGTGGACCCTCGCTCTTTAATGCAGGGCGACTACATGACGTTGCGTTATCAGATCAGTAACGATCTCTTTAATTATTTGAATGACGCTACGCTTGAATCGCTACGCTCGCGTAATGTCTTATGGGTCTGGGTGGACGTGGGTAGTAACTACCCATCAGCTCAACTACGCGCTATTCAGGGGCTTAGAACGAATGAACCGGTGTTTTTAATCGATGGATCCAACCCAGTGCGGGCGGGCGCCTTGCCTACGGATGGTCAGTTAATTAAGTTGCGTTTAAAGCGCAGTGGGCAGGGCTGGACGCCGGGGACAAACGCATGGTTTTTCCCTGAGGGGCAAGCGGCTCGATACGAGCAAGCCAGATATGGGGAGTTTGTGGTGGGCGCTGATGGCACAGCCTTACTACGCGCCATGCTGGATAGCAACGGGCAAGTCATTTTGTTAGCGCATGAATGAACAAAGCCAGACGGAATGTCTGGCTTGTTAGAGGGCTTAAACGGCGTTACGCGTTTAGTGAAAGAGCCGTTCGCTGTCGTCGGTGACGAGCTCTTCGAAGATCAGGTGATCGATCTCGGCGTCGTGGCTCCATAACACCATGAGCGCAACAATTTTAATTTTGGCCAAGGGAACAGGGGATTCGTCGATGGCTTGCGCGCGTTCGATAATGACTTCCCGTAACGAGGGGGGTAAGGCCCCGGAGTTTTCCAGAAAGCCGATGAAACCCAGTGCTTCCTGACCAATTAGCTGCTGTTCCTGATCGGTAAACACGCGTAGGCTGGGAGCGCGCTGGGGCAGAATAGGTTGGTGTCGTGCTGAGGATTCATGTAGCCCGTGTAACCAGCTTAGGGCATCGTTGATCTCGTCGTCTTCAAAACCGACTGCGGCGAGTTTGTGAGCCAGAATATCCGCCTTAGGACAAGCCTGAGGGGTATAGTAGGTCTCGAATAAATAAACCAATATATCGAACATAAGAGTGGGTCGCCGTCCAAAAAAATGACGTAAAAGCTCGGATGAGCGGTAACCTCTGCACCAACTTTACGCTGAATTTGTTGTGGGGGCAAATAGCGGTTTTTACGCCTTTTCAATGGTTAAAAGCTCTGTGCCCTCAGCGACTTGGTCGCCTACCTCGTAAAACACCTTGCCAACACGTCCTTCTCGTGGTGATTGAATGGCGTGTTCCATTTTCATGGCTTCTAAAACCAGTAAAATTTGTCCACTTTTCACCACATCGCCAGCCGCTACGGCAATGGAGACAATTTTTCCGGGCATGGGAGCATTTAAATCCCCGTTGCCGCTAGGGGTGTCTTGATGCGACTGGGCAACGGGATTATGAAAATCCAAACGGTAGTGCTTAGCGTCCAAATTGAATTGATAGTGTTCACTGTCCACAAAGACCCGAACATTCAAGTGATGTTGGGCCAACTGTAGGTGGATGTGGTAACCATGCGGCAGTATGTCACTGTGCCATTGCAGTGGTCGGCCTTCGTAACGCCACCGCCCATCTTGTTGGCGTAACAACACCTCATGCGTATGTGAACCTGTTTTAAAGTGTAGGGCTTGGGTCCAGCGGCCATGTAAGCGCCACCCGTCGGTGCTGCTCCAAGGGTCGTCGTCAGTGTTGCTTGGCTCGGTGCTATGCCTAAAGCCAAGGGTGGCAAGGCGCGTAACGGCGGCGATGACTAGCGCTTCGGGGCTGAGTTTGGGGGGATCAGGAAAAAGCTGCGTGTAGCGCCGGTCGATAAAGCCTGTGTCGATGTCGGCCTTGGCAAACGCGTCGTCGTTACTTAGGCGTTGTAGGAACAGCAGGTTGCTATGCAGGCCGCTAAGATAACTTTGCTCTAGGGTGTTTTGTAGGGCGCTCAGGGCACGTGATCGGTCGGCTCCGTGCACGATTAGCTTAGCAATCATCGGGTCGTAATGGGGGCTGATGATGTCACCTTCACGTACAGCACTGTCAATGCGTAAGGGGGCGGGGCTAAAAGCACGGTGTGGCGGGAAGTAGAGTTGGTGTAATTGGCCGCTTGAGGGTAAAAACTGTTGCTCGGGCTGTTCTGCATAAATGCGGGCTTCAAAGGCATGGCCTTGTTGAGTAATTTGCGCTTGCGTTAGGGGTAGGGGCTCGCCAGCGGCGACGCGTAACTGCCATTCCACCAAATCCAAACCCGTAATTTGTTCGGTGACGGCGTGCTCAACTTGCAGCCGGGTATTCATTTCCATAAAAAAGAACGCGCCGCTGCTTGTGTCGTAAAGAAACTCGATGGTGCCAGCCCCAACGTAATTCAC
>Ga0079224_100017022_pt1 | contig 10234 bp, 8 predicted proteins | sample Stecom2015_FD_80414 | JGI IMG/M metagenome (GOLD analysis project Ga0079224, IMG submission 80414) | Agricultural soil microbial communities from Utah to study Nitrogen management - Steer compost 2015 | ecosystem: Environmental > Terrestrial > Soil > Agricultural land | place: USA: Utah... | reverse complement strand
GTTATTCCTTCGTCAAATTCTGTGTTAATTCGTCAGTTATCGAAATTAGGCTTAATATTTGATGAAATAGAGTTTATTGATTTGTCAAATCAAATTTTGGCTAATGTTTTTCCGCAGATAAAATCTTACGGATCCACGTTCTCCAATTGGGCAATTCAGTTGTTAGAAAGAGTGTTGGGGGTATATGAAATTGCTTTAACGGGCCCGGAATATGTAAATATGCGGAAAGAGTTAGATCTTCATTACCTTCCTAATAAAATATTGATGGGTGGCAGTACAGGTACTTTGCCTTTATTAAATAATCGCATTGGGGATAAATCCGCGGCTTACGTTTGTCAAAACAAGACATGCAGTTTGCCTGTTAACACTATAAACGACTTATTAAAGTTAATTTTTAAACCGGAGTAAAATAGGAAACTCCAAAATTTCAAATAGATGACTATTGAACCAAACAGCGTAGTAGCGCTAACGTACAAATTGCACACTGTAATAAACGGCGAAAAAGAATTCGTAGAAGAAGCTGGTAAAGAGAACCCTTTGGTTTTTTTAGCAGGAGTGGGCATGATGCTTCCAAAATTCGAAGAAAATTTAAAAGGATTAAAGAAAGGTGATACCATTGATTTCGAACTGAATGCAGTTGATGCTTATGGAGAAAAAGATGAGCAGGCTGTTGCTCAGCTTCCAGCTGACATGTTTAAAGAGTCTGGCATTCCACCTGTAGGTGAAATTATTCCTCTACAAGATAATCAAGGAAATCAGTTCCGCGCCCAAGTTATGGAAGTGAGTCCAGAAGCTGTTGTTGTGGACTTAAATCATCCTATGGCAGGTCAAAATCTTCATTTCGATATTGAAATATTAGAAGTTCGTGAAGCAACTGCTGACGAGATCGCTCATGGGCATGCTCATGGAGTTGATGGCCAAGCTGGACACTAAATAAAAGTTTATTATAAAAAGAAAGCCGTCTCACATTTATGTGGACGGCTTTTTCTATAATACTAGATCCTGGATTTTTATTGTTATTAAGATTTTAATCTTTAAATAGAAGGGGTGCTAAGTTGTATAACGCACGACGCCAAGTTTGGAACTCATGAGCCGTGCCTTCCGAAACGTGTGATACTGCATTAAGTCCAGCTTCCTTTAGAGCTAATGTAGCGCTCTTTATCGCTTCCGGTCTTTCTTTACTACCACTACTTAAAAAGATCAATTTTACTTTAGATTTATCTATTATGTCGTCAGGTGCATATGTACCGCCGCTAAAGATTGCATAATGAGAGAATACTTCAGGTTTGTTTAGGGTAACCATACGTGTCTCCATTCCTCCCATTGATAAGCCTGCCATTCCACGATTGGCTTGGTTGGCGAGTGTTCTAAAATTAGCGTCAATATGAGGGATTAACTCATCTACTAATACCGTTTGAAAGCGAGTGACATCAAATTCTCTTATAGCGCCGTACTTCACTTCATTCGTCATACCGTAGGTCATCACGATAATAAAAGGGTTAGCCTGTCCTTCAGCAATTAAATTATCCATAATTAAATTAGCATGTCCTTGTCTACTCCAAGCCGTTTCATCTTCGCCCCAACCATGTTGAAGATATAGAACGGGATAACGCTGAGATGGATTTGTATGATAATTGGGTGGGGTATAGACAAAAGCTCTACGTGTGGTTCTCGTACTAGGAGAAGGAAAGAGAACTTCTTGAACATGACCATGAGGTACATTTTTCAACGCATAAAAGTCTTGATCTCTAGCTGGAACTTCAATTCCGCTTGCGATGCGCTCCATGCCATAATATGTTTTGCTTGAAGGATCTGTTACTTCTACACCGTCAATTCCTAATAGATAGTAGTGAAAGCCTTCGTCTAAAGGATCTGTAGTTACAATCCAAAAACCTTCGGCATTTTTGACCATATCGTATTTTTTGCCCACATTAACATGTAACTTTTGAGCGTCTGGTGCCTTAATTTTAAAAACAGCTCTATTATCTGGTAATACTTGCGGATATTGGGAATCGTTAATATTTGTCTTAGCCGGTGTTCCTAGAATAGAATACCTTGTAAGTGTTGAATTATCAATGTCTTTAAATAAAAATTGGGAGAACATGTACAATCCATTTTTCCACACCTTAAAATCATGGTGACCTGGTTCTAAATAATAAACGTGGGGTACATTATTTTCGAACAAATAATCATGAGTACGCTTGCTGACGGAAAGTAAATTATCCTGATCCCCGCAAGAGATCCAAAGTAATTTCAGTTCGTTTTTAGCGTCTTCTGGATTAGGCACTAATTCTTGAGGTGATTTTGTATTTGGTGCTGAAGAGAATCCACCTACGTATGCAAACTTGTCTAAGTTGCCCAAACCAAAATTTAAAGACTGTCCTCCGCCCATTGACAAGCCGGCTATTGCACGGTTCTCTCTATCTTTGAGAGTGGGATAGTTTTTTTCTATAAACGGAATTAAATCGTTCAATAAATCTTTTTCAAAAGTTGCGAAAGCTTGGACTTTATCTGGCGCCATGATATTGCCAGAGGCTGAGTCATCTTTCATAGCTCTTCCATTTGGCATTACGACGATCATAGGTTCAATTTTTCCCTCGGCGTACAAATTGTCTAAGATAATTTGAGGATTTCCTCCATTTAGCCACTCATTCTCATCACCGCCAATTCCGTGTAATAAGTAGAGAACTGGATATTTTTGTTTTTTATTAAATCCTGGGGGAGTATATACATTTGCCTTACGCTTTGTCCCAACCGTTTTTGAGTCGTAAGTAATTGTCTCAACCTTACCCTTTTTAATATCAGGGTTTAATTGGTCGAAACCTTTAGGTCCTTTCTTTAGAATACTTTGACTGTAGGAGAGAGGACAACAATAAAGAATAATTGCACATGTTAATAGAATAAATTTTGTGAGTACTACCTTTTTCATAAATGGTTTTATTTGGTTATTAGCAATATACTAACTAGTAAATATATAATATTTTTTAAATAAATATCGTTTTATATACAGGTAATTATTAGATTTATATCTTTTGCGTTATCAAATTCAGATTTTAGACATCAATTAAAATGTTAATTTGATCTCATTTACTTTTAAGATAAATTATTCTACCTTTATTACATGAATCATTTTTTAGTAAAGTCAGAACCTCACGCGTACAGCTGGGAACAGTTTTTAATAGACAAGAGAACATTTTGGGATGGCGTTCGAAATTATCAGGCTCGTAATAATCTAAAAGAGATGAAGGAGGGAGACTTAGTTCTATTCTACCATAGCAATGTAGGGAAAGAAGTAGTAGGGGTTGCAAAAGTTGTAAAAGAGTTTTATCAAGACCCTACAATCGATGACGACCGTTGGGTGGCTGTCGATTTAGTCCCAGTCGAAACCCTTGAAAAACCTGTTACGTTAGCTCAAATAAAAGCAGATGAGTATCTAAAAGATATCTCTTTGGTTCGACAGGGCCGTCTATCTGTTATGCCACTAAAAGCAGAAGAATTTGATAGGATATTGGAGATGAGCTCTAATTAATAATCATTTCTTAGGAGAGCTTCTTTACAGGAATCTTTTATTCTTGATTGAAGAAGCTCTTTTGCTATGATAATTTTCGTTTGTTTTGAGTAATTAAAACCCAAGCAAAGAAGGCTCCTATTATTGCCATTCCAGCTCCCACTAACTGCGGGGACGAATAAGAAAAACCGGCAGCAAGAGGCAATCCGCCAAAAAAAGCTCCCAATGCATTTCCAATATTGAAACTCGCTTGACTGACAGAGGCAGCTAGCATCTCAGAACCTTTGGCAGTATTTATCATTAGCATTTGGATAGGTGAACCTAAAGAGAACGCTACTGCACCAGTAATGAAGGTCATTATCAGTGAAAGAATGGGGTTGGAGGAGACAAAAAATACAATGATTAAAGAGACGGTCATGCAAGTAAGCAAGTATAAGGCTGCCTTTGCAGGAGAAACTCGATCCGCTAATTTGCCGCCTATAAAATTACCCAACATCATTCCAAAACCAGCTAATATTAAAACATAAGTGATTGAATTTGGAGAGAAACCTGAAATTTCTGTCATTAAGGGGGCAATGTAGCTGTACCAGGCAAATAAACCGCCAGTCCCTATAGAGATCAACAAAATTATTAACCATGCTTGCTGTGTTTTGAAAAAGCTTAGCTCCTTAATCAAATTTCGGTTTTTGTCTGCAGGCAGACTGGGCAACCAATTTCTTAAACTGAAAACGGTTATGATTCCTACTAAGACAACAATTACAAACGTATATCGCCAAGAATAATGGTGACCAATGTAGGTTCCTAATGGAACCCCTACAATATTAGCAACCGTTAATCCTCCAAACATGATGGATATGGCTTGAGCTTCTTTTCCTTTTTCTACAATTCGACTTGCGACAACAGATCCAACGCCAAAGAAGGCGCCATGTGGCAACCCAGCGAGCAATCGTGCTACAAATAAAGTCGTATAATTAGGAGCAAAAGCGGAAAGTGCATTAAATACAGTAAATAATATCATTAGAAATACTAATAGTTTCTTTGGTGGATATTTTCCCGCGATTGCAATGAGTAAAGGAGCGCCTATAACCACACCCAGTGCATAAGCCGAAATTAAATGACCGGCTTTTGGGATGCTGATGGATAGATCTAGAGCTAAATCGGGCAAAATACCCATCATAACAAATTCGGTAATTCCGATACCTAAACCTCCAAGACCTAATGAATATAAACTTTTCTTTCCCATTATTATATAGTGTACTTATTACACGAAGGAGCAAAGGTAACAATTTAATATTACAAAATAAAAGTGCAAGTATAATGTCTTTTTTAATTAAAAGCTTATTTTTGTTCTCAGAAATATAAATATTAAAGCCATCAACTATGGAATGGATATCAAATCCGGAAATCTGGATCTCTCTAATCTCCCTAACAGTACTGGAAATAGTATTGGGAATTGATAATATAGTGTTTATCTCTATAATGGCTGCTAAATTACCGGCCGATCAACAAAAGAAAGCCCGTCAGATTGGCTTAGCTTTAGCTATGATTACTAGGGTATTGCTACTTCTTTCACTTACATGGATTATGACTTTAACTACACCGCTGTTTAATATTGCGGATTGGTTTAATATTGACGATCCGGATTGGATTGCTAAGTTGGGAATATCGGGTCGCGATTTGATTTTAATCATAGGAGGTTTGTTTCTTATTTATAAAAGTACAATTGAGATACATGATAAGCTTGATAGTGAAGAACATGACGTTGTTAATAATAAAATAATATCGTTCTCAGGAGTGATAATACAGATTTTATTACTTGATGTAGTGTTCTCTTTAGACTCTGTTATTACTGCGGTGGGAATGGCTAATCACATTGAAGTGATGATTGCAGCTGTGATCATTTCCATTGTTATAATGATGATTTCAGCAGAAAGCATTAGTAATTTTGTTAACAAGCACCCTACGGTGAAGATGCTTGCTTTATCTTTCTTGCTTCTAATTGGTGTTTCATTACTTGCAGAAGGATTTAAACAACATATTCCTAAAGGCTATATTTACTTCGCTATGGCTTTTTCAGTATTGGTCGAGTCTTTAAATTTATGGGCAAAAGCTAAAACCAAACCTATACGCTTGCACAATGAGCCAGAAATGCCTAAAAAAGAGGAAAACTAAATTTTGGTTTTAACTATAGGCATTGAGTAGTATAATTTAGTTACCCAAAGCTTTCATTAGTTTTGGGTAACCGGTTTTACTTACACTAACACGAATTTCATTTTTTAATATAGCTCGATGACTATCTTTTTCATAAGGCTCTAATCGCTGTATCTGGTCAATTTGAATAATAAATGATCGATGAACACGAACAAAACTAGTAGGATCCAGATTCTTCTCAAAATACATCAGTGTTTTATTACTTAAATAACTTCCTTCATCCGTATGAATGTTTACATAGTCATCATCAGCGGCTAGGTAAATTATTTTATTCGTAGGGATGACTTTTAGTGATGATCCTCGTTTTATTAAGACTCTTTCAATAAAGCCGTTTGGGTAATCTATGTCCTCTATAAGTTTTTGAGTATTGTTTTTCTGAGATATTGGATTGGATAAGTACTTATCCATCGCTTTCTGAAAACGGCTTTTACTAATTGGTTTTAATAAATAATCGATTGCATGTTGCTCAAAAGCCTTTAGAGCATATTCTTCAAATGCTGTTGTAAAAATAACTGCTGGCGGATTTTCTAAAACTTCCAATAATTCAAAGCCGGATATTTTGGGCATTTGTATATCTAAAAATATAAGATCCGGTCGGTGTTCATTGATCGCTTTAATCGCCTCAAATCCATCATTGCATTCCTGAACGATTTCAATCTGATTATACTCTTTTAAATAATCAATTATTATACTCCTTGCAAGAGGTTCGTCGTCAATTAGTATCGCTTTAATCATTGTATTGTGGTATTTTAAGTTGGGTAATAAAGGTTTTATTATCACCCTTTGTTTTTAATAAATCAGTTCTTCCATAAAGTAAAAACAATCGCCTTTCTACACTTCTCAATCCAAAACCACTACTTTTTCTGGGGACTGTATTTTCCGGGTCGTACGGGTTTTTTATAATAATATCTAGTGATGACGATGTGATGTTGGCGCCTATAGAAATTATCACCTTCTCTGTGGTATCGTATAGCCCGTATTTAATTGCATTTTCTAATATAGGCTGCACGATCATTGCCGGCAGTTTTTTCAGCATCGCCTCAGGCGTTATTTTTATCTGTAATTCTAATCGATGACCAAACCTGACTTTCTCTATCTCCAAATACAGCTGTAAATGTTCAATTTCTTCTTCTAAAGGAATTAATTGTTGATCGTCCTTCCTTAGGGTGCCGCGCAGGAAGTCTGAAAGTTGAAAAATCATCTCTTTTGCACGTTCAGGTTGATTGTTAATCAGAGCTACAATTGAATTTAGACTATTAAACAAGAAATGTGGTTGTAGTTGTTGACGTAAATTATATAACTCAGCTTCTTTTGCTAGTTTTTCTGCGTCAGTTTTTCTTTTTTCCTGTTCGCTTTGATTTTTCTGACTGTTCCATAAAATATTGATAATGGCAGTGTATCCAATTAAGAGAAAGCCTACTAAAAAGCGAAGCGGAATAGAGTTACGAACAAATTCAAGGTAGATATCATCGTCAAGTAGCCAATCTATTGAAAGATTGGAAAGATAGGTGCTCATACCTGCTAAACACAGTACCCAAACCAGAATATAGGAATACCTTTCTTTTCCTGGTTGATAGAAATGCAATGCATTTGCTATTATAAAGCAAGAAAGCGAAAACAAAAATCCAGACACAAGACTGTCCGTAAATCCCTGAGGAAAAGGATAGTTATACCAGAAAAGTAGAAACACCTGGATGCCACTCCAAGCAAGAAAAATTACGCCAGATATCCATAAAATGAATTGGTATTTTGCGGTTATAGCGTGATAGATTTTTTTCATTTTTAGAGGTTGACTATTAGATGCTTTTAATAGTTATTCCTCCAAATAGAGATGTCCCTCTAATATAAAGCACTTTACTAGAGTCGGGAATTGAATTCGTGAATCGTTTATCTTCAATGCCTCCAAAAATGGCTGCCATCTCGGGTTGAATTACCCAATGTGCTGGAGCAATAATAGTACTTCCTCCAAAAAGCTGAACAACGTCTAGAATTGCAGGCTCTTTAATGTCTGCATGCATCAGGTTCACTTCAGTGCCAGCGAAAATATTTACAATATTGCCCCCTCTGAAATTTTTGGAAACTACATTAAGTTTATTGGAACTAAAGACCGATGTGGACTCTACATAATCATCTCGCGTATAATTTGTATACTCCGTTTTTGCCTGATCTTGACCGCTAAAATTTTCTTGATGTTGCTTAGTGCTTTCGCCTTTCTCTTCATATAGCCCAGATTGCTCATCTAAGGAAACGTCCTGTATGTCAAATTCATCTTTTACTCTTTTATCCCAGATAGGTTCAGTTGGAGGTATTGACTCTGAACGAAATCTATTTTTTCTTGATCTGCCGCTGATTAAAGCAAAACCTATTGCTATTAAAATAACCGGCCAAAAAAGCACAGTGAAATTGATGTGAAATACTTTTAATACTAAAAAAAATATTCCAATCGTTATTAATATATACGATGCTGGATTTTCATAACGAGAGTTATTTCCGATAATTAGTCCAACGGCTATTAAAATAACAGGCCAACTAAATAATCTACTGAAGAAATGTAAACCTGGTATGATATTATCAATCAGCAGTAATATACCGAAAAGAATAATGAGCAAACCTACGAGTGAGCTATTATTGGGTTTATTATATTGATTTTGTTTGTTCATGGTTTAAGGTTTTATATTCAAAGATAAGGTTAAGTACTCTTTTGACAAGAAGTATTAGGTGAATTAAGACTATTTTTCGGCGAGTTGTCGAGTTTCGTCGGTAAAAAAACTCTTTAATTAAAGTGGAATACTTTTTGACTATTTTTGTAATCTTAAGATACTTTACTATGAAGCAATATTTCCTTGTTTTTCTTTCTACATTTTTATTTTATCCTACATTTGCTAATGCGCAAACCTACTCTGAAGTTTGGTTTGAAAATAGCACCTTACCTGTTCGATATAGTAACAGTCAGGTAAGTTATTCAGGAAATAGTTGGATAAAGAACATAAAACGTCAGCTACCGGTTTCAGACTCGATATTTTTCACTCCAAAAAACGCCCTTGAATTAAACTATATTTCTAGCAAAGGAGGAGAGTGGGAGGCAAATATTCTTTACCCCCGCGCATCCGCGTTTCAATTAGATCAGGATTATACTCTTAATTTCAAGCTTTATATTCAATCTGAAACTTCTCTCGGGGAGCTTCCTGCTATTGAGATAATCAGTTATCCGGCTCATCCTGACTCTACATTGTTCAGTTCATCTAAAATATTCTTGGATAAATTCATCAAAAAAGCTGAACTTAATAAATGGATCTCTGTAGAAATTCCATTGAAAAAAGTGAATTTAGATAATTTGGAAGAAGGTATCGAGACGATTCGTTTCTCTCAAAACTCTTTTGACGACAAAGAACATTCTCTTTTCATTGATCAAATAGAATTTCTGCCTAGCTCGTTTTCGCAGTCTCAGTTAACAAGCGCTGCAGTATTATCATCCGCAATGGGATATGAAAGACATATTGATTTAACTTGGAAGCTTCCATTAACCCCAAGTATTCGATATATAAAGTTTTATCGATCCATTGATAATAAAACTTTTGAGCCAGTAGCAATCCGTCCCATTTTCGCTAAGAAATATTCAGATATTATTCCATTGACTGATACTACGTATTACTATAAAATTTCTTGGATGGATTATTACTATCGTGAATCACCATTAAGTAATGTTTTAAAAGTAAAAAGCAGTAAAATGGATGATAGTGCTCTAGTGGCCATGCTTCAAAAAGCGAACGTAAGTTATTTCATTGATGGCGAGGAGTTTAATAGTGGAATGCAGGTGAAGAATATTCACAATCAAAATTCAGTAGTTTCTGTAAAGAACACTGGTGTAGGGATATTGACACTTATTGCAAGTATAAAAGATGATTTTCAATTAAGAGAAAAGGTTTTAGCGAGATTAGAAAAGATAGTTACCTTTTTGGAAAAGGCGGATAGCAATTATGGGGTTTTTCCTGAATTATTAGATGGGCGGACAGGTAAAGTCGTGTATAGAGACACTAGTAATATTGACAGTGTAAACTTAGTTGTTGATTTGGAATCAACAGGTATGTTAATACAAGCGTTATTAGTCTCGAAACAATATTTTAATCAAAACAATGACGCAGAGACGGAATTAAGAAATAATATATCTACGCTTTGGAAGTCTGTAAAATGGAATCAATTTCTTAACTCAAAGAATTACTTGTCTAATAAACCATCTTCTGAGGAAGGAATCAATGAAGGAATTCCACTTTCGGGTTTAAGCAAAATGTATTTGTACATTTTGGCATTAGCTTCCCCAGAGAACAATATTGAGATAGATTCTTATCGAAACGCGTTATCGAAACCCTTGAAGGCTCGTGAACGAAAAATAAGTCACCAAGACAGCTTACTTCTTGAAGAAAACCCTGAAGAGTTAACCTCCATAATGCATTATAAAGGGAATGAATATTATGAAGTCCCTTTTATAAATGGACAGGTTTATTACGGTATTCCATT
>Ga0079224_100017021_pt1 | contig 10234 bp, 9 predicted proteins | sample Stecom2015_FD_80414 | JGI IMG/M metagenome (GOLD analysis project Ga0079224, IMG submission 80414) | Agricultural soil microbial communities from Utah to study Nitrogen management - Steer compost 2015 | ecosystem: Environmental > Terrestrial > Soil > Agricultural land | place: USA: Utah... | reverse complement strand
TATACTTGGCTGAACACGCGGATACGAAAACAACACATTATCGGAAGGATCCTCATCCATGGTTCCGTTGACGGCCGTCACCTCTACTTTAAATTCATTTTCTATGGAAGACGGCAGGGAAATCTCGTTGAAAGTCAGCTCCAGTTCCGCTCCTGGCGCCATATTGACGGTGAAGTTTCTGCTTTGCACCACCTGTCCATTTAAAGATATGGCAATGGCCGCAGAAGTAACAACGTTGCTCCCGGCATTAAGGACAGTAATTGCTGGAACAACATCCACCTCACAGGAAAAATCTTGCGGATTGTTGATTTCAAGAATTGAAAGATTATTAGGTAAAAGTACCGGTTCTTGCGTGGCACGCCCGTTGACCAAGGAAGCCCGGCGCGGGCTGAAATTCAGCACTACGTCCATCCTCTCTACCTGCCCAAAGGTGAACAGATTCATGCATCGGTCCGGCGTGTAGTCCATAAAATTCTCTATCATGTCCCTGGAATCGCAGGTATATCTTGGACTCGCAGGGCAGCTGTTGTTGGACATGGCCTGATTGGGGGTGTCCTCGACAAAGTCATCGACCTCGCAGCCAGCATCGCCCCAGATGTGTCGGAGTCCAAAATAATGGCCGATCTCATGTGTAGCGGTTCTGCCAGCTGAACTGCTAGAGGCATTGCCGCCAGTGCCAAACATACGGTAGTCAATCGTCACGCCGTCAGTTTCTCGGGTGTTAGGCGGAAAATCTAATCCGGGCAGCTCTGAGATAGGAAATGAAGCATAACCAAGATAGGGCGCCTGCAGAGGCACCACCCAGATATTCATATATTCTTCGGGTGGCCACAGGGCCAACTGCCCGATCAAAGCATCGTCATCAGGAGTATAAACACTTTTTGAACCTACCACCCTGTTGACACCGTTCGAGGGCAAGCCATTAGGGTCTTGTTTGGCCAATACAAATTCAATATTGGCCGCAGCGGCTAGGGCGACAAATTCGTCTGAAGTATTAATGGCGTCCGGGTTCTGGCGGGAGTAATCCTGGTTAAGAATATCTATTTGGGCCTGTATCTGGGACAAGGGAATATTAGCGCCCTCCCCTATGGCTGTTCCGTTGTGGATCACATGCACGACAACAGGAATCTGCCTTTTCCCATCGGCCTGCGTCCGAAACCTATAAGGGCTTCTTTGCATCTCCCTTTTTCTTTCCTGTAGCCACACTTCGAAATATTCGCGGCTACCGTAGATGCCAAGTTGGTCGACCTGTTTCTGCTCAATATACGTAGCAGCACATTTTTCGAGAAATTGCACATCACCTGGCACGGCATTAATTTGTTGGGCAGAGGACGTCGTGACCCAAAAAACAAAGAAAAAGGATAAGACGAATCTTATCCTAGTGTTTAAAAGTATGCTCTCCATATATGAATGTCCAATTAGGTCGCTCATGCGATTTCCACATTGATCGCAACGACTTTTTTAATCTCAGGAATAACTTTTTTAATAGCTTCCTCCACCCCCGCCTTTAAAGTCATTGTAGACATGGGACAGGAACCACAATTGCCAAGCAACTCCAGTTTCAGCACCATATCATCCGTGAGATCGATAACTCTTACATTCCCGCCATCAGCCTCCAAGTATGGACGGATATTGTCCAATGCCTCCTCTATCTGTATTTTATAATTTTCTAACATCACCTGTATTATGCTTTAATCTGAACCACCGTTGTCTTTTCTTTTTCTGCATTTCTGATTGCCACCTGTCTGGCCAAGTTTTCTGCCAAGCTGGCAAAAGCCCGGGCGGTAACATCCTCTGTCAAAACTGCGGGATAGCCTGTATCCCCACTTTCCCTAATACTTTGAACAATGGGTATTTCTCCCAAAAAGGGCACTTCAAATCTCTCTGCTAGCTTCCTTCCGCCCTCTTTTCCAAATAGATAATACTTGTTATCAGGCAGTTCGTCCGGCGTAAAATAAGCCATATTTTCTACAACGCCTAAGATGGGAACATTTATTTGCGGTTGCTTGAACATCGACAATCCTCTGGCAGCATCGGTCAATGCTACCTTTTGCGGAGTGGTCACAATCAGAGCCCCTGTCACCGGCACCGTCTGCACCATGGTCAAATGGATATCGGAAGTGCCCGGAGGAAGGTCAAGCAATAAATAATCCAAATCGCCCCAGTCCACATCAGATATAAACTGACGCAAAGCGGAACTGGCCATTGGTCCTCTCCAAACTACCGCACTGTCAGCCGGTGTTAGAAAACCGATGGACATCAATTTGACACCGTATTGCTCAATGGGCAGAATAATATTTTTTCCATCCTCCTGCTTGACCGCCGGCTGTTCACCTTCCACATTAAACATGGTTGGTACAGAAGGACCAGAAATATCCGCATCGATCAACCCTACCTTCGCGCCTGTTTTGGCCAAAGCCACCGCCAGATTGGCGGCGGTGGTGGATTTGCCCACCCCTCCTTTACCGGAAGCAATAGCGATGATGTTCTTCACCCCGGGCAAGAGTTGCGCACCCGATCTAATGGTGGAAACATTGGAGGTCATAAAAATATCCAGTTCGACCCCCTCTCCGAATTCCTTTTCCAAAGCCCCCACACAATTGCTCTTGATCAACTCCTTCAGCGGACAGGCGGGAGTCGTAAGGACTACTTTAAAACTTATTTTATCTCCCTCAATGACTACATCCTGAATCATATTCAAGGTCACCAGATCCCTCTTTAAATCGGGGTCTTCAACCGTTGAAAGTGCTTTCAGTACCCTTTCTTTACTTAAATTCATTCTTTCTGCTTTATGGGCTACCCGTAATTCTACAAAAATACAAAAATGATCGGAGAGCCCTACCTTATCTATACAATCTTGGCTTTATTTTAGTTGCAGATCACCGTAAAAAACGAAGGATCTTGGATGGCAAGCCGATCTGTGTCGGCAAACCTATGTTTAAAACAAAACTTATTAAACCATGGAGGAAAAGAAAGAACTGAGTTTAAAACTACCTGAGGATTTGTTGATTCCAAAGGGGGATGCGATGTTGATCAAACTGAAAGAGCATGTAAAACATGGCGGTACCGTCAGGGTACAGATCAAAGATAAGGAAGACCAAATCGTGAAGACAGAAGACGAACTGTTTGAGATCACTGCTCCCTTTGTCAACCAATAGCGCATTTCATCAACAGCCTTGATAGGTACCGAATAGCATCGCGACCGGGTGTCTGCCCCAAAACGATGATTTCTGTGGAAATACTTTTACCTTTGGGTATCTATCTTTGAACATGGGCATAAGCAGAATCACTACAGAGAAAGTCAGGGAGCGGGCGGACATAGAGGACGTGGTGAGCGACTATGTACCTTTAAAAAAGCGGGGACAAAACCTATGGGCCTGCTGCCCTTTTCATAACGAAAAATCTCCTTCCTTTTCAGTCACTCCCATTAAGCAATTCTACAAATGCTTTGGCTGTGGCAAAGCCGGTGACGCCATACAATTTATCATGGACATTGAAGGAATCGGCTTCAATGAGGCTGTCCGGCAGTTGGCAAACAAATACGGGATTGAGGTGGAGGAAGACACAGCTCCCACCCCTGAATTGGTCCAAGCCTACAATGAACGCGAAAGCCTTTATATCGCTTTGGGTTTTGCCAGAGATTTTTTTGTAAAAAACCTCAATACAGCAGAGGGGAAAGCTATCGGGCAAAGCTATTTTAAGGAACGAGGTTTCACTCCCAAGATCATTGAAAAATTTGATCTCGGCTACGCCCTAGATGGTTGGGACCACCTTTTAAAAGAAGCTAAGTCGGCAGGCTTTCAAGAAGACGTTTTATTAAAGGCGGGTCTAATCTTAGAGAAAGAAGGAGACAGTACCAGGGTATATGACCGTTTCAGAAACAGAGTCGTTTTCACCATCCACAACCTCGGCGGCAAGCCGATTGGATTTGGCGCCCGGATACTCAAGCAGGACAAAAAGCAGCCCAAGTACATCAACTCGCCTGAAACGGAGGTATACCACAAGAGCGACATCCTCTACGGCATTTTCCAAGCCAAGCAGGCGATGCGTCAACAGGACAATTGCTATCTGGTGGAAGGGTACACGGATGTAATATCACTGCATCTATCGGGGATAGAAAATGTGGTAGCTTCCTCGGGTACCTCCCTAACGGAAAACCAGATCAAGTTGATCAAGCGTTTTACGGATAATGTAACTGTTCTTTATGATGGCGATGCGGCAGGGATCAAGGCATCCCTTCGCGGGATTGACATGCTGCTAGAGGGTGGGCTGAATGTAAGGGCGGTGGTTTTTCCCGAAGGGGAAGATCCGGACAGTTATTCCAGAAGAGTCGGATCACAGCATTTCAGGGATTATTTAAGCGAGAATTCCAAGGATTTTATTGCATTCAAAATTGCCCTCTACGCCAAAGAAGCCGAAAACGATCCTATAAAAAGGGCTGAGGTGATCAGGCAGGTGGTACAAAGCATCGCTAAGATTCCCGACGCGCTGATCCGAGCAGCCTTTACCAAGGAATCATCGAAGCTCCTCCAGATCGAGGAGAACATCCTCCATACTGAACTCAACAAAGTCCTATTAAAAAAGAAGAAGGAACAACCTTCTGTGGAGGCAGAACCACAGGCACCGCTGGAAAGCTTTCTTCCTGTCGAGAAAAAGGAGGCGTTCTCCACGGCAAAGATTCTCGCTTTGTCGGAGCGGGAAACCCTTAGGTTATTAATCAATTACGGTTTCGAAAAGATTTCGGAAGACCTGCATGTCTGTGACTACCTGCTTCAGGAAGTGCAGGATCTTCAATTTGTAACCCCCGTGTACCAAGGAATCTTAACAGCATACAAAAAAGCACTACAACAAGGCATCCTTCCTGATACCGGTTACTTCTTGGGAAGTGATGATGCTGATATAAAGCGGGAAGTTATTGGCTTAGTAACACAGGAACATGAAATCTCGCCGAACTGGGAAATGAAGCACCAGATTTATACCAACAAAGAGGAAGACAACCTGTCTAAAACCGTGTTTGAAACCGTTTTGCGGCTCAAAAGAAAGGTGGTCAAAAAGCTATTAGATGAAGCTTTGTTCAAGATGAAAAGCGCCAGCGAGGACGAGATTCAGGCACTTCAGGAGGTTTATATGGAATTAAAATACTACCAAGTTGATATCGACCGACAGCTGGGAACTGTAATCTCCTACTAAGAAAACTAAAAGGGTGAGGTTTCGGTTTTAGTGGATAAAGAATGTAATTTCGCATTCCATTTTGATCATTCTAATTAAAATATGGCTGAAGAAATTAAACTCGACCGCATAGAAGATGCAATTGAAGCAATAAGGAACGGGGAGACCATCATTGTGGTAGATGACGAGGACAGAGAAAATGAGGGAGATTTCGTGTGTGCAGCCGAAAAGGTAACACCGGAAATCATCAACTTTATGGCGACCCATGGTAGGGGTTTAATTTGTGCTCCCCTGATTGAAGACCGTTGTGATGAACTTGGACTTGAGCTGATGGTAGGGAGAAATACAGCTGCCTATGAGACGCCCTTTACCGTATCGGTGGATTTGATAGGACATGGCTGTACCACGGGTATTTCAGCAAGTGATCGATCAAAAACCATTCAGGCATTGATTGACCCCAACATCCACCCTGAGGAACTCGGCAAGCCCGGACATATTTTCCCGTTAAAAGCCAAGCGTGGCGGTGTGCTCCGTCGTGCGGGGCATACGGAAGCAGCCATGGACCTGGCCAGATTGGCGGGGCTATATCCCGCAGGTGTATTGGTTGAGATCATGAATGAAGATGGCACCATGGCTAGGCTTCCCGACCTGGTGGAAGTAGCCAAACGTTTTGACTTGAAACTGATCTCCATCAAGGACCTCATTGCCTATCGTTTAAAACATGAGTCCTTGATCAAGCGGGAAATTGGGGTGGAGATGCCTACTGAGTGGGGCAACTTTGAAATGATTGCTTTCCGCCAAACCAACACCAATGATCTTCACCTTGCGCTGATCAAAGGCGAATGGAAGGAAGATGAACCCGTGTTGGTAAGGGTTCATTCGTCCTGTATGACTGGAGACATCTTCGGTTCCTGTAGATGTGACTGCGGGCCACAACTTCACAAAGCCATGGAAATGGTTGAAAAGGAAGGGAGAGGCGTGATTATATACATGAATCAAGAAGGCCGCGGCATCGGCTTGTTAAACAAATTAAAGGCCTATAAGCTTCAGGAACAAGGGATGGACACCGTCCAAGCTAACCTTGCACTCGGATTCCCTATGGACAAACGGGATTATGGTGTAGGTGCGCAAATCCTTAGGGACCTAGGCATTTCCAAGCTTAAGCTGATGACCAACAATCCAACGAAGCGCGCGGGCTTGTTAGGCTATGGGTTGGAGATCGTGGATACTGTACCCTTGGAAATTTATCCGAATGCCTATAATGAAAAATACCTTACGACTAAAAGGGATAAGATGGGTCATAATATCCTACAAGCCGAAATTAATAAGCTTAAATGATACTCGATGAGGCGTGTTTCCATTTGTCAGATAAAAAATGGATTTACTAACTTTTAATTAATTTAATTCGTTACTTCTATAAGAATTAAATTGAAAGAGAAATGAGAAAGTTATTCACGCTAATAATATCCTTGTTTATTATAGCCCCCTTGGCGCATGCGCAGGACTTCCCTTCGCAGGTCTGGCATCAGGGGAAAATTCTCCTAACGTCCGGCGAAGCGATGACGGGCAAGGTCAAATATGACTTAGATGCCAATGTTGTTCAACTACAACGGGAAAGCATTGAAACCTTCAGCGCTACTACTGTCGACCGTTTTGAGATATTTGATGAATTCTATAGCGGCATCAGGACCTTCTATAGCCTACCGTACGCCGTAAATAGCGACTATAAAGTCCCCATCTTCTTCGAATTATTGGTACAGGGGGACGATGTCACCCTCCTCTGTAGGGAATACATCACCACCGACTCAAGAGGAATGCGCCGGGGAATGTACCATCCCATGTACATGAACCCGATGTATGGAATGCCCATGATGGCTTCGTCCAGGCTGGCTTTTGATTTTTATTTTCTGGAAGACTCCGGGATCAAAAAATACAGCCAAAAGAAGAAGGAACTTTTAGAATTAATGGAGGATAAATCCGACGAGGTAAAACTCTTTATCCGAAAGAACAGATTATCACATGATAAGCGGGGCGACCTGTTGAGGATCACTGCTTACTACAACCAGTTAAAAGAATAGTTTTAAATGTCAAAACCCCTTATTTTAGTTTCGAATGATGACGGAATAACGTCTCGTGGGATCAGGGTATTGGTCAACGTGATGCAGAGACTAGGAGACGTCGTCGTAGTGGCTCCCGATGGACCCCAATCTGGCACGGGCCATGCGATTACCATCGGCAACACCCTCAGATTGACCGAAGAAGAGATTTTTGAAGATGTGATTGCTTACAAATCCAGCGGCACCCCTGCGGATTGCGTGAAGTTGGCGAAGTTCCATGTTTTGAAGGATCGAAAACCGGACCTGATCGTCAGCGGGATCAATCACGGCAGCAACACTTCGATCAGCGTGTTATATTCAGGCACCATGTCGGCAGCTATTGAGGGGGCTATAGAAGGTTATCCCTCTATAGGTTTCAGCCTTTGCGATTTTAGTGCCCAGGCGGATTTTAGCCATACGGAAGAATGGGTGTACAAGATCGCAAAGCAGGTGTTGGAAAATGGGATGCCTAAAGGCGTTGCTTTGAATGTGAACTTTCCGCCCAAGCGCCACGATCCCATCAAAGGAATAAAGATATGTCGACAGGCCCGTGCCAAATGGCAGGAAGAATTTGAAGAGCGATTTGACCCGAATGGCCGGAGATATTTTTGGCTGGCGGGCAACTTTGTCAATTTTGACAAGGGCGAAGACAATGATGAATGGGCAATTGCCAACAACTATGCCTCTATTGTTCCTTGTCAATTTGATTTGACAGCCCATCATGCTATTTCCCAGCTCAGCGACGATTGGAATTGGGAAGAACTGAAGCAGTAACGGAAAATCGCCATAAGAGAAGTTAGTCTTATGGCGATTTTTGCCTTGGTTGAACTATATCAGCTTTACGAAATCCCTATGCACCAGATCCTCTGTTGGGACAGTTTCCTTGATGAGTTCTAGGGATTTGAGCGTATCCATGGTCGCTGTCAAGCTCTCTATGGGAACTAGGGCTTGTTGAGCCCATTGTGTCTGACTGAGCCAAGCGTTAATGTCTTCCTCTAAAATGCCGTATTTTTGACTGAGTAATTGAGGCAATTGTCCACCCTCTAATAAGTTAGATGATTGTTCATAAACCAAGTCCCTCAGCCGCTTTAACAAATCCGGATGATTCTTCACCGCATCTGGAGAGGCAACCATGACAAAACAGGGCCAGGGTGTGGGTATTTCCCCCACTCGGTGAAACAAGCCTTCATCCACCAACGGCTTGGTCATGTATTTCTCCCAAAGGAACATCTTAGGTTCTTCTACTTCTAAAGCTGCTTTCGCACCTGTCAGATCCCCCACCAACTCGAACCGTAGCCGGCTGGTATCCCATCCCATTTGCTGGGCCAGCAAGAAAGCCATCAGATGGGATCCGGAACCATACCGACTAATCGCGAAAGGAACATCAGAAAGGTCTTCCAGTTTTCTATCAGCATGCTGAGATGAAATATGGATGCCCCATACCAAGGGAGATTGCACATGATATCCAATGATTTGTGCCGGGTTACCTTCTATGCGATCTTTGATAAAACTTTCTGTCAGGACAACAGCCAAATCGGCGGCACCTTCTCTAAGTGCCTTATTCATAGCTCCCGACCCTTTGGGTTCATCTGTCCATTCCAGAAGCACGTTTTGGGCCTTAAAAGGCTGTGCCTCCACCACCTTCAACCAAGGAAAGTTGAAATGTTCCGGAACGCCAATAATTCTGATTTTGTCCATAAACAAAGATAGGTATCAAAAGTAATCGGACAAACTTTTTGTATTGCCCGCTTGTTGACTGGATGGGCAAACGTTGGCGCCACGACCGAAAAACACCTAAAATCAAGGATATTAAGGCAGGTATTTCTATCTTTGGCGCAAATGAAAAGCGCTCCTTCCAATAGGAGACAATTGTCAGCCAATCATCTAACCTTTTAAACATATAACTATGAAATTCAAACCTGGAGTTAAATACGGGGAAGAGCTAAAAGACCTTTTGGCTTATGCCAAGGAAAATTCTTTTGCTATGCCTGCAGTGAACGTGATCAATTCAAATACGGTAAACGCAGTGCTGGAAACCGCGAAAAAAGTAAACTCACCCGTTATGATCCAATTTTCAAATGGTGGTGCACAATTTTTTGCCGGCAAAAGCCTTCCTAATGATAAGCAACAAGCTTCCATTGCAGGTGCCATCTCAGGTGCCATGCACGTTCACAGAATGGCGGAAGCTTATGGCGTTCCAGTCGTATTGCACACCGACCATGCTGCAAAGAAATTGCTACCTTGGATCGACGGTCTTTTAGCTGAGGGCAAGCAGTATTATGAAACCTATAAGCGACCATTGTTTAGTTCGCACATGTTGGATCTTTCTGAAGAAAGCATTGAGGAAAACATCCAAACCTCTGTGGAGTACTTCAAGGAGTTTGCGAAGCTAGAAATGGCAATTGAAATTGAATTAGGCGTAACAGGTGGCGAAGAGGACGGTGTGGATAATACTGATGTGGATAGCTCCAAGCTTTACACCCAACCAGAAGAAGTGGCCTATGCTTACGAAGAGTTGAAGAAAGTGAGCGACCTGTTTACCATCGCAGCTGCCTTCGGCAACGTGCATGGGGTATATAAGCCAGGCAACGTCAGTTTGACTCCGGTTATTCTGAAGAACTCTCAAGACTACATCAACAAGAAGTTCGGTACTACCGGCAAACCTGTGAACTTTGTATTCCATGGCGGATCAGGCTCTACCGTAGAGGAAATCAGAGAAGCCAATAGCTACGGCTCCATCAAAATGAACATCGACACTGATATGCAGTGGGCATTCTGGGAAGGGGTTCTAAATTATTACAAAGACAAAGAAGGATATCTTCAAGGCCAACTAGGAAATCCTGAAGGAGATGACAAGCCTAACAAGAAAAACTACGACCCTCGGGTATGGTTGAGAAAAGGTGAGGAAAACTTTGTAAAAAGATTGGAATTGGCTTTCGACATGCTTGATGCAGTCAACAGAAACTAAT
>Ga0079224_100017020_pt1 | contig 10234 bp, 10 predicted proteins | sample Stecom2015_FD_80414 | JGI IMG/M metagenome (GOLD analysis project Ga0079224, IMG submission 80414) | Agricultural soil microbial communities from Utah to study Nitrogen management - Steer compost 2015 | ecosystem: Environmental > Terrestrial > Soil > Agricultural land | place: USA: Utah... | reverse complement strand
TCGGGCGACTGCGCGCGGTCGAGCGCCGCGAGCGCCCGCTCGAGGTAGGCATCGAGCTCGCTCTTGCCGCCGCCGACCACGGTCACGTCGCGCGCCGGCCCGGCGAGCGACAACGCGTCCATGTTGAGCCCGCCGACCGTCCGCTCGAGCGGGAACACCGGGTTGGCGCCGTAGTACTCGGAGCCGAGCAGGCCCGACTCCTCCGCCGTCACCGCGAGGAACACCAGCGTCCGCGCCGCCGGGCCGGCCTTGGCGTGCGCTTCGCCGAGCGCGACCAGCGCCGCGGTGCCGGTCGCGTTGTCGATCGCCCCGTTGCAGATGTCGTCCCCTTCTGCATTCGCCGTGCAGCGGCCCAGATGGTCCCAGTGCGCGGTATGCAGCACGTATTCGTCGGGCCGCTCGCCGCCCGGCAGGATGCCGATCACGTTCTTCGATTCGAACCGCCGGATCGCGCTGTCGAACCCGGTCGAGGCGGTCACGCCGAGCGGGACGGGGCGGAACCCGGGGCGCTTCGCCGCCGCCGACAGCTCCGCGAGGTTGCGACCCGCGGCGCGGACGATTTCCTCGGCCACAGGCTTCTGCACCCAGCCGTTGACCAGAGTCTGGCTCGCCCCGCCGTCGGCCCGCTGGGCATAGGCCTGCGGGCCCGACCACGAGCTTTGCACGACGTTCCAGCCGTACGAGGCCGGGAAACTGTCGTGCACGATCAGCGCGCCCGCCGCGCCCTGCCGCGCGGCTTCCTCGAACTTGTAGGTCCAGCGCCCGTAATAGGTCATCGCCCGGCCGTTGAACGGACCCTCGAGCGTCTCGGCCTCGTAGTCCGGGTCGTTGACCAGGATCAGCGCGGTCTTCCCGCGCATGTCGATCCCGGCATAGTCGTTCCAGTCCTTCTCGGGTGCCACGACGCCGTAGCCGACGAACACGATCTCGCTGTCGTCGAGGTCGATCCGCTCGACCTCGCGGTAGCTGACCCCGACCCAGTCCTGCCCGATCGCGTAGAGCTTGCCGGAGACCGTCAGCGGCTCGTGGTTGCTGGCGGTGATCTCGACCAGCGGCACGTCCTGGAACCAGCTGCCGTTGTTGCCGGGCTGCAGCCCGGCGCGCTCGAACTGCTCGACCAGGTAGGCGAGCGTCTTCTCCTCGCCCGGCGTCCCCGGCGCGCGTCCCTCGAACTCGTCGAGCGAGAGCGTGCGGGTGACTTCCTTCAGCGTCGCTTCGGACAGCTCGCCCGGGGGAATCGAAGGCTCGCCCGACAGCGCCGCGCATCCCGCGACGGCAAGGAGGGCAAGGGCGGCGCAAGGCAGTCGCAGCATGGGGACGGCACCTTTCGGATGGCAATGCCCGCCTTTGGCAAAGGCTCCCGCGCGCCGCAACCTTGCCCTCGGCCGCCGAGCCATGCACTGGATGGCGGATGACCGGCGACTGGCAAGGTGCGATCGAGCGGGCCCGGGCGCATGCCCCGTTCCTCGCGGTGGCGCTCGACCGCCAGCCCGAGCTCGCCGAGCTGCTCGCGCGAGGCGAGGGCGAGGCCGCGCTGGCTTTCGCCCGCGCGGCCGGTGAGGGTGCCGACGAAGTCGGTGCCGCGCTGCGCCGCGAGCGCCTCGCGCTGGCGACGGCGCTGGCGATTGGCGACCTCGCCGGGGCCTTTCCGCTCGAGCGGGTCATGACCGAGCTGTCCGGGTTCGCCGACCGCGCGCTCGACGCGGCAATCGCCGAGGCGATCCGCCGCCGCGTGCCCGAGGCCGAACCGGCCGGCTTCGTCGCGATCGCGCTCGGCAAGCATGGGGCGCACGAGCTCAACTACAGTTCGGACATCGACCCGCTGCTGCTGTTCGCGCCCGAGCGCCTGCCGCGGCGCGAGCGCGACGAGCCCGGCGAGGCCGCGCAGCGTTACGCCCAGGCGGTGGTCGAGACGCTGACCCGGCAGACCGGCGAGGGCTACGTGTTCCGGGTCGACCTGCGATTGCGTCCGGCGTCCGAGGTCAGCCCGCTCGCGCTGTCGGTCAACGCCGCGATGAGCCATTACGAGAGTTCGGCGCTCGCCTGGGAGCGCGCCGCCTTCATCCGCTCGCGCGCCGCGGCGGGGGACCGCGACGCGGGGGAGGCGTTCCTCGCGGCGCTGCGCCCGTTCGTCTGGCGCCGCAGCCTCGATTTCACCGCGATCGAGGAGATCCGCCGGCTGACCGCGCGCATCCGCCGCGCCTATCGCGGCCGTCGCGATCCGGGCCCGGGGTTCGATATCAAGCGCGGCCGCGGCGGAATTCGCGAGGTCGAGTTCTTCGCCCAGACTCACCAGCTGATCTACGGCGGCCGCCTGCCCGCGCTGCGCCAGCGCGGCACGCGCGCGGCGCTCGACGCGCTCGCCGCCGAGGGGATCGTCGACGCCGAGGATGCGCCGGTGCTCGGCGAAGCCTACGACCGCCTGCGCACGATCGAGCATCGCCTGCAGATGGTTCACGACCGCCAAACGCATGCGCTGCCCGACGACCCCGCCGCGCTCGACGGCGTGGCCCGGCTCGACGGCCTGGCCGACGGCGCCGCGCTCGTCGCCGAGCTGCGCGAATTGTGCGGCCGGGTTGCCGAGCGCTACGACCGTCTGCTCGGCGACGGCGAGCGCGCGCCCGCCCCGGTGCAGGCCGCAGTCGACCCGGCGCTGCGCGAGCGGCTGACCGACCGCGCCGCGCAGTGGCGCGAAACGCTGCGCACGCTCCGCGGCGTCGAGGCGCGCGCCGCGCTCGACACCGTGCTGCCCGACCTGATCGAGGCGCTCGCTGCCGCCCCCGATCCCGATCACGCGCTGGCCCGCTGGGAGACGTTGCTCTCGCGGCTGCCGAGCGCGGTCAACCTGTTCCGCCTGTTCGAGCAGCGCCGCGGGTTGCTCGCGCAAGTCCTGCGGGTGCTGACTCTGGCAGGGCCGCTGGCCGACGAACTCGCGCGGCGCCCCGAACTGCTCGACCGGCTGATCGATTCGAGCGCGCTCGACCTGCCCGGCAGCGTCGAATCGCTGGCCGCGCGAATGCGCCGCGGCGAGGCGGGCGACGACTACGAGCAGCGCCTCGACCGCATCCGTCAGGTCGTCGGCGAGGAACGCTTCGCGCTCGGCGTGCAGCTGGTCGAGGCGCAGCACGACCCGCTGGCGATCGCCGCCGGCCTGTCGCGCGTCGCCGAAGCCGCGCTCGAGGTCGCCGCCGAGGCCGCGTGCGAGGAGTTCGAGCGGGTCCACGGCCGCATTTCCGGGGGCCACCTCGTCGTGCTCGGGCTCGGCCGGCTCGGCGGGGGCGAGCTGACCCAGGCCTCCGACCTCGACCTCGTCTACCTGTTCACCGGCGAGATCGGCATCGAGTCCGACGGCCGCCGCCCGCTCAGCGCCTCGCTCTACTTCAACCGTCTGGCGCAACGCGTCACCGCCGCGCTCAGCGTGCCGACCGCCGAAGGCGCGCTCTATGAAGTCGACACGCGCCTGAGGCCGCTTGGCGCACAGGGGCCGCTCGCGGTCAGCCTCGACAGCTTCGAGCGCTACCAGCGCGAAGAGGCCTGGACCTGGGAACACATGGCGCTGACCCGCGCCCGCCCGCTGTTCGGCCCGCCCGAGGCGCGCGAAGCAGTCGCCGGGATCATCCGCAGCGTGCTCGAAACCCCGCGCGAGGAGGAGACCCTACGCGCCGACGTGCTCAAGATGCGGGCCGAGATCTTCGCTCACAAGACGCCCGCCGGCCCGCTCGATTCCAAGCTGGTGCGCGGCGGGCTGGTCGATTGCGAGTTCATCGTCCACTTTCTCCAGCTGCGCGAGCGGATCGCGTTCGATCCGTCGCTCGGCGCGGCGATCGCGGCACTCGCCGCCGAGGGATTGCTTCCCGCGACCTTTGCCGCGCACCACGCGCTGATGGCCCGCCTGCTGGTTGCCGCGCGGCTGCTGGCGCCCGATCTCGACCATCCGCCCGAGGTCGCGCGGCAGGTGCTCGCCGAGGCCTGCGGCTGCGCCGACTATCCGGGGCTCTTGCAAGCCCTGGCCGAAGCGCGGCAAGGCGTCGCTGCATCCTGGGCCGAGCTGTTCGGCGAAACGCTGGAGATTTCGTGATGACCGATCGCGCCGACACGGGCGACCTGATGCCCGATGTGCCGCTCGAAACGCCCGACGGCGGCACCGTCCGCCCGTCGGACTTCCGCGGCCGCAAGCTCGTGCTGTTCTTCTATCCGAAGGACGATACCCCCGGCTGCACGGTCGAGAACAAGGACTTCTCGGCGCTGCTGCCCGAGTTCGAGGCCGCCGGCACGGCGGTGCTCGGCGTGAGCAAGGACCCGCCTGCGAAGCACGCGAAGTTCGCCGCGAAGCACGGCCTCACGGTGCCGCTGGCGACCGACTCGGACCAGGGCCTGTCCGACGCGCTCGGCGTGTGGGGCGAGAAGAGCCTCTACGGGCGCCTGTTCATGGGCATGCATCGCACGACTTACCTGGTCGGTCCCGACGGGCGGATCGCCCGCGTCTGGCGCAAGGTGAAGGTCAAGGGCCACGCCGCCGAGGTGCTCGAGGCCGCCCGGGCCCTCTAGTGACCTCCGTCTCCCAGGCGATCCGCGACGCGCTGCTGACCGGCGAGCCGCGGGCCAAGATCATGGCCACGCGCGCGCTGGTCCGCGCCTGGCGGCGCGGCGCGCTCGGCCGGGACTTCGGCGCCGCGATGCCCGACCGGCCCGCCTGGCCTGCAGAACTGCAATTGCTGCCGCCGAACCGGATGCCCAAGCGCGGGCGCGGCGGCTCCGAGCGCGCGCGCATCGCGCTGTGGCACGCGCTCGCGCACATCGAGTTCGCCGCGATCGACCTCGCGCTCGACATGGCCGGGCGCTTCGGCGGGGAGATGGGCCGGGAGTTCGTCGACGACTTCCTCTCGGTCGCGGCAGACGAGGCGATGCACTTCGCGCTGATCGAGCGGCGCCTGCGCGATCTCGGCTCTGGCTACGGGGCGCTGCCGGCGCACGACGGCCTGTGGGAAGCGGCGCTCGAAACGCGGCACGACGTCGCGGCGCGCCTGGCGGTCGTGCCGATGGTGCTGGAGGCGCGGGGTCTCGACGTCACTCCGGCCACGCGCGACAGGCTGGCGTCGCTCGGCGACGAACGCGGCGCGCGAATCCTGCAACGAATCCTTGACGACGAGATTCGACACGTCGCAACCGGAACAAAGCATTTTATCGCGCTGTGCCGCTCGCGCGGCGAAACGCCGGAAGATTGCTGGAAAACGCTGGTGAAGCGGCACTTCCGCGGCACGCTCAAACCGCCGTTCAACGACTCGGCGCGCCTCTCAGCCGGTCTGTCGCGCGAATTCTACGCCGGTGTTGCCTAGTTAACCTTTTGCCACTTACCACCCCAACCAACGAGACGGCGGGGGGTTCCGACCATCTCAGATAAACGCTTTCGGACCAGCCAGAACACGGTCCGCCACGTAACAGACGGCCGCCATGCGGCCGCGATGGACGGGAAATAAGGTCGCATGTTTTTCAAACTCGGTCTCGGCGCCCTCGCTGCCCTTGCACTGACCACTCCGGCGATGGCCAACGAGACCGCGGCGACGACGCAGATCTCGAGCGCCGCCGGTGCCCAGGGCGCCGCCGCCACCGGGGATCGCGAGTTCGCCGAGCTGTTCGCCAGCTGGAAGTCGATCGACACTCCCGGCTCCATTGCCACCGAGGCTCCGATCGCTGCGGTTTCGGTTCCCTCGCGGATGCCGCTCGACGCGGCCTACCTGACCAGCGACTACGGCATGCGCACGCATCCGGTGCTCGGCGGCCGCCGCAACCACAAGGGCGTCGACCTCGCGCAGCCGACCGGCACCCCGGTTTACGCCACGGCCGACGGCATCGTCTCGAAGGCCGAGCGCTTCAGCAGCTACGGCAACTACATCCAGATCGAGCATGGCGGGCAGATCCAGACCCGTTATGCGCACCTGTCGGGCTATGCGGTCGCGGCGGGGCAGCAGGTCACCAAGGGCCAGCTGATCGGTTACGTCGGCTCGACCGGCCGCTCGACCGGCCCGCACCTGCACTACGAAGTCCGCATCGCCGGCGACGCGGTCGATCCGCGCCCCTACATGGTCGATACCCAGCTCGCCGAGGCCGCGGCGAACACCGCGCTCGGCCGGGGCGGTCCCGAGTAAGCTCGACTGCAGCGAATTTTCCGAAAGGGCGCCGGGCGACCGGCGCCTTTTTCATTTGCGGCTACTGCGCGAGCAGCCGCTCGGCGATCCGGCGGACGTCGGCCCCGATATCCTCACGCTCGAGCGCGAGCGCGAGCGTCGCCTCGACGAACCCGGTCTTGCTGCCGCAATCGAAACGCCGCCCGGCGAATGTCACGGCGTGGAACGGCTGTTGGCCGATCATCCGCGCCATCGCGTCGGTCAGCTGGATCTCGCCGCCCGCGCCTTTCTCCTGGCTTTCGAGCGTGCGCATGACTTCGGACTGGAGGATGTAGCGACCGGAGATGATCTTGTTCGACGGCGCCTTGTCGATTGCCGGCTTCTCGACCAGCCCGCGGACTTCAGTCAGCGTCCCGCCGAGCGTCGGCAGGCTCTCGCCCGGGTCGATGACGCCGTAGCTCGATACCTCCTCGCGCGGTACCTCGAGCACCGAGATCAGGTTGCCGCCGACGTGCTCGTAGGCCTCGACCATCTGCGCGAGGCAGCCCGGCTCCCCGATCATCAGCTCGTCGGGCAGCAGGATCGCGAACGGTTCGTCGCCGACGATCCCGCGCGCGCACCAGATCGCGTGGCCGAGGCCGAGCGGAACCTGCTGGCGGACGGTGATCAGGTTGCCGGGCTTGAGGCGCGTCGGCTCGAGCGCCGCCATGTCCTTGCCCCGGCCGCGCAGCGTGTCCTCGAGTTCGTAGGCGATGTCGAAATTCTCGACCAGCGCGGTCTTACCGCGCCCGGTCACGAAAATCATCTGCTCGATCCCCGCCTCGCGCGCCTCGTCGACCGCGTACTGGATCAGCGGGCGGTCGACGATCGGCAGCAGCTCCTTGGGAATGGCCTTGGTTGCAGGGAGGAAGCGCGTGCCGAGCCCGGCTACCGGGAACACGGCCTTGCGGATCGGTTTGCTGCGGCTCATCGCCCGCTGCCATACGGAGCCGGGCAGGCGGCGGTCAACCGCGAGCAGCGCACGCCTGCACCGGTCGGGCGAGAACCTTCACCGCCTCGGCGCGTTGCGCGGGTGAACAAGAAGGAAGGTGGTTCGATGGCCATGCTCAAGCTCGCCGCGCTCGCCGCGCTCGGATACGTCGGCTGGAAGTACTACGAACAATCCCGCGACAAGTCGGAACCGGCATTCGCCCCCGGACAGGCCGCGGGCGACAACTTTGCCAAAGTACGCGACGCCGGGCCCGAAGCGATGGCAGACCGGCCCGGCCGCGAATGGTCGAAGGCCGACGAAGCCAGCGACGAGAGCTTCCCCGCGAGCGACCCGCCAGCGACCTACTAGTCGCCCGGCGCCGCCGCACCGGCGAGGTCCGCAACGATCCAGGTCCTGATCGCGCCCGCGAGGCCCGGCGGCATGGCCGCGGAAATGCGCTCGGCGTCGATCCGGGCGACGAGGGCGTTGACCGGCACCCCCTCGCGCTCGGCCGCCTGCCGGAGCAGATCCCAGAACAGCGGCTCGAGACTGATCGAAGTCTTGTGCCCGGCGATCTCGACCGACCGCTTGACCGGCGGATGGTACAACTCCGCCACGGGATCAGTACATGTGCTGCCCGCCGTTGATCGAGATCGTCGAGCCGGTGACGAAGCCGGCGTTCTCCGAGGCGAGGAAAGCGACCCCGCGGGCGATCTCGTCGGCGTGGCCGAGCCGCCCCACCGGGATTCGCGCGACGATCTTCTCGAGCACGTTCTCCGGCACCGCGGCGACCATGTCGGTGTCGATGTAGCCCGGTGCGATCGCGTTGACGGTCACGCCGAAGCGCGCGCCTTCCTGCGCCAGCGCCTTGGTGAAGCCATGGATGCCGCTCTTGGCCGCGGCGTAATTGACCTGGCCGTATTGCCCGGCCTGTCCGTTGATCGAGCCGATGTTGACGATCCGGCCCCAGCCGCGCTCCTTCATGCCCGGGAAGCACGCCTTGGCCATGTTGAAGCAGCCGCCGAGGTTGATCCGCATCACGTCGTCCCAATCCCCGAAGCTCATCTTGAGGAGCGTTCCGTCGCGGGTGATCCCCGCGTTGTTGACCAGCACGTCGATCGGACCGACTTCGGCCGCGACGCGCGCGCATCCTTCGAGCGACGCCTCATGATCGCCGACGTCCCACCGGTAGGCCGGAATCCCGGTTTCCTCGGTGAAGGCGCGGGCCTTTTCCTCGTTGCCCGCGTAGTTCGCGACGACCGTCAGGCCGTCGGCCTTGAGCGTCTCGCAGATCGCCCTGCCGATGCCCCGCGTCCCGCCGGTGACGATCGCGATACGTGCCATGAGTGGTCCCCTCCAGACGGTCGTGCTTCGTCGTGTCTAGGATAGCGCGCGCCCGCTAGGCAAAGAAAAACCCCGCCGCAGCGGGGCACGTCGGTGCGGTGCCTGCCATCCCGCTCAGAAGCGGAACTGGGTGCCGATGTAGACCGCCTGGTTGTCCTGCTTGGCCGAGTTGCCGAGCGGCACCAGCCGGTCGCGATCCTGCGAGTAGCGCACGCCTGCAGTGACATCGAGGTTGCGCGTCAGGCGATAGCTGCCTTCGAGGTCGACCGTGTTGTCGGGAACGATCCGCGGCGCGGCCGCACCCGAGCGCGGGGCATGGGAATCGATCCGCGCGGCAAAGCGGCTCGGCTTGTCGTCCTTGGCGCCCGGCGCCGTACGGATCTCCGCGAGGTCGGGAACGTCGGCGTCCGACAGGGCCCGCGAAACCGCCGGCACGGCCGGCCGGGCGAAACTCTGATAGCCGCGCGAGAGACCGAGGTTGTAGCGCGTCGGCGCGATCCTCAGCCGCGATTCGCCGGCGACCTGGTCGAGCGCCGCCTCGATCGACGAGCGGACGGAGATCGCCTGGGCCGACTCCTCGTCGATGCGAACGGCGACGGTGACCGAGCGGTCCGCCCGCTCGGAAGCACCGGCCGGCGTGAACCGCATCAGGCGGGCCGTATTGCCGCCCTGCCGGGCGACGAACGCGGCGAGCTTCGGATCGACCGAGGCCGGGGTCAGCGCCGCGAACGCTCCGCGGACCTCGCCTTCGGCGGCGCCGCCGACCGCGAACCCCGCGGTAGGCAGCGAGGCAAGCGTGACCGCGCCGGCAGCGAGGGCTGCCGCCAGACGGGTGCGCTTGCGCTTTGCCTCGGTCCTGATCACGCGATGCCCCATGCGACTCGCTCTATCTCCCCTCCGGAAAGACGCCAGACGGCCTGAACCGTTCCTGACGCCCGCAACGAATCGGTCGCGACTCTTCCGTATCTTGAAATTATGACACGCCGCGACGGTTTGGCCAGCGCGGCTTGCCCCGCAGCCAGCGGCTTTTTTCCAAAGTGTTGCCGTCACTCCACAACCCGTTAAGGTTAAGCCGCCGTTCACCGGCTCGCCACCCTAAGTCCGCCGCTCCGTGCCCGCGCTTGCCGCCCGGCCAACTGCGGCTATAGAGGCGGTTCCCGGGCGCCCGAAATCGTGCTTCGCCCGCGAACAGGAACAGGACCGACAGATGGCTTTGACGACCCTTCCCGCCGCCCGCCATGGCAAGCTGCTGCTGATCGGCGTGCTCGGGCTCGGCCTGGCCGCCTGCGCGCGCAACGACCGGCCTCAGGCCGATATCGCCGCGTCGCAGGTCACCGCGATCGGCGTCAATTCGTACCTCTGGCGCGCCACGCTCGAGACGCTCTCGTTCATGCCGCTGACCCAGGCCGACAGCGCGGGCGGAGTGATCGTGACCGACTGGTACGCGAATCCGGAGAATCCCGGCGAGCGGGTCAAGGTCACGGTGTCGATCCTCGACCTCGACCTGCGGGCCGACGCGCTGCGCGTCGCCGCCAACCGCGAGGTGCTGCAGAACGGCGTGTGGGTCGCGGCCCCGGTCCAGGCGGCGACAGTGCAGCGTCTCGAGGACATCATCCTCACCAAGGCGCGCGACTTGCGCCGCTCGGCTATCGGCTGATCTTCCCAGGACACCGGCCATGACCGAACAGCGTTTCGATCCGTCGCAGGCCGACGGACGCTGGCAGCGCGCCTGGGACGAGGCCCGCTGCTTCGAGGCTTCCGCCGACGGAAACCGCCCGAAGAGCTACGTGCTCGA
>Ga0079224_100017018_pt1 | contig 10234 bp, 7 predicted proteins | sample Stecom2015_FD_80414 | JGI IMG/M metagenome (GOLD analysis project Ga0079224, IMG submission 80414) | Agricultural soil microbial communities from Utah to study Nitrogen management - Steer compost 2015 | ecosystem: Environmental > Terrestrial > Soil > Agricultural land | place: USA: Utah... | reverse complement strand
GCTTTCGGCGGTGCGGACACGGGGTGACTCCTAGCGAATTAAAAAGCAAAGTCAGCAAATAAGCTGGCCCCAAAGGCGTCAAGGGCCAAGGATGCAAGCGCGCTCCGCGCTCAGCGCGGGGCGGACGGCTCCAAAAGCGCTTCCGGTCCGTGGGCAAGGCGCGTCATGGCCGCGTCCTCGATCCGGCAGACGTGTTCTCCTGGATAGATGAAACCGAGCTTGCTGTAGAAGCGGCGCGTACTTTCATTGTCGGCACGCACGTTAAGTTCCAATCGCGGGATACCCTGCTGCTGGGCCTTCCGTGCCAGCGCCTGGAGCAGCGCCCGGCCTGAGCCGCTGCCTCTGGCGGTTTCCTCCACCCACAGGTTCTCGACCAGAAAGACTCGGCTGCCCTTGAAGGGAGAGAAGATCGGGTACCAGGCAATATAGCCCGCCACTTCCCCGCGCCATTCGGCCAGCATCGCGCTGCAGAGCGGCTCTGGTCCGAAAAACCAGTCCTCCACTGCACGGCAGGTGATGTGGTCCACATCTCGCTTGCCTTCGTGAAGGGCGAGAGAACGTATCATAGAAGCGAGCCGCTCCGCGTCAGCGCGTTCTGCGGGACGGATTCGCACGGAAGAGTGTTGTTGCAGCATGGCCGCAATCTACCCGTCCGCCGCCCCGCGTCAACGATGCCCATGCGGCACACCGGGGAGTAATCGCACGCTTCGCTGTCGTTCCTTGAGCCTAGCCCGTCGCACCTCTCAGGACCGGCACGCGGCTGCGCCGGGTAACAGGCCGGCTGGTGTCAAGATAATACTCGGCAGCGATATCAACGCCCAACTTGGTATGTCCGCACTCCGGACATTCAACGGCAACACCCAAGCGCTCCACCGCGAAGACCGCCCCACAGTTACAGACGATGGCATAACCTGCACTGATCTTGCCGTCGACGCGCATCAAGCTTTCACTCCTTAAGTGAAGTCTGTGTCAGCAGAAGCTGGGATCTCTGATCCTTGCCTGCCAGGTGCATTTATTGGAACCGACCTGGCCACAAGTTGCCACGGATCGATATTGAGTGGAAATTGGCAGGAACCCTCCGCCGCCGTCATCTGTTGCTCGGACAAGCCCGACTAGATGCAGGATGTCACATGAGCAACCAGCCGCCAGAGCATGAACCAGAGCCCCACGAGGACTATTCGGTCGAAAAGAGCCGCACTCCTGCGCGGCAAGGAGCGACAACAGGCAAGAACCGGTGGATACTGCACATCAGCCTGACGCTCGTCATTCTCGGTATGATCGTGGCCTGGCTGATAGTCTGAATCATCCTGCGCCCGCCAGCATTTTCGTGACCTGGCGGATGAAGGCAGGAAGGTCATCTGGTGAGCGGCTCGTTACCAGGTTCTCGTCTACAACAACTTCCGCGTCTACCCAGTTGCCGCCAGCATTGCGGACGTCGGTCCTGATCGAGTGATAGGACGTGACCCTGCGACCTCGCAGCAGATCCGCCTCGATCAAAAGCCAGGGCGCATGACAGATGGCGGCGACCGGCTTCCCGCTTTCTGCGAAACGCCGCACGAAATCCACAGCTGACTGATCAGTCCTCAGCAGGTCCGGGTTTATCTGGCCGCCTGGGAGGATAAGCGCGTCGAAATCATCGACGTTGGCCGCCGTAACCGCGCGGTCTACGGGCACGGACTCGCCCCAATCATCCTTGTTCCAACCGCGAATGCTTCCCTCGGAAGGCGAGACCACCTCGACAGTCGCGCCAGATTCCTTCAGCCTGTTGAGTGGTTCCAATAATTCGCTCTGCTCAAAGCCATCATTGGCAAGAATGGCGATACGTTTGTTGGAGAGGTTCATGTCGTCCTCCGAACATCTCAGTTCGTTGTGCCAACAGTGGGAAGCGCTGCACTGTTCCCATGATGCTTGTGGTGGCTCAGCGGAGACTTTCAGCGGCCCGCATTACATCTTGATGTTAAAGAAAGGGTCGTTGTAGACCCACAAAACGGGACAAAGTTATAAGCACCGACGCCCTAATGGAACGAGGAGGAGCAGCCGATCCGATCTAATGCAACGATTAGCGAACGAACTAGGAAGAAAATGAAAGGGGAGGTCACGGATGGCGGATGAAGAAGCGCAACCTGCGCCAGAGGGACCCACAGACATCATTGAGACCGACTACGAAGTCGGACAAGATAATATTCAACCCCAGATCGGCCCGTTCGGCCTCGACATTCATAACCCCGTTTTTGTTATTTCGGGGCTGACCATCGTCGCCTTCGTGTTCATTACCTTGGCTCTGCCCGATCACGCGGGCGCGCTTTTCAGTTGGCTGCGCTCGGCGGTCACCTCCAACTTCGATTGGTTTTTCATGCTCGCCGGAAACATTTTCGTTCTGGCGACCATCGGAATTCTTGTATCGCCCCTCGGGAAGGTCCGGATCGGCGGACCGGAAGCGACGCCCGACTTCGGCTATGCCGGCTGGTTTTCGATGCTCTTTGCCGCTGGCATGGGCATTGGCCTGATGTTCTACGGTGTGTCAGAGCCCTTGGGGCATTTCGGTGCTGCCGTTGCGGAAGATGCCGGCACTCCGGAAAGCTGGGCTCCCCTGGGAGGCGCGCCTGGAAACGTGCAGGAAGCCTGGCGGTTGAGTATGGCCGCCACGATCTACCACTGGGCCCTGCATCCCTGGGCGATCTACGCGATTGTCGCCCTGTCGCTGGCGCTCTTCTCCTTCAACAAGGGCTTGCCGCTTTCGATGCGGTCCATCTTCTACCCGATTTTCGGCGAGCGGGTGTGGGGCTGGACGGGCCATGTCATCGATACCTTAGCCGTCTTTGCCACCCTCTTTGGTCTTGCCACCTCCCTGGGCTTGGGCGCGGAGCAGGCGAACGCAGGCCTGGAATACCTCTTCGGCGTTCCGGAAGGCGATGCGTCGAAGGTGCTGCTCGTCGTCGGCATCACTGCAATTGCTCTGCTCTCTGTCGTGGCCGGGCTCGATAAGGGGGTCAAGCGGCTTTCAGAGATCAACATGGCACTGGCTCTGGTGCTCTTTTTCTTCATTGTGGCGGTTGGGCCGACGCTGTCGATCTTTGCCGGCTTCTTCAAGAATCTGGTCTCCTACCTGGAGTACCTGCCGGCGCTAGCCAATCCCTTCGGCCGCACCGATACGAACTTCAGCCAGGGCTGGACGTCGCTCTATTGGGCGTGGTGGATTTCCTGGTCGCCCTTCGTCGGCATGTTCATTGCCCGGGTCAGTCGTGGGCGCACCGTGCGCGAGTTCCTCATCGCGGTCCTGCTCGTGCCCTCTCTAGTTTCCGTGCTCTGGATGACCGCATTCGGTGGAACGGCGATCAACCAGCTTGTAAACCTGGGCTACGAAGCTGCTGCGAACGCACCGCTCGAGCTGCAGCTCTTCCGAACTCTCGAGATCCTGCCCCTTGCCCAGATCACGTCGTTCGTGGGGATCGTATTGGTCATCGTCTTCTTCGTGACCTCTTCCGACTCCGGCTCCCTGGTGATCGACACCATTACCGCAGGCGGCAAAACGAACGCGCCCGTTTCGCAGCGGGTGTTCTGGGCGATCTTCGAAGGGATGGTTGCGATCGCGCTTCTGCTGGGCGGCGGACTGGCTGCCTTGCAGGCGGCCTCGGTATCTACGGGCCTGCCCTTCGCAATCGTTCTGCTGCTCGGTTGCTGGGGGCTGATCAAGGGCCTGATGAGCGAACCGCGCTGATCGGACAGCAGATACCGTAATAAGCCAGACGGGCCGTCTCTTCCGGGACGGCCCGTCAGCTTTTTCAGGAATGGCCGTTGCTCAGGACAGAGGGCGACTGTCGACGGAGAAGGAGAGATATTCGCCCTCGTTGTACTGCTGGTGGTCCAGCCTTTGCACCAGTCCTTGAAGGATGCGCAGTCCAGCCTCCTCGCCGGACAGATCTTGCGGCTGTGGCTGCAGATTGGAGGCTTCTCTCAGAATGTTCTCGGAAGTCTGTGCCCCGATGAAAAACTCCAATGTCACCAGGCCTTCATGCTGCTGAAAGGAGACGCTGAGGCGGTTTGTTGCGCGCTTCCTGCTGCTGGAGGTGCGCTCGAGCAGGTAGAGCATGGCCTCTTCCGCTGCGAGTTGCAGGCGCATGACCGCAGGTTGGTCCCAGCCCAGCGACAAAGTCTGCTCCTGCAGCCAGTCGTGCAGGTCGCGGACTGCAGCTCGGCTTGCCCGGAAAGTCCGCCTGCGCCTGGGCGGTGCCGAAAGGTTTATAATCATCACCATGAGCAGGGCGGCCAATGTCCCGGCAGTCATTCCGTTATCGAGGATGACCCGGGACCAGGCCGGTAGGAGATCGGCAAAGAGCGTCTGGGCCTGAAATCCGACCCCTAGCCAGAAGGCGATGCAAACCACGAAGCCGTTGCGGTAGGAAAGCCCGCCTTCAGTGACCATTCGCAAACCATGACCGAAGAGCAAGGCCAGGGTAACGAAGGCGAAAGCGCCCATCACCGGACTTGGCACCGATTGCAGCAGAGCTGAAAGCTTTGGTGAAAAAGCCAGGCCGGCAAGAAAGATGCCACCGTAGAGACCGACCTTGCGGGCGGCCACGCCGGTCATTTGAACGACCGAGAGACTGTCTGAGTAGGTCGTGTTCGGCATCGTTCCGGCCAGGCCGGAAAGAAAGCTCCCGGAGCCGTCTGCCAGCACGGCACCCTGCACCACCTTGAAATCCAGAGGACGATCTTCTCGGTGGGATATGCGTTGGATGACGATGCCATCGCCATAGGTTTCGATCGCCCCGACAACGGTGACGATTACGAAGGCAGGCAACAGCCCCCAAAAAGACGGGCCGAAGGAAAGGTCGAGGCCAGGCCACCCCACCTGGGGCAAGCCGAACCATCGGGCTTCGGCAACAGGCGTAAAGTTGATTTGGCCTGTCGCCCAGGCGAGCAGGCAGCCGATAATGACGCCGGCCAAGGGCCCCCAAAGCTTCAACGGCCCCTTGCCAAAGAGAAGGATGCCTATGGTGGCGATAAAGGTAGCCACCGCGACCAGCGGACCTGCAGCCGGACCAAGCGAGCTGCTTTCCGGCGCAACGGCGAGAAGATCGAAGACGACGGGGAAGACAGTCACGGCGATCAGCATCATCGCCGTGCCGCCCACGGTGGGGGTGAGTATGCGACGTAACAGGCCGAGGCGGGTCGCCAGAAAGAACTGGAAGAACGAGGAGATAACGATCAGCGTTCCCAAGAGCGCCAATCCGCCAGTTGAGATGGCGGCGATACTGACGGCGATAAAGGCGCCGGAGGTTCCCATGAACAGGACATAGCCTGAGCCGACCGGCCCGATGCGTACGGCCTGGAGAGCGGTGGAAATGCCGGAGATCAAGAGCGCCGCAAAGACGACCCAGGAACCGAACTCTGCTTCCAGCCCAGTCACGCGCAGCACAACCAGCGGAGTGAGGGCAATGCCGGTAATGATCAGGGCAACAACCTGAAAACCCATCATCGCTGCCAGCGCGTGCGGCGGTTGCTCGTCAACGGCGTAGTGGAGTGCTTCAAGGGTCTCCTGCTGTCGAGCTTGGGCCTCTTGTGTCTCACCCATCGATTGTAATCGCCTCCTGCTTATTCTCGCCGAAGATGGAGGAGGCCGGCGAACTAGACAAGGTTGTTTCACCGGTGGAAACAAGTCGTTGCCACTGCTCCGCTTGGGCGTGCAAGAGCGCTACCCATCTAGGGGGTAAAGGGTGAAAGGAGAAGTTCATGAGAGAAACGAACGGAGCGGCTCTCGAGCGTGCACGACCGCTCGTCAAGAAGCTGCGTGGCGTTGCGGCGAGTGACGGGGCCGGGGTCAAGCTGACGCGCGTTATTGGGACGCCACAGCTAGAGGCCTTGGATCCCTTTCTGTTGCTTGATGAGTTCGGATCCGATGATCCCGGAGCCTACATCGGAGGTTTTCCGGACCATCCACACCGCGGCTTCGAGACGATCACGATCATGCTTGCTGGCCGCATGCGCCATCGCGATAGCAAAGGCAACGAAGGGTTGTTGGGACCGGGTGCCGTGCAGTGGATGACGGCGGGCCGTGGCCTGGTCCATTCGGAAATGCCGGAGCAGGAGGAAGGTCTGATGCGGGGCTTTCAGCTTTGGCTGAACCTGCCAGCCCGCCTAAAGATGACATCGCCAAGCTATCGCGACATCCAGCCGCAATCGGTGCCTCAGGTTGAGCTCCCAGGCGGGGTCAGGGTGAGGGTTATCGCTGGAGAACTTGCTGGTACTGCTGGAGCGGTGCCGCTTGATCCGGAAGCACGGCCCACGCAACCCTATCTGCTGGACGTGGAATTGCCGCCGGGCACAGTGGCTTCAATCCCCTTGCCGGAAGATCATCACGCCTTTGCTTATGTCTATGAGGGACAGCTATCCCTGGAAGGGAGTGAGGCCCTAGCCCGCAGTGATCTCGCCGTGCTGGGAACGGGGGACGGGGTAACGGCAAAGGCCGGAGAAGAGGGCGCCAGTCTGCTGATCGCGGCCGCGCGACCTATCAACGAACCGGTGGCACGCTATGGCCCCTTCGTGATGAACAGCCGGGAAGAGATTATCCAGGCGGTTGAGGATTTTCGCGAGGGGCGCTTTTAAGTCCAATACAGGCAAGCACCTCTGCATCGACGTCCACCCTCACAGTGTACTCCCACGGTCGCTTCGCAGCGACCGTGGTGGGGAGTGCGCCGGCGGCTGCAGGCACGCAAACGCCTACTCGGCGGCCACTGCCTGCGGTTGGGGGTTGCGCCAGGCTTCCAGCAATTCCTGCTGCTGCCGCCGAGCCTTTTCCAGGTTAGCTTCCTTGATGTGCCCGAAGCCGCGGATCTGGTCAGGAATCGCGGCCAGCGAAACGGCGAGCGCATGGTTGTGCGGGGAAAGGCCTTCGGAGAGCTCAGCGATCAGCGCCTCATACTCCGCGATGAGCCGTCGCTCAGTCTTGCGCTCCTGGGTCCAGCCGAAGGGATCAAAGGCAGTGCCCCGCAAGCGCTTGCCCTTTGCAAGAAGAGCAAAGGCCCGCATCATCCAGGGGCCGTATTCCTTTTTCTTCAGGTGTCCCGTTTCAGGATCCCGCTTGGCCAGCAGCGGCGGTGCCAGGTGGAACTTCTGCTTGTAGTCGCCCTGGAACTGCCCCTCGAGCTTCTTCCGGAAGGCCCCGTCGGTATAGAGCCGTGCCACCTCATACTCGTCCTTGTAGGCCATGAGTTTGAAGGCGTAGCGCGCAACGGTTTCGGCAAAGCTTTCCTCAGCCGGAGTGCGAACCCGCTCAGCTCTGGCTGCGCGCCCGACGATCGAGCGGTAGCGATCTGCATAGGCGCTGTCCTGATAGTCCTTCAGGAAGGCCGCACGCCGTTCCACCAGTTCGTCCAGCGTCTGCTGGCGGGGCAGGTCTCGGGTGGTGGCCGGGGTCACAAGCCTGCTCACCGCTTCAAGATTGTGCGCCGCGCGGCGGCCCCAGAGGAAGGCCTGCTTGTTGAAGTTGACCGCGACGCCGTTGAGCTCGATGGCTTTCTCGATCGCCTCACGGCCGACAGGCACCAGGCCCTTCTGCCAGGCGTAGCCGAGCATGAAGAGGTTGGTGGCGATGGAGTCTCCCAGCAGGCCCGTCGCAATGTCGGAGGCCTCCACGAAATCCGTGGCCTCTTTGCCTGCCACGTCTGTGATGACCTGCTCCAGCGCATCGGTCGGGAAGCGATAGTTGGCGGAATCTCGTGTGAAGTCTCCGGTGATGGTTTCGTGGCTGTTCACGACCGCGCTGCTGTAACCCTTGCGCAGCTTGGACAGGGCCTCCTGGCCGGCCGCGACCACCAGATCGCAGCCCAGCAGCAGCCGGGCCCCACCGGCGGATATACGAACTGCGTGCAGATCCTCCGGACGCTGGCTAATGCGCAGATGGCTGAGTACCGCGCCACCCTTCTGGGCGAGGCCCGCCATATCCAGGATGGAGCAGCCCTTGCCTTCCATGTGCGCGGCCATTCCGACCAGCGCGCCGATGGTCACGACACCCGTTCCACCTACACCGGTGACGAGGATCCCATAGGGCTCTTCCTCCACCGACGGCAGTTCCGGTTCTGGGAGAACCTCCCATGCCGGGGCCTTTTCGGCCGCCGGCACTGCCGTCTCGGCTTTACGGAGGGCGCCGCCCTCTACGGTCACGAAGGAGGGGCAGAAGCCCTTAACGCAGGAGAAGTCCTTGTTGCAGCTCGACTGGTCGATCGCGCGCTTGGTGCCGAACTCCGTCTCCAGCGGCACGACCGAGACACAGTTGGACTGAACCGAGCAGTCGCCGCAGCCTTCGCAGACCAGGTCGTTAATGAAGACCCGTTTGGCCGGATCGGGGAAGGTCCCACGCTTGCGGCGCCGGCGCTTCTCCGCCGCGCAGGTCTGGTCATAGATAATGACGGTAACGCCTGGATGCTCGCGCAGATCGCGTTGGATGCGATCCAGCTCATCGCGGTGCTCCAGGGTGACGTTCGGGCCCCAGTTGGTGCCGAGAGGATATTTCTCAGGCTCGTCGGAGACCACCACCACCCGCTTCACGCCTTCGGCAATCACCTGGTGCGCGATCATTACCGGGTTGAGCGGCCCGTCGTGGGGCTGTCCGCCAGTCATGGCGACGGCGTCGTTGAAGAGTATCTTGTAGGTAATGTTGACGTCGGCGGCGACCGCCTGGCGGATTGCCATCAAGCCCGAATGGAAATAGGTGCCATCGCCGATATTCGCAAAGACGTGTTTGGTCTTGCTGAAGGGCGCTTGCCCCACCCAGGGTACCCCTTCGCCCCCCATCTGGGTGAAGGTCTCGGTGTTGCGGTCCATCCACTGGACCATGTAGTGGCAGCCGATGCCGGCCAGAGCGCGAGATCCCTCCGGCACCTTTGTCGAGGTGTTGTGAGGGCAGCCGGAGCAGAAGTGGGGGATGCGCTTCAGCGGTGACTGCTGGGCGCCGATCCGCTTCTCCAGGTCCGCAAGCAAGCGGAGGCGGCTCTCGAGGCGCTCGTTGACCAACCCGTGGCGGCGCAGCAGCGTGCTGATCGCGCGCCCGATCTGCGCCGGGTTGAGTTCGGCATAGGAAGGCAGCAGCCAGTCGACCGGCTCGTCCGGCAAGTCGCGGTCAAACTTGCCGATCACCCGCGGACGCTTGCCGCCCTGCCAGTTGTAGAGCTGTTCCTTGATCTGGGGCTCGATGACCGGGCGCTTCTCCTCGATCACCAGCACCTCGTCCAGCCCCTCGCAGAAGGCGCGGATGCCCTGCGGCTCGAGTGGCCAGGTCATCGCGACCTTGTAGAGGGACAGGCCGATGTCCTTCGCCATCTGCTCGTCAATGCCCAGGTCGTCCAGCGCCTGGCGCACGTCGAGGTAGGACTTGCCCGCCGTCACGATCCCGACCTTGCGGTTGGGCGAGTCGATCACTGTGCGATCGAGGCCATTGACGCGGGCGAAGGCGAGGGCGGCATTCAGCTTGTAGCGGTGGTGCCGCTCTTCCTGCTCCAGCATGTCCAGGGCGCCGGCCCAGCGGATGTTCAGCCCCCCCGCCGGCATCTCGAAGTCGCTCGGCTGCACGATCTGGATGCGGTGTGGGTCGACGTAGCAGGAGGCCGTGGAATCCACCGTTTCCGTGACTGCCTTGAAGCCCACCCAGCAGCCTGAATAGCGGCTGAGCGCCCAGCCGTAGAGGCCGAGATCAAGGTATTCCTGGACGCCGGCCGGGTTCAGTACCGGCACCATCACATCCATGAAGGCATATTCGCACTGGTGCGCCGTGGTCGAGGACTTGGCGGCGTGATCGTCACCCGCCAGCAGCAGCACGCCGCCGTGCTGTGAGGAGCCGGCAAAGTTCCCGTGGCGGAAGACGTCGCCACTACGATCCACGCCGGGGCCCTTGCCGTACCAGATAGAGAAGATGCCGTCGTAGAGGCTGTCGCCGAAGAGGTTGGCCTGCTGGGTGCCCCAGATGGCCGTCGCCGCAAGCTCCTCGTTCACCCCCGGCTGGAAGTGGATGTGATGCTGCTTCAGAAACTTGCGCGCCCGCCACAGCTGTTGGTCGACGCCGCCCAATGGCGACCCCCGATAGCCGGAGATGAAGCTGGCGGTGTTGAGGCCAGCCCGCTGATCACGCTGGCGCTGCATCATTGGCAGGCGTACCAGCGCTTGGGTTCCGGTCAGAAAGATCCGGCCGCTTTCCAGCGTGTACTTGTCATCGAGCGAAACGGCAGCGTCCGGCATGTAT
>Ga0079224_100017017_pt1 | contig 10235 bp, 10 predicted proteins | sample Stecom2015_FD_80414 | JGI IMG/M metagenome (GOLD analysis project Ga0079224, IMG submission 80414) | Agricultural soil microbial communities from Utah to study Nitrogen management - Steer compost 2015 | ecosystem: Environmental > Terrestrial > Soil > Agricultural land | place: USA: Utah... | reverse complement strand
GACCCCCGGGCCGCGCTGCGGCTCGCCGCGGGCGACCCGGCCGAGGGCTTCGCGCGGCTCCAGCGGGCCGTGCACGCCGCGACCAACCGGCGCGGGCTCGGTCCGGCGAGCTGGCCGCGCTCCTACGGCACGCCGCCGTGGGGCGCGGCACGCTTCGCCAGCTACGGCGGCGTGCGCTACACCCACCGCGTCGCCGAGCGCCCGGGCGTCGTCGAGGCCGCCGTCGCGGCCGCGCGCGCCGGCGTGCCCGTCCCGCTGTTCACGGGCGGTGACGTCTCGGGCGGCTGGGAGGCCGCCGTGCCCCGGCACGTGGTGCTGCTCACGCTCGCCGACGGGGAGGGCAGCGCGGGCAGCGCCGTCCTCTACGAGCCGTCGGGCGCGGGGCTGCACACGGTCCCCGTCGCGGCGCTGCTCGACCCGCCGCCCGTGCCCGCGGCCGACGCAGCGGCCCTGCCCGCCGCGGCCCCGGCGGCCGACCGCACGGCGGCGCGCGTGCGGAAGGCCCTCACGGCGGCGTTCGGCGGCTGGCCGCACCTGGTCTGGGCGCTGCTGCCCGAGCGGACCGGGCAGTGGCGTGCGGGCACGGACCGGGCGACGATGGAGGCACCGACCACGGAGACAGACTGACGAGGAGGTTCACATGAGCACGCTCCCAGGTCCCGACTCCTGGCACGACGCGGGCCTCGTCCCGCCCGAGGAGGCCGAGGTCGACCCCACGCACGAGCCCGACGAGTACGTCCCCGGTGCACCGCGCCCCGACGCGGACGGCGACGCGGACGAGGCGGACGTCGTCGAGCAGGCGCTCGACGTCCCCGCCGACCCGGACGAGGACGAGCCGCTCCCCGGCTGACCGGTCGTGTCGGCGGCGGACGGTAGGTTGTCAGCATGACCACGCACGACCCCGGGGGCCGCCCCGGCGAGGCGCAGATCCGCGCCCTGCCCAAGGTGCTCCTGCACGACCACCTCGACGGCGGCCTGCGACCGCAGACCGTCCTCGAGCTCGCCGACGCGGCAGGCCACCCGCTGCCCGCGTCCGACGCCGACTCCCTCGCCGACTGGTTCCGCGCCGCAGCCGACTCCGGCTCGCTCGTGCGGTACCTCGAGACCTTCGCGCACACCACCGCCGTCATGCAGACGGCCGACAACCTGGCGCGTGTCGCCCGCGAGGCCGTGCTCGACCTGGCCGCCGACGGCGTCGTGTACGCCGAGCAGCGCTGGGCCCCCGAGCAGCACCTCGCGGGCGGGCTCGCCCTGGCAGAGGCGGTCGAGGCCGTGCAGGCAGGGATCGACGACGGCATCGCCGCCGCCGCCGCGCAGGGGCACATCATCCGGGTCGGGCAGCTGCTCGGTGCGATGCGGCAGGCCGACCGCTGGCAGGAGGTCGCCCAGCTCGCCGTCACCTACCGGGACGCGGGCGTGGTCGGGTTCGACATCGCGGGCCCGGAGGACGGCTTCCTGCCCTCGCGGCACCTGCCGGTCTGGCGCTACCTCGCCGAGCACGACGTGCCCGTGACGATCCACGCGGGCGAGGCGGCGGGCCTCGACTCCATCGGGCAGGCGGTGCACCTCGGTCAGGCCGACCGCCTCGGCCACGGCGCGCGCATCATCGACGACATCGCGTTCGTGGCGGACGACGGCACCGCGGACCTGGGCCGCCTCGCGCACTGGGTGCGCGACCACCAGATCCCGCTCGAGCTGTGCCCCACCTCCAACCTGCAGACGGGCCTCGCCGACTCGGTCGCGACGCACCCGATCGCCCGGCTCAAGGAGCTGGACTTCGCCGTCACGCTCAACACGGACAACCGCCTCATGTCCCGCACGTCGATGACGCACGAGATGCAGCGTCTCGTCGACGAGGCGGGCTGGACGCTCGACGACCTCGTCGACGTCACCGTCACCGCCGCCTGGGGTGCGTTCATGCACCACGACGAGCGGCGTGACCTCGTGGAGCAGGTCATCCTGCCCGGATTCCAGAAAGTCGAAGGTGCCCTCGTATGACCGCTCAGCCCGACGCGACCCGGCCGGTCGCCCTGCCGCAGGACAAGGCGGCGCTCGCCGCCTACGTCGACCACACGCTGCTCAAGCCCGAGGCGACGGCGGCCGACGTCGCGGCCCTCGTCGAGGAGGGCGCACGGCTCGGCGTGTTCTCCGTGTGCGTGTCCCCGTCCTTCGTCTCGCTGGCCGTCGAGGTCGCCGCCGGGCGTCTCGCTGTCGCGACCGTGTGCGGGTTCCCCTCGGGCAAGCACATGAGTGACGTCAAGGCGTTCGAGGCCGCCCGCTCCGTCGCCGACGACGCGGACGAGATCGACATGGTCATCGACGTCGGCACGGCGCGGGCCGGCCGGTTCGACGTCGTCCGGTCCGACATCGCGACCGTCCGCGCCGCCGTGCCCGGCGACCGCGTGCTCAAGGTCATCATCGAGTCGGCGGCGCTCACCGACGAGCAGATCGTCGGCGCGTGCAAGGCCGCGGAGGCCGCAGGCGCCGACTTCGTGAAGACCTCGACCGGCTTCCACCCGGCAGGCGGCGCGTCCGTGCACGCCGTCTCGCTCATGGCGCGCACCGTCGGCGCGCCGGCGGGCGGCACGCTCGGCGTCAAGGCCTCCGGCGGCATCCGTGACCTCGACACGGCCCTGGCGATGATCGAGGCGGGCGCCACCCGGCTCGGCCTCTCGGGCACCGAGTCGGTGCTCGCGGGCTTCGACGGCCGCGCCCCGGAGCCGTCGCCGTCCGACACCTACTGACGGCCCGCTGGGTGCGGGGCCCTCGCCCTTTTCTGTGTGCCAGGAGGGCGAAGACCCAGCACTCAGCGAGGTGCCGGGGAGGTAGGGTGCCGGGCATGTCGACACCGCCGAGCGTGCCCGGGACGACCGTCGGATGCCGGATGCGCAAGTGGGACGGCACCCCGCACTGGCGCTGGGACGGCGTCTATCTCGGCGCCGACGAGCACGGGGAGTGGGTCGGCTACCGCGAGGGGACCCTGTTCAGCAGGCCGGGCCGCCGGTTCCGCACCGACTTCACCGGGGTCATGGTCTTCGGCGCCGGTGGCTGGGTCGCCGACCTGTACCGCGACCACCCCCGCGGAACCCGCCTCTACATCGACCTCGCCACGGTCCCCGAGTGGCGCGCGGTGCCGGACGGCGACGGGCCGGCGTACGAGGTCTCCGCGATCGACCTCGACCTCGACGTGCTGGCCGAGCAGCCGGGCGGCGCGCGGGCGCGGCGACGCGGCGAGACCTACATCGACGACGAGGACGAGTTCGCCGAGCACAGTGTCCGGTACGGGTACCCGCCGTCCGTCGTGACGCAGGTGCGCGCGGACGCCGACGCCCTGCTCGCGGCCGTCCGCGCCGGGACGCCGCCCTACGACGGCGCGACCGCGCAAGGCTGGTTCGCGGTGCTCGACAGCCTGGACGGCGCCGAGAGCAGCATCAGCGGACGCTGAGCGCGGTGTCGGGAGGCGCCGAGCGCGGTGTCGGGGAGGCGCCGAGCGCGCCGTCAGGAGGCGCCGAGCGCCAGGTCGTCCTGCTCGACGGCGGCCTTCCACGCCGGCTTCTCCGCCCGCCAGTGCTCGTCGTCGCGGCCGCGGCGCCAGTAGCCGGACGCGGACAGCAGCTCGCGCGGCACACCGAGCGTCGCGCGGGCCCAGCGCCGCAGGTCGCGGACGCAACCGGCCTCGCCGTGCAGGAACGCGTGCGGCACCCCGTTGGGCAGCCGGGCCGCCTGGACGACGTCGGCGAGGCGGTCACCCGCCGAGCGGTGCACCCACGTCACGTGCAGCTCGGCCGCACCGGTCAGCTCCTGCTCGTCGGCGGCGTCGCCGACCTCGAGGAACACGTGCGCGACGGCGTCGGCGGGCAGCGCCTCGCACGCGGCGGCGACCGCGGGCAGCGCGGACTCGTCGCCCGCCAGCAGGTGCCAGGGGGCGGCGGGCGAGGGCGCGTAGTCGCCGCCCGGGCCGAGGAACGACACCTCGTCGCCCGGCCGGACCCGCTGCGCCCAGGGTCCTCCGTAGCCCACGTCGCCGTGCGTCACGACGTCGAGGTCCCACCCGGACGGCGTGACGCCGCGGATGGTGTACGTGCGCGTCACCGGGCGACCGCCCGGCTCGCCGGGCTCCGCCATGACCAGCTTGACGTACCGGTCGGTGAACGGCGTGGGGTCGACGTGGGCGAGTGCCTCTCCGCCGATCGTCACCCGGATCATGTGCGGGGCGACCTGCCGGACCGCCGTCACGGTAGCCGTCGTGCGGGTGCCCTTCCTCGGCCTTCCGGCGGGCGCTGCCTGGGTGATCTCTGAGGTGATCTGCGACATGGTGACCTCAGCCTACGCGGGGGCGCCACCCCGACCGGCCTACGATGAGCGCACCCATCCACCACCACTGCGAGGGACTGAGCGTGCGGATCCTGGTCACCGGCGGCGCCGGCTTCATCGGTGCGAACTTCGTCCACCAGACGGTGCGCGAACGCCCGTCCGACGAGGTCACGGTGCTCGACGCGCTGACGTACGCGGGGGACAGGACGTCGCTCGACGGCGCGGGCGGCCGGGTGCGGCTCGTCGAGGGGTCGATCACCGACGCGCCGCTCGTCGACCGGCTCGTGGGGGAGTCGGACCTCGTGGTGCACTTCGCGGCCGAGTCGCACAACGACAACTCGCTCGCGGACCCGACACCGTTCGTGCAGACCAACCTGGTCGGCACGTTCACGCTGCTGGAGGCGGTGCGCCGGCACGACGTGCGCTTCCACCACATCTCGACCGACGAGGTCTACGGCGACCTGCCGCTGGAGGGCGACGAGCGGTTCACGCCCAGCACGCCGTACAACCCGTCGTCGCCCTACTCGTCGACGAAGGCCGGGTCCGACCTGCTGGTCCGGGCGTGGGTGCGCTCGTTCGGCGTGCGCGCCACGATCTCGAACTGCTCGAACAACTACGGGCCGTACCAGCACGTCGAGAAGTTCATCCCGCGGCAGGTCACCAACCTCATCGACGGCGTGCGTCCGCGCCTGTACGGCGCGGGGCTCAACGTGCGCGACTGGATCCACGTCGAGGACCACAACAGCGCCGTGTGGCGCATCGTCGAGGAGGGCCGGGTGGGGGAGACGTACCTCATCGGGGCCGACGGCGAGGCGAGCAACCTCGAGGTGGTCCGCACGCTCCTGGAGATCTTCGGTCGCGACCCGGACGACTTCGACCACGTGGCCGACCGCCCGGGGCACGACCTGCGGTACGCGATCGACGCGAGCCGCCTGCGCACCGAGCTGGGCTGGACGCCGCGGTACACGGACTTCCGCGAGGGCCTGGAGGCGACGGTGGCCTGGTACCGGGAGCACGAGTCCTGGTGGCGCCCGGCGAAGGCCGCGACGGAGGCCCGCTACGCCCGCACGAGCCAGTGAGCCCCGCTGAGTGCGGGATCTTCGCCCGTCTGGCACACAGAAAAGGGCGAAGATCCCGCACTCAGCGGGTCGGGAGGGTGGAGAGGTGGGTGTTGACGGCCTCCAGGGTGGGGAGGAGGTTCTGGGTCCTCGCCTCCGCGAGGGTGGGGGCCGCCGCGTCCTTCTCGGACAGGAGCGGGGTGAGCGGGGTGCCGTCCCGCGCCGTGTCGGGCCACTCGATGCCGAGCTCCTCGTCGAGCGGGTGCACGCCGTGCTCGCGCCCCGGGGCGTAGCCGGCCGAGCACAGGTACAGCACGGTCGAGCCGTCCTCGAGCGACATGAAGGCGTGCCCCAGTCCCTCGGCGACGTAGACCGCGCGCCGGTCGACGTCGTCGAGCAGGACGGCGTCCCACACGCCGAAGGTGGGCGAGCCGACCCGCAGGTCCACGACGACGTCGAGCACCGCGCCGCTCACGCACATGACGTACTTGGCCTGGCTGGGCGGGACGTCGGCGAAGTGGATGCCCCGCAGCACCCCAGCGGCCGACACCGAGCAGTTGGCCTGCTGGAGGTCGAACGCGTGCCCGACGGCGTCGGCGAACGGGCCCGCCGTGAACGCCTCGAGGAACAGGCCGCGCGGGTCGCGGTGCTGCTGCGGGGTGATCTCGAACGCGCCGGGTACGGCCAGCTCGCGGTACGTCATGGTGCTCCTCGCCGGGGGTCTGGGGAAACCGGGTGTGGCCCTAAGATCCTAGGGTGACTGGAGGAGCAGCGGTGACGGACGAGAGCTGGCTCGTGGTGGGGGCCGCGGGCATGCTCGGGCAGGACCTGGTGGCGGCGGCGGGCGCCGCGGGGCACCGGGTGACGGGCACCGGGCGTGACTCGCTCGACGTCACCGACGCCGCGGCGGTCCGGGCGGCCGTCGCGGGGCACGACGTCGTCGTGAACTGTGCCGCGTGGACCGCCGTGGACGACGCCGAGGCGCACGAGGCCGAGGCGTTCGCGGTGAACGCGACCGGTGCGGCGCACCTGGCCCGGGCGGCTGCCGCGGCGGGCACGCGCCTCGTGCACGTCTCCACGGACTACGTGTTCGACGGTGCTGCCACGCAGCCGTACGCCGAGGACTCGCCGGTAGCGCCGCGCTCGGCGTACGGCCGCACGAAGGCCGCGGGGGAGTGGGCCGTGCGTGCGGAGGCGCCGGACGCCCTCGTCGTGCGCACGGCGTGGCTCTACGGCGCGGGCGGCCGCTGCTTTCCCCGGACGATCGCCCGGGCCGCCGCGGAGCGGGACCGGCTGAGCGTCGTCGACGACCAGACCGGGCAGCCCACGTGGACGGCGGACCTGGCCGACCTGATCGTCCGTCTGCTCGCCGCGCGGGCGCCGGGCGGCGTCTATCACGGCACGTCGTCCGGGGCGGTGACGTGGCACGGGTTCGCCCGGGCGGTGGTCGCTGCCGCGGGCCTCGCGACGCCGGTCGACCCGACGACGAGCGCCGACTACCGGCTGCCCGCCCCGCGCCCGGCCTACTCGGTGCTGGGGCACGACCGGCTCCGGGCGGTCGGTGTCGAGCCGATCGGCGACTGGGCCGAGCGCTGGCGCGCGGCGGCGCCGGTCGTGCTGGGCTGAGCCCGGGCTCAGCCCTCCAGCAGGCCCAGCAGGTAGCTCCCGTACCCCGACTTCGTGAGCTTCTCCGCCCGCACGCGCAGGTCGTCGTCGGACAGGAAGCCGCGCCGCCAGGCGACCTCCTCGGGGGCGCCGATCTTCAGGCCCTGCCTGCGCTCGATGGTGCGCACGTAGTCGGAGGCCTCGAGCAGCGAGTCGAACGTGCCGGTGTCGAGCCACGCGGTGCCGCGCGGCAGCACCTCGACCTGGAGCCGGCCCTGGCGCAGGTACTCGGCGTTGACGTCGGTGATCTCGTACTCACCGCGCGCCGACGGGCGCAGGGCCTTCGCGATGCCGACCACGTCGTTGTCGTAGAAGTACAGCCCGGGCACCGCGTACCGGGAGCGGGGGCGGGCAGGCTTCTCCTCCAGCGAGAGCGCCCTGCCCTGCTCGTCGAACTCGACCACGCCGTACGCCGTCGGGTCGGCGACGCGGTAGGCGAAGACGGCGCCGCCGTCCAGGTCGGCGAACCGCGTGAGCCGGGTGCCCAGCCCGGGGCCGTAGAAGATGTTGTCGCCGAGCACGAGGGCGACGGTGTCGTCGCCGATGAACTCCTCGCCCAGCACGAACGCCTGCGCGAGCCCGTCCGGGGAGGGCTGCGCGGCGTAGCTGATGGCGACGCCGAACTGCGAGCCGTCGCCGAGCAGCCGCCGGAACTGGTCGGTGTCCTGCGGGGTGGTGATGACGAGGATGTCGCGGATGCCGGCCAGGAGCAGGGTGGACAGCGGGTAGTAGATCATCGGCTTGTCGTAGACGGGCACGAGCTGCTTGCTGAGCCCGAGGGTGATGGGGTGCAGTCGGGTGCCCGATCCGCCGGCCAGGATGATTCCGCGCATGGATCGGATCCTGCCACCGCACCGGGCTTCGCTCCCCTCCGGCCCGGGTGAATTGAGGGTGATGTCCCCTTCTGGGTGATGCGTCCAGCGCGCCCGAACCTGTAGGTACGGGTGTATGCATGCACCCCAGGTGGTCGACGACCCGCGCCCCACGACGGAGCCGGGTCCCGAGCCGGGACCGGCCACGCGCCACGCCCGCCCGCCGCACGGCGGACGTCGGCCCGACAAACGCCGGCGCGGCCGCGTCGCCCTGGCCGTCGTCGCGGGTGCCCTCGTGCTCGTCGTCGGTGCGGGGGCGCTGGCCTGGGCCGGTTACACGTCCGCGCTCGACCGCAAGATCGAGCGCATCGAGGACCCGTTCGCCGCACTCGACGAGGCAGACCGCCCCGACCCGGCGCCCGCACCTGCGCAGGGGGAGGCGGCGCCGCTGAACATCCTCGCGCTGGGCTCGGACAGCCGGATCTCGGCGGGGGACCCGTCGCAGTGGGAGTTCGGCGCGCAGCGCACGGACGCGATCATCCTGCTGCACGTCTCGGCGGACCGGACGTCGGCAGCGGCCATCTCCATCCCGCGCGACTCCTGGGTCGACGTGCCCGGCTACGGGAAGGCGAAGATCAACGCCGCCTTCTCCTACGGGGGGCCTGCGCTCATGATCGAGACCGTCGAGAACCTGACCGGCGTGCGCATCGACCACTTCGCCGTGGCCGACTTCGAGTCGTTCACCACCCTCACCGACACCCTCGGCGGCGTGGAGATCGAGGTGCCGCGCGAGGGCGGCGGCTCCGAGCTGCGGACCATGTCCGGCGAGGAGGCGCTCGAGTTCACGCGGGAGCGCTACTCGCTGCCCAACGGCGACTTCGGCCGCGTGCAGCGACAGCAGGCCTGGCTGCGGGCCATCGCAGGCAAGGCCACGCGTGAGGTGCGCGACGTGGGCACGGCCACGCGGTTCCTCGAGACGGCCCTCGGCTCCCTGTCCGTCGACGAGGGGTTCGGGTTCGACGAGATGCTCGGCCTCGCCGTCAGCTCCCGCGAGCTGTCGCCCGCCGACATCGCGTTCCTCACCGCGCCCTACGCGGGCACCGACCGGAGCGCCGACGGCCAGTCGATCGTGGTGCTGGACGAGCCGCGGCTCGCCGAGCTCATGGGTGCTGTGGCCGAGGACCGGCTGCCCGAGTACCTCGAGAACGCGCCCGACGGTCTGGACCAGCTGCCGCCGGTCGTGCGGTAGTAGACGGCAGACGGGCGGGTGCCGCCTCGGCAGCGCCCGCCCGTCGTGGTCGGAGACCTGGCCGGGTCAGAGGCCCAACGCGGTCCGTACGTCGTCCGTGACGCGGGCCAGCCGCTCCCGCGCGGCCACGCGCGCGGCTGCCAGGTCGGCCGCCGAGGCGTTGCGGTCCACGGCCGCGACGACCTCGAGGTAGGCCTTGACCTTGGGCTCGGTGCCGCTCGGGCGCACGATGACGCGCGTGTCGTCGTCCGTCAGCAGCACGACGCCGTCCGTCGGCGGCAGGCCGTCCACGCCCTCGGCGAGGTCGCGCACGGAGTCGACGGGCGACCCGGCGAGGGCCGACGGCGGGGTGCCGCGCAGCGCTGCCATGGTCGCCGCGATCTGCGACAGGTCCTCGAACCGCGCCGAGACCTGCCCGGTGACGTGCAGCCCGATGGCGCGCGCGACGTCGTCGAGCAGGTCGAGGAGGGTGCGGCCCTCCGCGGCCAGGCGCCGCGCGAGCTGCGCCACGGTGACGGCGGCGGAGAGCCCGTCCTTGTCGCGCACGTGCGCCGGGTCGACGCAGTAGCCGAGCGCCTCCTCGTACCCGAACAGCAGGCCGGGGGTGCGGGAGATCCACTTGAACCCGGTGAGCGTCGTGGCGTGCTCCAGGCCGTGCGCCGTCGCGATGCCCGCCAGCGCGCGCGAGGAGACGACCGAGCAGGCCAGCGTGCCGTCCTGCCCCGCGGCCACGGCGCGCTCAGCCGCGTCCCAGCCGAGCAGCATGCCGACCTCGTCGCCGTGCAGCATGCGCCAGCCCTGCGACGCGGCGGTCTCGGCGCCCTGGTGGGTGCCGTACTGCGGGTCGTGGACGGCGACGGCGCAGCGGTCCGCGTCGGGGTCGTTGGCGATCACGAGGTCCGCGTGCGCGTCCTGCGCCAGGGCCAGCGCGAGATCGATCGCGCCCTGCTCCTCCGGGTTGGGGAACGCGACGGTCGGGAAGTCCGGGTCGGGGTCGGCCTGCTCCGCCACGGGCACGACGTCGGTGAAGCCCGCCTCCGCCAGCGCCCGCGCCACGGCGGCGCCGCCCACGCCGTGCAGCGACGTCGTGACGACGCGCAGGCGGGTGCCGGCCGCGCCGTCGTGCAGGCCGGACAG
>Ga0079224_100017016_pt1 | contig 10235 bp, 4 predicted proteins | sample Stecom2015_FD_80414 | JGI IMG/M metagenome (GOLD analysis project Ga0079224, IMG submission 80414) | Agricultural soil microbial communities from Utah to study Nitrogen management - Steer compost 2015 | ecosystem: Environmental > Terrestrial > Soil > Agricultural land | place: USA: Utah... | reverse complement strand
TCAAGTATCAAGCCAACTAAGGGACCTTTATTATAATAAGAGATCGTTTTGCCTTCTTCTTCCCCCATGGTTCCAAAGGGGCCATCCCGCCAGGTGTTGTAACTTGATTGTGATAAGGATTGGTGTAAACGCCCCGGGTTATTTTCCACTGCATTCATATGAGTTTCTAAATCGCTATACAGCATTTGGGCATCTTTAATACCGGCCTTTTTTGAGATAAGATACTCGTAATAGACCGTTAACCCTTCAGCAATCCAAAGTTGATTGGTTCTGCTCCCTTTGTCATAATCGAAGGGTCCAAGTTCGAATGGTCGTATCCTTTTCGCATTATAGTGATGGAAATACTCATGGCTTAAAAAATTAAGCATCCTGTCCATGGCCTCTTTAGATTTGAGTTGGTTTCCATCAAAACTCACTGTGGTACTGTTGAGATGTTCAATTCCACCTCTTCCAGGGCCGATTCCGATGAAAGTATATTGATCGTACGGGATATCATCAAATAAGTCGACGGCTGCTGTAATTATTTTTTGAAGGCTGCTCATTAAACTTTGCTCGTCGAACTCACCAAGTTGATATCCGATAAACCGATGTTCTTTTCCTCTTACTTGAAACGGGGTTAAGGACTGTAGATTTCCAATTAGTAAGGGACTGTCGTAGAGTATATCGAAGGTTTGAGAATAAAAGCTAGTAGAAGAACCTTCTACAGACTTAAGTCCTGTGGCAATAGTACCCCATGGACAGCTGTCCAAATTAATTTTAATAATCGATGGATAATCCAAATAACCTTTAGGGTAAAGAAAGTTGTTTGCAGGTATAATATAGGCGTGTGTTGAATCCAAAAGACTATTCGCTACAAAACGCTTCGTGCTATGTACATCATATGTGATGTGTATGGTTTTTAAGGGTTCCGGGATCAGTTGCCAAGTGTTATTGTCTAGCCGAGTAATGGGTATTACTTGGCCATTAGTATCCGTGGCGTTAAGGTTTTCAATATTCTCGTAATAATGCATCAGTTGATAGTATCCGGGTGACCAGTTTGGGAGCTTTAAATTCAATGTATCCTCTTTAAACCCAATTAAATCCATCTGCATTTGAAAACGTTGATTTTCTGGATTTTTCATCGATACGGTATATTCGATTTTTGAAGTATTATTCTGAGCGACTGAAAAAAGACAGCTGAGTGTCAAGAGGATAATAAAGCGATGTTGTTTACACATAAACATTGTTGTTAGTTTGAACTATGGATAGGCTCTAAGTTTTGTGTTAAATATACATCTACAACTTTAATGTCTCGACACATATTGAAAAATTTAATACTACTGTTTTTACGAATATGACCTTATATTTATACTGTAACTTGCTCTATTTTTCTGTGGACGTTATCAAAGGGATTTCGTCAGCAGGCCATTTACCGTCAACAATTGGGTAGGTTGTAAGTCTATCCGGATCTACTACAACATGCTTTATACGCTTTCTGTGCCAGGTATAGACGATGTGTACTAACCCATCCGAAGTTTGTATAATTGCAGGGTATGAAAATTGTTTTTCAGGTTCATCGAGGTAATCTAAGACTAGTGCTGCATCCCATTTTTTTCCGTCATTGCTTACGGACAGGTTTATGACCCCTCTTCCTTTGTGTCCCATTCCTTCTTGTTTTCTGGTGGAGTGATTGTAAATTAGTAATTGTCTACCATCATTAAGAGTAACTGCATCGAGTCCTGAATTGTTATTTGGAAGTTCCGTTAAGCTCATTTCCGACCAGGTTTTACCTTTGTCTTTAGACCAGTTTTCACTGATGTATTCCACCTCAGTACGTGTTCGGCTTAACATTTGGATGCTTCCGTCAGCATAGGTTAATAAGGTGGGTTGGATTGCGCCGAGAGTTTCAGCATTATTAAGTGGACCGATAATTTTCCAAGTTTTTCCGCCATTTGTACTGCGTTCGACGTGAACTTTCCATCCATCGCCTTCTGTGCTTGATCCGGAAAGTATGGTGCCGTCTTCAAGTGCAATGGGTTTGTTTTTAACCGGGCCTATGATGTTTTCTTCCAATCGCCGGGCTTGACTCCATGTGTGCCCTCCATCAGTGGATATTTTTTGCATTCCCCACCAGGTGCTCGGACTTGGTCCTATTTTATAATATAGGGTCAGGGTGTCTTTTGAGTTTTGAAACAGTACTGGATTCCATGTGGGTAAACGTTCCCCATCTTCTTGTACACCGTCAGCGATACTTCGGGGAGCGCTCCATGTTCCACCAGGTTTTTTTCGTGAAAGTTTGATCTCTACATCTGGATGTCGCTCTTTGGTGCCTCCAAAAAAGCTGCAGAGAAGTTCACCGTTTTCAAGTTCTACCAGAGTTGCAGAATGAGCGGACGGAAAATCTGCAGTGGTGTATACAAATTCCTCTAATACAATTCCATCTCGGTGCTTTTTTGGACTTTGAAGTTCCTTTACATCTTGCTGCTCTTGGGTTTGTTTTTCGGATTTTTTAGTGGTCTCACATGATATGAGTGCTACTGCGGGTATAAACATGCTAGCGATGAGACTGATTTTTTTAAGTGTTTTCATTTTTAATTATTTATTGGATCGTTTTCATTATATATGACGTATTACTCTTATAATTTGGAACTCAATTTATAATTCCCGGATTCGAGTTTTAAGTGAACGCGATTTCCTTTAACTTCTATAAGTTCAATACCGTCTACCTTAGCTATCGGTTGTCCGTTTTCTTTGATGTATTTTAAGTCTTTTGCCGGGACATAGATATCAGCAGAGGTGTTTGGAGGAATACTGATCTCCCATTTAAATTTTTTATTGTTTTTCTTCCAACGACTGACTATCGGACCATGGATGGAGTTGTAACTGGCATTGACATGGCTAAGCTCGTCCACCATAATAGGCTTCATCTGAATCTCTTTAAATCCCGGTTTTTTTGATTTAATTCCGGCTAGATTTTCATAATACCAAATGATAAGATCTCCCAGAAGCATCACATGATTGTAGGAGTTCATATTGGGGGCTGCAGTGTTTCCGTTCCACAATTCCCATATGGTGGTGGCTCCGTTCTCCACCATATATCCCCAACTTGGGTAACTTGTGCCGGTGGCTAGGGTATAGGCTAGGTCTGCACGCCCATTTTCTGTAAGACATCTCATAATCCATTGGGTGCCGATAATACCTGTGTTAAGATGTCCATTATTTTCTTTTGTTATTTGATGGACAAGGCTGTTAAACACTGCCTCCTTTTTAGGTTCCGGAACCAGATCAAATTCAAATGCAAGAATGTTATCAGTAAGTTTTCCGTAACTGTTTTTATCTTTATTAAAAAAGTGTTTGTTAAAGGCTTTTTTCACTTTATCGGCGAGTTCCTGATAGCCTGCAATGTCGTTTTGATTTTCGGTTAAAGCTGCAAATTTGCTCATCAGTTGCAGGTAGTAGTAATGATAAGCAGTAGAAATTAATTTGCTGGGATGCTTAACATTTCCTGTCATTCCTCTTCCTTCTTCAATGGTCGCCGGGGGAGCCACCCAGTCGCCATAGCTGTCTTTGGTAAGTATATAATTTTCGTCCATATACCTTTCTCTCATATAAACCAGCCATTTTTTCATGTGAGGGTAGTGCGCTTTAATTGGAGCAACAGTTCCAAATTGGCGATGTATCATATCGGCAATCATCAGATAGGTTCCTGGCCAAGTCATATTGTCACTGTAATACATCCAAAATGCAGGGGCTACATCTGCAATGGCGCCGTCGCTCTTTTGTGAATATTGGATATCATCGAGCCATTTGCTGTATAATTTTTGATTGTCAAAGATGAAACTTTCTCCATAGGCACTAGTGGGTCTGTCTCCCAACCAGGGTTGTCTTTCGTTACGTTGTGGACAATCCACCGGCATACCCTTGTAGTTTCCGCGTATTGCCCAATAGGCGTTTTTATGGACCTGATTTATAATGGAATTTGAGGTCTCAAAAGTGCCTGTTTCTTCCAAAGCATCATTCACTACCCTTCCTTTGAAATTTTCAAGTGTCGGAGTGCTTGGAAATCCGCTGATCTCTACATACCGAAACCCGTGATAGACAAAAGAAGGTTCCCAGATCTCTTCTCCATCCCCCTTAAGGGTGTAGACATCAGTGGCCTGAGCGTCTCTGAGGTTATCGACATTCAGGCTGCCGTCTTTGTTTAATATTTCTGCAAAGCGTAGTTTTACCTGATCTCCCTTAGAACCTTTTACCTTTAATTGGATCCAACCGACCATATTTTGACCCATATCCAGTATATAGGTGTCTGGTTGAAGAGGGCTGATAGAAATCGGGCTGATCGTTTCTACAACCTTCATATATTCAGTCATCTGTGCTTCGATGTTTCCAGAAGGAGGTGAGACATATTGGGCGTTTATCCAGTTGCTGTCATCGAATACAGGAGTCGTCCAACCCGGCATTTCTTTTCGCGCGTCGTATATTTCGCCATCATATTCATTGTTGGATCGGATAGGGCCGTCGGCTGTCATTTTCCAACTGTTGTCCGTTCGAAGTACCTCTGAGCTTCCGTCGGTATATTCGACCAAAACATTGAATAGCATTTTAGGATAACCAAAATCTTTAATCTTATAGGGTTTATAATTTTGTCGCATCGTATAATACCTTCCATTGCCCAAAATAGTTCCTATGGTATTATCCCCGCTGCGAAGTGCATCGGTGACATCAAAGGTATTGTAGAGTATGTTTTTGGAATAATCGGTTGGGGCAGGCGCCAGTACCTGGTCACCTATCTTCTTTCCGTTGATATAGAGTTCATATAATCCTAAGCCTATGATATGGGCCTTAGCACTTTTAATTTGTTTGGGAAGCCGGTAGGTTTTTCTAAAGTACCGAGCGGAGAGTTTTGAAAATTTTTCGTCTCGATCGCTATGTGTAAGGGAGTCCATACCAATCCATCGCCCTTTCCAGTCCTTAAAATTTAGCAGACCCATGCTCCAATGTGAAGTGGAACTCCAAGAATTTTCCTGATTATTTGTCCAAATTTTTACTTTCCAGTAGACATCCTGGCTACTTTGGAGGTCTTTCCCCTGGTATTTTATACCATTTGTCCTGGAGGAGTTTTGTTTCCCTGAATCCCAAAGATCTGCGGTGTCATCGGCTAGTTTTTCCGCTGATGAAGCTACAAGTATACGATAGGCAGTTTGATGGAGTCCGCGCCTTTCTCCTGCTATTTTCCAACTTAATCGCGGCATTAGAACATCAATGCCTTCCGGATTATCCAGCATTTCTGTCCGTAGGTCGTAAATCGTAATACTGTCATCTTTTTCAAAGGAGAAACAATATATCGAGCTAATTAACATAAGGCTCAAGAGTAGAATCCTAATTCTCATAGTATGTAAACATTAATCTTAAGGTGAATTTTTCTAAAGTATTTTCTTGATTTTTCAATACAAGAATACACAAATTACTCAAGTGACCTATCCTTGTGTATCCTATTGTATAAAGGATTGATATTGGTATTATTGAATTATACATGATTTGCACTGTGAGAGTGCAAATTGTTCTCCTTTTTATAGGTGTTCCCTGAAATCACTTGGGTACCTACAGGATAGCGGGCTAAAAAATATGTTGGATATTGCCCCTATATTAATTTTTAGATCATGAATTTTAAATTAAAACTACTACTTTTTTGTGTTACAGCCTTTGTCTTGAACAGCTGTAATACAGCTGAAAAAAATAATAAAACTTTTGCGGAAAATTTAAATCACTTTCCGCTGGATAGTTTACTGACTAAGGACGAGGTAGGTGCTGAGAATTTACCTGATGAGATCGCTCCGGTGGATGCTCCTTTTGATATGCCTGAATTTAAGAAACCTGTGTTTCCGGATTTGCGTGTATCCATCGCTGATAAGGGGGCTGTTGAAGATACTAAAGTCACTCAGATTATTCAATCTTTGATTGATGCGGTCAGCGCTCAAGGTGGTGGTATGGTTGTAATTCCTGAAGGAAAATGGAAAAGTGGCCGAATTTCTTTAAAATCTAATGTAAATCTTCATTTGGAATCCGGTGCTGAACTATATTTCAGCGGGGAATTGGAGGATTACCGTCCAGCGGTGTTTACCAGACACGAGGGCGTTGAAGTGATGTCCCTTGGGGCTTGTATTTATGCCTACAAGCAGGATAATATCGCGGTGACGGGTTCTGGAACAATCTACGGACCTGATGAGGGTTCAGTAAGGGAGCAAATGATGACCGAAGATGTTACGGAAAAATTTGTTCCTGTTGATAAGCCGGTGTCGGAACGAGTCTATGAAGGACACAATGGTTCTTCTATTTTTCTCCCCATGATGATTTCTCCAACCAGTTGTACCAATGTTTATATTGAGGGAGTGACACTGGAGAGAAGTGCATTTTGGAATATCGTTCCTGTGTATTGTCATGGGGTTATTATTCGTGGGGTTACAGTGAATTCTGTCGGAATTCCCAGGGGAGATGGTATTGATATAGAATCTTCAAAAAATGTATTGATCGAGTATTCGACTTTAAATAATGGCGATGATTGTTTTACTATGAAAGCCGGTAGAGGAAAAGATGGCTTGCGGGTAAACAAGCCTACCGAAAATGTGGTGATTAGGTATTGTTTAGCGCAACAAGGTCATGGTGCTGTTACTGTGGGGAGTGAAACCGCAGGAACGGTCAGAAATCTATATATTCACGATTGTGTATTTGATAATACTGGTGTAGGTATTCGGTTTAAAACCCGAAGGCCAAGAGGTGGAGGAGGAGAAAATTTATATTACGAACGCCTTCGGATGAATCTTCATGGTACAGCCTTTAAGTGGGATATGCTCGGACAGCCAATGTATGTTGGTGAACTGGCTGAGCGAATGCCTCCGAGAGAATTGAATTCACAAACACCTGTTTTTAAGGATATCTACATGAAGGATATACTAGTAGAGAAGGCAGAAACCTTTGTGAAGGCATACGGAATCCCGGAATCACCAGTGGAAAATGTAACGATGGAACATATCAGAGTGTTGGAAAGTGAAAAACTGATAACCTTGAACGATGTTACGGGTATGGAGTTTAAACATATCAGGGTTCGGAGCTCGGATTCCTTAATGAACTTCTTAGATGCACGTCAGGTAAAATTTAACGATGCCATTTTTTATGTGCCCGGGGATACTTTGATTGTTAACAAACAGGGAGATTTGACCAAGGGTATTGAGTTTGAAAATTCTGCGAATGCGATTCGACAAGACTAGTATCTTGTTTTACTGATTAAAAAAAATAAAACGAATCTTAAAAAAAATCAATTATAAATGGGGCTTTCTTTTCAAATTAAACTCTTTTTATCTGCAATAATACTTGTTCTTACAGGGTGTAATCACTTGCTTGGTCAAGAACCTGAAACGCTGTATTTATCAGGAACAGGAAGTGATCATACTGTCGAGTGGGACTTTAAAGTATCCAATGGAAGAAATTCCGGAAAATGGACTCAAATACCGGTACCTTCCAATTGGGAACAATTTGGATTTGGTACATACAGTTACGGACATACCGAGGAGAAGGATAGAGGTAAGGAGGTTGGCTTCTACAAACACAGCTTCAGCGTACCAAAGGATTGGAAGGATAGAAAGGTAACTATTGTTTTTGAGGGTTCTATGACGGATACTCAGGTAAAAATAAACGGTAAGCTGGCCGGAGCAATTCATCAGGGTGCTTTTTACAGGTTTAAATACGATATCAGTAAGCTTTTAAATTTCGACGGTTCTGAGAATCTGTTGGAGGTTCGCGTGGCAAAGCATTCTGAAAACGAATCTGTGAACACCGCTGAGCGCAAAGGGGATTTTTGGATCTTCGGCGGGATCTTCCGTCCGGTATACCTGAGCGCAAAACCTGTCAGAAATATTGAGCGAGTGGCTATTGATGCCAAGGCGGATGGAATGCTGACTGCTCAAGTGTTCTTAGATGGTACTATAAGAAAAGGGAAAGTAGTTGCTCAGGTTTTTGACGCAGAACAAAGGGCTGTCGGTTCAAAGTTTTCAGCGGATATATCATCTAAGTCTACCTCGCTTATACTACAGCAGCAATTTAAGGGGATAAAAACCTGGAATCCGGAGGATCCTAATCGTTATTCCATTGTGTTTAGTTTACTTATTGATGGGGAGACCGTTCATGAATTTGACGAAAAATTTGGATTTAGAACCGTAGACTTGCGAAAAGGTGATGGTATATATGTCAATGGAGTTAAAATTAAATTTAAGGGCGTAAACCGACATACCTTTTGGCCTACTACCGGTAGAGCCTCCAGTAAAAAGCGAAGTATAGCCGATGTGAATCTGATCAAAGATATGAATATGAACGCGGTGCGTATGTCGCATTATCCGCCAAATGTACATTTTTTAGATGTTGCCGATTCTCTAGGATTATTTGTATTAAATGAGCTTGCAGGCTGGCATGGTTCTTATGATACACCTACGGGTAGTAGGCTCGTAGAGGCTATGGTAAAAAGAGATGTAAACCACCCTTCCATTGTGTTTTGGAATAACGGAAATGAGGGTGGACACAATACAGATCTGGATACTTTATTTCAGCATTTTGATATTCAAAAAAGAGAAGTCATACATCCCTGGCAGCATTTTAATGGAATGGCCAATGAACATTACAGACCGTATAATTATGGTGCAGGAACCTATTGGAATGGACGTGAGGTTGTTTTTCCTACAGAATTTTTACACGGAATGTACGATGGTGGTCTTGGTGCAGGATTATATGATTATTGGGAATTAATCTGGGACAATCCCAGAGCGGCCGGTGGATTTCTATGGGTGTTTGCGGATGAAGGAATCGAACGAACGGATACAGGAGAGATTGATACGTATAACGGCTCGGCTGCGGATGGTATTTTAGGGCCTTTTCATCAGAAGGAGGCTAGTTATTACGCCATTAAAGAGCTTTGGGCTCCAATTCGTTTTCAAGATATTCACCTCACTGACAGCTTTGATGGAAAACTGGCTTTGGAAAATCGTTATTTCTATACCAATCTCAAGGAATTGAATTTTAGTTGGACATTGAAGAAACTACCCTTACCGCATACGAAGGTTTTATCAAAACAACTTCGCGGTACGATCACTGCTCCTGATGTAGCGCCAGGGCAAAAAGGCAAGCTTTCGTTGGAGCTTCCATCAGATTGGTTAGATTATGAGGTTTTATATGTGAATGTGACCGATAAGCACGGTAGAGAACTATTTACCTGGAGCTGGCCGATTAAAACACCCAAGGAAGTCCTGGCTGATTTTGATCCTACAACGACTGCAGAAACAGATGAGGTGAAATGGAAAGAAAGTGCTAATGAAATAATCGTGAATGCGGGAGAAGTCACCTTTGTGATCGGAAAACAGGATGGACAATTAAAGAAAGTTGAAAATAAAAATGGAGAAATTCCTTTTAACAACGGTCCTCATTTGAGTGCTGGGGTGGTTGATTTTAAATCTCTGCATACGGAACAATTTGGGGATAGCCTTGTGATTAGATCCTCTTTTGAGGAAAAGTCCCGTATGAAAGAATTCAGCTGGGTGTTTTATCCTTCGGGATGGGTAAAGCTAGAGGTGTATTACAAGCCCGAACACTATGATGTTGATTTTGATTATATGGGTGTGGATTTTTCATATCCGGAAGCACTCGTGGAGGGCGTTGAGTGGCTGGGCAAGGGGCCGTATCGCGTATGGAAGAATCGTATGCACGGTACCCGCTTTGATATGCATCAGAAGGCGTATAATAATACTATTACAGGGGTGTCACCTATGGTGTATCCTGAGTTTAAAGGCTATCATGCGAATTTGTACTGGGCAAAAATTAATTCCAAATCTCAGTCCTTTGTCGTGGCTACTGAAACTCAAGATGTCTTTTTGAGACTTTTCACCCCTGAATATGCACAAAATGTTTATGAGGAGCGTACTTCGCCACCTTTTCCATCTCAGGATATTTCATTTATGCAAGCCATCCCAGCCATAGGAAGTAAAACCAATCAGCCCGAACGCCTAGGTCCTTCTGGTCAAAAGAACATTTTCTTCGATTACGGGACTTTTGACAATTGGAAACTCAGAAGTAAAAAAATGATCTTGTATTTCAATTTTTCTTCGGGTTGGTAAAAAATGTTTTACAATCCATACTCATGTAAGTAAAGGATAGGGCTTAATGACGTTCTTCTTATTATTGGGTTCTGTTTTAAAATTAAACCTTCATAAACTATT
>Ga0079224_100017015_pt1 | contig 10235 bp, 11 predicted proteins | sample Stecom2015_FD_80414 | JGI IMG/M metagenome (GOLD analysis project Ga0079224, IMG submission 80414) | Agricultural soil microbial communities from Utah to study Nitrogen management - Steer compost 2015 | ecosystem: Environmental > Terrestrial > Soil > Agricultural land | place: USA: Utah... | reverse complement strand
TGCTTTAGCTTCAATCCGATATTTTCCCTCGGTTACTTTATAGGCAGAAAAATCCCACATAACTGGACTGGCAGAACCTGGCATAACTTGGGCAAATAACAAAGAGGGAAACATCAATGTTAGAAAGAAAAATAAACGGAGCATTTTTGTCATGAAATAAATGATTAAAAAACGCCACTAAATTAAGGCATTTATTTTGTCCAATGAAAATGAAGTGCTGAGTGTAAGATTTCTACAATAGATAAGTCTAAAAATGCCCGCTCAAATGAGCGGGCATTTTTATCGTTTCGTATCTGTACGCTTATTGAGCAGGGGTTGTTGCGGGAGTACCAGCAGGTTGCTGTGCGGGTTGTTGTGGAGCAGATTGTTGCACGGGTTCAGCCACTTCTTGACGAGGAGTAACCGCCGGATTTACAAATACTACAACAATGCTTAATATGCCGATAATGGCCATAGTGTACCATGTTCCTTTTTCCATCACATCACCACTCTTTTGTACCCCCATAACCTGAGAACCTAAGCTGCCGAAAGCTCCGGACAAGCCACCACCTTTTGGTTTTTGAACCAAAATAAAAAAACCCAATACCACGCAGGCTATGAGAATAAGAACGACTAAGAATGTGGTCATACCTCTAAATCTTTTTGTAGATTTTCAATTTTGGCAGCAAAATAAGTCTTTTTTTCAGGATTCAACAAACTTAATTTACGGTACACCTCAATGGCTTGTTTTTTCTTTCCTTGACTTAAATACACCTGAGCCAGAGATTCACTGACCAATTCTTCATTTCTGGAAATGGAATTTACCGCCATTTCAAATACATTTTCCGGAATTTCTTCATCTTCCTCTTCAATCGCGGCGGCCAACTTTTGCTTCTGCCACATCGTTTTCAAGGCCTTCTTATCTGCTTCTTCTTCTCTTTCTTTTTGATTTTTCGATTGCATGTACACCAGCCATTCTGCAAAAGTCATCATCACAAGTAAAGACTTCTCGCCTTCTGCTTGTTCTTCTTCTATCGGTCCTTCAGTTTCTTTTGCTTTGCCCGGAACTTCTTCCGGCAAATCTGTAGGCACTTGAATTCCTTGGCTGGCAAAATAATCGCCGGTTAATGCTGTAGCTAAAGGCAGTTCTTCTAACGAAATATCCTCCTCTGCCAAAGCCGAGCTATTTAATGGTTCTGTTGCTGGCTCCTGAGGCCGCACCTTACTTCTTTGCCACCACTCTCTCAACAAAACAGGATTAGCAGGATATAGTTGAGGCAGGGCAAAAAAATCGGACTCCCCTGTAGTTTTCCTATTCCGTTGTATCAAATACTGGATAGGCTGAAAATAGCTGTAGGATTGGGCAAATTGCTCCAAAGCCGCAAGAGAAACTTCTTGCAATTGATGGGGTTCATTTAACCAATTATCAATATTTTCGGTGGTAATCAATGATTTGAAAATTAGGGTTAATAATTTACCAGTTAACAAATGCCTTATTAAAAATATCTTCGGCCAACTGCCTGGCAATTTCTTCGATCAGCATATTTTCAACTGCTTGTAATTGTTGGTTGGCAGAAAAATCAGCAAAGCGGCTAAAAGTATGTTTGAAGCTTGCCTTTTCATCTTTTCTATTTTTAAAATCTATTTCTACACTTATGGTTAATCGGTTTTGCGAAGCTTGTGTCTGTCCTTGCAGCCCGGTAATGCTCACCGAGTAATTAGTAATTGTGCCCTGCATATCGTAGTCGGCTTGGTCAGTATTCACTGCGGCTAATCCAGTTTGTGCTAAAATACGATTTCTGATTTTTTCTGTTAAGGTAGCACTCAAAGCAGGAACTACGTTAGGGGCCCGGTTTTCCAGATTATGCATATTTATGGTTTTCCCTTCTATACTGGCACCGGACAAACTATACACACCACAACCTGCCATTCCCATCCCAACACAACATAAAAACATTAAGATTCCGACAATACGCAACATGAGGCGAAAATAAGGGATAATCTTTAAACATCAGACTCTATACACTCATGAAGTAGTCAAGCTTGAAAAATCAGCCAATACAATTGCTGTCATGGCTTCCACAATTACGGGAGCACGAAGGGCTACACACAAATCATGTCGGCCTTTTACAGAAAAACTTTCCATCTCATTGTTGTGCCAATTAAGGGAAGTTTGCATTTTGGGTGTAGAAGAGGTTGGTTTAACCACTAATCTAAAATGTAATTCGTTACCGGTACTTATGCCCCCTACAATACCTCCGGAGTGATTAGTTTTAGTATGCCCCTGCTTGTTTAACAGCACATCATTATGTTGTGTACCCAGCATATTAGCAGCACTAAACCCGGCACCAAATTCTATTCCTTTAACCGCAGGTATGGCAAAAATAGCATGGGCTATCATAGATTCTAAACTATCCCAAAACGGTTCACCCCAACCAAGAGGAAGGCCACTGGACCTACATTCAATAATGCCTCCTACGGTATCCTTTTCTGCTATGGCTCTCGCCAATCCTTGTTCTACATCCGAAAAACCTCCTACCTCCGTAACCTGCGCCTGAATGTTGATTGAAGGAATGATTTTTTTGGCTACCACTCCTGCTGCTACAATACCTACGGTAAGCCGGGCACTAAAGTGTCCGCTTCCTCTATAATCTTCAAATCCCCGAAACTTATGGTGGGCTACAAAATCGGCATGCCCGGGCCGAGGGATGGCTCGTTGACTTTCATAATCCTGGCTCCGTATATTTTTATTTTCAAACAAAATGGTCAGGGGAGCACCGGTGGTGTAGCCCCGAAAAACACCCGTTTTAATCAGTGGCCAATCCTCCTCTTGTCTTGGGGTAGTACCTTTTTGTAGTCCGCCCTTTCGCCGTTCTAAGTCAATAGCAAAGTCGGCTTCGTTCAACGAAATACCGGGAGGTACTCCATCTAGGCAAACACCCACGCAATCACCATGAGATTCTCCAAAAACCGTTACTCTGAATATACGTCCGAAACTATTCATAAGTTGAAATTAAGCATTCCCCTATTAAACCAAAAGCTTTACTTCTTATGCCTATTGGCATTGCAAAGTTTGGAGATCATTAAAGAAATTTGGATAAGATTTATTTACGGCCATTGCTTCTTCAATTAAGACCGGATCATCTGCTTTTAAAGCAGCTATGGCACAGGCCATAGCAATGCGATGATCTTGGTGAGCCCTCACTGTAGCTGAACGGATATGTCCACCGGTAATCATCATCAAATTATCTTGTATTTGTATTTGAACGCCCATTTTACCCAACTCTTCCTGTAGGGTTAAAGCCCGGTTACTTTCTTTGTACACCAGGCGATGCACCCCTTCAATAACGGAAGTACCCTGACAACAAGCTGCTAAAACAGCTAAAGGAGGGAACAAATCAGGTGAATCAGTGGCATTGAAATGAAAAGCTTGCAAGTTAGCGCTGGCCCCTACTTCAATTTGATCAGGTTGAATGGACAAGTTACAGCCGCAGTCTTGCAATGCGGACAAAATACTTTTATCGGCTTGCAGGCTAAAAGCATCCAACCCCAAAACCCTAACACTTCCGGCAATTGCCCCAGCTACCAACAGAAAAGCAGCACTGCTCCAATCACCTTCCACTACATACTTTAAGGTTTGTGTAATTTCCTTTTCTCCCAATCCGGTAAAGTAAAAATCTGTATAATTTTCATGTTGAGGCACCGGTAATCCAAAATCTGCTAAAACCTGTAAAGATAAATCGATGTAAGGCTTACTTTTTAAATGGTCCACATAAATATGTACATCTCTGGCTTTTGCAGCAGAGTAGGCAAAGAGTAATCCGGTAAGAAATTGTGAACTTAAGGCTCCATCAACACGAATAGTTCGGGGTATTAACTTCCCTTGTACCTGTATAGGCAAACGCCCGGCGGTAGTTTTTATTTTCACCCCTAATTTCGGTAAGACTTCCTCAAAAAACCCAACAGGCCTTTCTCTTAAACTTCCGGCACCCAGAACGCAGTAAGGCTTGTCAGACAAAGACACCAAAGTGGTAAACAGACGCATAGACAATCCGCTCTCGCCACATTCTATGGATTGTGGCTCAGCACTTAATAAATCCGCTATTCCATTACTCGATATTTGTATATTATCTTGATCCAAATAACTCAAACGGGCACCCAAGCCTTTAATGATACGTAGAGCGGCCTGATCATCATCAGAGCGGCCATAATTTTTTAAAACAACTTTTCCTCCTCGCAATAAGGATGCAGCACAAGCTCGCTGCATCATACTTTTTGAGGCAGGAGCGGTGACTGTTCCTTGTATTGCTTGAGGGTAAATTATGGCCATAACTTCATCAACAGATTTAAGTACTCCAAGCTGATTGGATTTGTGACAAACTAAGGGGATAAAGTACCGCTTTACCAATCTTTTCTAATAATACATACTGAATATTTTCACTCATCCGCTTTTTATCTGCCTGTAGTTGTAAAAGTACCCTTGTGGTGTCAAAATTCAGCTGTGTAGGCAACTGATATTGTTCAATTAATTGTTTTAAATCTTGAAGGTTTTGAAAACCAAGCAATGATTCAGACATCTTTGCTGCCATCATCATACCTATACTTACAGCATGTCCGTGAGGTAATTGATAAATCGTTTCAATAGAATGGGCTAAGGTATGGCCAAAGTTAAGCCATTTGCGCTCCTTGGTTTCAGTTTCATCTATTTGTACCAGCCTAGCTTTAAGTAAGGCGTTGGTTTGAATTAGTTGCTTCAGCAATTCTTTATCTTGTTGAAAGTCAGCCAAAGTATGCTGTTGCAATAAACTAAAGAGTGGCTCGTCCAATATAGCTGCGTGCTTTATAATTTCAGCAAAGCCATTGATCCATTCTTCTTGAGGTAAAGTTTGAAGTAATTCATGGTCGTACAGTAAAAATTCCGGTTGCCTGATTAAGCCCATCATGTTTTTGTAATCGCCCACATTTAAACCATTTTTACCTCCAATGGCTGCATCAACCATGCCTAAAACGGAAGTAGGCACCAGTCCACAACGCACGCCACGCTTGTAAATTCCAGCCACAAAGCCTGCAAGGTCCGTCACTACCCCACCTCCGAAGCCGATGATTAATGCATCCCGACCAGCATTGAGAGCCAACAATTGCCGAACTACATCATCCAAAACCTCCAAAGACTTAGCGGCTTCGCCCGGAGCCACAACAATAACCGGCCAACGCTTCAATAGGGATTGATAATTCATCATCAAATTTTCGTCAGTAATGATGAATGAATTTTCTATTGGCGCTAGCTCCACCAAATTATCTAAGTCGGCTTCAAAATAAAAATCAGTACTGCCTGATCTGAAGGGAACGGTATATTTATTCATAAAGCTCTAAAGCTAATTAGCTGCGGTTCATCACCGCATCTTGGTGTTTAATACTTTCCATGTGGATTGCATTGAAATAATGAATAACAAACTCTTTGCTTAATCCTAACTGCATCCCCATGTGGCTAACTCTTTCCAATACTTCATCCCATCTTTTGGTTTGCAAAATGGTAATATCATGATCTTTTTTATAATGGCCAATTTCATCAGCCAGTTTCATTCGCTTACTCAGCAACTGTATCACTTCATCATCAATTTTATTAATTTGTTGGCGAAAGTCTTCCAGTAGTTCATGTAATTCATGCGAGGTTATTTCGTCTTGTCGCCAGATGATTTTTTGCAACAAGTCCGTTAATTGCGCCGGAGTAATTTGTTGTTTGGCATCGCTCCATGCATTATCTGGATCAATATGGCTTTCGATAATAATTCCATCGTAATTTAAGTCGATGGCATTTTGGGTTACTTCCTGTAGCAAATGTCGATTACCACAAATATGTGAGGGATCAACCAAAAAGGGTAGATCCTGATATCTTCTCTTCATTTCTATGGCCAACTCCCACATGGGTACATTACGGTAATGGGTATTTCCATAAGCAGAGAATCCGCGATGAATTAAACCTATTTTTTCAACTCCTGCGCTGCTTACCCGTTCTAATGCTCCAATCCATAATTCCATATCCGCATTCACCGGATTTTTTATATACACCGGAATAGCAACACCTTTCAATGCGTTGGCTAACTCTTGTACACTAAAGGGGTTGGCCGTGGTTCTGGCTCCAATCCAAAACATATCTATGTCGGCTTTCAAAGCCTCTTCCACTTGTTTAGCTGTAGCTACTTCAATAGCAAGGGGCAAACCGGTCAGCGACTTGGCTGTTTGCAACCAAGGTAAGCCTCTGGAACCTACACCTTCAAAATTTCCGGGACGGGTTCTGGGTTTCCAAATTCCGGCACGCAACACATCTACCTGACCTTCTGCTTTCAGCTGCAAGGCAGTTTGTACCAGTTGATGCTCCGTTTCTGCACTACATGGTCCGGAAATAATTATGGGTCGCTTATTCCAGATAACCTTAAGTTGTTCCTCTTCCATAAAATATATATTCAGTCAGCAGCCAGGCACATTTCCGGCTCTGTCTGAAGGCGCAAAGGTATTCATGATAAAATTAATTTCGACCAATTTGAAAAGCAGAATCAATTTGCTACTTCAACGTAAAGATAACAACATCAAAGCAGCTATGGGTTAGAGCTGGTTAAATCTCCTTCTCTATAAATTTAAGTAATAGGATTTGCTATATCGGGATTAGGACAAAGTCCGGAAGAATAGCCCCTAAAGGACGTGGTCAATTCCAATTTTTTTTTTACTTTGCAGCAGAGGGCGGTTTTCATGCCGCTCTTTTTAGCTGAAAAAACATTGCTGAGCATGACCAATTTCATCCCCATATATCCGCAGCAAAGAGTTGTTTTTCCTGATGAGGTCTTTTCCTTTGAAGTTACAGAGCAACGCTATCGGCAATTGATTAAAGACTGTCAATCCGAAGATAAACCGTTTGGGCTGCCTACATCTGACCGTGAGAATAATATGGACTATGGAACTACTGTGCAGATTCTGGAGATGGAAATGATGGACGGCCAAGAAAAATTAAAAATTAAAGCAAAAGGCATATCTGTTTTTCGAATACTTGAGGTAATGGACCATCTTCCGGACAAACCTTATTGGGGCGCTATTGTACATTATCCAGAAAATGACCAACTAAAAGTACACCACAGAACATCGAAACTAATCTTTGAAGAAGTAAAAAAATTATACCAACAATTGCAACTGGAGCAACTACTGCCCCTTCACGAAGACGACTGGACTTCTTATGAATTGGCTCATAAAATTGGCTTAAGTAAACAACAGGAATACCAGTTGTTGAGCATACTCAATGAGGTACAAAGAATGGAATTTATACGGCGTCATTTAAGAGAACTCTTCTCAGCACTAGATAGTATCGCCTTGCTGAAATCCAGAATCAACCTTAATTAATTTCAACTTTCTTATATTAATTTTCCAATTACACCTATGACAAACCTTTGTATAGACTGGGGCAACACCCGGGTCAAAGCCGCAATTTTTAGCCATGATTTTTTGAAAGTAGCTGACAATTTCTCTGAAGAAGATGCCCTCACCGGAATTATTGGTTTAGCTCAGGAATATGCGCCAGCAGCAGCTATCATAAGTTCTGTAGCTCATCATCCACCTGAACTGGAAGTTTTATTAAAAGAGCATTGTCCTTTAGTAGCCTTTAATACGGACACCAATTTACCCATCATGAATGCCTATGGAAGTCCGGAAACCTTAGGACTGGATAGGTTAGCCATAGCCGTAGGTATCAATAACAGGTTTAGAAACGAAGATGCTTTAGCTATAAGCATAGGTACCGCAATCACCTATAATTTTGTACAAAAAAATAATATTTTCCGTGGAGGTCAAATCTCTCCTGGTGTTCGGTTGCGCTTACGTGCCTTACACGAATTTACAGATAAGCTGCCTTTGGTCAGCCAAGAGGGTTCTGTACCTCTGCTGGGGTATGACACAGAAAGCAGTATACGTAGTGGCGTAATGCTGGGAATAGCTGCAGAAATTGATGGAATGATAGCCAACTACCAAGCACAATATCCGGGAATAAATGTCGTTTTAACTGGCGGCGATGCTCCTTTTTTTGACAACAAGTTGAAAAATCGGATATTTGCGGATTCTCAGCTCCTGATGCAGGGGCTTCACTCAATTTTAAAACATAATGTGCGCTAAACCCAAGACGCAATTTATTGTACTATCCTCTATCTTACTTTTTTCCGCTACTTCATTGAGCGCTCAAAACTTACAAGATCAGGAAGGTCCCCGTTCTACAAAGGAAAACTCGCCGTATTCACGTTACGGAATTGGCGACTTAAGCAATAACCTCCAGACCTCCATGAAGGGAATGGGAGGTGCTGCCACAGCGTTTATCGATCCTTTTACGGTTAATAACTTCAACCCGGCCTCCTATAGTTATTTAAAAGTTACTACTTTGGATTTTGCTTTTGAAGGCCGGAGCAGAAACATCACCTTAGGCGATCAGCAAAGTAGCTCAGGTACTGCCACATTTTCTCACCTAACGCTGGGTGTTCCCTTAGGTAAATACGGCGGGATGAGTTTTGGTTTACAACCCGAATCTTCTATTTATTATAATGCCAATGACACTCAAAATGTAGCTGGAATAGGTAAAGCCATTTATAATTATAACGGAAGCGGGAGCTTACAATATGCTTATCTAGGTTTATCAGGTGCCTATAAAGGTTTTAGTTTAGGTGCCCATTTGGGTTACCTTTTTGGCAATAGCAGGTATAACAATGTTTTGCAAAACATAGATACCACCCAGGCTTATAATGCAGAATTTGGCCGTAGCCATAGTATAGGCGGTATTTATTGGAAAGCAGGTATGATGTATCAGGCAAAATTCAAACAAGACCACTACCTAAATTTAGGATTGACGGCTACCTTGTCGCAGGACATAAGGACCACCTCAAGCTCTTTTGCTATGGCATATCAATTTCTGGAAGAAGGGACCAGCATTGTGAGAGACACAGTAAGCAACAGCCTTACTACCGGAGTTAAGGGGATACTAAGTATGCCTGCAAACTATAGCTTTGGTGTACATTATGGAAAAACATCAGCTTGGAATATTGGCTTAGATGTACGCTACAGCGATTGGAGCAAGTTCAATGCCATGGGCGACAGAACCGGCATTGCCGATCAATCTTACCGCTTGGCATTAGGCGGAGAGTTCACTCCAGATGCATCAGCTATTAAAAACTACTTCTCCTTGGTTCAATATCGCCTGGGGGTGTATTATGGAAAGGATTATTTACGCATCAATAATACCGACATCAATTATTTTGGGGGTACCATTGGAGCTTCTTTTCCCTTTCGGAAAAACAATACACAATTTGGTCGGTTAAACACCAGCCTGGATGTGGGTAAACGCGGAACTACGACAAATAATCTGGCCAGTGAAGTGTATGTTCGATTCAACATCGGCGTTTCCTTGAATGACATTTGGTTCATTAAGCGCAAATACGACTAAGTCTTCCGCAGCAACTCATGAAGAGCGTAATTAGCAAATATTGGAGCAGCCCTCAATCAGCTTTATGCCTGATAGCGGGTTGCTTTATAATGTTATTCGGCTCCTGCACAAATGACCTCAAACAGCTGCCACCTGAGGTTTCTGAACTCAATTTACAAAATGACCGAGCCGAAGATGTGCAAATTATATTTAGTGAAAATGGCGTGGTAAAGGCAGTTTTAGAGTCTAAAGAATTTAGCAGAAACGACCAGGCAAATCCTCCCTATGCCGATTTCAAGAAAGGCATAAAAGTAAGGTTCTTTAATGCTGAAGGGCAGGTAGAAAGTACCTTAACCGCCCTTTCGGCCCGTTACTTTACCAACAACCAGAACGTAGTAGTGCGTGATAGCGTTGTGGTCATCAATAAAAAAGGAGAAAAGTTGCAGACCGAGGAACTGGTATGGAACCAAAAATTAGAACGTTTTTATTCTCAAAAATTGGTGCGTATCACTATCGGCAATCAGGTTTCATATGGTGATGGGATTGAAGCCAACCAGGATTTTACCTGGTACCGCATTACTCGTCAAAGAGGCTCCATACCGGTTGATAAAGCCGATATGCCCCGGCAGGAATAAACTATCTTCTTACTCCCCTATTTTAATTGCTGGTACAAATCCATAATTTTTGCTGTAAAATGTCGCCAATCATATCTAAGCTTTTCAATTTTGATTTGGCTGACGAACTCATTTTCTAAATTGTGCGTATAAAATCGCAATATTGCATCAGCTATTGCCAGAGGGCTTAGCTC
>Ga0079224_100017014_pt1 | contig 10236 bp, 8 predicted proteins | sample Stecom2015_FD_80414 | JGI IMG/M metagenome (GOLD analysis project Ga0079224, IMG submission 80414) | Agricultural soil microbial communities from Utah to study Nitrogen management - Steer compost 2015 | ecosystem: Environmental > Terrestrial > Soil > Agricultural land | place: USA: Utah... | reverse complement strand
GTCGTGATCGGCGGCCTGCTCTCCTCGACGTTGCTCACCCTCTACGTGGTGACGGTGATCTACACGCTGCTCGAGCGCCGCTCCGAGCACCGGGGGTCGAAGCGGGCCGCCCGCGCCGCCCGGCGCGCCGAGCGGGCGCAGGCCAAGGCCGCCGAGGCGGCCCGCCGCGCCCAGCTCCTGGCGACGGAGGCGCCGTAGGCGCTGAGGCGCTCGCCCGCTCACCACCGTGCCGACGCCCCCCGCGGGGACAGCGTCCGGGGGACGTCCCACGGGTTGTCGTCGCGCAGCGGGGGCGGGAGCAGCGACTGCGGGGCGTCCTGGTAGGTGACCCCGCGCAGGAAGCGGCCGATCGCCGCGGTGCCGACCGACGTCGCGTCCGCCGTCGTCGCGGGCCAGGGGCCTCCGTGCTGCATCGCGGGGGTGACGGACACACCCGTGGGCCAGCCGCCGAACAGCAGGCGCCCGGCGTGCCGCGCGAGGCGGTCGACGGGCGCGTCCTCCCCCGCCCCGAGGTGCAGCGTCACCGTGAGGTTGCCGGGGAACAGCTCGGCGACGACGTCGGCGAGGTCGGTGCCCTCCGGGTACTCGACCACCACGGAGAACGGGCCGAACACCTCGTCGAGCAACGCCCGGCCTGCCGCCCGCACCGCGCTGAGCGGCGCGGCGGCGATCGTCGGGGTGACCCAGCCCTGGCCGTCGGCGTCGCGGCGCAGGTGCCCGGCGTGCACCACGCGGACCCCGTCGGCCCCGAGCGCCTCGCCGACCCGTGCGGCGTACCCGTCCGCGACGGCGGGGTTGAGCAGCCGGTGCTCGGCGACGGCGGACGCGGCGGCGACCACGGCGTCGTCGTCGGCGGAGCCCTCGGGGACGAGGAGGAACCCGGGCTTGGTGCAGAGCTGGCCGGCCGAGCCGGACACGCTGCCGACGTACGCGGCCAGCAGCTCGTCGCCACGCTCGCGCAGGGCGGCCGCGCTGACGAGCACCGGGTTGACGCTGCCGAGCTCGCCGTGGAACGGGATCGGGTCGGGGCGGGCCGCGGCCCTGGCGGCGAGCAGCTGCCCCACGCGCTGCGACCCGGTGAACGCGGCCGCGCGCACCGCGGGGTGCTCGAGCAGCGCGACGCCGGCCTCCTGACCCGCGACGAGCTGCAGCGCGCCGTCGGGCAGCCCTGCCTGCACGAGCGCACCGGACACGAGCTCCGCGACGCGCTCCGACAGGCGGGGGTGCCCGGGGTGCGCCTTGACGACGACGGGGCACCCGGCCGCGAGCGCCGCCGCGGTGTCGCCACCGGCGACGGAGAACGCGAAGGGGAAGTTGCTCGCCGCGAAGACGAGCACGGGGCCGACGGGCCAGAGCGTGCGGCGCAGGTCGGGGCGGGGGCCGAGCACGAAGTCGGGGTCGGCCTCGTCGAGGCGCGCGTCGAGGTAGGTGCCGTCCTGCGCGACGTGGGCGAAGAGGCGGAGCTGGACGCGGGTGCGGGTGAGCTCGCCGCGCAGCCGGGCCTCGGCCAGGCCGGTCTCCTCCTGGGCGAGGGCGACGAGGTCGTCGGCGTGGTCGCCGAGGGTCGCGGCGGCGCGGCGCAGGGCGTCGGCGCGGACGGCGGGTGCGGCGTGCGACGTGGCGGGGTAGGCGTCGGCGGCGCGGCGGGCGACGTCGTCGGTCGTCTGCTCGGTCATGGTGGCTCCTCGGTCAGAACACGAAGCCCGTGGGGAACGGGTCGCTCGGGTCGAGCAGGTAGGTGGCGGTGCCGGTGACCCAGGCGCGCCCGGTGATGGTGGGGACGACGGCAGGGACGCCCGCGACGGTGGTCTCGGCGACGAGGCGGCCGACGAACCGGCTGCCGATGAACGACTCGTTGACGAAGTCGGTGTGCAGGCCGAGCTCGCCGCGCGCCCAGAGCTCGGCCATGCGGGCGGAGGTCCCGGTGCCGCACGGCGACCGGTCGAACCACCCGGGGTAGATGGCCATGGCGTGGCGCGAGCGGCGGGCGTCGGAGCCGGGGGCGATGAGCTCGACGTGGTGGCAGCCGGCGACGCCGTCGAGCTCGGGGTGCTTCGGCGGCGCGGTCCCGTTGACGGCGTCCATGATCGCCAGGCCCGCGGTGAGCAGGTCGTGCTGCCGGGAGCGGTCGAACGGCAGGCCGAGGTCGTCGAGGTCGACGAGGGCGTAGAAGTTGCCGCCGAACGCCATCGAGTACGGCACGGTCCCGTAGCCGGGGACGTCGACCGTCCGGTCGAGCGCGGTGACGAAGCTGGGCACGTTCTCGATGGTCACGGCGTCGGCGTGCCCGTCGCGGACGGCGACGGAGGCGACGACGGGCCCTGCGGGGGTGTCGAGCCGGATCTCGGTGACGGGCTCGTGCACCTCGACCATGCCGGTCTCGACGAGCACGGTGGCGACGCCGATGGTGCCGTGGCCGCACATGGGCAGGCAGCCGGACACCTCGATGTAGACGACGCCCCAGTCGCAGTCGTCGCGGGTGGGCGGCTGCAGGACGGCGCCGCTCATCGCGGCGTGTCCCCGCGGCTCGTCCATGAGGAAGTGCCGCAGGTGGTCGAGGTGCTCCATGAAGTACAGCCGCTTGTCGTTCATGGTGGCGCCGGGGATGGTGCCGATGCCGCCGGTGACGACGCGCGTCGGCATGCCCTCGGTGTGGGAGTCGACGGCGGTGACGGACCTGCTGCTGCGCATGATGTCTCCTCGGCCCCTCAGCGTGCGGCGAGGTAGGTGAGCGCCGTCTCGGTGTCCTTGCGCACCTGCGCCTCGTGCTCGGCGGACAGCGGGCCGCGCGGCGGGCGGGTCGGTCCGCCGTAGCTCCGCCCGGCGATGTCGATCGACAGCTTGATCGCCTGCACGAACTCGGTGCGCGAGTCCCAGCGGAAGGCGGGCACGAGGTGGCGGTACAGCTCGCGGGCCTCGTCGATGCGGCCCCCGGTGACGAGGTCGTAGACCTCGACGGCCTCGCGCGGGAACGCGTTGGGGTAGCCGGCGAACCAGCCGACGGCGCCCGCGACCAGGGACTCGAACAGCAGGTCGTCGGCACCTGCGACGACGTCGAGGTCGGGTGCGAGCTCCGTGATCTCCAGCACGCGCCGCACGTCGCCGGAGAACTCCTTGACGGCGACGACGTTCTCCAGCTCGGCGAGCTCGGCGAGGAGGTCGGGCGTGAGGTCGACCTTGGTGTCGATCGGGTTGTTGTAGACCATGATCGGCAGGCCGACCTCGTCGACGGCGGCGTAGTGCGCGATCACCTCCGACCGGTTGGCGCGGTAGAGCGTGGGCGGCAGCAGGAGGACGGCGTCCGCGCCGTCCTCGGCCGCGAGCTCGGCCCAGTGCCGCGCCTGGTGCGAGCCGACGCCGTGCACGCCCGCCACGACGAGCCCGCGCCCGCCGACGGCCTGCACGGCGGTCCGGACGACGCGGCGGCGTTCGTCGTCGGTCAGCGAGGAGTACTCGCCGAGCGAGCCGTTGGGTCCGACGCCGCGACAGCCGCTGTCGACGAGGAGCTCGCAGTGGGCGGCGTACCTCTCGTGGTCGACGGCGAGGCCTGCGGGGGCGGAGTCGTCGGGCGTGAAGGCGAGCGTGGTGGCGACGATGACGCCGCCGAGGTCGATGCGCCGGGTCATGGGAGGTCTCCTGGGGTCGCGGGGGCGGGTTCGGGGTCGGGGTCGGGACCGGCGAGCGCCGCGAGGTCGCCGAGGCGGACGGGGACGACGACGGTGCGCCGGTCGGTGCCGGGTGCGGTGGGGGCGCCGGGCTCCCCCACCAGCTCCTCGAGCGTGCGCCCGCAGACGCGGGCCTGGCACGGGCCGAGCCCGGCGCGGCTGGTGAGCCTGACGGAGCGCGTGGCGCGCGAGCCGGTGAGCTCGCGGACCTCGCGCAGGCGGCCGTAGGTGGTCTCCTCGCAGCGGCAGACCACGGTGTCGTCGCGCAGCCAGCGCACCCAGCCGCCGCGCACGCCGTGGGCGGCCTCGATCCGGGCGGCGAAGGCGCGCCACCGGTCGCGGGCCCGGAGGACCGCACCGCGCACGGCTCCCCCGGCGGCCGCGGCGCCCGCGACGGTGCCCTCGGTCAGCGCGGCGTCGGCGCCGCCGATGCCCGTGACCTCACCGGCGGCCCAGACGCCCGGCACCGACGTGGCCTGCGCGGCGTCGACGGCGACGAACCGGCCCGGCGTCAGCGCGCAGCCTGCCGCGACGGCGAGCTCGAGCCGGGGCGTGAAGCCGTGGCTCACGGCGACGGCGTCGGCCGCGACGACGCGTTCTGACCCGGGGACCGGTGCCCAGCGCGCGTCGAGCCGGGCGACCGTGACGGCCTCGACCTGCCCGTCCCCGTGCGCGGCGACGACGGCCTCCCCCGGCCGCCACGGCACGCGGTGGCGCGCCAGCTCGGCGACGTACCCCGCGAGCTCCGCGGCCTTCCCCGGCACGGCGGCGTGCTCCCAGGGCCGGGCGAGCCAGCGGCTCAGGGCGCCGGCCCGGCTCGCCTCGTGCACGGCCACGACGTCCGCCCCGGTGCGCAGCAGCGAGGACGCGACGGGCAGCAGGAAGGGCCCGGCCCCTGAGACGACGACCCGCCGCCCGACGGCGACCCGCTCACCCTTGGCCAGCGTCTGCGCGGCCCCTGCCGTGACGACGCCGGGCAGCTGCCAGCCGGGGAACGGGAGCGTCCGGTCGTGGGCTCCGGTCGCGAGCACGAGGGCGTCCGGCTCGAGCACGAGCGGCGTGCGCCCGAGGCCGTCGGGCTCGCCGACCAGCACGTGCAGCCGCACGGGGCAGGCCGCGTCGGCACCGTCGCCGTCGTCCAGCCGGTCCAGCGACCACACCTGTGCGGACGTGTGCACGGTGACGGCGGGGTGCTCCGCGAGCGCGTCCCGCAACGCCCCGAACGTGCCCCACCGGTGATGCAGCACGTGCTCGCGCGCGGCGCGCCGATCGGCGGGCAGGTGCCGCCAGTACTGGCCGCCGGGTTCGTCGGCGGCGTCGAGCACGCTGACCCGTGCCCCGGCGTCCGCCGCGGCGCGCGCGGCGGCAAGCCCGGCCGGACCGGCGCCCACGACGACGACGTGCCGCCTGCTGCCGCCGCTCACGAGACCTGCCGCACCACGACGTCGCCGTCCTGCGCGCGTCGCAGGCAGGCCCGCACGTCGCGCAGGCCGTTGACCTCGACGAGGCAGTCGAAGCACACGCCGATGCCGCAGAAGACACCGCGCGGCGCGGCGTCGCCGCGGGTCGTGCGCCACACGCGGTGGCCCGCGCCCAGCAGCACCCCCGCGAGGGTCTGGCCGGCCGTCCCGGTCACGGGCTCGCCGTCGACCCACACGGTCAGCGGACGGTCGGGGCCCGGGCGCGCCGGGTCTGCTCCGGGCGGCATGCGCAGCGACGTCATGCGGGTGCCCCTTCCGTCGGGTGCGGGCGCGCGTCCGCCCGCAGGGCGCGCAGCGTGGGCCGGTCGGTGGCGAACGCCCGGGGGTCGACCCCCGGCGCCGCGGCTGCGCCGAGCAGCATCGACGCGACGAGGTCGCCCGTCGCGGGCGCCAGCCCGACGCCTGCGCCCTCGTGGCCCGTGGCGAACCACAGCCCCGGCTGCTCCGCGTCGGGGCCGATCACCGGCAGGTGGTCGGGCATGTACGGGCGGAATCCGAGGTAGGTCCGCATCACGGGCACCTGCGCAAGGAACGGGAACACCGCGACGGCCCGGCGGGCCATCTGCGCCACGACGTCGGCGCGCGGCCGGTCGTCGAACCCGACCTGCTCCCTGCTGGACCCGACGAGCAGCGTGCCTGCCGGCGTCGACTCGATCACGGCGGAGGTCTGCAGCTCCGCTCCGGCCGACTGCGTCGCGGCGAAGTAGTCGCCGTCGTACACCTTGTGCCGCACGCGGCCGGGCACCGGCGTCGTCACCAGCACCGTGCCGCGGCGCGGCCGCACCGGGACCCAGGCGCCGAGCCGCCGGGCGACCTCGCCCGACCAGGGGCCTGCGGCCACGACCACGGCCCCTCCCGGGACGGCGCCGGAGGTGGTGGTCACGCCGGTGAGCCGCCCGTCGGTGCCGCGCAGCGCCCCGGTCACCTCGACGCCCGTGCGGACGACGGCCCCGTGCCCACGCGCCGACGCGAGGAGCGCCTCGGTCGCGACGACCGGCTGCACCTGGGCGTCCTGCGGGTAGTGGACACCGCCGAGCACCGCGGGCGCGAGGTCCGGCTCGAGCGCGCGGGCGTCGTCGCCGGTCACCGCGAGCGCCTCGACGCCTGCGGCACGCTGGCCCGCGGCGAACGCACGCAGACCGGCGAGCGCCTGGTGTCCTGCGACGACGACGAGGCCGCCCTTGGGCTCGTGCTCGACCGACGGGAAGCGGGGGCCGAGCTCGTCGGCCAGCTCGGCGGCGAGCGTGGCCCACCGGCGCACCGACACCAGGGCGAGGTCGAGCTCCGGCCCGGGCCCCTTGTCGGAGACGAGCACGTTGCCCTCGCCGTGCGCGCTGGTGGCGGACGCCGCGGCGCCACGGTCGAGCACGGTCACCGACGCCCCGGCCACGGCGAGCGCCCGCGCGCACGCGGCGCCCACGATCCCGGCGCCCACGACCACGACGTCCGTCCCCATGCGCCCGTCAGTCCTCCGGCTTGCCGGCCCACGTACCGAGCGAGTGCCCGATGTGCCGTTCCATGAGGGTTCTTGCGCCGGCGCCGTCGCCGGCGGCCAGCAGGTCGAGGAGCTCGTGGTGCTCCTGCGCGGAGTCGGCGAGGGTGCCGCTCGCGACCATCGCGGACAGGCCGTGCAGGCGTGCGCGGTCGCGCAGGTCGGCGACGATGTCGCTCGCGACGGGGTTGCCGAGCAGGCCCATGAGCCGCAGGTGGAAGGTCTGGTCGGCCTGGAGGTAGGCGACGAGGTCGCCGCGGCGGGCGCCCTCGACGATCTCGTCGGCGAGCGCGCGCAGCTCGCCGAGCTGCTCGGCAGGGAACGACGGCGCGAGGCGCTCCATCCAGACGGGTTCGATGGCCAGGCGCACGGCCGCGACGTGGCGGAGGGTCCGGTCGCTCACGCGCGTCACGCGGAAGCCCTTGTTGCGCACCGCCTCGAGGAAGCCGCGGCGCTCGAGGTCGAGCACGGCTTCGCGGACGGGGGTCGCGGAGACGTCGAAGCGGGCGGCCAGCGTGGGCACCGACACGAGCTCTCCTGGCTCCAGCTCGCCGACGACGATCGCGGCGACGAGCGCTCGGTGCACCTGCTCGCGCAGGCTGGCGGCAGGGCCGGGGCGGCGGGCCGTGGGGGTCGGTGCTGCTGGGCTCATCGGGCTCTCCGGGGGCTCGGTGGCGATCAGTAGAATATTACTCACACCCCTGCTCCGGCTGGATGTCGGAGGGTCCGTCTAGCATCGAACACAGGTACCTGGTCTTGGTGCATGCTGATGACGGAAGGATGGTGAGACAGTGCGAGAACACGAGCACGACCTCCCGCGCACGCTCCCGCAGGACCCGCTGCCTCCGGGCGACGAGCCCTTCTGGGTGCCCGACGCCGTCCCGGTGGCGCTCTGGTCCGAGGCCGACCTGCGGGCCGCGCTCGGCGGCACGCCGGGCCCTGCACTGGCACGCGTCGTCGCCGAGCTGACCGACCCCCACGCCGAGGCCCTGGACAGCCTGGCCGACGACGTGCTGGGCGACCTCGCGACGGCGTGCGACCACCTGCAGTCGTGGGCGGCGGGGATGCAGGCCCGGGTCGTCGCGGAGCGTGCGGCGCGCGAGAGCCACCCGCTCGCGCACAGCTCGCTGGTGGGGATGGTCACCAGCGAGCTCGCCGTCACCGGCGCCGAGGCCACGGACGTGGTGGTGCGCGCCGAGTCGGGTGCCGTGCACCCGGCCGTGGTCCGGGCGCTCGAGCGCGGCCGCATCGACGTGCGCAAGGCGCACACGCTGCTGCGGTCCGCGTCCCAGCTCACCACCCAGGAGCGCGCGCGGGCGATCGATCGTTACCTCCCCCAGGCGCCGCACCGGACCTGGCGCTGGCTGCGGGACAAGATGCTCGCGTTCGCGAAGTCGCTGCACGGCGCGGCCGAGTCGGCGCGCGACGCCGCCCGGCACCGCAACGTCCAGGTCGACCGCGCCGACAACGACATGGGCTGGATCTCCGCCTACCTGCCTGCGGTGGACGCCGCGGCGGTGTGGGGGGTCGTCGACGAGATGGCCCACCAGCTCCGGCGCGTGCCCGGCGAGGAGCGTGACCTGGGCCAGCTCCGTGCCGACTCCCTGACGGGAATCGTCACGGGCAGGCTGGTGCCGGCGGGGCGGTTCACGGTCGCCACGGACACGACGGACGGCACGCACCGCACGAGCAGCACCGACAGCGCCCCCACCTGCCCCTGCGGTGGTCCCGCACCCGTCGTCCGCGTCACCCCGACCCGGCCCGTGGTGCGCGTGACCGTCCCCGCGACGGCCCTGCTCGGGCTGGACGACGCCCCGGCCGAGCTCGACGGCCTCGGGCCGGTCCCGGCCGACACCGCCGCGCAGATCGCCGTCGACGCCACCTGGCGACGGTTGGTCACCGACCCGGTCACCGGGGTCCTCGTCGACCACTCGACCACGACGTACCGGCCCGGCCGGGTGCTGCGTCAGGCGGTCACCGCGCGCGACCGGACCTGCACCTTCCCGTCCTGCGAGAAACCTGCCGAGCGATCGGACCTCGACCACATCGTGCCCTTCGACCACGACCTCGACCCGGCAACGCTGCCACCCGGCACGCCAGGGCAGACGCGGGCCGGGAACCTCCACGCGCTGTGCCGTCGGCACCACCAGCTCAAGACCGCCGCGGGCTGGACCGTCGAGCGCGACCCCCTCACCGGCGTGACGACCTGGACGCTGCCGACCGGACGCACCCGCACGCGTCCGCCCACCGTGCTCGACCCGCACGTCGACCTCGGAGCGGTCGACCCGCTCACGAGCCACCGCCTGACCCTGCGGATCCTGGCGTGACCGTCGCGTCGGCTGTCAGTGACCGCGACTACGGTCGGGACATGGCCGAGCCCCGCCCGTTCACCGTCCACGTCCCCGACGACGTCCTGACCGACCTGCGTGGGCGCCTGGCACGCAGCCGGATCCCGGAGGACTCGCCGCGGCGACCGCCGTCGGGCATGACGGCCGGCTACCTGCGGGAGCTGGTGGGCACCTGGATCGACTGGGACTGGCGGGCGCGCGAGGCGTGGCTCAACCGGCACCCGCAGTACGTCGTGCCCGTCGACGGCACCGACCTGCACTACGTGCACGCGCCCGCGCTGCTGGTGATGCACGGGTGGCCGCACACGTTCGCGCTGCAGCTCGACTTCGCCGACCTGCTGCCCGACATGCACGTCGTCGTCGCGAGCCTGCCGGGTTTCGGGTTCTCCACGCCCTACCCGGACGGCCCGATGACCGAGAAGCGGCTCGCCTCGACGGTGCACGCACTGATGAGCGACGTCCTGGGCCACGACAGGTACCTCACCTACGGCGAGGACGTCACCGCGAACGTCAGCGACCTCGTCGCGGGCATCGTCGCCACGCACGCACACTTCCCGACGATCGAGGAGCGCGCGCAGCTCACCGACCCCGAGGCCAGGGCCTTCTTCGACGGCATCGCCGCGACCCATCGCACCGACGGCGCGTACGGCCACGTCCAGGCGACCCGACCCGACACGCTCGCGGCCGCGCTGGACGACTCCCCCGCCGGCCGGCTCGCCTGGCTGACGGAGAAGCTCGTGGAGTGGAGCGACACGCCGACCAGCCGGAGCCGATCCCGCCGACGCCGGTCCCGGCCGCCGTCCTCGTCCAGCGGCACGAGGCCGGCTACCCCGAGCAGCTCGCGCGCCGCCACTACCTCGATCTCCGCGTGTTCGACCGCCTCGCCGAGGGCGGTCACTTCACGGTCGCCGAAGCGCCGCGGGAGATGGCGCCGCGGGAGATGGCGGCGCGTGTGCGGGCGTTCGCCCGGTCGCTCGACCGGACGTGACGCCCGCGCCCGCTCAGGCCACCGGCTCCAGCCGGATCACCGGGAACTTGCGGTCGGTGTACGTCTCGTACTCCTTGGCGTCGGGCCAGTACTCGGCCCAGATGCCGTAGAGGCGCTCTCACTCGGCCGACGGCCCGCGCACCACCGTGGCCCGCGCCTGCAGGGCCTGGTCGCCGACCTCGATGGTCACCACCTCGGGCCCCTCCTCGACGTTGGCCACCCAGACCGGGTCCTTGGGCGCGCCGCCCATGGACCCGACGAC
>Ga0079224_100017013_pt1 | contig 10237 bp, 13 predicted proteins | sample Stecom2015_FD_80414 | JGI IMG/M metagenome (GOLD analysis project Ga0079224, IMG submission 80414) | Agricultural soil microbial communities from Utah to study Nitrogen management - Steer compost 2015 | ecosystem: Environmental > Terrestrial > Soil > Agricultural land | place: USA: Utah... | reverse complement strand
TGGGCACCGCCGTGGTCGGCACGGGTACAGCGGCGGTGGGCTGATGGGCGAAGCGGCCCGCCCGGCGCGGCGCGCGGGTACGTTCGAGCGTGCAGGAGTACGACCCCAGCACGATCTTCTTCACGAAAGGACGATGATGCCAACACGTACCGCGCGCACCGCCTGGTCCGGTGGTCTGCAGGACGGTTCCGGTCAGGTCGAGCTGGCCAGTTCCGGGGTCGGCAAGTACGACGTGTCGTTCCCGAAGCGGTCCGCCGACGACGCCGACGGCACCACCAGCCCGGAGGAGCTGATCGCGGCCGCGCACTCGTCCTGCTACGCCATGGCGTTGTCGGCGCAGATCGCCGCCGACGGCGGCACCACCCAGAGCCTGGACGTCACCGCCGATGTCACCCTCGGCCCCGACCCGGCGGGCGGGTTCCGCATCAGCGGCATCAAGCTGACCGTGCGAGGTCGCGTCGAGGACATGGACGAGATCGGTTTCCGGGCCGCCGCCGAGGCCGCCAAGGTGGGCTGCCCGGTGTCCAAGGCCCTGACCGGCGTCGGTGACATCACCCTGGACGCCGCGCTGGCCTGACGCCGCCCGGCCCGGACGCCGCCCCGCCGTCGCCCGCGCGGGCTCACCCGACCAGTTCGGTGAGCCGCGCGCGGGTGGCCGCGTCGGCCGGGAAGAACGATTCGACGGCCAGTTCCGCGGTGGTCACATTGCGGGGCGTGCCGAACACGCTGGTGACGCTGAGCAGCGCCAGCTCGTGCCCGTCGTGCCGCAGGAGCATCGGCACGGCGGGCATGTCCGTGTCCGGCCCGGGTTCGTCCGCGTCCTCACACGGGTAGGCGGCCAGCTCGTCGTGCAGGTCCGCCAGCACGGCCGAGCCGGTCGCGGTGATCTGGCGCGCCAGCCGGGCCAGGACGTGCCCGCGCCACTGGCCGAGGTTGGCGATGCGCGGCGCGAGCCCGCCGGGGTGCAGGGTGAGCCGCAGCGCGTTGACCGGCGGCCGCAGCAGCCGAGGGTCGAGACCTTCGAGGAAGACCCGCACCCCGGCGTTGGCGTCGACCATGCGCCAATCGCCGTCAACCGCGAGCGCGGGAAAAGGCTCGTGTGCCACCAGGATTCGCCGCACTACCGCGCGGATCGGGGCCATGTCGGCGGTGTCGAGCTCCGGTGCGCCGTGCATGGGGGCGAAGCCGGCGGCGAGTAGCAGGCGGTCGCGCTCGCGCAGCGGGATGTCCAGGTGCTCGCTGAGCCGGGCGAGCATGGCGCGGCTCGGCGTGGCGCGCCCGGTTTCCACGAAGCTCAGGTGCCGGGTGGAGGTGCCCGCGCGCAGCGCCAGTTCCAGCTGGCTGAGGCGGCGTTCCCGGCGCCAGCGGCGCAGCATCGGCCCGACGGCTTGCGGCGTCATACCCGCCGATCGTAGGAGCGTCCGCGCGGGCGGGCCATGACCTCACAGGTAATCGACTCCGTGCCCGTCGCGGCCCACTATGCCGGTATGCGCGAATCCATCACCGTTCCCCCGGCCTGCACCCCACCTCCGGCCACCTACCCGGCGGAGGCGGCCACGCGAGCACGGGGCGGCGGCAGGCACGACGTCGAGCTGTCCGATCGCTGGATCTCCCTGGGCGGCAGCGTGAACGGCGGCTACCTGCTCGCCTGCTGCCTGCGGGCACTGGCCGCCGAACTGCCCCACCCGGACGTGCTCGTCGCCTCCGCCTGTTTCCTGCGTCCCGGCGTCCCCGGACCGGCCGTGGTCGACACCGAGGTGGTGCGGGCCGGGCGGCGTACCTCCACCGGGACGGCCACGCTGCGCGGCGGCGGCCGGGAATTGCTGCGGGTTCAGGCCACCTTCGCCGATCACGCCGCGGCAGGCGGGCCGACGCTGGTGCGCAACGGCCCGCCCCGGCTGCCCGATCCCGGCGCCTGCGCCGACCCGCTGGCCGGGCTGGACCTGCCTGGGGTCACCATCGCCGAGCGGGTGGCGGTGCGGATGCCGGAGCCCGCGGGTTTCTGGCGCGGCCGTCCGCGCGGGGTGACCCGCGGCGAGTTCTGGCTGCGGCCGACCGAGGGCGAGGCGCTGGACTCGATCGCCGCCGCGCTGCTGGTCGACGCGGCCGCGCCGGTGGTGCTCGACGCCGGGGTTGCCGGGTCGTCGACGCTCGAACTGACCGTGCACGTGCGCCGCCGTCCCGCGCCCGGCTGGCTGGCCTGCCGGGTACGCACCGACTACCTGATCGACGGCTTCCACGAGGAGGACTTCGAGATCTGGGACAGCACGGGGGCGCTGGTGGCCCAGGCGCGCCAGTTGGCCGTGGTCCCTGCCTAGCCGAGGCAGCGATCGGCCGGCCCGGCCGCGCCGACGATGCTCGCTTCGCCCGGCGTCGCGGCCACAGCCGTGCACCGCCGGTTCGCCCGGCCGGAAACGAATCCGGGCGGCGCGGACCGGCATCCGCACCGCCCGGAAGGCGTGTCGTATTCGATTGTCCGATCGGATCGTCGGTCGAGCGAGCGGTGATCACGCGAAGGACCGGTCACACGGAAAGGGCGGTGGTCCCTCGCCCCCTCATCGGTGTGGTCGGCGGATCACACCGTGGTGACCGGCTCGCGTTCGGGCGTGCGGGCGGAGAACTCGGTCAGCGCCGCGTATCCCAGCGCCAGCGCCGCCCACAGCGTGGTGGCCACCGCCAGCGAGGACACCCGGAACTGCCACAGCAGGCTCGGCGGGAAGTCCGGGGACACCTCGTCGACGCCGGGCAACAGCACGTAGCCCACCGTGGTCACGGCCAGGAAGGCCGCCACGCCCGCGATCAACCGGACCGTCGACAGCTGCCCGGCCAGCGCCTTGTAGGCGTACAGGCCGGCGCCGACGGCGGCGACACCGAGCAGCACCACCGCCACCCACAGCAGGGTGCGGTCGTCGATGGTGTCGGGATCGCCCACCGCGGGTGGATTCGCCGGGTACTTGAAGAACGGCACCGCGGCGACCGCGGTCCAGCCGCAGACGCCGGTGAGCAGCGCGAGCGCGGGACCGGACAGCGCGGTGCAGCGGCGCGCGTAGTGCGCCACCGTGCCGAAGATGGCGCCGAGCGCCAGCCCGTAGAGGCCGAGGGCCAGGAACTGGCCGAACTTCTGACCGGTGCGGCTCACCTCGGCGTCGTCGCCGTGGGAGTGCCCGGCCTGCTCGCCGTGGGAGTGACCCGCCTCGGCGCCGAGGGAATCCTCGGCCATCGCCTCTTCCAGCGCGATGGCGGCATCGACGTGCGGTTCCCCGACGAAGTGGCCGACCGTGGCGGCCAGCAGGCCGGCGATCACGCCGGCCAGCAGGCCACGCAGCAACAGGGTTCGCAGTGATCCGGTCAGTGGCACGGCACACCCAGCAGATGCCGTCCGTCGTGCATCAGCTCGTGCAGGAACATCCCGCTGCGCGAGATCGCGCCCTGGTCGAAGCCGACCAGGTAGAGGGTGAGCAGTGCGAGAAGAACGACACCGACCGTGACGAGCACGGTCGCGACCGAATCTGCCGCTCGGGTGGTGGCGGGGGAGTGCGCAATGGCCATCGGGTCCTCCTTGGGATTCAGCGTCCCGTCAGGGGGTGGTGCGATGGTGCCGGTGTCTGGCTCCCGCCGCCCCGAGCCGCACCGCCGGTGGCGGAGACGGGCTCGACACGTCGAATACAGTGGCGCGACCGCTCCGGGTTCCCACCGGATTACCGCTCACCAACGCTTGGTCGTCTGAACTGTGACACCCGAGGTCGTACACCGTCAAGACGGTGCTGCGCGACCCGCCGGGTGGGCGGGTCCTATTCGCTCGCGGCGCCCTTGGCCTGCACGTCGAGCACGACCTCGAACTCGAGCAGCGAGGCGCCCGTGGACACCGGCTTCTTGTCGCCGCTGCCCGCGTGCGCGGCGCGCGCCGGACCGTCCCGCCATGCGGCGAAGGACTCCTCGGAATCCCACTGCGTGACAACGAAATAACGATTATCGCCCGCCACCGGGCGCAGCAGCTGGAATCCGAGGAAGCCGGGGGAGTTCTCCACCGCGTGCGCGCGTGCGCCGAACCGCTTCTCCAGCTCCGGGCCCGCGCCCTCGGGAACCTCGATCGCATTGATCTTCACAACAGCCATGTCCTCGACAATACGGCCGGGGCAGAATCGAGTCGACGGTGACAGGGCCGGGTGCGCAGCCGGGCCCGTGCCGACCGGGAGGGCCCGCGACGGCGCGGGCCGAGTCGTGGGAGATGGTGTGCGGGTGAGCGAGCAGCTGGTGGCCGGGCGGGCGGACGACGCACGGGCGGGCGGTTCGCGCCACCTGCACGACGAAGGCGGCGCCGGCGTGCCGATCCTGCTGCTGCACGGCCTGATGGGCAGCGCCCGCACCTGGTCGGATCAGCTGGACTGGCTGCGCGCGCACGGCCACGTGTACACCTTCGACGCCGCCGGGCACGGCAGGCCCGCCCCCGCCGAGCTGACCACCGAATCCTTTGTCGACGACCTCGCCGCGGCCACCGCCGCCGTCACCGAGCCCATGGTGGTGATCGGCCACTCCATGGGCGGCCTGCACGGCTGGGTCTTCGCCGCCCGCCACCCGGAACGGGTGCGCGCGCTGGTGGTGGAGGACATCGGCCCCGACTTCACCGGCCGCACCGCCGCGAACTGGGCCGCCATGATCGAGGCCTGGCCGCAGCCGTTCCCCGGCGAGCAGGCCGTGCTCGACTACTTCGGACCGGTGGCGGGCCGCTACTTCCTCCGCTCGTTCCATCACGACGCCGACGGCTACCGCCTGCACGGCTCGGTGGCCACCTTCCGCGACATCTCCGAGGAATGGGGCGGCCGCCATTTCTGGGACGAATGGAAGGCCGTGCGGGCCCCCGCCCTGCTGATCGAGGGCGAGCACACCATCACCGTGCCCGGCCAGATGCGGGAGATGGCCGCGATCAACCCCAACGCCCGTCACGTCCTGATCGACGACGCCGGGCATCTCGTACACGACGAACAGCCGCGGCGTTATCGCGACGAGGTCGAACGCTTCCTGCGTGAGGTGCTCGCCGACAGCTGAACCCGGCTCAGGCCTCGCCCTCGCCCGCCAGCGCGAACAGCCCCTCGGCCGTCTGCTCGATCAGCCCGTCCACCAGCAGCGAATCCAGCGCCCGGTCCCGCTGGCCCGGATCGCGGGTCCACGCCATGTCCAGCCGCACCCGTTCCACCGGCCCCGACGCCGCGCGCAGCACATCGAGCAGCCTGCCCCTGGCCTGCCGGTCGGTGCCCTCGTACTTCTGCGTCCTGCGCACCGCCGTCGAGGCAGGTCGGCCGGCCGCCACCCAGGCGCACCGCGGCAGCGGGCACCGCTCGCAGCCGGGTGTGCGGGCCGTGCACACGGTCGCGCCCAGCTCCATGAGGGCGGCGGAGAACACCGCGGCGGGACGCTCGGCGAGCGGCAGCAGCGCCTCGGTCTCGGCCAGATCCCGCGCCGACGGATTGCCCGCCTCGGCCCGGCCGTGCACCGCGCGCGCCACCACCCGCCGGACGTTGGTGTCCACCACCGGCACCCGCTGCCCGTAGGCGAAACAGGCCACCGCGCGGGCGGTGTAGGCGCCGATGCCGGGCAGGCCGAGCAGCACGTCCACATCGGCGGGCACCTCGTCGCCGTGCTCGGCGGCCAGCACCCGCGCGCACTCGTGCAGGCGCAGCGCCCGGCGCGGATAGCCCAGCTTGCCCCAGGCGCGCAGCACCTCGGCCTGCGAACTGGCCGCCATCGCCGAGGGAACCGGCCAGCGAAGCACCCACTCCCGCCAGATCGGTTCCACCCTGGCCACCGGGGTCTGCTGGAGCATGATCTCGCTCATCAGGATCTGCCAGGCGGTCACGCCGGGCCGACGCCACGGCAGGTCGCGCGCGGTGCGACCGTACCACGCGAGCAGGACCTCCGCGGGGATCGCCGTCTCGGCTGTCTCGCTGCCCGCCATGCCAACGCCCACGATGTCCCTACCCACGCTCCAGCCTTCGTCCTCACCGCTTTCCGCGCCGCTCTGCAAGCCCGGTTTTGCGCACCCGTAACTCAGGTGACTCGCTGGTAGGGCGCCTGCCGTGCAGAATGAGAGTCATGCCCACGAACCCGATAAGCGCTTGGAAGTCCCTCCGCGAGGGCAACGAGCGATTCGTCAGCGGCAATGTGCTGCATCCTAGCCAGGGCATCGCTGACCGTGCCAGGCTGGCCTCCGGCCAGCATCCCAAAGCCATCCTGTTCGGCTGCGGCGACTCCCGGGTTGCGGGCGAGCTGATCTTCGACCAGGGTCTGGGCGACATGTTCGTCGTCCGCACCGCGGGCCACGTCATCGACAGCTCCGTGCTCGGCTCCATCGAATACGGCGTCCACGTGCTGAACGTGCCGTTGATCGTGGTGCTCGGCCACGACAGCTGCGGCGCGGTCAAGGCCACCGTGGAAGCTCTCGACGGCGGCGAGGTGCCCGGCGGCTTCATCCGCAGCGTCGTCGAGCGCGTCACCCCCTCGATCCTGGCCGCGCGCCGGGAGGGGCTCGGCAGCGTCGACGAGCTGGAGGCCAGGCACGTGGTGGAGACCTCGCGCCTGCTCATGCAGCGCTCGATGATCATCTCCAACAAGGTCGCGTGCGGCGAGCTCGCCATCGCCTCGGTCACCTACAAGCTGGCCGAGGGCAAGGTGAAGTTGCAGCGTGTCGTCGGCAATATCGGGGAAACGGCCTGAACCGGACACATACGGCATAACAGCAGCTCATCGATACCCGTTCCGTCGCACGGCGGAGCGGGGCAGCGCCGACACGCCGAGGTCATGAGACCGCGTGCGGCTCGCTGGCCGTAAGTTTGAATCGCGCTGGAACCGACTGGACCGCTGCCTCCGGAGATCTACTGGCGTCGTCGTGTTTTCGCCGTCGGAGTTCTCGTCGTGGTGCTCGCGCTACTGATCTGGGTCGTGCTCATGGTGGCGCGCGGCGGAGATTCCGTCGGCGACCCGCAGGCGGCCACCACCACGACCGCCGCGCCCGCGGGCGACGGCAAGGTGGAGCCGTCGGGGAGCGCTGTGCGCAGCTCCCCCGCGGCGCCGTCGGGAGAGGCCGCGATGGCGAGCAACCAGTGCCCGGACCAGTCGCTGGCCATCAAGGTGACCGTCGCCCAGCCCACCTACCGGGCCGGTGAGAAGCCGGTCTTCGGCATCGTCATCACCAACATCTCCGCCGAGCCGTGCGCCCGGGACTTCGGTTCCGCCGCCCAGCAGATCTCGGTGCAGACCCTCGACGGCGCCCGCAGATTGTGGACAAGCACCGACTGCTCTCCTGAGGGCAAGCCGGACGTGCGCACCCTCGACGGCGGCGAGCAGGCCGCCTTCCAGGTCACCTGGTCGGGCTCCACCTCGCAGCCGGAGTGCGCGGGCGAGCGGGTGCCGGTCCCGCCGGGCGCCTACAGCGTCGTCGCCCAGCTGGGATCGGTGCGCAGCGCCGCGGAGCCGTTCAACATCGCCTGAGGGCCGTTCGACATCGCCTGAGGGCCGTTCGACATCGCCTGAGGGCTGTTCGACACCGGCTCAGGGTCGTCCGACACCGGCTCAGGGTCGTCCGACACCGGCTCAGGGTCGTCCGACACCGCCTGAGGGCCGTCGGATCGGTTCACCCCTCGGAGCGGCGGCCGCGCAGACCGGCCAGGCGCAGCGCCGAGCGCACGTCGCCGACCTCCTGGATGCGAATCCCCTTGACCTTCACCTGTTCCGAGCCCGGCGGCACCAGCGCGGTGGTGAATCCGAGCCGCTGCGCCTCGGCCAGCCTGCGGGCCACCCCGGTCACCTTGCGCACCTCGCCCGCCAGGCCGACCTCGCCGAGGATCACCCAGCCCGCCGGCAGCGCGGTGTCGGATTCGGCGCTGGCGATGGCCAGCGCGATGGCCAGATCGGCGGCGGGCTCGACCAGGCGCATGCCGCCCACCGTGGCGGCGTACACGTCGTGCTTGCCGAGGAACACCCGGCCGCGGCTCTGCAACACCGCGAGCACCATCGCGACCCGGTTGTAGTCCAGTCCGCTGACCGCCCGGCGCGGCGCGGGGATCTCGGTCTTGACCGTCAGCCCCTGCACCTCGCCGACCAGCGGCCGCTTGCCGTCCATGGCGACGGTCACGGCGGTCCCGGACACCGGGTCGGTGCGGTGGTGCAGGAACAGCCCGGACGGGTCGTCGACGCAGACGATGCCGTCCTCGTGCAGCTCGAAGCAGCCCACCTCGTCGGCGCTGCCGAAGCGGTTCTTGATACCGCGCACCATGCGCAGCGTGGAGTTCTTGTCGCCCTCGAACTGGAGCACCACGTCGACCAGGTGCTCGAGGGTGCGCGGGCCCGCCACGTTGCCGTCCTTGGTGACGTGGCCGACCAGCAGCACCGCGATCCCGCTCGACTTGGCCAGCGAGGTCAGCGCCGAGGTCACCTCGCGCACCTGGGTGACGCCGCCGATCACGCCGTCGGCCTCGGGCGCGAGCATGGTCTGCACCGAGTCGACCACGAGCAGGCTCGGGCGCACCTGCTCGACGTGGCCGAGCACCACCGACAGATCCGATTCCGCCGCCAGGTACACCCGCTCGTGCACCGCGCCGGTGCGGTCGGCCCGCAGCCGGACCTGGCCCGCGGACTCCTCGGCGGTCACGTAGAGGGCCTTCTCGCCCTCCCGGCGCGCCCACCGGTGCGCGACCTCGAGCAGCAGGGTCGACTTGCCGACCCCCGGCTCACCGGACAGCAGCACCACCGAGCCGGGCACCACGCCGCCGCCGAGTACCCGGTCCAGCTCCGACACCCCGGTCGGGCGCGCCCGGGTGACCTGGGAGTCGATGGCCGACAGCGGTGCGGCCGCGGTGCTGGGCAGCATGGCCCGCCTGCCCGGTGCGCCCGCCACCGTGGCCACCGGCGCCGCCTCCTCGACCGTGCCCCAGGCGCCGCAGTCCGGGCACTTGCCCACCCACTTGGCCACCTCGTGCCCGCAGGCAGCGCACCGGAAGATCGCCTTGGTCTTTGCCACACGGGCACCTTACGCAGCGGGGCCGACAGCGAAGGGGCGGGCAGCGAAGGGGCGGGCAGCCCGGACCGGCGGCGGAGACGAGAAAGGCTGCCGCACCGGGTGCGACAGCCTTCGCGTGTGTCTCGGGGAGCGCAGCGGCCTCAGTGGCCGCCGCCCGCGCCCTCCGGTGCCGGGCCGGACAGCTCGGAGACCTGCCGCTCGGTGGTGTGGCCCGCGTCGACCGGGACCTGCACCTGCACGGTGCCGTTCTCCTTGAAGTTGAACGAGACGGTGTAGGTCAGGCCGGGCTTGATGTCCTGGGTCAGGCCGGTGATCTCGATCCTGGCGGGCGCGGCGGCGTCCGGGCCCTCGGAGCCCTGCTCGGCCGGGGTGGCCGAGCCGTCGTGGCCCTCCTCGCCGTGGTCGCCCGCGGCGGTGGTGCTGCCCGCGGGGCCGGAGGTGACGATCTGCTGCGGGCCGACCTTCAGGGTCTTCTCGCCCTCGGCCGGGGTGATGGTGACCTTGCCCAGGTCGGTGGTGCCGCTGGTCAGCTCGTCGGCCACCTCGCCGCTGTGGTTGACGATCGACAGCGCGAGCAGCGCCTTGCCGCCCGCCACATTCGTGTAGCCCTCGCCGGGGTACACGATGTGCACGTTGCGCAGGGAGATGTTCTCCACGTCCGCGTGGTTGCCGTTGACCGCCGCCGCCTGCTCGGCGGTCTGCGAGATCTGACCCGCGCTGCAGCCGGACAGCGCGAGTGCGGCGCCTGCTGCGAACGCGGCCACCGTCACCATCAGACGTGAGTTCAGGGCAGTCACGGCTTGTCCTCCATGTCGACCGGCACACTCCGCTACGGAGAGTAGTAACTAGGCAGCGTAGTAGTCGTCTCCCACGCCGACGCCACGGGGTGGCCGACACGGCCGGCACGGCATCCGTTGGATAACGGTCGGACCGGATCGGAAGGATTGCCGCGTGACCGCTGAGCGGCGTCCGCGCGGACGCCGCAGGTGATGCCCGGCGATAACTCGTTCTCGCACAACGTGATGCACACCGCGCAAGTTCTGTCAACCCCCAAGGAGTGCTCGTTGTGGCCCTGACCTGCACAGTTGATCGCGCCGTTATCGAGTCGCATGTTAAACTGTGAACATCGAAAGGGGCACGGGACACATGATTTTTAAGGTCGGAGACACCGTCGTTTACCCCCACCACGGAGCGGCGCTGATCGAAGCAATCGAGACTCGCACC
>Ga0079224_100017011_pt1 | contig 10238 bp, 10 predicted proteins | sample Stecom2015_FD_80414 | JGI IMG/M metagenome (GOLD analysis project Ga0079224, IMG submission 80414) | Agricultural soil microbial communities from Utah to study Nitrogen management - Steer compost 2015 | ecosystem: Environmental > Terrestrial > Soil > Agricultural land | place: USA: Utah... | reverse complement strand
TTTGAAGCACGTCGTGCAGAACTCGAGAAGCAGCAAGCCGCAATGCTGGCAGCGGCACAGGCTCGTGGCGAGAAACTGGGTGGCTATATGCTGCAAATCACTCAGAAGGCTGGCGTAGACGGCCGTCTGTTCGGTTCCGTTACCAATACGGATATCGCCGAAGCGCTGAATGCTCAAGGGTTTGAGGTCAGCAAGTCCGAGATTCGCATGCCACAGGGGCCGCTGAAGATGGTCGGTGATCACCCTGTCAGCATCGCATTGCACCATGACGTGGTAGTGGAAATCACTGTTTCAGTTCTGGGCGAAACAGCCTAATCTGAAACCACATTGTACCAAAAAGGCTGCCTAGGCAGCCTTTTTTACTTTGTGCGAGCGCAACTTTTATTATTTTGTTGCTCTTTGGCCAAAAGATGTCACGGCAGTCGTTGTGTGGCGCTCGCACAACAGGTCATTTATCTCAACCTAATTTGAACAGGCCAGCTATAATTTATCGCTATGGCAGACGATATCCTTGAATCCCTCAAACTACCTCCACACTCTATTGAGGCCGAACAGTCAGTGCTGGGCGGCTTGTTATTAGAGAACGAAGCGCTGGACAGGATCGCAGATATACTGGTACCAGCCGATTTCTACAGGCATGACCACCGGTTGATTTATGAGCATATCTCTAATCTAATCAACAACAACAAACCTGCCGACATTGTGACTGTAGCTGAGTCGCTCGATAATGCATCTGAGCTTTCTTCGGTCGGCGGTCTCGCATACCTTGGAGAACTTGCGCAAAACACCCCGACTGCAGCAAACATCCGTCGTTATGCTGAAATCGTCAGGGAGCGCGCGATCATGCGCAAACTGGTCGAGGTGGGTTCCAGTATCGCAGAGAGCGCTTATACCCCTCAAGGGCGAGACGCTCAGCAATTGCTTGATGAGGCAGAAGCAAAGATTTTCCAGATCGCAGAGGGTGGGAAACGCAGCAGTGACGGATTCATGGACATGAAGGTCCTGCTACCACAAGTAGCAGAACGGATTGACCAATTATTTCAACGTGATAACCAGAGCGAAGTCACAGGGATACCGACAGGTTACACAGATCTAGATTCTATGACTTCAGGATTGCAGCCAGGTGACCTTATCATCGTCGCTGGCCGTCCTTCTATGGGTAAGACGGCATTCTCACTGAATATTGCAGAGAACGTCGCACTCAATACCGGTTTACCAGTTGCTGTTTTCTCTATGGAAATGGGCGCCGTACAACTTGCAACCAGAATGATCGGTTCGGTAGGCCGGCTTGATCAGCATCGTATGCGTACGGGTCGCCTAGAGCATGAGGACTGGGATCGTCTGGTGTCTGCACTTGGAAGGTTGAATGATGCGCCCATCTTTATTGATGAAGCAGCAGGACTGAGTTCATTTGATGTTCGCGCACGCGCGAGGCGTTTACATCGTCAAGCAGGCAAGCTGGGGCTAATTGTGATCGATTATCTTCAGCTGATGTCTGGTGCAGCAGGGCGTCAGAGCGAGAACCGCGCTACTGAAATCTCCGAAATCTCACGCTCATTGAAATCATTGGCAAAGGAGCTGGATGTGCCAGTGATTGCACTATCGCAGCTTAACCGTGGCCTAGAACAGCGGCCTGACAAGCGCCCGGTCATGTCAGATTTGCGTGAATCAGGCGCAATTGAACAGGATGCGGATTTGATCCTCTTCATTTATCGAGATGAGGTCTACAATCCGGACACGCCTGACAAAGGTACTGCTGAGATTATCGTGGCTAAGCAAAGAAATGGCCCGATTGGACGTGTGCGACTTACTTTTCTTGGGCAGCATACTCGCTTCGAGAACTTCTCTGCACCGGATGATTATTAGTCTATGCGCCCGATCCAAGCCAGCATTGATCTCAATGCCTTACGCCATAATTTACAGGTCGTACGGACATTAGCCCCCAAGTCCTTAGTGATGGCCGTCGTCAAGGCAAATGGCTATGGGCATGGGTTGCTTACTGTGGCTCAAGGTCTTTCTAAAGCAGATGGATTCGCTGTACTGGGCCTTAATGAGGGAATTACGCTTCGTGAAGCTGGCTTTAGTCAGACGATTTTGATGCTGGAGGGCGTGTTTCATCCTAGCGAACTACAGGCAGTGAGCGACGCTGATATTAGTGTAACGGTGCATAACGAAGCGCAAGTCATCATGCTTGAGCAAGCCATGTTGCGCAAACCAGTCAACATATTCGTCAAGATGAATAATGGTATGAACCGTCTGGGCTTCAGACCGGAAGACTATGCCAAAATCATTCGCAGGCTCGAAGCTTGCCGAAACGTCAGAGGCATCACGTTAATGTCTCATTTTGCAATGGCAGATGAGATTTCTGGCATTACCGAGCCATTAAAGCGCTTCCAGGAAGCGACTAGAGTACTGGATTACCCAATATCACTCGCTAATTCTGCCGCGATTTTACGCCATCCGGAAACACATGTTGATTGGGTGCGACCAGGCATTATGCTCTATGGTGCTAATGCCGTGTCTGAAATGCCTGCCAGCGAGTGCGATCTGCTTCCGGTCATGACATTAACCAGTAGCATCATAGCCTTGCAAACACTTCTCCCTGGGGAATCAGTTGGCTACGGTGGTCTTTATACAGCGACAAAAAAAACTCGGGTTGGTGTAGTCGCATGTGGATATGCAGATGGCTATCCACGCCATGCGCCTACTGGCACGCCAGTCATGGTTGCGGATCAAATGACGCGGATTATAGGGCGGGTGTCTATGGACATGCTTTGCGTCGATTTAACGGATATCCCAGATGCAATGGTAGGTAGCTCTGTAGAACTTTGGGGTAAAAGAATACCCGTTGATATGGTGGCGGAGAGGGCGGGGACAATAGGTTATGAGCTGTTATGCGCTCTTTCACAGCGAGTACCCATTAAGGTGTTGAATTGATGGCTAAAGTCAAAACCGTTTACATCTGTACCGAATGTGGCGGCCAATTATCTAAATGGCAAGGGCAGTGTCCAGCATGTAATGCATGGAACACTTTAGTCGAAACAATACCTGAGACTCCATCGGTTAACCGGTATGCCGCCTTGGCGCAAACCACTGGTATCCAGAAGCTATCTGATGTTGAAGCAGCCGATATACCTAGACATCCATCTGGAATCGGGGAGTTCGATCGAGTATTAGGGGGAGGGTTGGTTACTGGCGGAGTGGTGCTGATAGGTGGAGATCCAGGGATTGGAAAGTCTACGCTTTTGCTACAGGCCTTATGTCATGTAGGGCAGCAAAAGAACGCACTGTATGTCAGTGGTGAAGAGTCAGCACAACAGATCGCGATGCGAGCAAAACGACTAGGTCTGGACACAGGTCCGATCGATTTACTCGCTGAGATTCAGCTGGAAAAGATTCTGGCAACGTTACAAGAGCATAGGCCGGAAATCGCTGTCATTGATTCAATCCAGACGATCTATTCGGAAGCGCTCCAGTCAGCACCAGGTTCAGTTGCTCAAGTCCGCGAGTGCTCAGCCCAATTGACAAGGATCGCCAAACAACTCGGGATCTCCATGATATTGGTCGGCCATGTGACTAAAGAAGGCTCCTTGGCGGGGCCTCGAGTACTGGAGCATATTGTCGATACTGTGCTTTATTTTGAAGGCGATCCGAACTCGAGTTTCCGATTGATCCGCGCTTTCAAGAATCGTTTTGGCGCAGTCAACGAACTTGGCGTGTTTGCGATGACCGAAAAGGGATTGCGGGAAGTCAGCAATCCATCGGCACTTTTCCTCTCACATCATTCTGAACAAGTTGCAGGCTCCTGCATCACAGTGACCCAGGAGGGCACAAGACCGCTTTTAGTCGAAGTGCAGGCACTTGTAGATGAGGCACATGCCCCGAATCCCAAGCGCCTATGTGTAGGGCTCGAGCAGAATCGCTTAGCGATGCTTCTGGCAGTTTTACATCGGCATGCTGGAATCGCTTGCTTTGATCAGGACGTTTTCGTTAATGCAGTCGGAGGCGTTCGCATCAGCGAACCAGCTGTCGATCTTGCTGTACTTTTCTCAATAGTATCTTCATTAAAAAACATACCATTAGAAAATAAACTTATTGTATTTGGCGAAGTGGGACTGGCAGGAGAAGTTAGACCGGTGCAGCGAGGGCAGGAGAGATTGAAGGAAGCCTCTAAGTTAGGTTTTACGCAAGCGATCGTGCCTAAGTCAAATAAACCCAAGCAGCTTATTGCTGGGCTTGAGGTCATTGCCGTAGATCGTATAGAGCAAGCACTCGGTTATTTACGGTAATCCTGAAACATTGCCGGCTCTTCAGAGCCGGATTACCTCACCGCTGATTCCTTTACCCTTGTCACTCATCAGATACACATACATTTTCACCAAAAGGTCTGCGTTGGGTAAATCTGCATGGATCTCACCTGGATGACTTTTCTTTCGTTGAGGGGACTGTATGGCTCCCGGTACCACTGCATTTAATGAAATATTCGAGAATTGTTGTAATTCCAGAGACCATGTCTGCATCAGATGTTCTAGCGCCTTCTTGCTGACGCCGTGACAGCCCCAGTAAGCGGAAGGTGTATGTCCAGCACTGGATGAGACGAAAATGACGCCTGCATGCTGTGCCATTTTCAGCAAAGGCAGGCATGCCTTAGTGATCGCAAATGGTGCAATGACATTGACTTTGAACATCCGCTCGAACTCTTTGACGGTTTGAATCTCGAGAGGGCCTAGGCGATCATAATGCGCTGCGTTGTGTACGATTCCGTCAAGTCGGCCTAGTTGTTGATAGATGCCCTCAGCCATGGCCTTGCAATCATCTTCAGCGGCCTTTTCCAAATTCATCGGGAAAATCAACGGCTCAGGGAGACCGGCTGCCAGTATTTCATCGTAGAGCGCTTCCAGCTTATTTTGTCTTCGACCATGTAATATGACTGTGGCTCCATATTGTGCAAGGCTCAAAGCTGTTGATCGGCCAAGACCTTGGCCTGCGCCTGTAACAAGTATCACGCGCTGAGAGAGGCAACCTGGCTCTGGATCCGGGTGAGAGAGATGATTTGGTTCAGGCATAAAAGTCATTTGGCTATAAATCTTGTAGAATGGCACGAGCTGCTAGAGAGCCGCTTAGAACAGCTCCCTCAATCGTGGCAGGGTAATCACCTTCAACGTAATCTCCTGCCAGATAGAAACCCTTTAGCTTAGTTCTCACCGACGGGCGATTCAACCCTGCCTCACAGGCAAATGTCGCACGCTTCTCCGTCACGATCTTATACCAGACAGGTTTTTCAAGTTCAGCAGCAAGCTCTGGGAAGGCCGTGGCTAGTTCCAAGCAAAGTGTTTTCGCTAGCGTGTCATGATCCAATTTCAGGTGATCGCCCTTTGTGCTGATCACAACAGCCAGCAAACCGGGTTGGCTATATAGATGGCCTCTATCGAATACCCACTGGCCAAGGCCTATGCTTAGACCATACATGGCTTGCGGGAGAGACACCAGCGGATCATATTGCAAATATGCAGTGCATATCGGCTGATACTGGAACATCTTGCAAAGCGTACTTTGGGGCGTCAATTCCGGTAAATTGCCGGTAAGATCGGCAACACGAAATGGAGAGACGGCCAGAATGACTTCGCTAAAGTATTCTTTATCGCCTCTCTGTGTGGATATTTCATATCTCTTTTCGTGATGGCTGATGCTTAGGACACGAGCCTCCTTTCGTACAACTCCGCCTTTTTCAATGATATAGCTGACCAAGGGGTCGGCGAATAGTGTCGATAAATCCAGTTTTGGCAATAGCGCATCGCTATCTGATTTGAGATTGGAGAAACTATCACGTAGCACATTAAGGAAGATCTGGGCGCTGGCCCGATTGAGCGGGGTATTGAGTGCCGCTAGGCAAATAGGCTCCCATAGGTAGCGGATGAGTTTCTCAGACTGACCATGACGTTCGAGTAAATCTAATAATGGTTCATCTTTCTTTAAATTAAACTTCCTTAGCTTCATCCAACCCATAAAGTGGATCGCTTTCCAACGGGCGAACCAGTCTAACCCGTCAGCATGTAGCAATCCGTAGAGTATGTGCAAAGGTGCTGGTAGAGAAGGGTGAACCTGTAGCCGGAACTCTGGTAATACTTCAAGGTTCAGAGGCTGGCGAATAAATACGTGCTCCGGGTCGACGCCGGCCAATTTGAGTAGGCTTAGTGTTTCTGCGTAAGCTCCTAGTAATATGTGCTGGCCATTGTCTAGTGTTTCACCGTTCCATCTGATGCCACGGGCTCTACCACCGAAGTTGTGCGCAGCCTCGTACAGCGTGACAGAAACGCCATGCTCAGCAAGCCTTGCCGCAGCAGACAATCCAGCACACCCTCCTCCAATAACTGCAACATGCCTCATTTGGGATATATCTTGCCCTGTTTAAGTCCTGATCCAGGTAGACCAGGCTAGCCACAGTTTCCGCAGTGGAGTCAGAGAGACTTTTGCGTTTAATACTTGCTGTGCGTTATCAGATTTGATTTCGCGTAGAAGTGTGCGATATATCGCAGTCATAATGAGGCCGGTCCGTTGTTGCTTGCGGTCTTCATTGGGAAGGGCATTAAGAGCTCGATCATAGAAACTCTCGGCACGCTCGATTTGGAATTCTAAGAATTGCCGCATCTGTTCTGACTCTCTGCCTTGCAGCACATCCTCTTCCGATAACCCGAATTGCACTAATTCATCCATAGGAAGGTAGATACGATTACGGCGAGCATCCTCTCCGATGTCTCGAATAATATTTGTTAACTGAAATGCCATACCAAGATCATGCGCATACTTGAGCGTCTTGCGGTTGTGGTATCCAAAAATATTGACGGAAAGTAAACCGACGACACTGGCGACCCGATAACAGTAAAGCTGTAACTGTTTAAAATCCTGATAGCGGTTGTATTCCAGATCCATTTCCATCCCGTCAATAATCTCATGGAAATGTTCGGCACTTAAACCGTATGCCGCGACCGCGGGCTGCAATGCCTTGGCAACAGGGTGCTGTGGCGCTCCTTGGTATAAATTGTCAACTTCGCCTCGCCACCAATTCAGCTTAGTGCGCGCAACCTGAACATCTGTACATTCGTCAGCGATATCATCGACCTCGCGACAAAATGCGTATAGGGCGGTAATCGCTTCACGCTTAGGTTTTGGTAGAAACAAGAAGCTGTAATAGAAACTAGAACCGCTTGATGCAGCCTTCTCTCGACAGTATTGCTGAGGGTTCATCGCTTACTTATCGCTCTATATGACATATAAGCCCAGTCCCAAGGTTTCAGCACCGGGCGTTGAGTAAACATATCGCCCCGAGAAACATGCAATTTCTTGAGGATGCGCTCGCCTCCAGCAATGATCATGCGCATCTCGAGACCAATGCGACCAGGTAATGCCAGCCCTAGAGGTGCGCCAGATTGCAATAAGTTTCGGGCGCGATTGATTTCGAATTCCATGAACATGGGCCAAGTGCCATCAGCACGACCTTCGGCAATCTGACTTTCGTCAATATGGTATTTGCGCATTTCGTCCTGAGGAAGATAAATGCGGCCTTTTTTGTAATCAATAGCAACATCTTGCAAGAAGTTGATAATTTGCAGAGAAGAGCAAATAGCGTCTGCCATACCTATGTTGTGCGGAGTTACTGCATCATAAAGATGTAGTAATAGGCGTCCGATCGGGTTAGCTGAGCGACGGCAGTAATCTATCAGTTCCCCAAAATCTTCGTACCTGGTTTTGGTGACGTCTTGACTGAAAGCATCAAGAAGGTCGTAAAAAGGCTGTAACGGCAGCATGTGCCGGTCTATAGTTTCTTGAAGACTTTTAAAGAATTCGGTTTCTGGGCCGGTTTTATCATTGATGTGATCGAGTTCCTTACGAAACCCATCTAACAAGTCCAGTCTTTGCTCTGGCGGCAAATCGCCTTCATCAGCAAAATCATCTGCTTGGCGAGCAAATGCGTAGATCATGCTGATTGGCTTCCGTAAATGCAGGGGCAGCAGGAAGGAAGCTACCGGGAAGTTTTCGTAATGTGACTGTGCGAGCGCCAGTGCTTGGGAATTTTGGGTATTCATAACAATGCAAGTATGCCACAAACCTAAGATTGCAGCTTGTCCAAAGCTGAATGGCCGGGCAAGTTTACGCTACAATTCCATATCTAGACGCAGCGAAATCATTAAGGAGTCATATGCTCGGAATTATTGGCGGAACCGGACTGACACAGCTGGCCAATCTCAATGTTATTAGGAGGCAAATCATACGTACACCATATGGCGAGCCTTCTGCTCCCATGGTGTTTGGCGAATTGGCAGGACACGAGGTGGCATTCATGCCTCGCCATGGAGGTGGTCATACCATTCCACCACATGCCATCAATTATCGTGCGAACATCTGGGCGTTACACAGCCAAGGCGTTAAATGTATCTTGGCTGTGGCGACGGTCGGTGCTATTGCTCCTGAGCTGAAACCCGGCGATATCGTATTGCCTGATCAGCTGATCGATTACACCTATGGCCGCAAACAGACCTATTTCGATAATGTTGATATGCCTGTTAAGCATATCGATTTTACAGAGCCTTACAGCCCCAAGATACGGTCGATTGTCATCAAAGCCGCCCAGCAGGCAGAGGAGACGTTGAAGATAGGCGGAGTTTATGCGGCCGTTCAAGGGCCACGCTTAGAAACAGCTGCGGAAATTGATCGATTGGAGCGAGATGGGGCTACCATTGTCGGTATGACTGGGATGCCAGAAGCCGCTTTGGCGCGTGAGCTTGAGATTGAGTATGCCGCCGTTTGCCCTGTGGCTAACCATGCAGCCGGGCGAGGTGATAACAAGCACAGCATAGACTATGACGCGATTAGCGTAACTTTGTTTGGCACCATGTTACGTATCCGGCATTTATTAGAAGAGGCAGTGATACTTCATGACAGTTAGAACCGTGCTGAGAATGGGAGACCCTTTGCTGCTTAGGAAGGCGGCACCTGTAGAAAATTTCGATACAGCAGAGTTGCATGCGCTCATTCAAGACATGCATGACACCATGACTCACATGAATGGAGCAGGTATTGCCGCTCCTCAGATCGGCGTCAGCCTGCGCGTTGTGATTTTTGGCGTCGGTGCGAACCCCCGTTATCCAGAAGCCGAACAGGTGCCTTACACAGTTTTGGTTAATCCTGTACTGAATCCGATCGGAAGCGATATGGAGGATGGTTGGGAAGGGTGTCTCTCAGTGCCTGGAATGCGTGGGTTAGTCCCTCGGTACAACCGCCTTCATTACACTGGATTCGATCAGTATGGCAATCCGATCGACCGGATGGTGAGTGGCTTTCACGCACGAGTGGTGCAACATGAATGCGATCATTTGGATGGCATCCTCTATCCGATGCGAATCAAGGATTTATCTCAGTTTGGATATACTGATGTACTATTTCCGGGGCAGGATATACAAGACGACTGAAATTTCTTCTGGTAAAATGCGCGCTCTTGCGTCGCGAATGAGGAATATCTTAAGATGGAAGCGTGGCCGAGTGGTTGAAGGCACCGGTCTTGAAAACCGGCAAGGGGCAACCCTTCGTGAGTTCGAATCTCACCGCTTCCGCCAGAACGATATAGTATTCAATGACTTGATGCAGGATTTTGTTCTAACCTGAGCATCATTCACTCAGTGATTTTCAAATTTTGGAACCGCTTTTGCTGACCATTATCAGTCCCGGTCTTAGGCGTTTTCTCACCGCAATCAATAGGGTTTGCGATTTGTCTTGGCTAGCCAGGCATTGAACGGCTTTGTCGCTTCAGATAAGGGCAGATGTATCAGTCGGTCAGGGGCCAAGTTAACCGGGCTTGGTTGTCCATAGAGCTCCAGAGCAATGGCAGTATCATCAAAGCCTGCATTTGTAGCATCTCTATGGGTGGCCGTAAAAACAATCTTTGGAATATGTGCCCACATCGCTGCTGCCAAACACTTTGGGCAAGGCTCGCAGCTAGCATATAGAGTGCAGTCAGGTAAGTGCGGTGAGCCAACTTTGGCAACAGCAGAACGTAGTGCCTGTACTTCTGCATGAGCTGTAGGGTCATTTTGATATGTTACGCAGTTAGCGGATGGGGAAAGTAACACCTTTCCTCGTACCACTATTTCTGCGAACGGACAAACCACAATATAGACCGAGTCACGCGAAAGCTCGATGCACTTGTTAAGATACAGGCTATCCTCTTCACTGAAAAGTAATGT
>Ga0079224_100017010_pt1 | contig 10238 bp, 9 predicted proteins | sample Stecom2015_FD_80414 | JGI IMG/M metagenome (GOLD analysis project Ga0079224, IMG submission 80414) | Agricultural soil microbial communities from Utah to study Nitrogen management - Steer compost 2015 | ecosystem: Environmental > Terrestrial > Soil > Agricultural land | place: USA: Utah... | reverse complement strand
GCCGAAGCCGTACACCGCCACGCCGTCGTTGCGCAGGCGCATCACCAGCGGGGTGAAGTCGGCGTCCGAGGAGACGATGGCGAAGCCGTCCAGGTTGCGCGCATACAGCAGGTCCATCGCGTCGATCACCATCGCCATGTCGGAGGCGTTCTTGCCGCTGGTGTAGGCGAACTGCTGGATCGGGCGGATCGCCCAGGTGTGCAGGCACTTCTCCCAGCCCACCAGGTGCTGGCTCTTCCAGTTGCCGTAGGCGCGGCGCACGTTGGCCACGCCGTGGCGGGCGATCTCGGCGAGGATGACCTCGATCTTCGAGGCCGGCGCGTTGTCGGCGTCGATCAGCAGGGCGATGCGCTTCTCGGTATCGGCCATGGAGGGGTCCTGTCGGGCGCCGCGGCGGCGCGATGCGCGCACAATAGCGCAATGGATGCGTCACCTCTCCCGCGCGTGGTGGTGGTCGGCGGCGGTTTCGCCGGGCTCTGGGCCACGCGCGCACTGGCGCGCGATCCGGTGCGCATCACCCTGGTCGACCGCCGCAACCACCACCTGTTCCAGCCGCTGCTGTACCAGGTCGCGACCGCGGGGCTGTCGGCACCGGACATCGCCGCGCCGCTGCGCCACATCCTGCGCCGCCAGCGCAACGTCGAGGTGCGGCTGGCCGGCGTGGAGGCGGTCGAGGCCGGCGCCCGCCGCATCCGCCTGGACGACGGCGGCAGCCTGGACTACGACTGGCTGCTGCTGGCCAGCGGCGCGACCCATGCCTACTTCGGCAACGACGACTGGGCCGCGCACGCGCCCGGACTGAAGACGCTCGACGATGCGCTCGACATCCGCCGCCGCGTGCTGCTCGCCTTCGAGCGCGCGGAGGCCGAAGCCGACCCCGCGAAGCGCGCGGCGTGGCTGGACTTCGCGATCATCGGCGGCGGCCCCACCGGCGTGGAGCTGGCCGGCACCCTGGCCGAGATCGCGCGGCACACGCTGCGCGACGAATTCCGCAACATCGACCCGGCCAGCGCGCGCGTGCGCCTGGTCGAAGCGGGACCCCGGGTGCTGGCCTCGTTCCCCGAGGACCTGTCGGCACGCGCGCGGCGGCAGCTGGAGCGCCTCGGCGTCGAGGTCCTCACCGGCACGCCGGTGACCGCGATCGATGCCGGAGGCTACCGGCTCGGCGAACGCTTCATGCCATCGCGCACGGTGCTGTGGGCCGCGGGCGTGGCCGCGTCGCCGCTGGCGAAGTCGCTCGACGTGCCGCTGGATCGCGCCGGCCGGGTCGAAGTCGAGCCCGACCTCGGCGTGCCCGGCCAGCCGCGCATCTTCGTGGCCGGCGACCTCGCCGCGATCGCGCGCGAGGACGGACGCCCGGTGCCGGGCGTGGCGCCCGCCGCCAAGCAGATGGGCCGGCACGTGGCCGATGCGATCCGCTCACGCATGCGCGACCAAGCGGCGCCGGCCTTCCGCTACCGCGACTGGGGCAACCTCGCCACCATCGGCCGCATGGCGGCGGTGGTGCACTTCGGCCGGCTCAGGCTGTCCGGCCTGCTGGCATGGTGGTTCTGGCTGCTGGTGCATATCCTGTTCCTGATCGGCTTCCGCAACCGCGTGGTCGTCATGTTCAACTGGACCTGGGCGTACTGGAGCTACCAGCGCGCCGCCAGGATCATCTTCGGCGACAGCACTTCCAGCGACGACAGGGACGGACCCGCATGATCGAGATCTCCACCGCCAACGTCCTCGTCGCCCTGGCGGTGACCACGGCGGCCGGCCTGGCCACCGGCGTCGGCGGGCTGCTGGTCTTCGCACAGAAGAAGCCCAACGCGCGCCTGCTCGCCTTCGGCCTCGCCTTCGCCGGCGGCGCGATGGTCTACGTCTCCCTCTCGGAGATCCTCAACAAGTCGATCGACTCCTTCAGCCAGGGCTACGGCGAGCGCATGGGCTTCAGCCTGGGGACGATGGCCTTCCTGTGCGGCGTCGGCCTGATCATGCTGATCGACCGCCTGGTGCCCAACCCGCACGAACGGCTCGAAGCCGACGACCCCTTCTTCCGCGAGCACAACGCCGCCTACATCAAGCGCGTCGGCCTGCTGACCGCGATGGCGATCACCGTGCACAACTTCCCCGAAGGCCTGGCGACCTTCTTCGCCACCCTCGAGAACCCCGGCGTGGGCATGCCGCTGGCCTTCGCCATCGCCATCCACAACGTGCCCGAGGGCATCGCGATCGCGGTGCCGGTGTACTTCGCCACCAACAACAAGGCCTACGCCTTCGGCGCCTGCCTGCTGTCGGGCCTGGCCGAGCCGCTGGGCGCGATCATCGGCTACGCGCTGCTGCGACCATGGATGTCGGACGCGGTGTTCGGCAGCGTCTTCGGCATCATCGCCGGCGTGATGGTGTTCCTGGCCCTGGACGAACTGCTGCCGGCGGCCAAGCGCTACGCGCGCGGGCACGAGACCGTCTACGGCCTGGTCAGCGGCATGGCCGTGCTGGCGATCAGCCTGGTGCTGTTCAAGTGGTGAGTGGCAGCGGCCGTCCGTGGGAGCGGCTATAGCCGCGATCAATACCGCAACATCGCCGCGACATCGCCGCTATAGCGGCTCCCACAAAAGCGATGCGGAACGGCCCGGTTTCCCGGGCCGTCGTGGTGCCGCGGTCGCGCGCGGATCAGGCGGCGAACAGCGCCTTCATCTTCTTCAGCGCGTTGGCCTCGACCTGGCGGATGCGCTCGGCGGAGACGCCGTATTCGTCGGCCAGCTCCTGCAGGGTGACCTTGCTGTCGGGATCGAGCCAGCGGCGCTGGACGATATCGCGCGAACGGTCGTCCAGGCGCGCAAGCCCCTCGCGCAGCAGCTCGAGCTGCTGCGATGCGCTGTCCTCGCGCTCGTAGGCCTGCGACGGGTCCTCTTCGCGCGACATCAGGTAGGCCGCCGGCGCCGGCGGCGCGCGCTCGTCGTCCTCGTCGGCGGGGGCGTCGAAGCCGATGTCGCGGCCGGACAGCCGCGACTCCATCTCCAGCACCTCGCGCTCGGAGACGTTGAGGTCCTGCGCAACGGCGCTGACCTCGGCGGCGTTGAGCCAGCCCAGGCGCTTCTTGCTGCGGCGCAGGTTGAAGAACAGCTTGCGCTGCGCCTTGGTCGTGGCGACCTTGACGATGCGCCAGTTCTTGATGATGTACTCGTGCATCTCGGCGCGGATCCAGTGCACCGCGAACGAGACCAGGCGCACGCCGACGTCGGGGTCGAAGCGCTTCACCGCCTTCATCAGGCCGATGTTGCCTTCCTGGATGAGGTCGCCCAGCGGCAGGCCGTAGCCGTTGTAGCCACGGGCCACGTGGACCACGAAGCGCAGGTGCGAGTGCACCAGCTCGCGGGCGGCATCAAGATCGTCCTCGTCGTGGAAGCGGCGGGCCAGGGCCTGCTCGTCCTCGACAGAGAGCACGGGGATCTGGTGCACGGCGCCGATGTAGGCGTCCAGCGAGCCGAGCGCGCTGGGTACCGGCAGGTTGCTGGGAACGAGTGCAGTGGCAGTGGTTGCTGTCATGGCGGTCATATTAGCAGTGGCCTGTTAGGACTGCTAAAGCACGCTGGAGTTCAATTTGTTCCACATTCAGAACGAAACCGTTCAGGATTCAGACAAATCGTCAAAAACCAGCTCAATTATTGCCTTAAACCACCGCTTCCAGCTGCGCCCGCGGCGGCAGCGACCAGTCCATCGGCGCGCCGCCACCGTGGGCCAGGTACTGGTTGGCCGCGGAAAAGTGCCCGCAGCCGAGGAAGCCGCGGTGCGCCGACAGCGGCGAGGGGTGGGTGCTGCGCAGCACCCGGTGGCGACGCGCGTCGATCACCTTGCCCTTGGCCTGGGCGTAGCTGCCCCAGAGCATGAACACCAGGCCTTCGCACTCGCGGTTGAGCACGTCGACGACGTGGTCGGTGAAGCCCTCCCAGCCCTGGCCCTGGTGCGAACCGGCGCGGCCTTCCTCAACGGTGAGCACCGCGTTGAGCAGCAGCACGCCGCGCCGCGCCCAGGGCAGCAGGCAGCCGTGGTCGGGACGGGCGATGCCGAGGTCGCGCTGGATCTCCTTGAAGATGTTGTCCAGCGACGGCGGCACGCGCACGCCGGGGCGCACCGAGAAGCACAGCCCGTGCGCCTGCCCCGCGCCGTGGTAGGGGTCCTGCCCCAGCACCACCACGCGCACGTCGTCGAAGGGCGTGGCGTCGAAGGCCGCGAAGATCTCCGGCCCGGGCGGGAAGATCCGCGTGCCCGCGGCCTTGCGTTCGCGCAGGAACGCCGACAGGGCCTTCATGTCGTCGCGCTCGAACCAGTCGCCGACGCGCGCCTTCCACGACGGTTCCAGGCGGACGCGGTCCTCCGCCCCGCTCATGCGCCCGCCGCGCCCAGCTCCGGCAGCCTCGACAGCCGCAGCTGGAACAGCGCCTTGGTCACCAGCAGGCGCTCCTCGATCGGCTTGAGCACCAGGTCGTTGGCGCCATCGCGCAGCAGGCTGGCCTGGTTGGCCGGATTGGCATCGCCGGTCATCACCAGCACCGGCAGCCGGCGCTTCGACCAGCCGAATTCGCCGCGGATGGCCTGGACCAGGTCGCCGCCGTCGAGCTCGCCCTTCAGATAGACGTCGGTCAGCACGAGGTCGACGCCGGGTCCCTCGCCGGCGGCGACGCGTTCGTGCAGGAACTCGAGCGCGGCCTCGACGCTGGTGACGTGCACCACCTCCATCTCCTGCGCCTTGAGCATGCGCGAGGTGGCCAGCGCCACGGTGCGGCTGTCCTCGACGTAGAGCACGCGCGCCCCCGGGATCGGCGCCGGCTGCACGTAGCCGCGGATGGATTCGGCCAGCGCGCGCTGGCCGTGCGACTTGTCGAAGTAGTCGGTGACGTCGTCGCTGAACTGGCGGCCCTCCAGGTGCTCCTGGGCGTTGCCGGACACCACGATCACCGGCACGTAGCGCTGCCCGGCGGCGGCACGCACGATCCCGGCCAGCTTCTGGCCGTCGCCATCGGGCAGCACCAGCGAGGTGGTGGCGAGGTCGATGGGGGCCGCCTCGAGCGCGGCGCGGGCTTCGGCCAGGCCGGCGCAGGGCACGACCTCGGCCTCGGGCAGCTGCGCGCGCAGCACGTCGCCGATCAGCTTGCGCACCAGGCGCGAGCCGTCGACCACCATGATCCGCGGCGTGCTTCCGTCGAGGTGGCGGATGTCGGTCGCGCTCACCTCAGGTCTCCGTCGGCCGGGTCTGGCGCAGGAAGTGCCCGGTGACCGCGCCCGCGCCCAGCCAGCCGAGCACGGTGGCGCCGACGACCACCGCCAGCGCCTGCTGCGGCGCGAATCCCCGCAGCGCGAAGCCGCTGCCGTAGCTGGCAGCCAGTTCGGCCAGGGGCGCGTGCAGGGCGGCGCCGGCGACGGTGAGCAGGCCCAGCGCCAGCGCGCCCGCGGCCAGCCCGTACCAGGCGCCGAGATAGAGGAAGGGCCGGCGGATGAAACCGTCGCTGGCACCGAGCAGCTGCAGCACGCCGAGCTCCTCGCGCCGCGACTGGATGTCCAGGCGCACGGTGTTGCCGACCACCAGCAGCGCGCCCAGGCCCAGCAGCGCCGCCAGCACCCAGGCCACCCGACCGCCGAAGCGCAGCCAGCTGTCCAGGCGCTCGCGCCAGGCGGCGTCGTGCTGCACCAACTCGGCTTCGGGCAGGGTGCGCAGGGAATCGGCCAGCAGGGCCTCGTCGCCGGCCGGGGTCACGACCAGCACATGCGGCAGCGGGTTCTCGCCCAGGGCGTCGATGGCCTCGTCCAGGCCGCTGCGCGCGCGCAGTTCGTCCAGGCCCTGCTCCGGCGTGCGGTGTTCGACCTTGTTGACGTCGGCGCGACCGTCGAGCGCGGCCACCAGCTCGGCCACGCGCGCCGGCGCGGTGTCCTGCTGCAGGAAGATGCTCAGCTGCCGCGATGACTGCACGTCGCCCGCGAAGCGCTCGACGTTGGCCAGCACCAGCCACAGCCCCATCGGCAGCGCCAGCGCCACCGCCATCACGCCGATGGTCAGCGCCGTGGAGCCGGGCTTGCGGAACAGGCGACCCAGGCTGGCGACGATGCTGTAGAGGTGGTGGTCGAGCCAGGCGCCGGGCCGCGAGCGGGCCGGCAGCTTCGCGCGTGCGACGGACTCATTCATCGGCCAGGTCCTCGGGCGCGATGTCGTCGGCCAGGCGGCCGTGGTCGAGCACCAGCACGCGCTTCTTCATGCGCTTGACCAGGCCCAGGTCGTGGCTGGCGATGAGCACGCTGGTGCCCTGCCCGGGGAGCGAGGCGAACAGCGCCATGATCTCGGCGGCCAGCGTGGGATCGAGGTTGCCGGTGGGCTCGTCGGCGACCAGCAGGCGCGGCTCGGCGACCACGGCGCGGGCGATGCCCACGCGCTGCTGTTCACCGGCGGAGAGCTCGCCCGGCAGGGCGTTGCCACGCGCGCCCAGGCCCAGGCGCTCGAGCACCGGGCGCACCCGGCGGCCTGCGTCTGCGCGGCGCACGCCGCGCAGTACCAGGGGCAGGGCGACATTGTCGTGCACGCTGCGGTCGGCGAGCAGGCGGTGGTCCTGGAACACCACGCCGACCTCGCGCCGGTGCAGGGCAACGCGCCCGCCACGGACCTTGAGCAGGTTGCGTTCGCCGAACAGCACGGCGCCGCGGCTGGGGCGCTCGGACAGGTGGATCAGCCTGAGCAGGGTGCTCTTGCCGGCGCCGGAGTGGCCGGTGACGAAGAGCATTTCACCCGCGTCGACGCTGAAGCTCACATCCTCCAGCGCGACATGCCCGCCCGGGTACTGCTTGCAGACGTTGTCGAAACGCAGGACCTGCGGCATCGCGGGACTCGTGTCGGGGGAGGCGAGAGTATCGCCTGCCCGACACGATGGGGCCAGACGCAGGGTCCCTCAGTGCTGCGAGCGCGGTGCGCGCGTCACCAGCTTGCGCAGCCCCTGGCCGATGCGGCCGAACAGCGAGGGCGACGACTCCGGCTGCGACGGCGCGGGCGTGGTTGGCTGCTGGCCGGCGGACGGCTGCGGCTTTGGCGCACGCGGCTGGCGCGGCGGACGCGGCGCGCGCGCCTGCTCGCCGCCGTCGGCCGCGGCCTGCTGCGGGCCGTCCTGTGCCTGCTGGCCTTCGCCATTGACGCGACGGCCGCCGCGGCGGCGACGGCGCTTGCGCGGCGCGCGCTCGCCCTCGGCACCGGGCGCACCGGCGGCGGCCTGGACCGCTGCAGCCGGGGCAGGAGCCACGGCCGGGGTCGCGCCGTCGCCGGCCACTGCAATGTTCGGGACGGCTTCGCCGCCTTCGGCACGCGGCGGACGCGGCTTGCGCGGACCACGCTCGCGGCGGCCTTCGCCACCTTCGCTCCGCGGACCGCGCGGACGGCCGGCGCCGGCGCCGTCGCGACGGCCACCGCCGCGGCGGGCCTCGTCGGCCGCGCGCTGCTCGCGCGCCTCGCGGAAGATCTCGCTGACGCTCTCGCCCTCTTCGGGTTCGAGCTCCACGCCCTCGCGCGGCTTGCGCGGCAGCGCGGTCAGCAACTCGGAAGTCACCGGCTCGGACGGGATCTTCTGCTCGATATAGGCCTCGATGTCCGGCAGGCCGATCGCGTAGCGCTCGCAGGCGAAGCTGATCGCATCGCCCTCCTCGCCCAGGCGCGCGGTGCGGCCGATGCGGTGGACGTAGTCTTCGGCATCGAAGGGCAGGTCGTAGTTGTAGACGTACTTCACGCCATCGATGTGCAGGCCGCGGGCGGCGACGTCGGTGGCCACCAGGATCTCCAACTGGCCGGCCTGGAACTTCTTCAGCAGGCTCTCGCGCTTCTTCTGCGGCACGTCGCCCGAAAGCACGCCCACGCGGTAGCCGGCGCGCTCCAGCGAGCGCGCCACGCGCTCCACGAACACCTTGGTGTTGACGAACACCATCGTGCGCGCGCCCTCGCCGCGCGAGAGCAGGCCGAGCAGCAGCGGCAGCTTCTCCTCGTCGGCGGGGTAGTAGAGCTTCTGGCGCACGCGCGCGGCGGTGATGGTCTCGGTCTCGACCACCAGCTTCTGCGGCTCGTTCATGTGCTCGTAGGCGAGCTCCAGCACGCGATGGCTGAGCGTGGCCGAGAACAGCAGGGTCTGGCGCTCGGTGCGCACCGGCATGCGGCGCAGCAGGAAGCGGATGTCCTTGATGAAGCCGAGGTCGAACATGCGGTCGGCCTCGTCGAGCACGCAGACCTCGCAGGCATGCAGGCTGACCACCTTGTGCTGCTTGACGTAGTCGATCAGCCGGCCCGGGGTGGCGATGATGACGTCGACGCCTTCCTGCAGCAGCTGGCGCTGCTTGTCGTAGTCGACGCCGCCGTAGACCAGGGCGAACTTCAGGCCGAGCTCGGGCCCGAACTTCATCGCGTCCTTGTGGATCTGGATGGCGAGCTCGCGGGTCGGCGCCAGGATCAGCGCGCGCGGGTCCTCGGGCTTGCGCTCGGCCAGCGCCGGGCGGGTCAGCAGGCGGTTCACCACCGCAACCAGGAAGGCGAGCGTCTTGCCGGTGCCGGTCTGGGCCTGCCCGGCGACGTCGCCGCCCGGCAGCGCGACCGGCAGGGTCAGCGCCTGGATCGGCGTGAGGCGGGTGAACCCGGCGGCTTCGAGGCCGGCCTGGAGCCGCGGATGCAGCTCGAAGGAAGAGAAGGTGAGATCGGTCAGTGGTTTGTCGGTCATTCGTCGGGAGTCTGCGCGGCGTGGCGCGCTTGCGTGGAAGGCGGCAGCCAAGCAGACTGCCGTGGAGAAGTCGCGGCAGCGTGCCCCCTCCGACGGGGCAGCCCCTTGAATCGGCCGCGAATCGCCCAAGTTTAGCAGCTACCGCGGCCGCCAACCGCCCCGCCCGTCCGGGCCGGCCGCCGCCCCCACGCAGGAGATCCCCGTGAGCCAAGCCGTCATCCACGCCAGCGACGCCGATTTCGACGCCACCGTCCTCGCCTCCGAGGAGCCTGTCCTGGTCGATTTCTGGGCGCCCTGGTGCGGTCCGTGCAAGATGATCGCCCCCGCCCTGGACGAACTCGCCGGCGAATACGCCGGGCGCGCCAAGGTGGTCAAGATCGACATCGACCAGAACCGCGCCGTGGCCATGAAATACCACGTGCGCTCGATCCCGATGCTGCTGCTGTTCAAGGGCGGCCAGGTCCAGGCCACCCAGATCGGCGCCGTCGGCAAGCCCGCCCTGGCGCAGATGATCGACAAGGCCCTCTGAGGCCACGGGGCGGCCTCGCGCCCCGTCCCCACACCCCTTTGCGGGGCCGGCGGGAATCGACCCCGCTTGCCGTCACGGCCCCCGGGGTGCTAGCTTCAACGCACCCCGGCGCGCGCCATGTCAGCGCCGCACCTTCTGCAACACCCCACCACCACACCATTTGCACGCCGCCCGTCCAGGGCGCTCGCAGCAAGCGAGGTTCCGTACTTGTCAGACAATCCTTCCGATTCCGGCGATACCGCCGCGAAGCGCGTGCGCAAGCCGCGCGCAACCAAGGCCGCCGCCAAGGCGGAGGCCCCCGCCACGACTGCGGCAGAGTCGCCGGCACCCGCCCAGGCGGCAGCCCCGGTCCAGGCCGAACTCAAGGTCGAGGCCCCGGCCAAGCCGCCCGCCGCAGAGGCCCCCGCGGCCCCGGCGCCGCAGCAGCAGGCCCAGTCCGAGGCCCCGAAGTCCAGCGCTGGCGACAGCCAGGACTCGCAGGACGGCGGCGGCCAGCGCCAGTCGCAGCAGGGAGGCCAGCACCAGTCCCAGGGCGGTGGCCAGCAACAGCAGGGCCAGGGCAACCGCCGCGAGCGCTTCCGCAACCGCCGCGACCGCCAGCGCGACCGCGGCGGCCGCGACGACGGCCTGCCCCAGGACAACGGCAACGACCAGGCCAACCGCCTGCCGCCACCGAACATCCCCGAGGGCTTCCCGCAGTACTCGCTGTCGGACCTGAAGCGGATGCCGGCGCACCAGCTGATGGACATCGCCGAGCAGCTGAACATCCATGAAGGCGTGGCCCGCGCCCGCAAGCAGGACGTGATCTTCGCCTTGCTGAAGGTGCTGACCCGCCACGGCGAAGGCGTCGTCGCCGACGGCGTGCTGGAAATCCTGCCCGACGGCTTCGGCTTCCTGCGCGCGGCCGAGGCCAGCTACCTGGCCGGCCCGGACGACACCTACATCTCGCCCAGCCAGATCCGCCGCTTCAACCTGCGCACCGGCGACCACCT
>Ga0079224_100017009_pt1 | contig 10238 bp, 9 predicted proteins | sample Stecom2015_FD_80414 | JGI IMG/M metagenome (GOLD analysis project Ga0079224, IMG submission 80414) | Agricultural soil microbial communities from Utah to study Nitrogen management - Steer compost 2015 | ecosystem: Environmental > Terrestrial > Soil > Agricultural land | place: USA: Utah... | reverse complement strand
CTCCGGCATCCTGCGCTACGTCGTCGTCAAGCACACGGGCTCCGAGGTCGCCCCGGACGACGAGCTGAACGGCATCACGTTCAACGCGGTCGGCTCGGGCACGGTCGTCAGCCACCTGCAGGTATACAGCACGTACGACGACGGCATCGAGTTCTTCGGCGGCGCGGTGAACGTCGATCATTTCGTCGCGCTCTACGTCAAGGACGATTCGATCGACTTCTCCGACGGCTACGTCGGAACGATCGACACCGCGCTGATCATCCAGCCCCAGTTCGACGGCAATCGGTGCATCGAGGGCGACAACATCGGCGACACGCGTGCGGGCAACGGCGTGCCGCTCGATACCGAGCCGATGACGAGGCCGACGATCCGCAACATGACGTGCATCATCGGCAACGGCGACATGAACACGCACGACCCGGCCGAAGGGCCGACGCTGCGGCGCGGGCCGCAGATGACGCTGATCGACAGCATCGTCTACGGCGCCTATGCCGACGATATCGATTCCAACAACGAGTGCTTCGAGATCGCCGAGGACGGCGTGACGGACCTCTTCGCCCAGGAGGGGCTGACCAGCGTGCAGCACACGCTGATCGCCTGCGAGCTCGCCGTGCAAACGTCCGGGCTGCCGAACGGGGATACGCTCGAGGAATGGTTCCTCGGCGCGAGCCCGAGCACGAACGGCGCCGATTACAGCTTCAACGTCGGCAACGTGATCATTCAGCAGCCCGATATCTCGGCGAACGCGAACCTCGCGATCCTCGATCTCTTCTACACGCTGCCGGATCTCGTGGACGCGGACGGCAACCCGCTCGCGATGACGCCCGAGAGCGGTCAACTCGGCGCGGTCACGCGCGACAACGACTGGACGGCCGGCTGGACCTACGGCCTGCACGACGACAACCAGGGGCAGCCGCTCTGGTTCGCGGCGCCCTGACCCTCGCCCGTGAAGCGGCGGGGCGCGAACGCACGACGCCCCGCCGCAACCGTCCCCAACGATGAACACCAGAGAGTCGATATGAAGACAAGAGCTGCGGATGCCGTGACGCTCGTCGCGGCGGCCGTCGCGAGCGCGCTCGCGCGGCCGGCGATCGCTCAGGAAGGCGAATCCGACCCGTTCACGCCGAGCTTGCCGGCAATGGAGGAAGTCGTCGCCGTCGGGCGTTTACGCTCGAGCGCGACGGATGTCGTGCAGGAGCGCCGCGATCAGCAAGTGCCCGCGGACTTCCTCGGCAGCGTGCAGATCTCGCGCACCGGCGACAGCACGGTCTCGCTGGCGCTGCGAAGGATGCCCGGCCTCACGCTCGTCAACGACCAGTTCATCTACGTCCGCGGGCTCGGCGAGCGCTACTCGAGCACGCTGCTGAACCACGCGCAGGTTCCGTCGCCGGATCTGACGCGAAACGTGCTGCCGCTCGACATCTTCCCGGCCGAGATCATCGACGCGCTCGTCGTGCAAAAGGGCTACACCACCGACATGCCGGCGGCCTTCGGCGGCGGGAACGTGAATATCCTGACCCGCGGCACCCCGATGGGGCCGGTCGCGTCGGTCGAGATCGCGTCCGGCTACAACTCGGAAAGCGACGGCAGCGGGCTGTCGTACCGAGGCGGCGGCGACGACTCGCTCGGCGAAGACGACGGCACGCGCGCGATGCCGGCGGAGATCGCTCGCGCGATCCAGACCTATCGCGGCAAGATCAGCGCGGTCGGCATCTACAACACGCTGAATGCCTCCGGCGAGGGGATCTCGTTCGCCGACGCCGAGGCGATCAACCGCGAGCTCGCAACGAGCCTCTACCGCGACATAGACATCGAGCCGAAGTCGCTGAGCCCGGATCTCGGCGTCGAGGCCGCGCTCGGCAACCGTTGGTACGTGGACGACGCGGAGCGATGGGAGGTCGGCGCGCTCGGCCTCTTGTCCTACGACAACACCTGGAGGAATCGCGAGCGCACGGTCCGCAACGTGCTGAACCCGACGGAGGAGTACTTCGACCAGCAACGCACGACGAACCAGGTCGCGGTGACCGGGGTCGCGAATATCGGCCTCAGGTACGGCGACGACCACGAGATCGCGACGAGCAGCCTGTTCCTGCGCAACACCGAGGACGAAAGCTCGATCGCTGCGGGGCACACGTTCAATTTCCAGCGCGAGGCGGGACGCGGCTTCCGCGACTACCGGATTCGCTTCGAGCAACGCGAGCTGCGCTCCAATCAGATCCGCGGCAAGCACGTGCTCGGCCGGGAGACCGCGGAGCTCGTGCCGTTTCTGGACCGGCCGTTTCTCGAAGGCCTGACCTACGAGTGGTACTACTCCGATTCGAGCGCGGAGACCGATATTCCCAGCGAGATCCTCGTGTCGGGCGAAGACGTCGTCGACCGCGAGACCGGCGAGGTGCTGCGCACGTCGTTGCGCCGCACGGGCTCGGCGGCGAACTACCGCTTCACGGACCTCCGCGACGACGTCGAGAGCTACGGCTGGGATCTGATGAAGCCGTTCGCGGCGGGCCGGTTCGACGTCGAGGTCAGCGGCGGTTGGGATTACTCGCGGAAGGCGCGCAGCTATACGCAGACGGAGCTGACCCTCGGCACGACGGCCGCGGCGGCCGCGCCGATTCTGGTCGGCACGCCGGGCAGCGTGCTGACGGACGAGAATATCCTCGATCCGGCGAACGGTTTCCGTCTCGGCATCGGCGGCATCGGCACGGAGAGCTATCTCGCCGCTCAGACCGTCGAGGGCGCTTACGTCAAGGCGGATGCGACGCTCGGCAGCCGCTGGCGGCTGACCGGCGGCCTGCGCTGGGAGCAGTTCAATCAGGCGTCGCTGCCGATCGACCCGCTCGAGTTCAGCGTGCGCACCGGGCAAAGCGTGATCCCGACGACGGGTCTCGACCCCGAGCAGAACGCGCGCAATCTGGCCGACGCGGTCTATCAGGAGGACGACGTCTACCCCGCGCTTGCGGCGACGTATATCCGCCCCGGCTTCTGGGCCGAGACGTTCCAGCTGCGCTTCGGTGCGAGCCGCACGGTCGCGCGCCCCGATCTGCGCGAGATCTCCGAGGCGACCTACATCGATCCGCTGACCGAGGCGCGGGTCCGCGGTCGCGCCGGGCTCTCGACCTCGCCGATCACGAATCTCGACGTGCGCGCGGAGTGGTTCTTCGATGGCGGCGACAACTTCACGGTCTCGCTGTTCCGTAAGGATATCGACCGGCCGATCGAGACGGCCGAGGGCGCCGGCAGCGACAACGACGTCTTCGTCACGTTCGTGAATGCCCGGAAGGCCGAGATCGTCGGCCTCGAGGTCGAATGGCTGAAGCATCTCGAGCCGCTCTCTGGCCGCCTCGGCCGGTGGATCGAGCCGTTCTTCCTCGCCGGCAACCTGACGCTCAGCGACTCCGAGCTCGAAGTAGGGGACGTCGGCCTCGACCTGACGAACCCGCTTAGACCCATGACGGGGCATTCCGACTACGTCGCGAACCTGCAGGTCGGCTTCGACTCGCCGAGCCGTGCGCACAGCTGGTCGGTCGTCTACAACACGTTCGGCGAGCGAATCTTCTTCGCGGGCCGCAACGGCGCCGCGGATACCTACGAGCGGCCGTTCGACTCGCTGGACCTCGTGTACTCGTTCCATCCGACGAGCCGCGTGAGCCTGAAGCTCCGGCTGCAGAACATCCTCGACGAGAAGGTCGCCCTCGAGCAGGCCGGCGTCACGATTCTCGAGCAGGAGCTCGGCAGGACGGCGAAGCTCGACGTGAAGTGGGATCTCGGCCGCTGACGCGTCCTTGCGGCGATCGCGGGCTTGGGGGGCGCCGCCGGCCCGCGTTCGTCTCCTGCGCCAGGGGCGTCCAATGTCGCACTACGGCGCCAAGTTGACTCGGACGGGGGGCTTCCGAGAATGGACGTCTGCGGTTGTGGGAGATTCCCGGATGAGCAGCGTCCCGAAATCCTCGGCTTGGACGGTGATCGTGCTGTTGCCGGCCGCCGCATCGGCGTCGCCGGTAATCCCCGGGTCCTTCGAGGTCGCGGCGACCCGGCACTCGATCGGGATCGAGTGGTCCGTCGGCGGGGATTCCGATCACGACGCGACGGCCGAAGTCGAGTACCGGGTAGCCGGCACCGCGTCGTGGAGCCGGGCGATGAACCTCGTGCGCGTGGACTCGGCCGACGCCAATGCGCTCGCCGGCAGCATCATGTTTCTTCAGCCCGGAACCGATTACGAGGTGCGCGTCCGGTTGAGCGATCCGGACGGCGGCGAGGCCGAGCGGAGCGCAGCGGTCTCGACGCTGCCGATCCCTTCGCGGCCGACGCCCTCGAGAACCTTGCATGTCGTGCCCGGCAACGGCGGCGGGGCCGGCAGCGCGGACGATCCCTACCGGGGTCTCGCGACCGCCTGGGCCGAGGCGCAGCCGGGCGACGAGCTGCTGCTCCACGCCGGCCACTACGGCGGCGTCGACGACGAGGATGCACGATCCGGGACGCAAGATCGGCCGATCGTCTTCCGGTCCGCAGGCGACGGGGAGGTCGTGCTCTCGTACCTGCAGCTCTTCCGCCGAAGCCATCTGTGGTTCGAGGGATTGACCTTCCGCTACGACGGCTCGAGCGACACCGCGTTCTACAGCTCGCTGCTCAACGCCGGCTACGACACGGGCTTTCAGCCGATGCGAGCGGACGTGACGAATATCGTGCTGAGCCGCAATCACTTCGAGGGCTTCAAGCACTCCATTCGGGCGGGCCCGCGGACGCGCGGGTGGTATATCGCGGACAACACGATCATCGGTGACATGCCGCTCGGGATGGACGGCACGGAAAGCTTCGTCGGCGAGGGTATCGAGCTCGGCCACGGCAACGACCACGAGGTGGCATTCAATACGATTACGCGCGTTGCGGACGGCATCTCGTATCCGAACCACAACTGCGACATCTACGGTAACGACATCTTCGACGTCACCGACGACGGCATCGAGCTCGACAACGGCGAGGCGAACACCCGCATCTGGCAGAACCGGATACACAACGCCGGCCACAACGGCATCACGTTCCAGCCGCAAAGCGGTGCGCCCTGGTATATCGTCCGCAATCAGATCGTCAACGCGGAAGAGAGCGTTTTCAAGTTTCGCGACGCCGATCGCTTCGTCGCCGTGCACAACACGTTCGTGAACTGGAACGAGGTCCTCGACCATTGGTCGCACCAGTTGCTGCGCGGCATCACGCGCAACAACCTCTGGATCTCGGTGAACGGCGGGCCCATCTGGCAACGCAGCGACGGCGGTATCGACTGGCGGACGGATCTCGATTACGACGGATTCGACTGGGGCTCGAATCGCGAGCCGTTCGACGTCGCCGGCACGAAGTACTCGGGCCTCGACGCGTTGCGCGCGGCGACGGGACTCGAGGCGCACGGCATTCGTATCGACGCTCGCACGTGCCTCGAGACGTTCGACGTTCCGGGCCCGCCGCCGCTGACGAGCATCCCGCCGCAGGCGATGATGCCGCATGCCGACTGTGATGCCGTCGACGCCGGCGAGCCCGTTCCGAACCTCTCCGGCGCGTATGCCGGCGACGCACCGGATCTCGGTGCCTACGAGCACGGTGCGCCGGTGCCGCATTACGGGGTCCGCGGCGTCGACGGACCCGCGCCTCCGGCCGCGCCGACGGGGCTCATCGCCGAGTAGCGGCGAGCGCGCAGTCGTCGCCTGCAGGCGTCCGGACCGCGCTCGAGACCGCACGTCGCACCGGCGCCGATGTCTTCGCGCGCACCGGATACATCTTCTATCATTCGCCCGCCGACTCGACCCCGGCGCGATGATTCGATCCGAGCGAAGCCGAGATCGAGCGACCGCCTCGAGCGGTCGCTGCATCAAAGGTAAACTCTCATAAATGCCGCCTAACCTGCGAGTGCTTAAACTATTTTCTCCGACGCACCCACGGATCGAGAGCGCCCGATGACGGCGGCCGCCCCCATGTCCGGGCCGGCACTCGCCGCTCGCGACGTCGCGATGTGGCGCGGCAATCATTGCCTGTTCGAGTCGCTCGACTTCTCCGCGGACGCCGGCAGCACCGTGCTCGTCGTCGGCGCGAACGGCGCGGGCAAGACGACGCTGCTTCGCGCGCTCGCCGGGCTCACGGTGCCGACGGCCGGCCGGATCGAATGGTGCGGCACCGACGTTCGCGCGTTGCCGCCCGAGCGCCGCGGGGAGATTGCGTACCGGGGGCACGCCGAGGGCGTGAAGCGCGACCTGACGGTGCGCGAGAATCTGTCGTTCACCCGGCGCATCTCGGGGGGCACGGCCGACGTCGCGGGCGTGGCCGAGGAGCTCGGCCTCGGGCCGAAGCTCGACGTCCGCACGCGGTATCTGTCGGCCGGTCAGCGGCGCCGGGTGGGCCTGGCCGCGCTGCGGCTCGCCGACGCGAGGCTTTGGGTGCTCGACGAGCCGATGACGCATCTCGATGCCGCGGGACGCCGTCTCGTCGCCGAATGGATCGGCCGGCATGTCGGCGACGGCGGCGTGGCGGTCGTCGCGACGCATCAGCCGGACGAGCTTGCGCGGCCCGGCACGCTCGTGGTCGAGCTCTGAGGACGCCGGGATGAGGGAAGCCTTCGGCGCGATCGTCGCCCGCGACCTGAAGCTCGCGTTCCGCCGCTGGAGCGAGCTCGCGAATCCGCTGATCTTCTTCGTCATCGTCGCTTCGCTGTTTCCGCTCGCCCTGTCGCCGGACGAGACGGAGCTTCGCGCGATCGGCGTCGGCGTGCTGTGGGTGTCGGCGCTGCTGTCGTCGTTGCTCGCGCTCGACGGGCTCTTTCGCAACGACGCCGACGACGGCAGCCTCGAGCAGTTGCTGCTGTCGCCGGTGCCCGCCGGCGTCACCGCCGTTGCGAAGATCTTCGCCCATTGGCTCGTGACCAGCGTGCCGCTGATCGCGCTCGCGCCGGTCGTCGCGCTCGCGTTCCGGCTGCCGGTCGGCGCGCTCCCGGTGCTCGTCGGCGCGCTGCTGCTCGCGACGCCGACCTTGAGCGTTCTCGCAGCGATCGGCGCGGCGCTGACGCTCGGCGTCCGGCACAGCGGGCCGATCATCGGGCTGCTCGTGCTGCCGCTCGCGAGCCCGCTCCTGATTTTCGGCGCGCGCGCCACCGATCTCGCCGCGTACGGCGAGGCGACCGCCGGCCCCCTGTACCTCCTCGCGGCGCTCGCGGCGCTCGCGCTGTCCGTCGGCCCGCTCGCGGTCGCGGCGGCGCTACGGGTCGGCGTCGAGTAAGCGTGTCGCCGGGCGCGGCGCGCGACGGCACGCGACCGAGCCGGGCGGGCAGGGGAACCGTCCTGCTTGTGGCGCGGGGACGGTTTTTTCTACAATGTAGGCCTAATGAGCCGCAGCAACCACCTCGGCGAGTTCGAGCAAATCGTCCTGCTCACGATCCTGCGCCTCGGCGACGACGCGTACGGCGTCGCGATCCGCGACGAGATCCGGTGCCGCACCGGGCGGAGCACCGCGCCCGGCGCGCTCTACACGACCTTGGACCGGCTCGAGCAGAAGGGCCTCGTGTCGTCGCGCCTCGGCGAGCCGACGCCCGAGCGGGGCGGGCGCGCGAAGCGGTACTACGCCGTCAGCGCGGCCGGCGCGGCCGCCGTCGAGCGCGCGCTGCGCTCGTACGAAAGTCTTCTCGAAGGACTTAGAATTTTCGAGAAGAAGCATGCCTAAAGCACTGGTAGCGGAAGAATTGCTTGCCCTCGTCACGCCGCGCGACCGGGCGGTCACGATCGCCGGCGACCTGACGGAGGAAGCCGCGCGGCGCGGGCCGGTCTGGTACGCGGGCGCGCTCGCCGGCGTCGTCGCGGCGATGTTCTTCAGCGCCTTCGGCCGTGCCAAGGTGCGCACGGCCTTGATGCTGGCAGCGGGCCTCGCGGTGTGGGCGATGCTTTACGTGTCGCTGCGCGTCGGCGGCTTGCTGCTCGGCGTCGAGGCGCTCGCGGCGGGGCCAGCGCCGTCGTCCGACGTCCTGCCGCCGGCGATGCTCGCGTACCTCGGCGGCACGCTGGCCGCGGCAAGCTTTCTCACCGGGCTCGTCGTCGGCCGGGCCGGCGCCGCGTGCCTGCCGAGCCCGGTGATGCCGCTTGCGGTATTCTGGGCAACGGTCGCCGTGGCCGCATTCTCGGCCGATGTCGCGGCGGGGCGTCCGACCGGGTACTGCACGCTCGTCTACCTCGTCGGCGTGCCTGCGTTCTATATCGCGCCGCTCGTCGCCGGCGGAGTCTGCGGGGCACGCCTCGCACGACCGGCCGGCCTTGGAATCGTCCGGTGACGGCGCGGATCGCCCTCGCCGCCGCGCCGGCTGAACCCCGGCCGCTTATGCTCGTCTGAGTACTTGCGTCATGCTCGGATTACCTCGCTGGTTCCATCGCTGGGCTTCGCCGCCGCACGTCTATGACCTCGCGGAGCGGTGGCGGCCGTGGCTCGGCGGCTTCGCGCTCGTCTTGATCGCGGCGGCCGCGTACGGCGGCCTGGTGCTCGCACCGCCGGACTACCTCCAGGGCGACAGCTTCCGGATCATCTACGTCCACGTGCCGAGCGCGTATCTCAGCATGATGGGCTATACGCTGATGGCAGCCGCCGCGGCAATCGGCTTCGTGTGGCGGATCAAGCTCGCGCATGCCGTCGCCGTCAGCATCGCGCCGATCGGCGCGTCCTTCACGTTCCTCGCGCTCGTCACCGGGGGGATCTGGGGGCGGCCCACGTGGGGCACGTACTGGGAGTGGGGCGACGCGCGGCTGATGTTCGAGCTGATTCTGCTGTTCCTCTATCTCGGCTACATGGCGCTGCGCGCGTCGTTCGAAGACCGCGACAAGGCGGACCGCGTCAGCGCGATCCTCGCCGTCGTCGGCGTCGTGAACGTGCCGATCATCCATTACTCGGTCGAGTGGTGGAGCACGCTGCATCAGGGACCGACGATCGCGAAGCTCGACTCGCCGTCGATCACGTTCGACATGCTCGCGCCGCTGCTCGTGATGATCGTCGGCTTCACGCTGTGCTTCGCGTGGCTGGTTCTGAACCGTTTGCAGGGCGAGATTGTCGAACGAGAGCACGACGCGCGTTGGCTGCGGCGGCTCGCGACGGAGGCGGCGCAATGAGCGAGTTCCTCGCGATGGGCGGGTACGCGCCTTACGTCTGGTCCGCGTACGGCATTACACTCCTCGTGATCGTGCTCAATATCTGGGCGGCGCGCCGCGCGCGCATGCGGCCACTCGAGCGCCTCGCGAGAACGGCGGACGAGGCACGTCCGCGACGGCAACCCACGGTCAGGCAGGTGCAATGACGGCGAGACACAGACGCATGCTGTTCGTCGGACTCGTGCTCGGCGGCGTGGTTCTCTCCGCGGCGTTCGCGCTTCGAGCTTTCAACGAGAATCTGCTCTACTTCTTCAGCCCGTCGCAGGTCGTCGCCGGCGAAGCGCCGACCGAGCGCGTCTTCCGGCTCGGCGGCGTCGTGCTCGAGGGCAGCGTGGCGCGCGAGCCCGGCAGCCTGACCGTCGATTTCGTCGTCACCGACTACGCGAACTCCGTTCCGGTCCGATACACGGGCGTGCTGCCGGATCTCTTCCGCGAGGGCCAGGTCGCCGTCGCTCGCGGGCGGATGGACGAGAGCGGCCTCTTCACCGCCGAGGAGGTGCTCGCGAAGCACGACGAGAACTACCGGCCGCCGGAGGTCGCCGAGGCGCTCGAGAAGGGGCGCGCGGCGAGCGGGCAATGATTCCGGAGTTCGGTCACTTCGCGCTGATCCTCGCGTTTTGCCTGAGCCTCGCCCAGGCGGGGCTGCCGCTCTTCGGCGCGGCAACCGGCAATCGGCAGCTCATGGCGCTCGCGCGGCCGGCGGCGGCCGGGCAGTTCGTGTTCTGCGTCGTCGCTTATGCCGCGCTCGCGCATGCGTTCCTGACGGACGACTTCAGCGTCCGGTTCGTCGCGCTGCATTCGAACTCCGAGCTGCCGACGTTCTACAAGCTCGCCGCGGTATGGGGAGGCCACGAAGGGTCGCTGCTTTTCTGGACGACGGTGCTCGCGATCTGGACCCTTGCCGTCGCCGTGACGGGCCGCGGGCAGCCGGACGCCTTCTCGAGCCGCGTGATCGGCGTGCTCGGCATCGTCAGCGCGGGCATGCTCGCGTTCACGCTGCTGACGTCGAATCCGTTCGACCGCCTCGGGCTCGAGACGCCGGCGGACGGCAACGACCTGAACCCGCTGCTGCAGGAT
>Ga0079224_100017008_pt1 | contig 10238 bp, 6 predicted proteins | sample Stecom2015_FD_80414 | JGI IMG/M metagenome (GOLD analysis project Ga0079224, IMG submission 80414) | Agricultural soil microbial communities from Utah to study Nitrogen management - Steer compost 2015 | ecosystem: Environmental > Terrestrial > Soil > Agricultural land | place: USA: Utah... | reverse complement strand
CGAGGCCGAAGCCCATCAACACGACAGGAAGCTCAAGAACTTCGTCGAAAACTGCGACGATCGGCACGGAACCGCCCATTCGTGTAAAGGCAGTCGGCACTTGGTAGATCTTTTCATACGAACGGCCAGCCGCTTGGATCGCAGGGTGGTCAAATGGTGTCAAGAAAGGTTTCCCTTTATCAAAATCCGTGATTTCAACAGTGACACCCGCTGGTTTATTTGCATCGATGTGTGCGCGCAATTTCGCGACAATGTCATCAGGATCTTGGTTCGGCACTAAACGGCACGTGATTTTCGCACTGGCTTCTGCTGGCAATACGGTCTTGATGCCTTCACCGGAAAAACCGCCAGTGATGCCGTTGATCTCCAAAGTCGGGCGAATCCAAGTACGTTCGACAAAGGAATAGCCTTTTTCGCCAAAATCTTCCGTGATGCCAATTTCTTTTTTCTCATGTTCCAAATCAAATTCAAGCGAAGCAAATTCGGCACGTTCTTCATCCGATACCGGCAAGACGTCTTCGTAAAATCCTTCGACTTGAATGACGCCTTCTTTATCACGGAAAGATTGCAGGATTTCCACCACGGCGTGCAGCGGGTTTTGGACAGCGCCGCCATATAAGCCGGAATGCAAATCTCCTTTTGGACCTTTGACATCAATTTGGATGCCGGCTAATCCGCGCAGGCCGTAGCATACAGCTGGACGCCCAGGCCCTTGCATGCCTGTATCTGAAATCACGATGACATCAGCTTTTAGCTGCTCTTTGTTTTGTTCAACATAGAGCGGCAAGTTCGGGCTGCCGACTTCCTCTTCGCCTTCAACGATGAATTTGATGTTGACTGGAAGCTCACCGTCCAATTGAAGCAATGCTTCGACTGCTTTGACATGCATAAAAGTCTGTCCTTTATCGTCGCTGGCACCGCGTGCAAAAAGTTTGTTGTCACGGATTTGCGGGTCGAATGGAGCGGATTCCCACAGGTTAAGCGGATCGACAGGCTGGACATCGTAATGGCCGTAGACAAGCACTGTCGGTTTGCCCTCTGCATGGAGCCAGTCCGCATATACGACCGGATGTCCTTCTGTTTCAAAAACTTCAGCATTTTCAAGTCCGGCTTTCAGCATGGCCTCTTTCAGCCATTCAGCGCCTTTGCGGATGTCTTCTTTGTGCTCAGACAGTGATGAAATGGAAGGGATGCGCAAAAATGCTTTCAATTCTTCTAAATGTTCTTCACGATGGTCTTTGAAATATTGGTCAATCACTTGTGCATTCATAATATCCCTCAATCCTTCTATTTTTATTATGGGAAAATTATAACATACGAGATATGGTTTTCGACATTTGGAAAATCGCTATGGTATAATTATGGATACGGAAAGAGCTCGTAAAATCTGTGTTTAAAACACTGGAGGAACTAAATTTGTTTATCGCATTAGGATTTTTTTTAATGATGTCGTTTTTCTTATCGGGAAGCGAAACGGCTTTAACAGCAGTAAATAGGATGAAGGTCCATCTTCGCGCAGAGCAGGGCGATGAAAAATCGCAAAGGCTGCAAAAATTGATAGCGAAGCCGGACCGAATGATTACAACGATTTTAATCGGAAATAATATAGCCAATATCATGCTGCCGACTTTAGTGACGACTATTGCCATCACACGCGGATGGGAAGTGGGGATAGCTACGGCTATTCTGACAGTGGTATTGATTTTATTCGGAGAAGTTTTGCCGAAAACCATCGCGGCAACTTTTGCCGATAAAATGGCCTATATCGTAGCGCCGATCATCTCGATTTTAGTGGCGGTCCTTCGCCCGTTAACTTGGCTGATTTCGCAATTCACAAATATCTTTATCCGCATCATCTCCAAAGGGACAGTTAAGGAAGCTACTTTAACCAAAGAGGAATTGCGTTCAATGGTAGACATTGCGTCTACTGAAGGGACTTTCGAAGAAGGAGAGTCTGAACGGATTAAAGGGATTCTCGATTTCCCGAACAAAGACGTTTCAGATGTAATGTCTACTCACCGTACCGATACGGTAGGCATTTCAATCGATTCAACTTATGAAGAAGTCCGTGATCTGATCTTGGATTCTTCATACACCCGTTATCCTGTCTATGAAGAAAGCATGGATAACGTAGTTGGCTTGTTTTATTCGAAGAAACTGATTGAGTGGTCAATGGATCCCAATTTAACGCTTCAAGATTTAATGGATGATAACCCGCTATTTGTGGTTCAATCTGTAAGCGTTGAAAAAGTGTTCAAGATGATGCTTGCGAAGAAAAAACATATGGCGGTTATCTTGGATGAATACGGCGGGACATTGGGAATTGTAACCCATGAAGATATTATTGAAGAAATGATTGGCCAGGATATCGAAGACGAAACCGATGATGAAGACGATGAACTTGTTTTTGAAATCACGGATACGCAATTGATTTGCCATGGCCGCTTGGAAATTGAAGACGTCAATGAAATGTTCGAAGTCGAAGTGCCGGATGACCACGATACCATCGCGGGCTTTGTCATGCAGCAACTAGGCCATGTGCCGGATGAAGGCGAAGAATTTTCTTATGAAAACCTTCATGTGAAAATCAATGAAATGGATCGCAATCGGATCATGCGGTTAACAATCACAAAACAAAATGCAACAGAAGAAGTATTTGCTTAAAAGCTTTGTCTCCGGACAAAGCTTTTTTTGTTTAATGAGAGAAGATTTATACGGCCATCGGAAACTTCTATCCTCATTGGTGTTAAAAATAGCCAGTTTACATTAGCCGCTGAAAAGGTAGTAATGAATATATAGGAAATTATGCACAATAAAAAATCAGGTAAGCGGTTTTTGAAAGGAGAATGTGATGAGACGCAGTTTAAAAATAGCGAGTGCATTTATCGGAATCATTGTTGGAGCAGGTTTTGCATCCGGCCAGGAAATTTTGCAGTATTTTACGAGCTTCGGCTACTGGGGGCTCGCAGGAGTAGTCTTATCTGCCATTCTTTTTGGTTATTTAGGGAAAGTGCTGACGGGGCTTGGAAGCCGGCTCCAAACAGAATCCCATGAAGAAGCGGTCTTCCATATTGGCGGAAAGGTAATTGGGCGAATTATCGATTATACATTAATCATTACCTTATTCGGCATTTTGGTTGTCATGATAGCAGGCGCGGGGTCCATTTTTTCACAGCAATTCGGGCTTTCCCCGGTGGTTGGCAGGGTGACTATTACTCTGCTTGTTATACTGACCATTATGCTTAACGTGAAAAAAGTGATCACAATCATTGGAAGCATCACGCCTTTGTTAATCGTCATGGTGGTTGGGATTGCGATTTATAGCTTAGCCACGATGGACATCAGCTTTGGAGAGTTGGATCCTATCGCTAACGAGCAATTGTCCGCTGGCCCCAATTGGCTGATAGCGGCGATTAATTACGTTTCGCTAGCTATTGCATTAACCACTGCCATGGCGCTTGTGCTCGGAGGCGCGGAGAAAAACGAAAAAATTGCAGCGCGCGGCGGCATGATCGGCGGGATTGTTTTCGGCGTGTTAATTTTATTGAGTTATTTTGCGATTTTTTCAAAAGTTGATGTTGTAGGAACAGCTGATTTGCCGATGCTAAGACTGGCAGATAATATTTCACCCGTACTCGGCATCGTTATGGCTATCGTGATTTTCAGTATGATCTACAACACGGCTGTCAGCTTATTGCTCTCGTTTTCTGCTCGCTTTACACCAATCGGCACAAAAAAGTTTAGAGTTTTTGTGATTGTGTCGGGCATAGTAGCTTTTGGGCTCAGCTTCGCCGGCTTCACCCAATTGGTAAACTGGCTTTATCCAGCCATCGGATACCTTGGCCTATTACTGGTAGGCGCATTGATTGTGGCTGACTTCCGAAAGGTTGGAAAGCCTGCAAAAGAATGAATGAAAAATCGCATGAATGAAAAGCGCTGCTTCGGCAGTGCTTTTTGCTGTTATCCGCAAACTTTCTTATGCATTTATCCAAGCCTGGCAATTTCTTCTGTTTTTATTTCGGTAATATTACAATTTTGTAAGTGAAATGAAAGTGAGAGCGATAGAGTGAAAGCTTGGCTTGAGGCACAATAAGGGTAACAAGAAAACCGGAACGGTTCGAACGGACCGCATTAAGAAAAAATCGGATGGAGGCAATTATCATGGAAAGTTTATATATAGAGTACAATCGCTACATTTACCACTTGTGTTTAAAACTGACGCGCAACAAAGCGGAAGCAGAGGATTTGATGCAAGAGGTTTGGTTGAAGGTCGTGCGCTATGAATCATCAATTCAAGAAGTCGATCACGTAAAAGCTTGGCTGACTACGATTTGCATGAATACTTTCCGTGATCGTTACCGCAAGAATGTCCGACGCAGCAAACACATCCAGCAGCAGCCGGAAGGGCTTGACGTGTCTTTATTGGATTTGATTCCCACAGATGAAGCGGGAGCACCTGAACTTCTGGAGCAGCAAGACGTATCGGTAATGATCCGCAGCAAGATTTCTGAGCTGGATGCCATTTACCGGACAACGATTGTGTATTTCTATGTGCACCAATTGTCATTGATTGAAATAGCTGAAGCGATGAAAGTTTCAATCGGAACGGTGAAATCACGTTTGTTCCGAGGCAAACAACGCCTGAAAGATATGCTATTAGAAGATGCACGCACACGGGAATATGTACAAACAGCTTAAGGCTGAATTAGCTTAAGAATTTAGAAGCCAGTCGATTTATTCGGTTGGCTTTTTTTTACAATTAATTAATAAATTCCTTTTCTGTTCTTATTGCTATAATAAGACCAGAGGAGATGAATCGAGTGAAGAGAAGAGCAAGAAATTGGAGCAAGCGCCGAAGAATCGTCTATGCCACCGCAGGCGTTCTCGCGTTGGTCTACATTGGCATCATTATTTGGCATACATACAAACCACTGCCTCCAGGCGTTTCCTATACAAGTGAATTGCATGAAGTGGAACAAGTGGAGATGTTTTATGATCTTTCTTATGCGCAAGATAAAAAAGGAACCGGGATGGAACACGAATTAAGGATTTTTGATGAAATCAATGGAATGATTGACCGTGCAGAAGAATTCATCGTTTTGGACTTTTTCCTATTCGATAATTATAACGATCAAAAAACGGACTTCCCGGAAGTGGCCGATAGTTTGACCGAACATCTCCTGAAGAAAAAAGAAGCATTTCCCGAGATGCCGATTTATTTTATTACGGACCCGCTGAATCAAGGATATGGATCTTATGACAGCGAATTGCTGGATGCTTTGGAAGAGGCAGGAGTAGAGGTGGTTGTGACGGATCTCGATAAGCTGCGCGATTCAACTCCGTTGTATTCCGGATTCTACCGTGCGTTTTTCCAATGGTTTGATACGGACGGTAAAGGCTGGTTGCCAAATGGCATGTCAAGCGATGCACCGGATCTGAAATTGGCTTCTTATTTGAAGATGATGAACATCAAAGCCAATCACCGGAAAGCGATCATTACGGAAAAAGAAGCATTAATCAGTTCTGCTAATCCCCATAATGCGAGCGGCTTCCATGGCAATATGGCATTCAAGGTCAGCGGCCCTATTTTGAATGACATATTGGAATCAGAAGAGGCAGCATCGAAAATGTCAGGCGGCCCTGAACTTCCAAGAGTGGAAGCAGAAGAGCAGCAGGGAGAATACCAAGTTCAATATGTAACTGAAGGAAAAATTTTAGATGCGCTGCTCCAAGATTTTGAAAAAGCGAAAAAAGGCGACCGCATCCGATTAGCGATGTTCTATGTGGCAGAAAGTGATATTGTAGAAGCGCTGACTGAAGCAGCGAACCGGGGAGTGGAAGTCCAATTGATCTTGGACCCGAACCAGAACGCATTCGGCAATGAGAAAACGGGGCTGCCAAACCGTCCCGTAGTCAATGAAATGCTCGAAGAGTCGGATGATCAAGTACAGGTCCGCTGGTACAATACCGTGATTGGCCAGTTCCATACAAAAACCATCATGATTGAAACGGCGGAAGAAACAATTATTTCCGGCGGGGCCGCCAACTACACAGAGCGGGCTCTCGATAATTACAATCTGGAAAACAATATCCGCATCATTGCACCGAATGACAGTGAGCTGACGGACAATATGAATACTTATTTTGATCGTCTTTGGGAAAATGAAGATGCGCTTTATACGTTGGATACTGAGGAGTATCAAGATACTTTTTCATTCCTGCAGCGCGGCATTTATGGATTCCAGAAGTTGTTCAAGCTGACGACCTATTAAAAAAAGGCTTTTCGCATTTATCTGCGAAAAGCCTTTTTTAGTCTTTAAAAGAAATGATTTTTAATTTGCGAGCCGGATTTATTATAAAGTCGATTGCTTTCCAGCATTGACCCATTCTTCGACGTTCCAGACTTTGGTTGCAAGTCCTTCGTAGAATTCAGGTTCGTGGCTGACCAGCACGATCGTGCCTTTATAAGCTTGCATCGCACGTTTCAATTCGGCTTTGGCATCGATGTCCAAGTGATTCGTCGGCTCATCGAAAATCAGCCAATTGCTTTCTTCCATCATCAATTTGCATAGACGGACTTTGGCTTGTTCGCCACCGCTTAGTTGCGTCATCGATCTGGAAATGTGTTCGTTTTTCAAACCGGTGCGCGCAAGGGCTCCACGGACTTGGCCTTGATCCAAACTTGGATACGCTGCCCAGATTTCATCCAGCGGCGTATGCGTAGGCGCTTTGACTTCCTGCTCAAAATAGCTAGGCGTCAAATATTCTCCGCGCAGCACATTGCCGTCGAGCGGTTTGATCTTGCCAAGCATCGTTTTTAGCAGCGTCGATTTACCGACGCCGTTCATGCCGACAAGCGCGATTTTTTCTCCACGTTCGATCATGAAGGTAAGCGGCGGAAGAAGCGGCTTGTCGTAGCCGATCGTCAAAGCTTCGGCTTCTACGACATAACGGCTCGGGCTCCGTGTTTCTTTAAACGAAAATTGCGGTTTTGCTGCAATTTCAGGTTTTTCAATCCGGTCCATCCGGTCCAATTGCTTTTGACGGGATTTAGCACGGCCGGTAGTTGACGCACGGGCTTTGTTTTTCGCGATAAAAGTTTCGGTTTTCTTGATCATGTCTGCTTGTCTTTCATACGCATCCAGATGCTGCTTTTTCGCTAGTTCCGCAAGCTCGATGAATTTTTCATACGTAGCGGTATAGCGGGACAGGCGCGAGAATTCCAAATGGAAAATGACGCCCGTGACACTGCTCATAAACTCGGTATCATGCGAAATCAACAAGAACGCATGCGGGTAATTCTTCAAGTAATTGACGAGCCACTGAATATGCTCTTCATCCAAATAGTTGGTCGGCTCATCGAGCAATAGGACTTTCGGTTTTTCAAGCAATAGTTTCGCAAGCAGCAATTTCGTGCGCTGGCCGCCGGAAAGAGCTTCAACCGGACGTTCAAGGCCGATGGCATCCAGGCCAAGCCCGCGTGCAATCTCCTCGATTTTCACATCAAGCGTATAGAAATCGCCAGCGTCCAAGGCATCTTGGACCTCCGCCATTTCTTCTAGTAATTCTTCCAAGCGATCGGGATCTGCTTCGCCCATTTGCATGGCGATATTGTTCAATTCCGCTTCTTTTTCATAAAGAGGCAAGAACGCGTCCTGCAAAGTTTCACGGATGGTGCGTCCAGGCGTCAATTGTGTGTGCTGATCCAAATAACCGTAATGCGTTTTCGGCTGCCATTCAACGCGGCCGGAATCGTACATGATCTTTCCTGTTAAAATATTCATCAAAGTCGATTTGCCGACGCCGTTTGCGCCGACAAGGCCAACATGTTCGCCTTCCACTAAACGGAACGACACATCATTGAAAAGCGTGCGGTCACCGAAAGTGTGGCTTAAATTCTCTACTGTTAATAAACTCATTTATTGTATTCCTCCATTATTTAAGAAAAGTATAAGCGCCATAGAAAAGCGGAAGCAGCCGTTTAGATTCGAAGGGCGTAAGACGATTTGGCGAAGCGGTGTATTTCCAACCGCACAGCCGAAGTGGCTTATGTCCCGAGAATCTGGCTGCTGCAGCTAGACAGCAAGTTCAGCCCCGACAAGCGCTGGAACTGGACAAAAGAAAAAGATAAAGGCCATGGAAAATCAAACAGACTGGAGCGAAACGCCAAAAAAAAATTCGCGGGCTAGAGTTCCGCGAGTTTTTTGTTTAATTCCGCAAGTCGCTGTTCCATTTTTTCCAATCGTTCTTCTGCTTGCTCGACCATCCGAGCATGGCCAGTGGTCTCTAATTTTTCAATATCCCCTTGGTGGCGGACATAATCGCTTTTCAAATCAGCAATCTCAAACTCGATTTCTTGTTTGTTCATACGATTCACCCTTAGATTTTTTTCTATTATAGCATAAATTCCATATTATTAAATCCCTGGCGGCTCGGTTCTCGCTTTTCAATCTGAGGGAAAACCCTCTATAATGGTCAAATAGTTGGCTTAAAAATAGAATCAGCCCTAAATTACAGACATGGAGGTACCTATCATCGATTCTTTATTATTCGATCTCATGCTGATTCTTTTCCTTGGCGTTCTGTCGCAGTGGATTGCGTGGCGATTGCAGCTTCCGGCGATTGTGATGATGTCCATTGCCGGCTTGATCGTAGGGCCGTTTTTCGGCATCATTTCGCCATCGGAAAGTTTCGGTGATTTATTCAACCCGATCATTTCATTGGCTGTGGCCATTATTTTATTTGAGGGGAGCCTGAATTTAAACTTCAAAGAAATAAAAACGTTTAGCAAACCGGTCCTGCGGATCGTCACGCTCGGAGCGTTTATCGCCTGGATTGCGGGATCGCTGGCAGCTCATTACTTGGCAGGCTTGTCGATCGCGGTTTCTTTTGTAATCGGCGGCTTGTTCATCGTAACGGGACCCACTGTGATTTTGCCCATGCTGCGCCAGGCAAAATTAAAAGCGCGGCCAGCTGCAATCCTGAAATGGGAAGGCATCGTCGTCGATCCGTTTGGGGCGTTGCTTGCTTTGTTCGCTTTCCAATTTGTACTGTTTGCGATGGGCGAAGAATCGGCTGCGGCATTTGGTTTGTTCTTCTTGGCGGCGCTCTTCGCTGTCTTGCTCGGTTTACTCGCGGGATGGGGAATGGGGCGCATGTTCGAGAAAGGGCAAGTGCCAGAATTCTTGAAATCGCCGATGGTCTTTGCCGTGGTGCTGCTGGTGTTTGCCGTATCAGATATGGTGATGCACGAAACGGGATTGCTTGCTGTTACGGCAATGGGGATCATGATGGCGAATATGAACATTACGTCGATCAATGAAATGCGCCATTTTAAAGAAAATATCTCTGTTTTATTGATTTCAAGCATATTTGTCATGTTGACCGCCTCATTAAGTCTGGAAGTGCTTCTCAAGATTTTGAATTGGCAAATCATCGCCTTTGTGCTGGCCATGCTATTTGTGGTTCGTCCGTTATCGATTTGGCTTTCGACAATCGGCACCGACCTGACCAACCAGGAAAAAACTTTGATCGGCTGGATTGCGCCGCGCGGAATCGTCGCATTGACGGTATCCGGATATTTTGCCAGCACTTTGCTTGAAGCGGGATTCGAAGACGCAGAACTTTTGACGGCGTTGACTTTTGCCTTGGTGTTTTCAACGGTAGTGGCGCATGGGTTCAGCATCAGCTGGCTAGGAAAGAAACTGGGCCTTGCCTCGTCTGATGAACCGGGGATTTTAATTGTCGGCAGCAGCCGCTTTAATATCAGGCTCGCGGAAATTCTGCGCACGCTCAATAAAAACGTTTTGATAATGGATCCGGCGTGGGGCAGTTTGCAGCTTGCTCGCCAATTGGGCATTCCGAATTTTGTGGGGGAAATTTTATCCGAGCATACGGAATATGAACTCGACTTGACGCCTTATGAAACGATGATTGTCGCGACGGATACCGATTCCTATAACTCGTTGGTGGTGAATAATTTCGTGCCGGAGTTAGGGCGCGTGAATTTATACCAGACGGCGATCCACATCGGCAATCCTGCTGATTTCCATTCATCGCTCAGTGGCCGTACTTTATTCGGCTCCGAGTGGAATATCCATGCACTCGAAGCGAAAATAGATGAAGGCTACGCGATGCGTAAAACACAATTGACGGAGCAATACAACTACGCTGATTTCCAGGAGAAGTCGGTTGAAGGGACAATTCCTCTCTTTATCGAGCGGGCGCAAGGGAAAATT
>Ga0079224_100017007_pt1 | contig 10239 bp, 8 predicted proteins | sample Stecom2015_FD_80414 | JGI IMG/M metagenome (GOLD analysis project Ga0079224, IMG submission 80414) | Agricultural soil microbial communities from Utah to study Nitrogen management - Steer compost 2015 | ecosystem: Environmental > Terrestrial > Soil > Agricultural land | place: USA: Utah... | reverse complement strand
GTCGTACCGAAGAAACGAAACCGAGCATAGGACAGGCCTACGTGAGGTTTTCGGTGATGAAGGTACGGCAAAAAGGAAGCCGTCATAAGTGGGATGAACATATGAATTGGAGCACTAATGTACGGAAACCTATCTGGCTATCCATGTTTCTCAATATATATTTTCGACAAGTCAGGGCGCAGTGATGGTGACGTTGTGGGGATTATCTGACATCGATCCATCGAAGAGCGAGCATAAAAGATGCAGAAAAGCATATTATGGACGGCCAGGCAAAATGGAGATTGACGTTTATAATTATTACTTTTGACAATCGTTTGAAAAATACTCGATATGGAGGCGCCGTACAAGTTTTTGAATGTAAATAACCCAACAATTTGAACCTCATAGATATTTCATACCCTTGGTGGAGCGTAGTTGTCATTTTCGTGATTGCTGCTGTGATTGCAGGAATTCTCTATTTCAGGAATACCTTCGAAGAACGAAAACCACTCACAGTTGTCCTATACCTGTTACGAACTTTGGGTATTCTACTGATCCTTTTTCTTTTGCTCAATCCATTTCTTTCCCGATCTGAAAATGAGGAACAGCCTGCCCGGTTGATCTTTCTTCAGGATCAATCCCAATCCATATCTACTGTTCAGGATAGTCAGGAATTGCAAACTTATCGTGAACAGCTTGCTGATTTTTTTGAAAACCAGGCAAAAACTTCTCCGGTAGATCTTTATGGATTTGATGATGAGGTTCGTGCGATGGATCAGGATGCGCCCTACCAGGGTAAGATTACGGATATTTCCAGTGCTCTACGGTTTGTCGATGAGCTTCATCATGCTGATCATGTAGGCGCTTTGATCCTGGCTACAGATGGTATTTATAACCGTGGTACAAATCCGGCTTATTACAAAACCAGAGGAAACTACCCTGTTTTTGTACTGGCGCTGGGTGATACTACCAAAGCCCAGGATGTACGCATTCGACATGTATTGTATAATGAAATCGTACGAAAAAACGAAACCAGTGAAATTCAGATAGACATATCAGGAAAGGTAAATCAGACCTCACCCATCAATTTAATCTTACAGGAATGGGATATCAATACATGGAAAAACATAGCGAGTCAAAGACTACAACCCCAGGAATTTGAAACCATAAAATTTCTTAAGAAATTTGAACAGCCAGGTGTCGTACGTCTTCGTGCATTGATAGCGGGCGTAGAAAATGATGTCAATCCGGCAAATAATAGCCGCGAATTTTTCGTCGAAGTTTTGGAAACCTCGCGACAAATTCACATTGTATCCACCTTCCCTCATCCGGATATTGGGGCGCTTCGCCAGATTCTCGAATCCAATGAAAAAAATGAGGTAGAAGTTACTATCATGGAAAGACCCCAGGACCTTCCAGATCTTCAGGACTTCAGTGTATTGGTTATGTACCAGATCCCGAATCAACCCTATTTACTGGAATTTTTACAAAATGCCAAAAGACAGGAAAAAGGCATTATTCTCACAGCGGGGCTAAAAACAAATTTCAACACTTTTAATCAGGCTCAGGGTTTGGTTTCTATTACACCCCGCACGATAACCGGAAATTTCTTCGACACCAGAGTCAATCCGGGTTTCGACCTTTTTGAAATGGATGATGAATTTGAAAATTATGTCAGGCACTACCCGCCTTTGGCAGGGGTATTTGGAGATTACAGCGCCATTGGACAGGGCCAGGCGCTATTGTTACAACAAATTGGTGACGTGGATACAGAATTCCCAGTATTATTTACCGGTGTTGATGAAGGTACCAGGATGGCTATACTTACAGCCGAAGGGATTTGGAAATGGAAATTGTTTGAATATCTGGAAAAACAGGAGACCCCGATCCTCGACCGTATGGTCGATCAGGTTGTTGAATACGTCAGCCAACGGAAAGACGACAGGTTGTTCCGTCTTCAAAAAAATAAATTGCTGTTTGATGAGACCGAGGAGATTACTTTCCAGGCAGAGTTATACAACGAAACATTGGAAAGAATTTCCACCCCGGATGTTTTTTTTGAACTCAGAGATTCTTCGGGTAATGAAACCCAGTTTACTTTTGACAAAACCGGGACCAATTATGCGCTGAACATCGGTCGTCTGGCACCGGGAAATTATCGTTATCGGGCACACACCACGATTGCAGGGCAAAGTTATGACGAATCCGGTCAGTTTTCAGTGAGAAATATAGATATGGAATCTTTCAATCTGGAAGCCAATCATCAGATTTTAAGTTCCCTGGTTCATCAAAACAATGGAAAACTATTCTATAATCTTACTGAACTGGAAGAAACTTTGAGTGGTCTGCCATCCATGAGACCCTTACTGATCCAATCCCATGTAAAAACGGCCATGATTGATTGGAAATGGATATTTGCCCTCATTCTGCTCTTTCTTACCAGTGAATGGTTCTTACGCAGATACTTTGGAAGTTATTAAGCCCTCTAGTGGGCTGTCATAGGACTGGCCTACGTGAGGTTTTTTGGTGATGAAGGTACGGTGAAAAAGAAGCCCTCATAAGTGGGATGAACTTATGAAACAGAACACTAGGAGCTAATGAGAAATACAGCTCCCCTAACCCTAAGATGAACAATATCCATAGCACCATTCCCTTTGATTGACCTATAGGGTATAAGCCAGCAATGATCCATTCGCCCAGGACAGAAATGTACCGTCTCTGCAACGACCTGTCAAAAATTCCGGGCAGGGTCCGAGATACTACCTTATCGCTATGGGTATATGTCTCGTGAACATGGGGATAGGTTGATAACTTGATTCTGTATCTACCAATTGATAATCGTGCTCCATGAAATGTGGAAATTGATGTTGCAGGATTTCCCGTGCATCGTCTCCATTTCGTGCAAGGACCAGAAAGTATGACGCAGTCGGATCATTGTACCTTTTCCCAAAAGACACAAAAATGTACACATTATAAGGGCTATGAATCAAATCCTCACCCAAATTGAGGTATAAGGTCCGGGTGTTTTCCTGGATTTGATAGTTCGTATAAGTAAAATAAATTAAGGGATTGTGTAATGTATCGGGGTGCTGACGACCTATACGAAATGCCCAGTAGTCTGACGAATTCCGGTACTTTTTACTGGAACGTTGGTTCAAAAACATTTCCATCGCATAATCAGAATCCCGCGCTCGAACAATTCCCAGCTCTCTGGAACGATTCCTGGCCTTACTCATGACCAGATAAAGATCCAGATCTGCATATACACGTTGACCGACACCAGTGATATCCAAAATTTGTCTGATTATGTCATCGGATACAGCGTCTGATTCATCTATCTCGAATTGCAATTTCAACCCATCGCCTGTCACTACACTGTAGATTGGGGTCTGAATACGCTTGAGATAACTTTTGTGATTCCGTCTTTTCAAATAATCAACCAATAATTTGACTTGATCCAATTTTCCAGTGGAGATCGTCCAGGTCTCCTCTCCTACCACCCCAACATAATAACGACCGGTATATTGCACTTCACCACCGTCATATAGACGAAACACAAAATCGGGGCGAGGCTTATATCCGTGGATTGAATTAACGCTCAGTATCTCCATAGTCCAAAGATAAGTCATGTCACAAATTTCTCATCAATGCTGTTTTGCATCCGGGCTCTATGGAATTGTATGCTATTTCCCATCTACATATCATAAATTACCAAATATATTAATTTTTATTTAAATAAGTTAAGAAAAATATGGTCGACATGTAGAGGGCGTTATACTCCGGAATATGATTGAAAAACCTAGAATATGCCTTAAGAACTACATTATTACATCATTAATCCAACTGTAAAAATGTTTAGATTCAATTCCAATCAAAAGCCCAGACGCAAATATTACGAATTAAAGGCAAATGAAGATCACGTTCGTATACCTTTAAAGTTCAACGGCAAGTCGGTGGAACTCAACAGCAAGGCGCTTGATAAAGGGCAGTATATACTACATACTGAGGAACAAAAAGAGCGGGATCATATCTGGGTGATGGTTTTATAGAAACACCACCTTCAATTCAGATAATCTATCAAAAGGATTTTTAGAACCTTGCCTCTTATGCTAGGGATAAGGATACCATGACTGGAAATCTGCATCCCATTACGGACCTGCAATCTCAATTTCTGAAAATCTGTCGATAGCAAATTCGTCCGGAGGGAGGCACCATTGGATCGGATTATATATTCGCTTACGGTATTCTCGTTTCGGATTTCATCGTTGTAAATAAGCCGCAGGTGGTTCGGATTTTTGAACAGGAAATAGGAGGAATATGCTCCATCATCATCATTTGAAAATTGTCGCTTGGGCAAAAGCTTTTGCCAGGATTTTCCTTCAGAATTGGAAAGATGAAACAGCAATAAGTTTTCATAATGATAGTCCACCGTAAATCTGCTTCCGTAATAATCTATCCGGCCACTTGAAGTCATCCTTTCCATTTTTTGAACTTCTTCCAGGATCAAAATGGAGGATCCATCGTCCATAAGAACCACGTCCTGGATCTGAATATCTTCCAAATAATCTAATTTGGTTCGTCGGTCCTTCCCATAGAAATCATTGAGAAGATTGTTGTGAAAGACAAAAGTGGCATATTCAAAATAATCCGGATCTTTGGGATCCTGCCGGACCTGAAAGATCATTTCAGCCTGGTTGAGATTTTTCTCACTTCCCAGCCCACAGATGACAAGTTTGTTGTTGCGATTATCGTATAAAAAATGAGCGTCGTATGTGAGTAAGGTTTTCATGGGAAGAATTGACTCTTCCTGTTCCCCGGAATCTCTGAACTTGTAGATAAAAAAAGCGTGATCATCCCGTCGATATGAAAAATTATTTCTTTCAAAAATGAGATAAAAAATCCCGGAATTCGTCACCAGAGACTTCCTATACTCCTCGTAAAAATCGAAATCCGACAGCAGTAAACCACCGGACTGAACCACCTCCTCATATTCGACATCGTAAACCAGGTAATGCGAAACTTCATTGCTGCGGACAGCAGACAGTCCCAGTTTGGACTTATCTTCAGAAAATGTGTAGCGGAAGGTGTAATTTTGGAACCCCTTTTGGAGTGCCATCACCGTATCGGTTTTAATTTTCTCAAAATTGGAATGGTAGCTTTGATTGACTACGTAGATTGTATCCTGCTTTTCCGTGGTATACAGGACAAAAAACCGATTCTCAAAAGGATAGGCATGAATTATTCTACATCGTCTATCGGGTAATTCGAATTCCTGGGTAGATGTAAGAAAAAGATTCTGGTCATAATTGTGAATAGAGAACACATTGGTCCCATAGCTCAGTACCATATACTTGTCGCTATAATGTCCCAGAAGTTCATAAGTCCGATCAGTTCGAACTTCCAGGCCTTCCGAAACCAGGATGTATTGACTCCATGACAAAGTCGCAAAAAGCATCAATATGGAAACACAATACCATTTCATTCCCAGTAAAATAAAAACATTTTTCCAAATTTGTAATAGGCTTCGGCCAAATATTTGTCTTTGTGTTTCGTGCCATTGGAGAATTAACAAGACCACAGACACTTAGATTCCATCAGGGACTGATTCTCATAGAAAAAACCAACAATTAATAAATGATGACCGGTACTCATAAGAAAAACCCAGGCTTGCTGGAATGGATCCCCAACATTTCCACCGGAGATGAAGTCATGGTCCGTGAACTGGGCTCTATTTTTCGATCCATACCTGATGTGTTTCTATTGCACATCGATCGGGGCCCCGATGTAAACCGTACGGTTTTTACCCTGGCAGGCACGATGTCAGGGCTTCGGACAGCGCTGCTTGAGATGATGGAATGGAGTACACAGAAACTGGATATGGGTATACACCAGGGGAGTCATCCCCGTTTGGGTGCACTTGATGTGTGTCCCTATGTATTATTGCAGGAGGGTGACGTTCAGGAGGTTCTACTCTGGATCCGGGGATTGGCCCGGGAAGTCTCTGAAAAATTTCACTTACCTATTTATCTATACGAAAAATCAGCGACCCATCCGCATAGGGTCAACCTGGCTGAAATCCGCCGAGGGGAATATGAAGGACTGCAAGAAAAATTACTTGAGCCGAGATGGAAACCTGATTTCGGTCAACAGTTTAATTCCAGGTTGGGCGCCACGGTCATGGGATTGCGGGACTTTCTAATAGCATACAATGTCAATCTGGGAAGCAAAGAAATGGGTTTTGCTAAAACAATGGCCAGTAAAATACGCGAAAAAGGCCCGACAGGCAGACCGCACAGCCTTCCCGGAGTTAAAGCATTGGGGTGGTATCTGGAAAAACCAGGATTTTGTCAGGTAAGCACCAACATTACACGAACTCATGAAACTACCCTCCTGGATGTTTATGATCATTGTATCACGCTTGGTAATGAATTGGGGGTAAAGATTACTGGTTCCGAGCTTATCGGACTGATCCCCTGGCATAATGTACAATCTATGCTATCCAGGAGTTTTACATCCCATACCCTGGCAGAATATTTAGGTCTGGGATATTGCGATATCAGCGATCTTAAAACCCGTGTCATAGAATATAAAGTGTATCTTGCTTCCGGTAAAACAATTTTCAAGGAAATTTTTGAAACGCGATGAAATTGGAACACATTGGAATCGCAGTAGCAGACCTGGAAGCCAGCGAACATCTGTTTGAGGACCTCCTCCAGACGAAGGTGTACAAAAGGGAGGAAGTTCCATCCCAATCAGTGATCACCTCCTTTTTGAAATCGGGTGAAGTCAAAATTGAGCTGTTGCATTCCACCGATCCTTCGGGTCCAATTGATAGATACCTCCAGCAGTACGGAGAGGGAATTCACCACCTGGCATTTGAGGTTGAGGATATCAAAGCTCAGATTCAAAGGCTTCAGGAATCGGGTTATATTCTCATCCACCCTACACCGGTAAAAGGGGCAGATAATAAATGGGTGGTTTTTTTACACCCCCGATCCACCAATAAGGTGCTCATTGAATTGTGCCAGGAAATAAGGGAGCATGACGATTTTTGAAGTATTCGTCAGTATCGGTGCAGGACTGGTAGCAGGCATTATTAACACCCTGGCTGGAAATGGTAGCGCAATAACATTGGCAGTTCTCCTGGAGTTTTTTGGTTTACCCGCACATCTGGCCAATGGAACCAATCGCGTCGGGGTACTAGCCCAGTCCGCAGCGGCCGTTCTTAGTTTCAAAAAAGAAGGGCGACTGAATACAAAGCAAGACCGTGAGTCCATTCTGATTCCCTTGTTGGGGGCTGTACTTGGAATTTATCTTGCGATTGTCATCTCTGCGGAAGGATTTGTAAACGTTTACAAATATCTTCTAGTAGCAATGCTCGTTGTGATCCTGGTCAACCCCAGGAGATGGTTGCACCAAAACCCCCTGGAGGCCAAAAGATCCAAAAGCAAATGGGCCTGGCCTATTTATTTTTTGCTCGGTGTGTATGCAGGATTCATCCAGATGGGGATGGGAATTATAGCACTTGCTGTTTTTGTACTATTGGGGAGAAAAAACCTAATTACAGCCAATATTCTCAAATCGGTGATTATTGTGGTATTAACCTTCATGGCGGTTGCTGTATTTTACTGGAAGGGAATGATTCACTGGGGGTATGGTCTGACGATCGGATTGGGTCAGATGGCAGGAGGATGGTTTACAGCCCGGTTTGCAAGTCGCCACTCCAGGGCTGGTCTGGTAGCATATTACATATTGATACTTTGTATACTAGGTGCTATATACAGCGTATTTTTCAGATAGTGGAGCACAGAGCCTGGAATCCCTCTTAATAAAGTCATATACCTGGAAAGAAATGGGGGAAAGTCAAAAGGCTTTATCTAGCTCCTTCATCCGTTCAGTATTCTCGTAGAGCCTCAAATTTTCGATCAACTCATCGAGGTTTCCTTCCATAATACTGTCCAGGGAATAGAGGGTCAAATTGATCCGGTGGTCAGTTACCCGGTTTTGTGGATAATTGTACGTACGAATTTTATCCGACCGATCCCCACTTCCCACCAGGCTTTTCCGGCGTGCTGCCTGGCTGGATTCGTGCGCTTTACGCTGTTCGTCATAGATTTTTTGATACAAGCGCTGGAGAGCGATTTCCCGGTTACGGATCTGAGATCTTCCATCCGTGCTTTCCGCGACGATCCCGGTAGGAATATGGGTAAACCGAACGCCAGATTCTGTTTTGTTGACATGCTGACCGCCTGCTCCGCTCGATCGGAATGTATCCACTCGCAAATCCGCCTTATTGATATTTACATCTTTCATTTCCAGCTTTGGCATTACTGCCACGGTAGCTGCTGAGGTATGGACTCTGCCCTGTGATTCCGTCTGAGGAACGCGCTGAACACGGTGGGCGCCTGATTCGTATTTCAGGTAACTGTAAACCTCTTCCCCTTTTACCTCAAATTCAATTTTGTTATACCCCCCTACAGTGCCTTCATTGGTGTAAAGAACGGTCTGGCTCCACCCCTGATGCTCAATATATTTACTGTACATCCTATAAAGGTCGCCCGCAAAAATACTCGCTTCATCCCCACCCGTGCCGGAGCGAATTTCGATAATGACATCTTTGGCATCCTCCGGTTCTTTGGGGAGCAACAATAGCTTGATCTGTTCCTCGATATTTTCGATCTTCGTCGTAATATCCATGAGTTCCTCCTCGCCCATTTCCCGCAATTCAGGATCAGGATCCTCCATCATCTCCTCTGCAACCTCTCTGGATTGCAGCAGATTGGAATACTCATGATAAACATCGACTACAATCTTCAGATCCTTATATTCTTTACTCAGTTCAGTGTACCGATCCATGTCGGATATGATATCAGGATCTGAAAGTTTCTCCTCGATTTGATGAAATTTGATCTCGATCTGCTTTAGCTTTTCAATCATCGGCCAAAGTTACAAATAATCGGCGGATCTGTCAATACATCGAATGCATTCCCCCTTTCGTCACTATTTGAATTTGACGACAAATTCCACACGGCGATTAATGCTACGCCCTTCTGCAGTATCGTTGGTGGCTATGGGCCGGTCCTCACCGTACCCTACGAAATCCAGTCGATCTGCGGAAATACCTTTTTGTATCAGGTAATCATAACAGGCTTTGGCCCTACGTGCAGAGAGATCGAGATTGCTTGTACTATTCCCGGTGTTGTCGGTATGACCAGATATCTGAAGTCCATATGTGGGATTCTCTTTCAGGATTTCCACGATCTGATCCAGGATCACATGCGATTGGAGTCTCAGCGTTGCACTACCCACTTCAAACTGGACAGCACGACGTGCGAAATCCAATATTTCCTTGACCTCTTCCTTGACGATCGGGCAACCGTGATTATTGGGATCTCCATAGGTATTGGGGCATCGATCTATACCGTCATGAACGCCATCGCCGTCCGTATCCGGACAACCATCGTATCTTGCCTCACCCGGTTTATCGGGACATTTGTCTTCCCTGTTGGGCACCCCGTCTCCATCATCATCAGGACATCCCCGGGTAGCTGCAGGTCCGGGTTCGTCAGGACAATCATCCATATGATCAGGAATTCCGTCATTGTCTCTGTCAAATTCCGGGCATCCATTGTTTTCCGCAGGGCCCGGGAGATTGGGACATTCGTCTTCGGGATCAATCACCCCATCTCCATCGCTATCCGGACATCCTTGTCCAGAGGCAGGACCTGCGATATCCGGACACAGATCTTTGTGATCAGGTATACCATCGCCATCGGTATCCGGACAACCGTTGTACTGTGCAAGGCCAGGGATGGTGGGACAATCATCCTCCTCATCGATTATCCCATCCTTATCAATATCGGATGGTTTATATAGAATTTTCTTCTCCTGGGTGGTTTGACCCAGCAAGTATTTCAGACCCACACCTACATGGATATTGGAACGATTCTCTTTGAGACCATAGCGGTATTCTACCTGAGCGTTTAAATACGCACTGGCGCCTACCTTGATATCGATTCCCAGCCCACCAGGTATCTGAAGGCCAAATTGCTGGTCTTGTTTAAATTCATAGACGCCGTTTACTCCGGTCGTTACGTAGGGCACAAACTGACTATTTCGGTTCCATAGCTGAGCCTGTAACAAAGCCCCGATATCCCCTGTGACATTGTTGTACCCGGGTTCATTGAAATTTACGACCGCAAAACGCAGTGGAACGTTGAGATTGAGAAAGTCCCATATATTCCGGGAATACCCCAGTTC
>Ga0079224_100017005_pt1 | contig 10239 bp, 8 predicted proteins | sample Stecom2015_FD_80414 | JGI IMG/M metagenome (GOLD analysis project Ga0079224, IMG submission 80414) | Agricultural soil microbial communities from Utah to study Nitrogen management - Steer compost 2015 | ecosystem: Environmental > Terrestrial > Soil > Agricultural land | place: USA: Utah... | reverse complement strand
TCGACGTCAACGGTGTCGGCTACGAGGTGGAAGCGCCGATGTCGACCTTCTACGACTTGCCGGCGATCGGCGACAAGGTGACACTTTATACCCACCTTGCGGTCAAAGACGATGCCCACAATCTGTACGGCTTTGCCACCGAGCAGGAACGCGCGCTGTTTCGCAGCCTGATCCGGGTCAGCGGGATAGGCCCGCGCATCGCTCTGGGAATCCTATCAGGGATCAGGCCGGAAGATTTCGTGCGCTGCATCGAGCAGCAGGACATCGCCACCCTCACCCGGCTGCCCGGCATCGGCAAGAAAACCGCAGAACGGCTGCTGCTGGAGCTGGGGGATCGGGTCGTGACGCTGACCGGCTTGCCGCCGGCCACGCCCGGGACCGCGCCGGCGGCCGTTGCCGGCGACCCGCTGGCAGAGGCCGTCAGCGCGCTGATCGCGCTGGGCTACAAGCCTGCCGAATCGGCGCGTCTGATCCAGGGCATCAGCGCAGAAGGCAAGACCACCGAGCAAATCATCCGCCTTGCCCTGCAGAAGGCGGTCCGGTAGCGGAAACCATGCAAGACAGCGATCGTCTGATCACCGCCCACGCGCTTCCTGACGACGAGGCATTGGACCATGCCATCCGCCCCAAGACGCTGGCGGAGTACATCGGCCAGCCGGCAGTCCGGGAGCAGATGGAGATCTTCATCCATGCCGCCCGCAAGCGGCGGGAAGCGTTGGATCATGTGCTGATCTTCGGCCCTCCCGGGCTGGGCAAAACTACCCTGGCTCACATCATCGCCAACGAGCTGGGCGTCAACCTGCGCCAGACCTCGGGCCCGGTGCTCGACAAGCCGGGCGACCTGGCCGCCATCCTGACCAACCTCGAGCCCTACGACGTCCTCTTCGTCGACGAGATCCACCGCCTCAGCCCCGTGGTGGAGGAGGTGCTGTATCCGGCGATGGAAGATTACAGCATCGACATCGTCATCGGCGAAGGCCCCGCGGCCCGCTCCATCAAGCTGGACCTGCCGCCCTTTACCCTGGTAGGCGCGACCACCCGGGCCGGGCTGCTGACAGCGCCGCTGCGCGATCGCTTCGGCATCGTCCAGCGGCTGGAGTACTACTCCGTCGAGGACCTGACCACCATTGTCCAGCGTTCGGCCCGGCTGCTGGGCGTCGACACCACGCCGGCAGGCGCGGCCGAGCTGGCGCGACGCGCTCGCGGCACGCCCCGCATCGCCAACCGGCTGCTGCGGCGCGTGCGCGACTACGCCGAAGTGCGCGCCGACGGCCGCATCACAGAGCAGGTCGCCAAGCAGGCCATGGACCTGTTCAACGTCGACGTGAACGGCTTCGACGACCAGGATCGCCGCCTGCTGCTGACCATCATCGAAAAATTCGACGGCGGACCGGTCGGCCTCGACAACCTGGCGGCCGCTATCGGCGAGGACCGCGGCACTATCGAGGAAGTACTGGAGCCCTATTTGATCCAGCAGGGCTACATCATGCGCACGCCGCGCGGCCGGGTAGCGACCCGCAACACGTATTTGCATTTCGGCCTCGATTTTCCCGCCGGGGGGGCGGCCCGGGATCTGTTCGACCCGCCGTCGGAGTAATCCGCCCATGTCTCCGCGGCTGCTGCAACGGCTTCGAAGGTAAGCGCCCTGTACCAGCCCAAGACGACATTACGGCTGATTCTCTACGGCTTCGGCTTCGTCACACTGCCGCTGGTGATCGCGCTTGCGCTGGCGGTGCTCTACATTGATCGCCTGGTCGACCAAAGCCAGAACGCCGTCTACCAGGCGGTCGAGGCCACTCGCGGCAGCCGCCTGTTGATCAGCCAGCTCAACGCCATGGAGCGCTATGCGCGACAGTACTTGGTGCTGCGCGATGCCGCCCTGCTGGAGGCCTACCAGACCTCACGCGAGGACTTCCAGGCAACCTCGCGGCAATTGCTGGCGCTGACCCGCGGCAGCGAGCAGGAGCGGCAGGTAGCGACCCTCATCGCGACCGAGCAGAAACTGTTCGAGCGCTTCAGCAAAAGCGACCTGCAAGCGGCAGACGCCGACCAGCTGCTTGCCGACGGCTTCGGCGATCTGGCCGAGCAGGCGCGCGGCATCCTCAACGTCAGCAGTCGCCTCATCGACCACCAGGTGGAAATCCTGAGCCGGACCGCCAGTGAAGCCCAGCGCGTGCTATTCGGCCTGGCCTTTGCGCTGGTGCCCTTGACGCTGCTCTCGGTGGCGGGTTTCACCACCCTGATCGCCCAACCCATCCGCCAGGTGGTCCACGCCATCCGCCGCCTCGGCAGCGGCAACTTCGACGATCCCATCAGCGTCTCCGGCCCCAAGGACCTGCAGCATCTGGGCCACCAGCTCGACTGGCTGCGGCAGCGGCTGAGCGACCTGGAGCAGCAAAAGGCGAAATTCCTGCAGCACATCTCGCACGAACTCAAAACGCCGCTAACCGCCATCCGCGAGAGCGTCGATCTGATCGCCGACGGCGTGGTCGGCCCGCTCAACGAGCAGCAGCAAGAAATCGCCGGCATCCTCGAGTCCAACGCCCGTCAGCTGCAAGGCCTGATCGAGGATTTGCTCGACTTCGGCACCGCTCAGAGCCACACCCCGCCGCTTTATCTGACCCGGGTGCCGCTGAAGCCGTTGGTCAACGGCATCGTCAAGAACCACAAGCCCACCCTGCTGAGCAAGCAAATCTCGCTGGAGAGCCGGCTGGCCGACGTTAGCCTGCTGGGCGACCGGGACAAGCTGGCGACGGTGGTCGACAATCTGCTGTCGAATGCCATCAAGTTCACCCCCGTCGGCGGCCGGATAGAGATAGACTTAAAGAAGGAAAACGGCCAGGCGATCCTCGAAGTAACCGACTCCGGCCCCGGGATAGAGCGCGACGAATGGGAGCGGGTGTTCGAAGCCTTCTACCAGGGACGGCGCCGGCCGACGGGTTACGTCAAAGGCTCCGGTCTCGGGCTGTCCATCGCGCGCGAGTACGTGCTCGCCCATCAGGGCACCATCGCCGTGGTCGCGCATGATGGCCCTGGCGCCCGCCTGCGCGTCAGCCTACCGCTGGAGCTGGGACGGGAAGAACCATGAGACAGTTTTTACCGCGTCTGCTCGGGTGCGCCTCCATTCTGCTGCTGGCCGCCTGTGCGGCCCCCTCGGGCTGGCCGCCGGCGCAACCGGCCCAGCCGCTTCCGGCGCAGGACCGGGCCCTGCTTGAGCTGCTGGGCTATTACCAGGCCCTGGGTAACCGCTCCCTGGATGCGCTGGAGTCGGAGCGCCGTTTCCAGCAGGCGGCGCTGATCGCCGACCGCTGCAGCCAGTCGCGCATGCGGCTGGGATTGGTGCTGCTGAGGCTGCAGGAAGCCGGCGACTTGAACGAGCATGACGAGGAAGTCATGTATCCTTGTCTCCATGACAGCGGCGACGGCAGCGGCGTCCATCTGTTGGCCCAGCTCGTCCACCAGCAGTTGCAGGCACACGCCCGCAGCCGGATGCTGCAGCGGGATACGTCACGGACTCTGGAAGCCCTGATGAAGGACAATCAGGAACTTCGGCGGCAGGTCGATGGCCTCAAAGCCATAGAACGCAGTCTGCAGAACCGCCATCGTGAATAAGGACACAGCCGTGGAACAAACCGCCCGAATCCTCGTCGTCGACGACGATCCGCATCTGCTGCGCCTGCTCTCGATCCGCCTGCAAACCGCCGGCTTCGAGCCGGTGACCGCAGAGAGCGCCGAAGCGGCGCTGGCCAAGCTGCCGGCCGTGCGGCCGTCGCTGATCATTACTGACTTGCGCATGGACGGCATGAACGGCATGGCGCTGTTCGAGACCGTGCGCAGCCGCTATCCGCTGCTGCCGGTCATCATCCTCACCGCGCACGGTTCCATCCCGGAAGCGGTGGAGGCAACTAAGCGCGGCGTGTTCGGCTTCCTGACCAAGCCGTTCGACAGCCAGATCCTGCTGGAGCAGGTACGCAGCGCGCTGGCCGTCTCCGGCGGCGTGGCGATCGACGAAGCGGAACAGAACGACGACTGGCGCGCCCATATCCTGACCCGCAGCCCGCTGATGGAGGACGTCCTCAGCCGCGCCCGCATGGTGGCCGCCAGCGAAGCCAGCGTGTTCATCCACGGCGAATCCGGCACCGGCAAAGAGCTGCTAGCCCAGGCCATCCACAAAGCCAGCCCACGCGCCGACCAGCCTTTCGTGGCGGTCAACTGCGGCGCCATCCCGGAGGCGTTGCTGGAGTCGGAGCTGTTCGGCCACAAGAAGGGCGCCTTCACCGGCGCCACCAAGGACCATGACGGCCTGTTCCTGTCGGCCGATGGCGGCACCCTGTTCCTGGACGAAATCGGCGACATGCCACTGTCGCTGCAAGTCAAGCTGCTGCGCGTGCTGCAGGAACGCATGGTGCGCCCGGTCGGTTCGACGCGGGCCATCCCGGTGGACGTGCGCATCATCTCCGCCACCCATCGCGACCTGACCGAAGAGATGATGGCCGGGCGCTTCCGGGAAGACCTCTATTACCGTCTCAACGTGGTCACGCTGGAGCTGCCGCCTCTGAGCGCGCGGCGGGAGGACATCCCGCTGCTGGCCAATCACTTCCTGTGTCAAATGGCGGAGAAATACGACAAGCCGCTCAGCGGCTTCGCCAGCGAGGCCATGGAGCGTCTGGTCAGCGCCCCCTGGCCCGGCAACGTGCGCCAGCTCTACAACCTGGTTGAGCAGGTCGCCATCCTGTCCACCACGCCGGTGGTACCGGAAGCGCTTGTGCAAAAGGCACTGCGCGACGACAGCACCGATCTACCGCCGTTCGCCGACGCCCGCCGCGACTTCGAGCGCGACTACCTGGTGAAGCTGCTGCAGATCACCGAGGGCAACGTCAGCAAGGCCGCCCGGCTGGCCAAGCGCAACCGTACCGAGTTCTACAAGCTGCTCAACCGCCACGACATCAACCCGGCGGTATTCAAACAGATGCAAAGCTAGGGGCTAGTCCGCACGCGCCTCCAGGCGCAGCACCGCATCCAGATACTGCGCACCGACCGGGCGGTGACTGATCAGGATCAGGGTGTGCCCATCCAGCGTCTCGCGCAAGCCGGCCATCACGGCCTCGGCGGTCGGCCCATCCAGCCCTTCGAACGGCTCATCCAGAATGGTGATCGGGGCGCGCGCCAGCACCGCGCGCGCCAGCACCAAGCGGCGGGCCTGGCCGCCGGACAGCCCGGCCCCGTACTCCCCGATCAAGGTCTCCAGTCCCTGCGGCAGGGCCCGCACCACAGCATCCAGCTGCACTGCGGCCAGCGCTTCCCAGAACGCGGCCTCGTCGGCCTCGGGCCGGGCCAGGCGCAGGTTGTCAGCCACACTGGCATTGAACAGGTAAGGCTGCTGCTCGACATAGTGCAGCGTGCGGCGCAGTGTGGGCTCATCGTAGGCTTCAATGGGCCGGCCGTCGAGCAGGATCGCGCCCTGCTGCGGCTGCAGCAGCCGCGCCAGCAAGCGCGCAAGCGTAGTCTTGCCGCTGCCGGACTCGCCCTGTAACCCCAGCCATCGGCCATAGGGCAGGCGGAAATCGACTCCCGCCAGACCGTGCGTGCGTCCCGGATAGCGGAAGCTCAAACCCCGCACCTCCAGCTCCGGCGTCCGCGAGGGCTGAGGCCCCTGCGGCGGGAACGCCGCCACCGGCGGCTCTGCGCCCAGCTCGTTCACCCGCTGCAGCGCGGCCCGTCCCTGGGCGGCCGCCTGGAAGGCTGCCGGCAGCGGCGCCAGGGCCTCCTGCAGGCCGAGCACAGCCAGCACCGCCATGGTCAGGAAGGGCCCGGCCTTGACCTGGCTAACACCGCCAGTGAGCATGCTCCAGACAGCCAGCCCCAGCAGCCCGGCCAGCAGCGCCTGGCCCACGGCCGTCGCCAGGCTCTGTCGGAACTGGGCGTCCAGCACCCGCTGGTCGGCGGCGTCCAGCAGCTGCCGCCGCCGCTCCCAGACGCCGTGCAAATGTAGGCTGATCATCCCGGCCAGCGACTCGATGAGCAGATCGCGCCGCTCACCGGCATGGCGCCGCTGCTGCGCTCCCAGATGGCTGGCCAGCAGCGCCAGCAGCAGCGGCAGGGCCACCGCGCCCAGCAACAGCCAGGGCAAGGCACGCAGCATTAGCGTCGCCGACTGCCAATAAAGCAGTCCCAGCACCGTCAGCAGCACGACCAGTGCCCACAGCACCGGCGCCAGCAGCCGCAGCGGCAGCTCGTCCAGGGTGTCGACGTCGGCCACCACCCGCTCCAGCAGCTCGCCGCTGCTGAGGCGGGGACTGGGCAGCCGCGGCAACAGGCGCCGGTAGACCTGGCTGCGGAGGCTGCTCAGCAACCGCAGCACGGCGTCGTGCGAGGCCAGCCGCTCGCCATAGCGCCCGGCAGTGCGGAGGATGGCGCTCAGCCGGATCAGGGCGCCGGGGCGGAAGATGTCGAACTGGGCGGCCGCCGCGGCGCTCAGGCCGGCCAGCGCCGCGGCGCTGATGAACCAGCCGGACAGCGCCAGCAGCCCCAGCGCCGCCAGCAGCGTCACCAGCCCCAGCGCCAGGCCCAGACCGAAGCGCAGTCGCCAGCGCCACAACTGCCCCCAGAAACGGATCAGCGGCCCGCCACGCTCGCTCATGCGCCATCCTCCAGCTCGCGGAACAGCCGGCACAGCCTGCTATCGGCTCGCGCCAGCAGCGACTGCGGCGCGCCCTGCTCCACCAGCCGCCCCTGCTCCAGCACCAGTACACGGTCGACCCACTCCAGGTGGGCGCGGTCATGGGTCGCCAGCAAGACGCTACGGCCCTGGCTGGCCCGGGCCAGCTCGGCGCGCAAGGCGGCGCTGGTGTCGGCGTCGAGCTGCGCGGTCGGCTCATCCAGCAGCCACAGCGGCGCATCGCGCAGCAGCGCCCGCGCCAGCGCCAGCCGCTGCAGCTGGCCGCCGGACAGCCCCCGGCCGCCCTCGCCCAGCACCGTGTCGAGGCCATCCGGCAGGCTCGCCAGCAGTCCGCCCAACCCGGCCTGCCGCAGCACCGTCGCCAGCGCCGTGTCGTCGTACCCCTCCGCGCCCAGGGTGAGATTCTCACGCAGGCTGCCACGGAACCATTCCGGTCGCTGCCCCATCCAAGCCAGCACCCGCCACCAGCTCGCGCGTTCCAGCGTCGTCAAGTTAAGGCCGTTGGCCAGAATCCTGCCCTCGTTGGGCGCGGCGAAGCCGAGCACCAGGTTGAGTAGGCTGGACTTGCCGGCGCCGCTCTCACCCACCAGCGCGACTCGCTCGCCCGGGTTCAGGACGAAGGAAACTGCCTCGATGCCGATCCGCCCGTCCGGATAGCGCAGGGTGACGGCGTCGAATTCCAGCCGGATGCCGCCGACCGGCTGCGGCCAGCGGACGCTGGCCACTGCCGGCCGCCACTGGCCGGGCACGGCCTCGACCCGCATGATGGCCTGGGCCGCACCGATGGCCTGGGCGCGCGAATGGTACTCGGCGCCGAGCTGGCGCAGCGGCATGTAGAACTCCGGCGCCAGCATGAGGATAAACAGCGCGTCCTCCAGCCACATGTCCTCGCCGTAATGCCCCCAATGGAACCAGTCGAGCAGCGACAGCCCCAGGTATAGCGCTACCATGGCGATGGCAATCGAGGAGAACAGCTCCAGCACCGCCGAAGAGAGGAAGGCCAGGCGTAGCACCCCCATGGTGCGCTTGCGGTACTCCTCGGAAGCATGGGTTATCCAGCGCTCGCCCGTCTCGGCCCGCCCCAGCAACCGCAGGGTCGGCGCTCCGCGCAGCAGGTCGAGGAAACGACCGCCGAGCACGCCAAGGGCGACCGCCTGGCGCTCGCTGGCGGCGGCAGCGCCGCGCCCCACCAGCACCATGAACAGTGGGATCAGCGGCGCGGTAACCAGGAAGATCACAGCGGCCAGCCAGCTGCGCGGGGCGACGGCAGCGGCGATCAGCAGCGGCACGATGGCAGCCAGCCGGGTCTGCGGCAGATAACGCGCATAGTAGGCATCCAGCGCATCCACCTGTTCCAGCACCGTGGACAGCTGGCCGTCGTTGCCGATGCCGGCCCGCAGCGGCCCCAGCTGCGCCAGCCGCTCCAGCAGCCGGCCGCGGACACGCCGCCGCACGGCCAGCCCAGCCTTGGCGCCGGCCCAGTCCTTGAGCGCCAGGAAGACGCTGCGGATCAGCACCAGGACCGGCACGACATACCAGAGCGTGGCCACCGGCGGCATGCGGCCGCCGACCCAGTCGGCGATGCAGCGGGCCAGCAGCGCGAACAGGACGATAGTGGCGACCGCCGCCAGCGCTCCGGCCCCGGTGCTCAACCGGGACCAGAGGCTGGCGGCGGTCGCCTCCTGCTTAAGCCAGGCTTCAGGGCTTGGGTGCGGGGCTGCCGTCATCGCGGCAGGCCCTACTCAGACCTGCCCTCTTCTCCAGGGTAACCCTGAAATTCCAGCCACATGGCATTGAGGATGCCGGCCGCGCAAGCCAGCAACACACCGAGTATCCAAGCGAAGTACCACATCGTCTGTTTCCTCTCAGTACATCGACGCCGAGTGCTCGCGCACGTCCTCAGCCGTGACCGGACCACGCATGACGCGGTACACCCAGCTGGTGTAGGCGATGACGATCGGCAGGAAGATGATCACCATCCAGAACATCCAGCGCAGCGTCAAGAGACTGGAGGTGGAATCCCACATCGTCAGGCTGTGGCCAGGCTCCAGGCTGGAGGGCATAAGGAACGGGAACATAGCCACGCCCGCTGTGAGCACCACGCAGCCCAGCGCTACCGAGCTGGCGATGAAGGCGAGCCCCGGCCGGGTGGCGGCCAGCTTCCAGGCCACGAACGCACCGACGAAGACCAGCGCCGGAATCACCCACAGCAGCGGATTGGCGCCGTAGTTTGCCAGCCAGGCACCGGCTTCGCGCACCACCTGCTTGGTGGTCGGGTTGGACGCTGCTTCGGTGCCGGCGAAGGCGACGATCCGGTAGCCGTCGATGCCAAGGGTCAGCCAAATGCCGGCCAGGGCGAAGGTGACGCACAGCGCCAGCGCCGAATAGCCGACCCAGCGCCGGGCCCGCTCGCGGATCTCGCCTTCGGTCTTGAGCTGCAGGAACACCGACCCCTGCAGCAACATCATCGACAAGCTGACCAGGCCCGCCAGCAAACCGTACGGATTGAGCAGGCCGAAGAAGCTGCCGTAATAGGTCACCCGCAGCTGCTCATCGAAGGAGAACGGCACGCCCTGCAACAAGTTGCCGAAGGCCACGCCGAACACGATCGAGGGCACGATGGCGCCCACGAACAGTGCCCAGTCCCAGACGTTGCGCCAGCGCGCATTCGGCAGCTTGCTGCGGTAGGAAAAGCCCACCGGCCGCAGAATCAGCGCAAACAGCGTCAGGATCAAGGCGATGAAGAAGCCGGAGAAGGCCGCCGAGTAGACCAGGGGGTAGGCGGCGAAGATCGCGCCACCCCCGAGGATCAGCCAGACCTGGTTTCCCTCCCAGGTCGGACCGACGGTGTTGATCAGCACCCGCCGCTCGTCGTCGGTACGAGCCACGATCGGCAGCAACGTGGCCACGCCGAGGTCGAATCCCTCCATCACGGCGAAGCCGATCAGCAGCACGCCGAGAAACAGCCACCAGATGACGCGTAGCGTCTCGTAGCTCATCAAGAACTGTATGAATTCCATGGTTGCTCTCCTTAAGCCTGTTCGGACGAGACCGGAGCGGCCGGTGCCGGCATGGGGCTGACGCCGGACGAAGGCTCACGTTCCTGCGTCTCGGTGGAGGCGTCCGCCGGGCCAAGCCGGATAAACTTGAGCATCAGGTACATCTCCACCACCAGCAGCACCGTGTACAGCAGGACGAAGCCGGTCAGGCTGAAGGCCAGATCGCTTACGGTCAGCGAGGACACCGACAGCCAGGTGGGCAGCACATCGCCAACGGTCCATGGCTGTCGGCCGACCTCGGCCACGAACCAGCCAGCCTCGGAGGCAATCCATGGCAGCGGGATGGAGTACAGCGCGAAGCGGAGCAGCGCCTTGCTCTTGCCGACGGTGCGACGCGCCGAGGCCGCGAACGCCCAAATGAACAGGACCAGCATGATGAAGCCGGCGGCCACCATCACCCGGAAGGTCCAGAACAGGGGACCGACCGGCGGGATGCTGTCACGCACCGCGGCCTGGATCTGCTCCTCGGTGGCGTCCACCACCTTGTCGGTATAGCGCTTG
>Ga0079224_100017004_pt1 | contig 10239 bp, 12 predicted proteins | sample Stecom2015_FD_80414 | JGI IMG/M metagenome (GOLD analysis project Ga0079224, IMG submission 80414) | Agricultural soil microbial communities from Utah to study Nitrogen management - Steer compost 2015 | ecosystem: Environmental > Terrestrial > Soil > Agricultural land | place: USA: Utah... | reverse complement strand
GATGGAGTGCCTGGGCGGCAACGGGTACACCGAGGCGTTCCCCCTCGCGCGCCGCTACCGCGAGCAGCCGGTCATGGCGATCTGGGAGGGGTCGGGCAACGTCATCGCGCTCGACGTCCTGCGTGCCATGGGACGTGAGCCGGAGTCGGTCGCCGCGTTCGAGGCCGAGCTGGGCACGACGGCGGGCGCGCACCCCCTCCTCGACGCGCACGTCGCGCGCACGCGCCGCCTGCTCGTCGAGGTCGCGGGCGTCGACGCCGGAGCGCAGCAGGCGCAGGCCCGTCGCGTCGTGGAGTCGCTCGCGCTCGCGCTCCAGGGCTCGCTCCTGGTGCGCCATGCGCCGTCGGCCACGGCGGGCGCGTTCGTCGCGGCGCGCCTCGGGGAGGACCGCGGCCACGGGTACGGCGTCCTGCCCCGCGGCACCGACGCGCACGCGATCCTCGCGCGGCACGCGGGCGCGTGAGCCGGAGTCGTCGTCAGCCCTGGAGGTAGTGCAGCACGGCGAGGACACGGCGGCTGTAGCCGCCTGCGGCGTCGAGGCCGAGCTTGGTGAAGATCGCGTTGCCGTGCTTCTCCACCGCTGACAGCGACAGGTGCAGCGCGGACGCGATGCCTGCGTTGGTCCTGCCCTCGGCCATGAGGCGCAGGACGTCCTGCTCGCGCTCCGTCAGCCGCGAGAGGGGGTCGGCGCGGGAGGTGTCCGCGAAGAGCTGGCGGACGACCTCCGGGTCCACGACGAAGTCGCCGGCGTCGACGCGTCGCAGCGCGTCCAGGAGCTCCGAGACCCGCATCACGCGGTCCTTGAGCAGGTAGCCGACCCCCGCGCCGTCGCTCGTGACGAGGTCCCGCGTCGGCTCGGCCTCGACGTACTGCGAGAGGACGAGCACGCCGACCCCGGGGAAGCGGCGCCGCACCTCGATCGCGGCGCGGATGCCCTCGTCCGTGTGCGTCGGCGGCATGCGCACGTCGAGCAGCACGACGTCCGGCGCGGGACGACGCCCGAGCAGGGCGAGGAGCTCGTCGGCGTCGCCGACGGCGGCGTCCACCGTGACGCCCTCGTCCAGGAGGAGGGCCCGGAGACCCTCGCGCAGGAGGGCGGAGTCCTCGGCGATCATCACGTGCACGGCAGCACCGCCGTCACCGTGGTCGGCCCGCCGGCGGGGCTGGCCACCTCGAGCGAGCCGCCGAGTGCCGCCGCACGGCCCGCGAGGCCCGCGAGCCCGCGACCGTCGCGGGGCGACGCGCCACCCCGGCCGTCGTCCGTGACCGTGGCCCGCACGGCGCCGTCGGCCGAGGTCACCGTGATCGTCGTGCGGGTCGCGCCGGCGTGCTTGGCGACGTTCGCCAGGGCCTCGGCGACCACGTAGTACACGCACGCCTCCACGTCGGGCCCCGCTCGCCCGTCGAGGCGGTAGTCGAGCTCCGCGGACGGGGTCGCCCGCGCCGCCAGGCGTGCCAGGACCGGGCGCAGTCCCCGGGTGTCCAGCGCTGCGGGGTGCACCTGCCAGGCGACGTCGCGGACGGCCGCGAGCACCCGGGACGCCTCGTCGGCGGCGTCGGCGAGGAGCCGGTCGCGCACCGCGGGGTCGGTGGCCCGTCGACCGCGGTCGAGCAGCATCCCGAGCGCCACGACCTGCTGCTGGACGCCGTCGTGCAGGTCGCGCTCGACGCGACGGCGCTCCGCCTCGACGGCCGCGACGATGTCGGAGCGCGAGGCGGCGAGCGCCTCGACCTGGGCGAGGAGCTGCGTCCGGTCCTCCTCGCCCAGCAGCCGGCTCGCCGCCGCCCGCTCGAGCGCCGCGGCGCCGACGAGGCCCATGAACGCGAGGTACAGCAGGATCGCACCCGGGACGACCGCCGAGAGGACGGTGAGCCCGGTCGTCGGCTCGCTGTCGTCGTCGGCCAGCGCGGGCACCCGCAGGTCGAACGCCCACGACGCCGTCATGAGCACCGCCGCGAACGCCCCGTAGGCGAGCAGGAGAAGGATCCCCGCGCTGAGCAGGCCCACGGCGAGGCGGGCGGCGAGGTAGCGCAGGGGCCGACCGGTGCCGTCCGGCGCATCGGTGCGCCAGGCGAACCACCGCTCCAGGCGCCGCGCGTGCACGCGTACCGCAGCGGCGACGAGCCGGTCCCGCCACACGGCGACCCGGGAGCCTCGGGCCGAGGGGGCGGCCACCGCGGCGGCGAGCAGCGTCGCCGCGTCCATCGGGAGGAGGCAGACCCCGACCACGACACCGCACGAGGCACGGAGGACGGACGGCGCTCGGCTGGGCACGCGACTCACCCTAGCGACGCGACCCGGGACGCGGACTGCGGTAGACCGCACCCCGTGCCGCGGGGAACCGTCGCCATCCGTGCGCGACACCGCGTTCCGGCGGGGCTCGCACCTCCCTAGCGTCGTCAGCATGAGCCTTTCCTCGCCGTCCGTCCTCGCGGCCACCGCCTCCGACCCCGGCCCGATCACCCGCCTCACGGACTGGGCGGTGAGCCTGATGGAGTCCCTCGGCGCACCGGGCGCAGGCCTGGCGGTGGCCCTGGAGAACCTCTTCCCGCCGATCCCGAGCGAGGTGATCCTCCCGCTCGCCGGGTTCACGGCCGCCCAGGGGAGCCTCGGCCTGCTCGAAGCGATCCTGTGGACGACGGCCGGCTCCGTCGTCGGAGCGCTCCTCCTCTACGGGCTCGGCGCCGCACTCGGCGCCGAGCGGCTCCGCGCCGTCGCGGCACGCCTGCCGCTCGTCCGGGTCGAGGACGTCGACACGGCCGAGGCGTGGTTCGCCCGGTACGGGACGACCGCGGTCCTCGTCGGGCGCGTCGTCCCGATCGTGCGCAGCCTCATCTCGATCCCGGCCGGGGTCGAGCGCATGCCGCTGGGCAGGTTCCTCGTCCTGACCGCGGTCGGCAGCGGCGTCTGGAACACCACGCTCGTCCTGCTCGGCTACGGTCTCGGAGAGCGGTGGCCCGAGATCGAGGCGGCGATCGGGGCGTACCAGAAGGGGGTCCTCGCCGTCGTCGCCGTGCTCGCGGTGGCGTACGTCGTCCACCTGCTGCTCCGGCGCGCGCGTGCCGGCGCAGGTGCGCGGCGTCCCGACGTGGCACCGCGTCGGCACGCCCGCCGGTGAGGAGGAGCGCGATGGGGACGTGGGAGCGAGGCGACGGGGTCGTGGAGCTGCCGGACGGGCGCCGGGTGCGGGGCCGCGGGCTCCGGTCCGGGCCTCCCGGGCCGGACGACGTGCCGGAGCTCGGCGTCTACCTCACCGGGACGCCGCCGCCGGCCACGGCGTGGGAGTCGCGCTGGGTCCGGTGGCCCGACTTCGCGCTGCCGCGGTCCACGCCGGACGCCGTCGCGGTGCTGCGCGAGGCGTACGAGCGGGCCGCCGACGAGCGCGTGGAGGTCGCCTGCGGAGGCGGGACCGGCCGCACCGGCACGGCGCTCGCGCTCCTCGCCGTCTGGGGCGGCGTCCGTCCCGACGACGCCGTGGCCTGGGTCCGCGCGCACTACCGGCCCCGCGCCGTCGAGACGCCGTGGCAGCGCCGCTGGGTACGCCGCGCCGGGGCCCGGACGGTCCCGTAGGCCGAGCTCCGGATCGCTGATGCCGCCGAGCGACCAGCGTCTGTGGGTGACCGGCCGTACCGTCCGGGCCATGGACCGAGAGACCTTGTGGGAGATCGTCGACGCCGCGCGCGACCGGGCGGGCGCGGGTGCCGACGACCGCGGCGCGGAGGACGACCCGCTGCCCGACGCCCTGACCGCCCTGCTCGTCGAGCGACTGAGCCCGGACGAGATCCTCGCGTTCGCCGACGTCGCCGGTGCCGTGGCGCGCGACGCCTACGCGTGGCCGCTGTGGGGTGCGGCGTACCTCGTCGAGGGTGGGTGCAGCGACGACGGTTTCATGGACTTCCGCGACGGGCTCGTCCTCGCGGGCCGAGCGACGTTCGAGCGCGCGCTGTCGGACCCGGACTCCCTCGCCGACCACCCCGTGGTCGCCGCCATGGCCGACGACGGGTCCGCCTGGTTCGGGTTCGAGTCGCTGGACTCGCTCGTCGGCGACGCGTGGTCGCGCGCGACGGGTGAGGACGACGACGCGTACTACGCGGCGCGCGAGCGGACGGCGACGGGCCACGCGCGCGGCGAGCCCACCGGCGAGCAGTGGGACTTCGACGACGACGAGGAGAACGCGCGCCGCCTCCCGCGGCTCACCGCGCTGTTCGCCGTGTGACGGGCCGGGCCGGGGCGCCTCCCCCGGGTGCCGGGGGAGGCGCCGACGTCAGACGCGCCAGGCGAAGAGGCCCGTCGGGTCGTAGGCCGACCGCACCGACGCGAGCCGCGCCGCCGTCTCGGGGGACCAGGCCCGCGCGAGCGTCTCGTCCGTCCACGGCCCGGGCAGGAAGTTGATGTTCGTCTCCGTCGCGGCCCACGGCTGCGACCACTGCGCGAACGCCGCTGCCGTCTCGATCATGTCGGGCACGCGCGGCGGGTTCAGGCCGAGCAGCGTGACGAGGAACCCGGCCGTCCGACCGCCCGCGGCGGACCCGCCGTCCACGTCGCGCGCGCCGGCGCCGCCCAGGTGCCGCAGCTCGAGGCCGAGGAAGGGCGAGCCGCTGCCCGGACCGAGGTCGGCGAGGAGGCGGTCGAGGAACGCCGCGTCGATCTCGCGCAGTCCGGCGCCGAACACCCACGAGGGGCCCGGATCCTCGGGCTCGGCGTGGATCGACGCGACGGCGGTCGTCGGGATCTCGGCGACCGCGTCGGCCAGGACGGGAGCGAGCGCGCGCAGCGGCGCGGCCAGGCGCTCGCCCTCCGCGGCGCCGCCCGGGTAGGCGAAGCGCAGATTGAGCACGGTGCGTCCGCGCAGGTGCTCCGGGATGAACGGCAGGTCGGGGAGGTCGACGACCATGACCGACGTCGTGACGTCGTCGGGGGCAGTGGCCGTCCAGTCGACCCAGCCCCGCAGCACGTCCTCGATGTGCGGGGCGTCGAACGTCAGTGCCCCCGCGTACAGGGTGCGCAGCGGTGCGAGCTCGACGTCGACCCGCGTCACCACGCCCAGACCGCCCTTGCCGCCGCGCAGCGCCCAGAACAGGTCCGGCTCGGAGTCCGCGCTCGCCTCGACGACCGAGCCGTCGGCCAGCACGACCCGGAAGCCGCGGACCCAGTCCGTCGTGAGCCCGTGGCTGCGCGTGAGCGGGCCGAACCCGCCGCCCAGCGTGTACCCGACGACGCCGACGCCCGTGGACGACCCCGTGACGGCGAGCAACCCGTGCTCCGCCGCCGCCTCGACCACGGCCTTCCAGCGCGTGCCCGCGGCGATCCGTGCGATCCGTGTCTCCGGGTCGATCTCGACGCCCGCGAGCTCGCTCGTGCCGAGGACCAGGCCGTCCGTGACGGGCGAGGCTGCGCCGTGGCCTGTCGCGTGGGCCCGCACGCGCAGCCCGTGGTGGGACGCGAACCGGACCGCCTCCACGACGTCGGACTCGGTCGCGGCGAGCACCGCGAGGTCGGGGTCGTGCGTGACGAGCGTGCTGTGGGCGGCGACGGCCTCCGCGGCGGTCGGGCCGCCGTCGGGCAGGTCGCCGCGGGGGAGTACGCGGCCCGTGACGCGGTCGCGCAGCGCGGCGACGTCGGTGGGCGGCAGCGTGGTGGCAGAGGTGGTCATGGTGGTGGTCCCCTTCGTCGCGGTGTGCGCGTCTCGACACTAGGTGCGGTCACCCACACGACGACGCGCGGGCACGGTGTGTGACACGTGTCCCGACGCGTAGGGAGGGCTGCCGGTCAGGTTCGTGGCGTCCCCGGCAGCGGCAGCCAGTCGAGGACGTCCTGGATCGTGCGGTCCCAGAAGCCCCACTCGTGCGTGCCGGGCGAGAACTCCGACCGCAGCGCGACGCCGGACTCACCGGCGACCCGCTCGAACGCGCGGTTGCCGTCGACGAGGAAGTCCTCCGTCCCGCACGCGAGGAACAGGTCCGGCAGGTCCGCGGTGCGCCCCTCGGCGGCGGCCCGGCGCAGCAGCGCGAGCAGGTCGTCGTCAGAGCCTGCGATCTCGCGGTCGCCGAACACGCGCTCGATGTCCGGCAGCCGGCGCTCTCGGTACGACTCGTCGGCGAGGTCGAGGACCCCGGACAGGCTCGCCGCCGCCGCGAACCGCTCGGGGTGGCGCAGCGCCCACCGGAACGCGCCGTAGCCGCCCATCGACAGTCCCGCGACGAACGAGTCCTCGCGCCGCGAGGAGACCCGGAAGAACTGGTCGACCAGGCTCGGCAGCTCCTCCGACAGGAAGGTCCAGTACCGGTGCCCGTGCGCCTCGTCGGCGTAGAAGCTGCGCTCCACGCGCGGCATGACGACGGCGAGCCCCCGGTCGGCGACGTACCGCTCGATCGACGTCCGGCGCGCCCAGATCGTCTCGTCGTCGCTCATGCCGTGCAGCAGGTACAGCACCGGCGCACCCTCGGCGCGGGCGCTCGCGGACCCCGCCATCCCGATCTGGGTCGTCGTGGCCTGCGGGAGCACGACGGTCATCGTCGTGCTCACCTCGAGCACGTCGGAGTAGAAGGAGCAGCGGACGAGGGCCACGGGGTCGCCTCCAGGGGGTCGTTCGGGTCGCCCGGGGCGGGTGCCCGACGGCGCCCGCCCAGTCTGCCGGACCGCCGTCAGGGCACGGTGCGCGCCGCGTGGTCGGCGCGCCCGCGGGCGAGGACGGACAGCCGTCGCCCGAGGACCGGCTCGTGCCCCGTGAAGGCCACCGCGAAGAGGAACGTGACGATCACGCTGAGGGCGAGGAGCTCGCTGCCGTCCTCGAGCGTCGTGAGCGGGACGTCGAACGCGGGGACGTCCAGGATCGTGTGGTGGACGGCGTCCAGGACGATCCCGAGCAGCACGAGAACGCCGAACAGCACGACGAGCACCGCGGACACCGCGCGGTCCCGGGCCGCGGCGCGCACGTGGGTGACGGCGACGACCGTCAGCAGGACGAGGCCGACGCCGCCGGTCCAGACGAGCTCGCCCACGTCGTTGGCGAGGGACCCGAGGGCGGGGACGCGCGCGGCGAACGCCGCGCCGAACCGCTCGTGCAGCTGGAACCAGTCGTCCGCGAGCAGGTAGCCGCACACGAGCGCCCAGGCCGCGAGCACGGCGGCCCGACGACGGACGGCAAGCAGGGCCGCGAGCGCGCCCGCCCAGAGCGACTTCAGGTACTGGACGAGCTCGCCGTAGCCGCGGTCGACGCCGAGGTCGAACGTGTAGCCCGACGGCTCCCCGAAGATCTTGAGCGACAGGTGGAGGCCGATGAGGGCGAGGTCGGCGAGGAGCAGGAGCGCGAGCAGCCCGCCGACGGGCGCGGCGCCCGTCCCGAGAAGTGCTGCGCCGACGGCGCGTCCGGGCACGGGCATGGGGTCCTCCTGGTCGTCCTACGAGGGCCGGCATCTCGCCCGGCGCGACTGCCGAGGATGGCAACGCCGCATGAACGACAGATGAACGTCCCACCGCGAGGAGGTCACGGTCACGGACCGGGGGAGCCGGGCGAGGTCGAGGAGGAGTCAGCGCTCGTCGCGTCGCAGGGCGTCCAGCAGGCGCCGGACCGACGTGCCGAGTCCCCACCGCTCGGTGAGCTCCGCGAGCGCGTCGGGGTCCGCAGGGGCGGTGGGGAGCGCGTCGTGGAACTCCCCGACGGGTGCGTCGGGGGCGACGCGCACCACGAGCGGGGCGACCTCCAGGTAGGTGGCCGCCTCGGTGAGGCGACGGCGCTGCGTCGCCGTCAGGCCGGGGTCGCCCGCCTCGCGCGCGGCGAGCACGCCCGCGAGGTCGCCGAACCTCGCGAGCAGCGCGACCGCCGTCTTCTCCCCGATGCCGGGCACGCCTGGCAGCCCGTCGCTCGGGTCGCCGCGCAGCACCGCCATGTCGGCGTACGCCGCGCCGGTCGTGATCCCGTACCGCTCCGCGAGGCGCGCCTGGTCGACGACGTCGAGGTTCTTCACGCCCTTCGTCGGGTAGAGGATGCGTACGCCCGCGGCGTCGTCGACGAGCTGGAACAGGTCGCGGTCGCCCGTGACGACCTCGACGGCGGCCCTGCCCGACGGGTCCGGGGCCGCGCCCTCCGCGGCGCGCCGCGCGACCTCGCGCGCCGTGAGCGTGCCGATGACGTCGTCGGCCTCGTAGCCCGCCGCGCCGACGCGCGCGATGCCCAGCGCTGCGAGCACGTCGACGATCACCGGGACCTGGACGACGAGCTTCTCCGGGACCTCCTCGACGCCCGTGGTCCCCGGGACCTTCTCGGCGACGCGGTGCGCCTTGTAGGTCGGGATGGCCTCGACGCGGAACGCCGGGCGCCAGTCGACGTCCCAGCACGCGACGAGGCGCGACGGGCGACGGTCGGTGACGAGCGTCGCGATCATGTCGAGCAGGCCGCGGACCGCGTTGACGGGTGTGCCGTCCGGCGCCTTGATCGAGTCGGGCACCCCGAAGAACGCCCGGAAGTACAGGCTCGCCGTGTCGAGCAGCATGAGCTCGCCGCCCGCCGTCGGGCCGCTGCCTGCCGGGTCGCCCGCGGGGCCGCTCGAGGGGGCGCCGTCGTCCGTGCTCTGCGTCATGCCGTCATCCTGCCGCACGGTCCCGACACCCGGCCCGTGGGGGTGCCGCGGTCCTGCCCTCGCCGCCGGGCGGCGCGCGCGGTTCACTGGTGCCCTCGACCGGTACACGGAGGTGAGCGTCATGTCCACGACGACGCGGCGAGGAGCCGGTGCGGCTCTCGCCCTCGGGGTCCTCCTGCTCCTGGGAGCCTGCGCGGCCGGGCCCAACGTGGCCGAGAGCCCGGGCGGCTACGGGTTCTGGTGGGGACTGTGGCAGGGGATGATCCTGCCGGTCACGTTCATCGTGTCCCTCTTCACCGACACGGTGAGCATCTACGAGGTCGACAACGACGGGAACTGGTACGACGTCGGGTTCATGCTCGGCATCGCCCTGTTCTCGGGTCCCGTGATCGCCCTGCGTGGGCGTCGGTAGACGAGCCGGAGGCTCAGCCCTTCACCGGTGCCGCCGACTTTCCGGCGCGTCCCGAGACGAGGAAGATCGCGAGGATCGCGACGGCGATGAAGGCCCAGTTGAAGATCCCCGCGAGCCCGTTGAGCGCCTCGGCGCCCGCGTTCGCGCCGTGCGTATCGATGCCGCCCGTGGCGAGGATGGTCGTGGGGTCGGTCGCGGCGTGCAGGAGGATCGCGGGGACGATGCTGCCGGTGACGCGCATCGAGAGGTACATCATGGTGCCGAACCCGAACGCGTAGACGACGGTGACCGCGACGGCGACGACCTCCTGGCCCGAGACCAGGTTGGTCGCGTGCAGCAGTCCGAAGAGCAGCGAGGACAGCACCATCACCGCCTTCTCGCCGTAGCCCGCGCGGCGCAGCATCGTCACGGCGACGTGAGCACCTCCTCCGCGAAGCCGATGCACAGGCCGAGCGCGAAGAGGGTCAGGATCATCGTGACGCCGTACGACGACCAGTCCGTCGCGGCGAGGTGCAGCCCGATCGGCACGAGCACCAGGACGACCGCGACCCACATCCACGTTCGCCCCGCGACCGGCTGCGGGCCGAAGACCTCGCGTCGCCAGCGCACGGTCGACAGGAACACGACCAGGAGCAGGCCCATGACGAGGATCGGCAGGAGGAGCCCGAAGAACACCGACCTGGTCGACGCGAGGGGGTCGTCGCCGGGCTGCAGGGAGCCCGCGCGCCCGACCACCCACCCGACCCCCAGGTAGACGGCGATGTAGAGCACGGCGAAGAGGAACGCGCGCCACCACCCGCCGCGGTCCCAGAAGCGCTGCCAGCCCGAGCGGGGAGACGCCTGCTCGATCCATCCCGTCACCTCGGTCATGGGGCCACCCCTCGTCCGCCGTCGCGCGGCCGTCCGCGACGGCCGGGCCGGCGCGGCGAGCGCGACCGACGCGCCGAGCGTAGGGACGCGACCCACGGAGCGCGCGGCGAACCGGCCGCCGTCCCCCGGTCGGGGCCGGAGGCCGGTCCGGCGCGGCGCCTTCAGCCCGCGGTGGCCCGCGGCTTCGTGGCGCGCACGATCGCGCCGTGCATGCCGTCGGCGACCTCGTGGGTGAAGGTGACCTCGGCGTCGACGAACCCGGCGGCCGCGAGGCCGTCGAGGTACTCGGACCGCGAGAGCGCGCCGGCGACGCAGCCGACGTGGCTGCCGCGCTCGGCGCGCTCGGCCGGGGTGAGGTGGTCCTCCGCGACGACGTC
>Ga0079224_100017003_pt1 | contig 10239 bp, 1 predicted proteins | sample Stecom2015_FD_80414 | JGI IMG/M metagenome (GOLD analysis project Ga0079224, IMG submission 80414) | Agricultural soil microbial communities from Utah to study Nitrogen management - Steer compost 2015 | ecosystem: Environmental > Terrestrial > Soil > Agricultural land | place: USA: Utah... | reverse complement strand
CAATTTCCTGCGGGCGACTTCGGGAATTTTATTCGTGAAAACGGGGGTAATGTAGAGTACTACACCACGGGCAATCAAAGTTTCACCATACCGGCAACATCCATTGCTCCTACGAACCTTCCGCTGACAAGCTATCGAAATCTGATACTCACACCCGGCGCGGGTAGGACGATTACGTTACCCAACGTGGATCTGCACATTTACGACAATATGTATGCGCAGGGCAATGCGTCTGGATTGGTACTGTTGAATTCCGCCGCTTCCAGAACACTCACCGTCGACGGTAACCTTACCGTTACTTCAGGTGTGCTTCGGTTTGAAAACGGAAACGCTCAAACTGTGGAGGTGCTGGGTAACCTGACTATCAATTCGGGCGGACAATTTGGTGTATCCGGAACAGGCACGACCGTGACCAACCAATTGATTCTCCATGGCAACATGGTCAACAATGGCGTATTCGACATGGCGAATAATAGTCGTATATGCAACACCACCTTTACAGGCAATTCAAACGCAACGCTGTCGGGCACCGGACCCAGTACGGAATTCAACGTTCTTACTGTGGATAAGGGTACATCCATGACGCCGGTGCTCGATGTCACAGCCAACACATTCTCTCTTGCTGGTTCCCCTTCGCCCCTTATACTGGAGAACGGTACGTTTCGGCTTGGCGCTATGCAGGCGGTGACCATAGCGAGCGGCGTAGACTTTACCATTCCGGCCAGCGCGAGGCTATCGGCAAATGGAGGTACGCTACGGCTTTCAGGGCCCGACAAGACAGACTTGCTTCTTGCGGGTACACTGGAGATACTCGCAGGGGCTGTCCAAATAGGTACAGCAGCCAACGAGAATTCCATTGAGTATGCAGCTACCGGACAACCGACCATCAGGATTTCCGGTGGTACGCTGGACGTACAATCGCAAATTCGTCGTTCAGACGCAAGCTCGCAGGGAAGTCTGGTGTACGATCAATCCGGTGGTGCCGTATACGTTGGCCTGGCCACATCGCCCACACAAACGCGCGGTGTGTTTGAAATACTAAATCCTGGCAGCTCCTTTACAATGAGCGGGGGCAGTTTGAATATCGGGCAGCCTACGAATGGTAACGCCATTGCAGACCTCTACCTGCAGCCGTCGGCCTCGTCGGTCACCGGCGGCGTTGTACGTATCGGCAGCAGCACCACATCCAGAACCACCGACGTCAATACAGCGATCCCACTGTATAGCTTTGAAGTAACCGGCAGCAACAATACGGCACGGCTTGAAGCCAATGGTCTCACTTTGCGGGGTTCCCTCACCATTCAGGCCACGGATGTGTTTAACGCGAACGGCTACAACGTCAGCATTGCCGGTAACTTTTCCAACAATAACACGAACAGCAGCACCGGCATTACAACCGGAGGATACCAGGCCGGGTCGGCAAGCCAGACCACAACGCTCAACGGCTCCCTGGACCACCAGGTTTTCTCGGGCCGCCCGGGCAACCTCACCAATTTTGCCAACCTCGTTATTAATAACACGTTCACCGGAGGAACAGTGGGCTTACAGGCCAACTCTAACGTGCGTGTGAACGGCATGCTTACCATCAGCAATGGTACGCTCGCGGGCTCGACCAACACCATTACAGTGATCGGTCATGTTTCCAATTCAGCCGTGCATACCAGTTCGGGTACAGGGAGCATTACACTTGCGGGAGGCGGCACACAGACCATCACAGGGAACGGCAACGGAAAATTCGGTGACGTTATCCTCGACAATGCCTCTGGTGCAAGTTTCGCCGCAAATCAGGAGATCACCGGCACGCTGACGTTCATCAACGGTTCTCTCAACATTGGCGCTTATGGTTTGACGCTTTCCTCGACGAGTCTTTCTCCGATAGCGGGCTATTCGGCGTCGCGGTACATCATCACAGCCGGAAATATTTCCGACGTCGGTGTTACCAAGGCGTTTGCGCCGGGCACCTCGGGGAGCTTTGAATTTCCTGTGGGCGTGGGAGGTAAGTACACGCCGGCAAATTATACGATTACTACCGGCGCCTCCGGCGGAACGATCCGACTGAAACCTGTTAACAGCAAACACCCGAATGCCACGGGCTCGGGCACGGCTTTCATCCGATACTATTGGAGCGTTACCAACAGTGGAATAGACATCACGTCACTTATTCATACGTACACTTATGTCGCTGCCGACGAAAATGGGAATCCGATGGATTACCGCGACGCAAGGTTTCAGGGCGGAGCCTGGTCGGTAGGTGTGACCGCCGGCAATCCAAACACCACCACGCGGGTGATCGTGTTTGACAACACCAATCTTACCGGCGACTACACTGCGGGAGAGCAAACCGCTTTCCTCAATCCGCAAACATACGTCAGCGTTGCTTCAGGGAACTGGGAAACAGATGCGGTATGGAATATTGACCCGCCCGGCGACGGGCTTGGACCCCCACCCGGATCGTTTGTTGTCATCAGCTCGGGGCATACGATAACAGTGACAGCGAACACAATGCGCACTGCTACCCTGGAGGTAAGCGGAAGACTTCATCTCGGCGCGACGACCGGACATGAGTTCGGTACCGTTTCAGCCGGAGGAACAGGCGACAAGACCATTCAAATTCAATCGTCGACGTTTCCTTCCGGTAACTTCTCTTCGTTCGTTGCAGCGGGCGGCGGCACGATCGAATACAACGGCACCGTTACCTTGCCTACTCAGACTACCTACAACAATCTGACCTTTACCGGGGTGAGCACCAAAACCCTCCCTAATGTCGACCTCATTCTCAACGGCACGCTCACGATCGCACAAGGCACTGTTACCAACGCAGTTAACAACCGCGACATCGAGCTCGCGGGATCGGGCCAGCATTTTGTCAACAACGGTACCTTTCACATGGGTACCGGAGAAGTCACTGTCGGTGGCAACCTTACGAACTCCGGCGCCTCGGCGGTGTTTAACGCGGGTGACGGCGACGATGGATTGCATGTACTTGGAAATCTTGCCAATCAGTCGGGGGCGACCTTCAACGCAGGCTCCGACAGCATTGGCGTGCGGGGAATGGTGCTCAACCAGGGTACGTTCAACGCGGGCGCGGGAATGATGCGCATCAGGGGTAACCTTAACAATACATCGGGAGCGTTCAATGGCGGCGCGGGTGCCATCACAATCGGAGGCAGCTTGACCAACAACACTACATTTACGGCAGGCACCGGTACCGTGTCTGTGGCGGGTGCGTTTACCAACGCCGGTGCAAGCGCTTCTTATTCCGTAGGCTCAGGAAGGTTGGCGGTGTTCGGAAATTTTGTTAACACGCCACCAGCCATATTTGATGCGGGGAGCGGAACGGTGGTCGTGTCAGGAGACTGGAGCAGCACTGGAACATTTAACCGCGGTACGAGTACCGTCGTCTTTGAAAACGGCGGCATCCAGACGCTCGATGGTGCGACAGCATTTTACCGCCTCATCAGATCCGACGGTGGTACGCTGCAGTTGAACAATAGCATTTCGGTTGCCGACGAACTGATCATTTCATCTGGGAAGATTGTCACGGGCTCCAATACGATAGCGCTTACGAATACCGCTGCGCAGCCGGTTTCGGGTTACGGCGAATCCGCATTCATCGATGGTCGTGTGTCCATTGCTTTTCCGGATGATGCCGGAGCAAGTCGTGTATTCCCTGTGGGAAAGGGTAATGTATACCGCCCCGTGGTCATTCAGCAGACCGCCGCATCGAATTCACCTGTTGTACGGGTGGAAATGATCAACACGGCACCGACCGGGACGTATCCCGTTGAAGTAGGTGTGCTGTCGGAAGCGCGGTACTATAGCGTAGACCAGGTATCGGGTACTATGAACGACCCGACCATCGAACTGAATTTTAATACGAATGGTGTGGCCGATGAGAACGTCCTCTTCGCGGGGAACGCACACATCATGCGGGCAACGAACTCCGCTGGTCCCTGGACCGACGAAGGAGGATCGGGCGTATTTGCCCCAGCGGCTCCTGTTGGGTACGCTACTTCTGGTGTCACGTCGATTTCAGGCCAGACGTTTTTCACACTGGGGTACCAAAACGTGATCCTTCCGGTTGAGTTGTCGGTGTTTTCGGGATTCTTCGAAAATGGAATTGTTGAGCTTTTTTGGACGACGCTGTCGGAAAAAAACAACGACTACTTTGTCATCGAGCGGAGCGGTACAGAGTTGCATTTTGATTCTATCGGATTTGTATATGGTGCCGGAAACAGCAACGTGAAGCTTGACTACCATTACAGCGATCCCGATCCGCTGGAAGGCGTATCCTACTACCGTCTCCGGCAAACGGATTTTGACGGGCAGGTTGAGTACTCCAGGATCATCACCATAAAGAGTCACTATGAGGTGCCGGTGCTGTCGGTGTATCCGAATCCGGCCCGAACGGGTGAGCCAATACACTTGCGACTGGATTATAGTAAGGAGAAAGATGTGATGCTGAATGTTGTTGATATGTCCGGTCGTACTTTGTTCTCCGGCGTGGTGGACCTTTCTAATAGGGTCGACTTGCATGATATTGTGCCGAACCATCTGGCGCGGGGAACCTATGTGCTCCGCTTCATGCTACGCGGCGCCTTGTTTACGCATAAGCTAATCGTGTATTGATTATGCTACCGGCAGATCGATCAGCACCAGGCAGCCCTTTCCGGGTTGGCTTTCAATTGAGAATGAACCTTTGAAAAGATCTACATTGGATTGAATGGTGCTGAACCCGAACCCGCGGGTCACCTGGTCTTTTATCATGCCTTTGCCGTTGTCCTCTACGCTGATGTTCAATGCATCGTTATGGCGGATGATTTGTATCCGGAGTTTTGACGCCTGCGCATGCTTGATGACATTCTGAACCAATTCCTGACAGATGCGATATACGTGGACTTCCATTTCCTCGGGAAGTCGTTCCTCCAGCCCCAGGATCTGCAGGTCAACCTCCAATTCTCCTGATGCTTTTACCTGGGCCGCGAAAGTATGCAACGCGGGGCCCAGCCCGAACCGGCTGAGCGACGCCGGTACCATATTGTGAGATATCTGGCGCAGTTCGTCGATGGCCTCGTCGAGGAGTTGGAGGCTGTCGCGATACCGATTGGCCTTTTCAGGTACCTTCTCGAATACTTCGTGTTGCAGCCCGTTAAAACGAAGACGTACGCTGGACAGCAACGATCCCAGGCCGTCGTGAAGGTCCCGGGCCATGCGTTTGCGTTCCGTGTTTTGCGCCTGCATCAGCGCTTTCATGTGGGCATGCTGCTGCGCCTCGATCAGGGAAGACAGCCTTTCCTTTTCCGCTATTTCCTTTCGCAAATCTTCGTTGAGGCGCACTGAATGTTCATGAATGCGTGCGTTTTCAATCATGACCGCGCCCTGATTGGCAGTGATCTTTACGGCTTTAATCCGATCGGCGGTATACCAGTTCGCTTTAATTTCATTTTCAAGGTACACCACCATCGACACATGCCCGCTGATGGTAACCGGAAGGATGAGGAACGACCTGACACCCCGTGCCTGAAGGTCTTCAGTGTCATGCAATCCCTTTTCCGTTCTGAGTTCGTTAACAACTACGGGATGATGCGACTTGAGCGCCATCCGGACCATCGAGGCCGGTATCGCAGGCTGCATTGGTTTTGCTTCGTGCAGCAGTGTAAGTGAATCGTACACGATACGCTCACGCGCGTCCTCTACCAACTCAACAGTAACGCGTGTGGATCCCGAAATGCGAAGCAACAACACCATCAGTTTCTTGATCAGCGACTGCACTTCCATGTCGCCGCTCAATTCATACTGTATCGTTTCGATGTCGACTGATTCCGATCCCGCTGTCCCGCCATTCAGCACCGCCGCATATTGTTGCTTTAATTGCCGGCTCTTGGAAATTGCATTCCATTCATCGAAGGATTGGATGGCATGCTCAAGCAACGTCGCGGCGAAAGGATCATGGACATTTTGGCTTAGCAGGAATCGTGCCCACAACTCGCTGGTAATAGCCCGATGATATATGTTTTCACCGGAGGCTTGCCAGGACAAGTCATAGTACTGCGCCGCTTCTTCACGGCCGGTTATCCGACACCACTCGGCTCTCATGAGTAACCAGGCGGGACGGTAATTTGTAGGGGCATGTCGTTGCCACCCCTCAAAGGAATTCAATACCTGTTCGACACGTGGCGTGAGCGCCTTTGAATGTGAACCCCAGCTTTGTGTAACGGAAAGAAACCACGTGAGGAGGTTGGCTGGAAGGAGGGGGGAGGCCTCCTGAAGTTTACGATTGGCGTCCGCCTCTTCGGCCGCCCGTGCGGCGAGTGCGTAATGACCGAAAAGGAAATAATACCGGGCCCACACATAGTTGCGATAGAACTTTTCTTCTTTTATCGTCAGTTGTCCGGCCAACGACGAAGGGTTTTGTCGCGGTATGGAGAACGTGGTGGATTCTCCCGTAAGAAACCGGATGAGGCTCTTTTGGTAGTGTGTGATATAATAGGTGAGCTCCATCCCCGGGTACGACTCTTCGAAGTCCCAGTGAGACAGGCCCTTTAACGGCAATCCGGCAATGATATGCAGGTTGAGGCGGTGGGTTTTCAGAATATACACGCCGATGAGGTCGCCGGCCTTTCGTCCCGCGTCGGCAGCGTCATCCAGGAGGGCATAGCTTTCGGAAAAGTCCTTCTTCCAGGGTTGTATGTAGAAAGCGAACACGCCGAATACGCGACACCGGAGGCTTATATCATCAAGTGACTTATTTAGCGCGAGTCCCTTGGTGCCGAATTCGTATCCTTTGTCGATATCGCCGCCGATGATTTGCATGCGTCCATAAGAAACGTAGCCTATCGCCTTCACCACCGACGGTTTTTGGCGATTGGCACGCAGGATGATCTGCATCGCCGCCCACGTCATCAGCACGTCGGAGTTGTGGTGAAGGCTCATGCCTCCGACGTATAATAGCCTCAAAATGGCTTCCGACTTTTCCGGCGATTCCGAATTGACATTCGCTTCGGGTTCCTGTTCCTGCTTACTCAGGATTATTTTAAGTCGCGCTACTTCCCGGTGCTGATCGCGTTCGTCCAGGGGCAACGCAAGGCCCAGTTCTGCAAGACTTTCCCGAAGAATGTACACGACCTTTTGATACCGCGCCAGGTGGTTATTGATGGTCACCTTCAACTCGAATACCTTCGAACGCTTCACGGGATCGTGAATGCGCTCAAGAAGGTAATCAAGATGGATTTCGGCAAGATCGTAATCGCCTAAATAATACTCGATCCGCGCGCGATCCATATAAACCCACCATACCTGTTCTTTTACGTCTTCCCACCGGCACTCTTTCAGCATCTCGGCGCTCATCTTGAAGAAGTATCGAGCCTGATCGTAGGCCTTGTCTTTCTCAAGTATTTTGCCTGCCTGGTAATTAAGTTCGGCGGTGAGCAACAGTCTGCCGTCGGCCTTTACACGTTCCAGCGATTGGTTGAAACTCGTAGTCATCATAATGATGTCCGTCCGGTTCAACCGATCCACACCCCGCGCGTAAAACAGGTTGGCAATTTTATAGTGCAGCTCCAGTTTGCGATTGTCAGACAATTGATCATAGATCATTTCGCCTACATGTGTGTCTGAAAATCGGATGTCCTGCTCATACGTTTTAAGTAACCCCGCGTCAAGCGCTTCATCGAGCAGGAGTTTCAGGATTCCGGATTCACCGTCAAGCCAGTCGAGCATGAGTTGGCGGTCGAAGCGACCCATACAAGCCGTAATGCAAAGCACGTCGTAAGCGGCCGGTGAAAGTCTCCGGACCTGCTCGAGCATCATCGTCTGCGTTTTCTGGTCCTGATACTGTGTGATAACAGCGTCTGTGTTGCATTGGAGCACATCACCATCCCGCCAGATCAGGTCGCTGTTGCGGAGGCTTTCAAGAAGCGCCTGCAGGTGAGCGGGGTTGCCGGCGGTAAGTCTGTGACACGTATCGACGAATTCGGGGCTTGCCGAGGCGTCCAGGGTCATTCCGATAAATTGCGCGGTTTCATCGGCGTTCAGCCCATGAAGTTGAACGTGTTCTGTACGGAAGTTTTTCAGCCGCAACTCTTCCAGGAGTTGTCCAAGCAAACTGGTCTTACCGTGAGGCGTGCGGTGCGCCCCGATCCACACGAGTTGTCGATTAGTAAGGTTGAGGAGCAGGTGTTTCAGTAGGTTAATTCCCGATGCGTCGATCCACTGGAGGTCGTCTGTAAAAAAATACACAGGGCAACGCCAGTATTCGGAGAGGAATTCAAAAATGCGTCGGAACAGCGGGTAGAGCTGATTCTCAATTGTAAGTTGCGACTGCGTGTTTTGCGGACGCTCTTCACCCAGGATCAAAGACAGTTCCGGGATATAGTCAAGCAGCAAATAGATGCCTTCACCCAGATGGTTCTTTAATTTCTCCGAGAAGCTTTGCAATTCTGACTTGCTGGCCTGGCTGTACACCTTCCCCAGATAGTCGGACACGCAATATTTGAATCCGAAATACGGAATGTTTTCATGCTGCGGATAGTGTCGCGCGATCATTACCGGACGGCTCGACTCTATTGTCTGCAGATAGTTTTCTACCAACCACGTCTTTCCTGTACCGCGATACCCAGACACCAGGATGCCTGAACGTGTGTCCGCGGTTGCGTCCGTTGTCTTCTGGGCCAATGCATCGAGCTGATGGCTTGCCTCTATTTTTACCGCGGTCTGCGGCCGTATGGTGTAGGCCTCCATATTGATCGTTGGTTAGTGAGACGTGAGCTCATGGTCTTCCACTGCGTCATAGAGTACCTGCTGTACTTCTGTTCTCGTGTTGAGACGGTATAATCGGGTGTTGTCACGTGTAGGGTTGACCCGGTTAGACAGAAAGATGTACAGCAGCCCGTTCTCGGGATCCATCCAGGCGAACGTGCCCGTAAAGCCTGTATGACCAAAGCTTGCTGCGCTGGCATCGCGCGCTGTGTTGTGACTCGGCCCGGTGTATACCAGGTTGGGCTTGTCGAAACCCACCGCTCTCCGGTTATCGTTATCCGGGAACTGCGTACGTGTCCATTCTTTCAGGGTCTCTTCGTTTATATATCGTCTCCCACCGTATTCACCCATGTCCAGATACATCTGCATGAGTTTCGCCAGATCATTCGCATTGGCGAAAAGGCCCGCGTGCCCGGAGACGCCTCCCATCATAATCGCTCCTTCATCGTGTACGGTGCCGTGTATCGGCTGATGCCGAAAGTAGTAGTCGTGTTCAGTTGGCACAATCGCGTCAATGGGATAATTCCGCAAGGGATTGTACATGACGGAAGTGGCGCCCAGCGGTTTATAAAAATTCCTGCGCAGATACGACTCAAAGTCTTCCTCGATCATGCTTTCGACAACCCGCGGTGCGAGGATGAAAAAGAAGTCTGAATAGACATATTTCTTTTCGTCCAGCAGAGGTGACTTCCGGATAATGTTCACAATGCGATCCGGATATTTACGATGGAGATACATTCCATCCCTGAGCCGGATCGGATATCGGTTTGACGAGTCCTTCTTGATCGTGTACCAGCGGTATTTTCCGTTTTCCTTGACGGTGTTCTTGTAAAAAGGGATCCAGGGTTGGAAACGTGCCTGATGGGTAAGAATGTCGTACATCGGAATATCCGACTTGTTTGAGCGCTTGAATTTCGGAAGGTAGTCGGCGAGTGTGGCATCAAGTCGGAACTTCCCGTCGTCATACAGTTTCATGAGCGCTGCAAGACTCGTCGAGATTTTCGTCACGGAGGCCAGGTCATACAGATCGCTGCGCTTTACCTTGATCGTGTCGGTGTAGTCCTGGTATCCATACGCTTTGTACATGACCACCTTGCGGTCTTTGGCGACAAACACCTGACACCCGGGAATCGCTCTTACGTCCATTGCCTGATTAACGATCGAGTCGATTCGCGGGTATAAGACACCTGAATTCATCCCCGCGTCTTCCGGTAGCGTGTACTTAAAGCGGATGCCGCCCTCAACGTCAAGGCCGTCGCCGTACGCGAACTTGCTGCCTATGCTAACGGGCAGACGCCCTGTTGCCCCGATGCCCCCGAAAATGAGCTGGGCAGCCAGGTCCTCGGCGTCCGTGTTATCCTGGTACGTGACGATAAGGCCGTCCGCTTGTTCAATGCGCTCAAGCTTGTCGAGGACGTAAGGGTTCTTAAACACTGTCACTATTACGCCCGGACGCGAGGACAGTGAACGGATAAGTTCGGT